>VOFB01003841.1_pt1 | contig 31271 bp, 58 predicted proteins | sample 5384141 | NCBI WGS metagenome assembly VOFB01 (sample SAMN12384721, study PRJNA508395) | human gut metagenome | isolation source: healthy gut A | host: Homo sapiens | reverse complement strand
TCCCATTTTATAAGTCCGTTTTTATCAGGATACTAAGAAAAATGATAAAAGAAATGGTTATATTTCATTTTTTCAATTATAGGATATTTGCGCTTTAAAAGATTAAATTAATTGACAAAAATACAATTAAAAATATACAATAAAGACACAAAATTTATACAATTTAAGGAAAGGAAGACAAGAAAAATGGAATTTTTAAAAATGTATGGAAAAAATAGAAAATAGCAATGCAATTAGAAAAAAAATGATTTTAAAAATAGATTTGCAAATACAAAGTTTAGGAAGTATATGGGGGATTTTATCACCATTTATTTTCATGATGATGTATGTAATAGTATTTCCAATACATATTTGTAACACCAGGACCAGATGGAGCACCTTATGTAGTATGGTTTATGCCAGGAATGGCAATGTGGATGTGCATAAATGACGGAATAATAGGGAGCAAGTAGTTCAATTAGAGGATATAGTTACCTGGTAAAAAAAGTGGTCTTTCCAGTAGATATAATACCTGTAATATCATTAATAGCAAACTCATTTGTAGCACTTTTTCTTATTTATAATAGAACAATAACATGCTGTGCATTTGGATTTTATCAAACATATTACAAAATTTTATATATAATTGTAGCAGCATATGCATTTATAATAAGTTTACAAGATTCACATCAACAGGTATCAACACTAGTACCAGACTTTACAAAATTTATTAGGAATTTTAATGCAATTATTTTTTCTGGTTCACACCAGTATATGGAACTTAAACCAAATAGCAATGCACCACACAATAACAAGAATAATAAAATGTATGCCATTTACCTATTTAGTAACTGGAATAAGAGACTGTTTTATGGAAGGAAACATTATAACAGCAGGACATGGAATATACACAATAATATTTTGGGTAATCACAATAATTATGTTTATATGGGGAAATTACATATTTAAAAGAAGCAAAAAGATTTTGCAGATGTATTATAAAAAAGAGAGGTTGAAAATTAAATATGGAAGAAAATATAGACATACTATTAGCAACATATAATGGAGAAAAATATATAAAAGAACAAATAGAAAGTATATTAAACCAAACATACAAAATATAAATCTAATAATATCAGATGATTGCTCAACAGACAATACAAGAAAAATTTTAACAGAATATACACAAAAAGACAAAAGAATAACAGTATATTTTCAAAATGAAAATCAAGGATATATCAAAATTTTGAATTTTTATTAAAACAAGTAAAAAATCCATATTATATGTTATCAGACCAAGATGATGTTTGGCTACCAGAAAAAGTCGAAAAATCAATAAAAACACTAAAAGAAAAAATGTAGATTTTGTATTTGGAGATTTAGAAGTAGTAGACCAAAACTTAAATACAATATACTCTTCTTTGGTGATTTTATGTTGTTAAACAGAAAAAAAAAAGATGTATAAATAGTTATAAATTAAATTACTTATACAATTGTGTAACAGGATGTACAATATTAGGAAAAAGCAGTTTTATAAAAGACATATTACCAATACCATCAAAATCAAAATATGTAGTACATGACTATTGGATGGGACTAATAATGTCATTAAAAGGAAAAATAGCATATATTCCAGAAAAATATATAAAAATACAGGCAACATGGAAACAATCAAATAGGAACAAACAAGATATCACATGGATTCAAAAAATTGGACCAAGTTAGAGAACTGTTTTATAAATGTAAAATTAGGAGTATTTGGAACTTATGTAGAAAATAATAATCGCTTTCAAAAAATAATACAAGAGCTAAATATAAAAGCATTAAGATATTTTAAAAATGTACAAACAAAAAATATTTTAATTTTAAAGATTGGAAAGTATTTCATGAATTATACAAAGAAGAAACTGTTTCATATTACATATTAAATTTTATAATAATGAACTTACCAGCAATAGGCAGACCATTATTTAAAATAAGATATATAATATTAAAACTATTAAAAAGATAAACAATAAGAAAGGGTGAAAACTTTGAGTAATAAAGAAAGTAATAATCAAGAAGTTGCAGTAAAATAGAAGGACTATGCAAAGATTATAAAATGTTTGCACGTAAAAAAGATAGATTATTAGAAACATTATTTCCTTTTATGGAAAGACATGGAGTATTCCATGCAATGCAAGACTTCAACTTAGAAGTAAGAAAAGGAGAAGTACTAGGAGTATTAGGAAAAAATGGAGCAGGAAAATCAACATTATTAAAAATGATAACAGGGTTGTAACACCAACAGCAGGAAAAATAACTTTAAATGGAAAAGTAAGCTCACTTTTAGAATTAGGAACAGCTTTAATCCAGAATTAACAGGGATAGCAAATATATATCAACATGGACAAGTTATGGGACTAACAAATGAAGAAATAAAAAACAAAAGAACAAGAAATAATAGATTTTGCAGATATAGGGGAGACCACTTATATCAACCAGTTAAAACATATTCATCAGGTATGTTTGCAAGATTAGCATTTGCATGTGCAATAAATGTAGATCCAGATATATTAATTGTTGATGAAGTTTTATCAGTAGGAGATATGGCATTCAATTAAAATGCTTTAAAAAATTCGAGCAATTTAAAAAACAAGGAAAAACAATATTATTTGTTACACATAGTATAACAGATATATTAAGAAACTGTACAAGAACTATTATAATAGACAGTGGTAAAAAAATATTTGACGGAGATGTCAAAGAAGGTGTAGAAAGATACAAAAAATAATTGTAGGATTAGACCCTAAACAAAGCAAAGAAGGTTTACTATCAGATAATGAACTATTAAAGAAAAATCCTAATTACAAAAAAATACAAGCAACAGAAAACGAAGAATGGAAATCACATTTTCAAGAAAATCCAAATCTTATAACTTATGGAAATGGAGAAGCAGAAGTAATAGACTATGGCATGTTTGATGAAAAAAGGAAACTATGTAAATGTACTAGAAAATGATAGAAACGTTGTATTAAAATCAAAAATAGTATTTAATGAAGATGTCAAAGAACCAATATTTACAATGACAGTAAAAGACTTCAAAGGACTAGAAATGTGTGGAACAAACACACTTATAGAAAAAATAGCAACAGGAGAATACCATAAAGGGAAGTAGTAGAAGTAGAATTCAAGCAAAGAATAAGTATTGCACCAGGAAAATATACATTATCTTTTTAGTTGTACACACTTTAACCACAGAGGAGAACTAGAAGTATTAAATCGTAAATATGATGCTTTATTAATAGAAGTACTATCAACAAAAGACACAGTAGGACTATTAAGATTAGATTCTGACATAAACATTATAAGAAAAACGAAAATAAAAAATCCAAAAAATAAAAAATCAGTAAAAACATTTTCAAGAAAGAATAAAAAATGGAAAATAAAAAGAAAAATCAAAATAAAAAATTAATATTAATATTAATTTTAATAAGTATATTAGCAATTGGTTTGAAGATGATTTTAAATTATGAAAACAAAATAGAATTATGCCAATTAAAAGACAATGGATCTAGCCAAATGATGGGATATATAATAACAACAAAGAATAAAAAACAATAGTAATAGATGGTGGAACAGATAAAGACACACAAAATTTAATAGAACAAATAAAACAAAGGACAGGCAAAGTAGACTATTGGTTTATAACACACCCACATAAAGATCATGCGACTTGCTTTATAAACATTGTACAAAACACAGATATAAAAATAGAAAATGTCTATGTAACTTTAAACGAAATAGACTGGTATAAACAATATGAACCACAAAGAACTATTGAAGCAGAAAACTTACAAAAAAGTATTACAAAATGAAAAAATAAAAGACAAAGTAACAGAAGTAAAAACTAAACCAAGAAATCAATATTGACAATATAAGATGCAAAATATTAGAATAAAAAATCCAGAAATAACAACAAATGCAATAAACAATTCTAGTATGGTAATAAAAATGCAAGTAAATAATAAAACAATATTATTTTTAGGAGACACAGGAAAAGAAAGTAGTGAAAAATTAATAAAAGAACAACCACAAAAAGAACTAAAAGCAGATATAGTACAAATGGCACATCATGGTCAAAATGGAGCGACAGAAGAACTATATAAAATAATCAATCCCAAAATTTGTTTATGGCCAACACCACAATGGTTATGGGATAACAATTCAGGAAGTGGAGAAGATTCTGAAATTGGAAAACAAAAGAAACAAGAAAATGGATAGAAAATTTAAAAGTAAAGCAAAACATTATTGAAAAAGATGGAAATAAAACAATTAAAATTTGGTAATTGCTATCAAATTAGGGGAGGAAAAATTGAAGCTAAATCTAAATTTTTGTAAAACGAAACAAATACAATAACAGAACAAGAAAAAGAATGTATAAAAATTATATAGAAAAAAGATAATCAAGAACTATATGAAAATAAATTTGGAGAAAATGTTACAGAATATGAATTATATCATTTATCTACAGTTAGCCAAAAACTTAATAAACTGGTATCCTTTTAATACAAAAAGATACAGTTCTACAAATAGGAGGAGATTTAGGAGAGCTAACACAAGTATTTTGTAATAATTGTGAAAAGGTAGTAACAATAGAACCAAATATAGAAAAAGCAAAAGCAATAGCAAAAGATATGAAAACAGAGAAAACTTAGAAATAATTGTAGGAAATATCGATGATATAATTTTAGAAGAAAAATTTTCAATAATAACAATTATAGGAAACAATCAAAAATAAAATTAAAAGATAACATACAAAAAATTAGAAAGAAACCTAAAAGAAAATGGAAAATTTATAATAGCAGTAGACAATAAATTTGGTTTAAGATATTTTATGGGAAATCAGAAAATATCTTAAACAAAAATTTGAAAGTCTAATTGGATACAATAACGAACCAGAAAAAATAGAAAGTTTTACAAAAAGCAGTTTAGAACAAATATTTAACTCTATAGGATACAAATATACATTTTATTACCCTTTACCAGATTACAAAATGCCAAATGTTATATTTTCTGAAAAACAAAAAGCAAAATATAACAGTATAGATAAATATAATCCATATTATAAAAAAATTCAACAATAATAGCAAACGAAATAGATGTATACAGAAAATACTAAAAACAGACCAACAAATGTTTGAATTTTTTACAAATTCTTTTTAATAATATTAGAAAAAAGAAAAAATGAAGAATTACCATTATATATATCATATAACAATATGAGAAAAAGAAAAAATATAGACTAATAACAAAAATCAGTAAAAATGTTGTAGAAAAAAAGCCTGTAAGTAAAGAAGCAGAAGGGCACTATAACAATATCAAGAAAAATATAAATTATTACAGCAAAACAATATAAAAACAGTAGACTACATAGAAAATGGTAGTATAAAAAGTAAATATATAAATCAAGAAAATCTATTAAATACAGTATTAACAAAAGTTTAGAAGAAAATAATCAACAAGAATTTGAAAATATAATAGAAAAATATATACAAAATTTAAAGAAAAATAAAAAAGTAGAACCAGAATATAAAGACACAATATTTTCAAAATATAACATACAAATTGAAGACAAAAATATTTTAAAAGAACTATATTTTGTAGAAAATGGATTTTGGGACATGACTTTTAAAATTGTTTTTACATAGAAAACGAACTATATTTCTTTTGACCAAGAATGGAGAGAAAAAATGTTCCTATAGAATATATATTATACCGTTCAATTTTATATACAATCTCTTTAAGAAGATATGTAAATATAGAAGAACTATTTGAAAAAATATCATATATCAAAATATAAAAATATATTTGAAGCATTAGACAACAAAATTCAAGAAGAAATAAGATCAAACAAGATTTGGAAGTTCTATAGCCAAAACAAATATATAGACATTGATGCAAGTTTACAAGAATTGCACAATTTACAAATAAGAGACAGCTCAAAACAACTTGCAATAGAACAACTAGATAAAGAAAAACAAGAACTAATAGAAGAAAAACAAAAAATGAAAATAGAGTTTGAACAAGAAAAAAATGATATGAAACAAAAATATGATGAACTAGAAAAACTATATCAAGAAAAACTATATAACAAAATATATAGAAAAATAAAAAGTACAATTAATAGAAAAAGAAAATAACTTCTAGGCACATTTTTGATAAATAGAAAGGAATTTTAAATTATGAGTAAAAAATAGATATTTACAAAAATCCAATGAAAAAATTAAATATAGAAAATCCAAAAAAGTAAGTGTAATAATACCAAACTATAATTATGCAAATTTCATTATTGAAAGAATAGACTCCATCTTAATGCAAACATATCCAATATATGAACTTATAATATTAGATGATTGCTCTACAGACAATAGTGTAGAAGTAATAGAAGAAAAAATCAAAGACATCAAAGACATAAAAGTAAAATTCATAAAAACGAAAAAACAGTGGTGGAGTCTTCAGACAATGGAAAAAAGGATTTGATGCAGCAACAGGAGATTTCATTTGGATAGCAGAAGCAGATGATAGTGCAGAAAATAATTTTGTAGAAGAACTAATAAAACCATTTGACGACCCAGAAGTTGTACTTTCTTATTGTGAATCAGCAAGAATAGACGGAGAAAATAATCTTATAAGAGAAAAAATCAGATGATTTATATGATATGTGTCGTACAGGAGAATGGAATAAATCTTATGTATGGACAGGAGCGGAAGAAAATATATATCATTTAAGTGTAACAAACACAATATTAAATGTATCTAGTGTTATGTGGAGAAAAAAAAAGACTATACAGATATATTTGCAAAAGCAGGTGAATTTAAAGTAGCAGGAGACTGGTTCATATATTACAACATATTAAAGGACGGAAAAATAAGTTGGAACGCAAAACCATTAAACTATTATAGAAAACATGGAAGTTCTGTATGCACAGATGTTAGAGCAGAAATAGAATTTGGAGAAATATGTCGTTTACAAAATGAAATAAGTGAATTATATGAAATACCCGAAGAAATAAAGAAAAAACAAGAGATGAGAAGACAATTAATGTACCCACTTTTACCAAAAAGAAAATAGCATGGGTAATGCCACATCCAGGAAAAGGTTCAGGAGGACACAGAACAATAATTCAAAATGTAAATGCATTAATAAGAGCAGGATATGAATGTGACATATTTGTAGAAGAAGATGGTGTATCAACATCAGAAATGGTAAGACAAAAAATAAATGAATGGTATGAACCATGTACAGCAGGAGTATATGTAGGATTCAAATTTGAAAAAGATTATGATTTATTATTTGCTACAGGATGGCAAACAATAGAATTTGTAAAAAATTACCAGCAAAGAAAAAAAGCATATTTTATACAAGACTATGAACCATGGTTTTTCCCAATGGGAGATCAATACCTAATAACAGAAAATTCATATAAATATGGATTTTTACCAGTAACAATAGGAAAATGGCTAGCACATAAAATGGAACAAGAATTTAATACACCAGCAGAATACTTTGATTTTGGAGCAGATTTAAATGTATATAAACCACTAGAAAATGTAGAAAAAAGAAAATGCAATATGCTATGTATATCAACCAGAAAAACCACGTAGATGTGATTATATAGGGACTAAAAGCATTAAAACTTGTAAAAGCAATGAGACCAGAAGTAAAAATATATTTATATGGATCAGAACAAGTAACAAGACCAATAGATTTTGAATGTGAAAATTTACATATAATACCTGTAGAAAAATGCAATGAATTATACAATAAATGCAAAGTAGGAATTTGTATGAGTGCATCAAACCCTTCAAAATTCCATTTGAAATGATGGCAGCAGGGTTACCAGTAGTAGAATTATATAAAAGAAAATAACTTATATGATTTGCCAGATGAAGGAGTATTATTAGCAGATACAACACCAGAAGCAATAGCAAGTGCAGTAGTAAACTTATTAGACCATCCAGAAGAAGCTAAAAGATGTCAGAGTTTGGAATAAACTACATGAAAGGATATCCATTGGAAAAAGGATTTGGACAAATAGTAAATGTAGTAAAAAGATATGCTAGAAACAGAATATAATGATATGCCAACAATAGAAAAATCATACAAAAAGCCAGCCTTTAAAGCAACAGAAGAGGCAAAAAATGTTGTTATAGAACAAGTAAAAGAAGAACCAATTCACATAGATGAACATGGAAAAGTATATAGATTTTTACGTCGTTGCAAAAAGGACAATAAAAACAAGAATAAAAAATAGAGTAACATAAGAAAGGAATGTTGTCAAAAGTGAGTTCATTTTTAAGAAAATTAAAAAAACTTTTTAAAGCAATAAATTTAAAAAATATAAAATCAGTATTAAGATATATAAAGAAAAACGGGTTTAAAGGTTTATACACAACATGCATAAGCCATATCAGATTTGGCAAAACAATATTAGACGAATATGCCACATGGATGGCAAACAATGAGCCTAATACAGAAGAACTAGAAAAACAAAAAAAATATGTATCATGCCAAGACTTGCAATTCACATTTGTAATACCAAAAAGCAGTACAGAAAAAATTAAAAAACAGCATAAAAAGAACAAACATACTCTAAATTTAAAATAGAAGAATTTGAAAATCAAGAAGAAATAAAAAATATAACAAATTCAGAAAGTGATTATACAATACTTTCATCAGGAAATATCAATTAGCACCATTTACATTATATGAAATAGTAAAATCAATAGAATACAGAGACATTATAATGCTATACACAGATAATGATAAAATAATAGAAGGAAAAAGAGAAAAAGCCACACTTCAAACCAGGATTTGCAAGAGATACACTAGTATCCCAAAATTATATAGGAAACTTTTTAGTTATAAAAACAAATTTCTTAAAAGCACATTCAGAAATATTAGAAAATTTAGGGAAAAATATAATATATGATATAGCATTCAGAATAAGTGAAAAAACAAGGAAAATAGAACACATACAAAAAATCTTATATCATGAACTATATGAAAAAGAAGACACAACATTACCTATAGATGTAGCAGATGAAAAAAGCATAATATCAAAACATTTACAAAGAATGGGACTAGAATTTGAAAATATAGAAGATGGAAAATTTAAAGGACAATATCATGTAAACTATAAAATTAAAGGAAACCCAAAAGTCTCTATAGTAATACCAAATATGGACCATATAGAAGATCTAAGCAAATGTATAGAATCAATATTAAAAAGTACATATTTTAATTATGAAATAGTAATAGTAGAAAATAACAGCAAACAAAAAGCAACATTTGAATATTATGAAAAAATATCAAGTAAATACAAACAAATAAAAATAGCCAAATTTGAAATAAATTACTTCAACTATTCTGCAATAGTAAATTTTGGTGTAGAAAATGCAACAGGAGAATATGTAATCTTATTAAATAATGATATAGAAATAATATCAGAAGATTGGATAGAACAAATGCTAATGTATGCACAAAGGCCAGATGTAGGTATTTGTGGAGCTAAACTATATTTTTCAGATAGAACAATCCAACATGCAGGAGTAACAATAGGAACAAGAGGCCTAGCAGGGCACAGATTTAGAGAAATGGGAGAAGAAGAATACAATGATAGAGATTATATCAATATAGTACAAGACTTAAGTGCAGTAACAGCAGCATGTTTCATGGTAAGAAAACAATTATATATAGATTTACTAGGATTTGATGAAAAATTAGCAGTAGCATTTAATGATGTTGATTTCTGTTTAAAAGTAAGAACAGCAAAATATTTAATAGTATACAATCCTTTTGTAGAAGCATATCATTATGAATCAAAATCAAGGGGAGAAGACACAGAAAATTCTGAAAAACAAAAAGATTCGCAAAAGAATATGAACTATTTGTAAAAAAAGATGGTCAAAACAATAGCAAAAGGTGACCCATATTATAACAGAAATTATAGATTAGACACAGACTTAACAAAAATTAATTATAACAAAATTTGGTAAGCAATATGGAACAATCTTTTTTCAAATTGAGCTTGTACCTTTAGAAAGGAATATAATAAAAGATGAATAAAAAGCAAATACTAAAAAATATTGGTTTATAATAGCAATAATATTATTAGCAATAATCAAACAACTACTAATCTCAAACATTCCAATAACACCATATCAAATCAATTATGTGATGATGACATGATGGTAGAAATGGCCAAAAGTATAAGAGCAGGAAAATGGCTAGGAAATTATACAAGCAACACATTAGTTAAAGGGCCAGTATTTCCAATAATACTTGCAATAATAAATTACTTTGATTTTCATATATCGGAACAATGAATTTAATTTATACTATAGCATGCATATATTTTATATACACAATAAAAGATGTATTAAAAAGCAAAAAGCATTAATATTTTTATATTTAATACTATTATTTAATCCTGTATCTTATGCATGGTGGACACTACAAAGAGTATATAGAAACGGAATTACACTAGCACAAGTACTTATAATAATAGGCAGTTTATTTGCAATGTATAGGAGAAGAGATGAAAAGCAAAAAAATGTTACCATTTTCAATTATAGGAGGAATAACATTAGCAACATTATGGCTAACAAGAGAAGATGGAATATGGATATTACCATTCACAATGGCAGTCATAGTACTAACAATAGTATTAATAATTATAAAAGCAAAAAAAGAAAAAATAAACATAAAAGAGATAGGGAGCCAAAGTTTTTATAGCAATACTACCTTTAATAATACTTGTAGTTTCACTAAATACTATAAGATTTATAAATCAAAAAATTATGGAGTATTTGTATATAATGAAATAAATGATGGATATTTTGGAAAAGTTATAAAAACAATTTATTCTGTAAAAACAGATGAAGATATAAAATATGTAACAGCAACAAGGAAAAAAATGAATTTATTATATGAAAACTCAGAAACTCTAAATTCAATAAAAGATGAAATGGAAAAAGCATTAAACTTATGGGATTTATCAGACAGAAACAAAAGACACACAAAGTAGAAGATGGTTGGTTCTGGTGGGCACTTAAAGATGCAACAGAAAACGCAGGAATGTATGAAAATGCAGAAAAAAGCGAATGAATTTTACAAAAAAAAGTATATGAAGAAATAAACCAAGCTATCAAAGAAGGAAAACTAGAAAAGCAATCAACAATGCCATCAAATTTAATGTCACCATGGAAAGCAGAATATTTTAAAGAATTACCAGAAGCTATGTCAGAAATAACAAAATATGTTATAAATTATAATGATGTACAAACTGTAAATTATGCAGTAGACATACCAGATGATCAAAAAGGAAGTACAAAATTTGAAGCAATAACAAATAATTTAGCAGTAACAAAATCAAAAAACAATGAAATTGATAATGTTTCTAAATATACCGAGAAATATGTAAAAAGAGTAAATACTATAGAAATATATATAAAGCAACAGGTTCAATATTTGCTATATTTGGAATCATTTGCTATATAGTTATTACAATAAGAATGCTGAAATCTAAACAAAAAAATGGTATAATAGATATGTGGCTATTATTAACAGGTGTTGCTTGCAGTTTAATAGTTTTAATAGGTGGAGTTTCTTATAATCATATAACATCATGTTTCTCAATGTATTATATGTATTTATCAGGAGCATATCCATTAATAAACATATTTTTATAGGAAGTATAAGTTACGCATTTCAGAAAAAAAAAGAAGAAGCAAAGATAAAATAATAAAAGGGAAAGGAAATAATGCAATGAAAACAGCAGTATTAATACCATGTTATAATGAAGAATTAACTATAGAAAAAGTAATAAAAGACTTTAAAAAAGAGTTACCAGATGCAGATATTTATGTATATGACAACAATTCAAAAGACAAAACAGCTCAAATAGCAAAAAAGCAAATGGAGCAATTGTAAAACATGAATACAGACAAGGAAAAGGGAAATGTAGTAAGAAGTATGTTTAGAGACATAGATGCTGACATATATGTAATGGTTGATGGAGATGACACATATCCAGCAGAAGAAGTACATAAATTAATCAAACCAGTACAAGAAGGAAGAGCAGATATGGCAATAGGAGACAGGCTTACAAATGGAACATATCAAAAGAAAATAAAAGACACTTCCATGAATTTGGAAACAACTTAGTAAGAAAATCAATAAATGTTTTATTTAATACTAAATTAAAAAGATATAATGACAGGATATAGAGTATTTAATAAAGTTTTTGTTAAAAAACATGCCAGTTATGAGTCCTAAATTTGAAATAGAAACAGAAATGTCATTACATGCTTTAGATAAAAATTTATAATTGAAGAAATTCCAATAGTATATAGAGATAGACCAGAAGGAAGTGTTTCAAAATTAAATACAGTAAGTGATGGAATGAAAGTAATAAAAAACTATAATAAAAATGTTTAAAGATTTTAAGCCAAGACAATTTTTCTGGGTAATAGCCTTAATTTTTGTAATAATTGATTGATTGTTGGCATTCCAGTGATCGTAGAATTTGCAAAAACAGGATATATAACAAAAGTACCATCAGCAATATTAGCAACAGGGATAATGACAATTGCATTAATTATAGGACAATGTGGAGTTATATTAGATACAGTAGTAAAACAAAACAGAGAAAACTATGAATTACAACTTTCAAGATTTACAGATATCGAAAACCTAAAAAATAAATAAAATAAGGAAAAGCAATAAAAGGAGCAATACAAGAATTATGAAAAAAATTAAAACTTATATTTAAAATATAAAGAAATAATAAACTATTTAATATTTGAGGACTTTCAACAGTTGTCAATTTTGCATCATATTATGTAGCTGCAAGAGTAATAGGAATAGATGAAGTTGTAAGTAGTGGCATTTCATGGTTTTGTGCAGTACTATTTGCATATATAACAAACAAACTATTTGTATTTGATAGCAAAACAAACACATTTAAAGCATTTATAGTAGAAATGATAACATTCTTTTTTTAGTAAGAGTTGTTTCAGGAGCTTTATGTGATGTTGGTACATTTGCATTAATGGTAAAGGTATTTAAAATAAATGACATAATAGCAAAAGTAGTAACTCAAATTATGGTTATAATAGTAAATTATATATTTAGTAAATTAGTTATTTTCAGAAAAAAAGAAGAAAAAAATTAGGTTTAGATTTAATTTTATAAAACAAAAATTAGTACTTTATATAAAGAAAGGACTGTGATATAAAATGTACAAAAGAAAGTATTTGCTATTTTTAATAATTATTATATTAAACTTTATATTTGTACCAGAACAAAAGGCAATAAGCCAAAATGAATTTATAAAAATGAGGTAAATAAAACCAAAGAAAAGGTACAAAGTTTATAGACAATTATAATGAAAACAGAATTATAAAAATGGAGTATATGTAATAAAGCCATATTATAATACAAAAAAAGCAGTTGAAGTATCAGGAGGAAGTCATAACAACTTTGCAAATATCCAGATTTCAGATAACCAAAACAAACAAAACCAAAAATTCAGAATTGAACAAATTTCAAATACAGGAGAATATAAAATAATATCAATAGAATCTGGAAAGGCATTAGATGTATATTCTGGCTCACAAAAAGTGGAACAAATGTAGACCAATATGATTGGAACAATTCTGATGCACAAAAATGGTCTTTTATAAAGTAGCAGATAATGTATATAAAATAAAATCAAAATGCAATGGATTATATTTAGATGTATATGGAAAAGGTTCAAATAATGGAACAAATGTTGACGTATATGCAGACAATAATTCAGAAGCACAAATGTTTTATCTTGAGCAAGTGCAAATATATCCAGAAGGAGAATACGAAATAGAAGCAAAACTAAAATCAGACATGATACTTGATGTAAATGGTGGAAGTAAAGCAAATGCAGCAAACATACAGATGTGGGAATCTTCAAATGTAGAACAACAAAAATTTATCCTTTCTTATACAAAAAGTGACAATACATATACAATAAAAGCCAAACATTCTAATAAAGTTATTACAACAAACAATAATGGAAGTGTATACCAATATGATTATACAGGAGAAGATGGACAAAAATGGTATATAAAAAGAAGCAGGAAATGGTTATTATTATATAAGTTCAAAATTACAAGGATCAACATTAACAATTCAAAACACAAATTGTCAAAATGGAACAATAATAAAAACAGAAAATTTAAGTGGAAAAGACACACAAAAAATTTAAATTTTTCAAAGGAATAAGAACATATTATGAAAAAGGAAACTATGGAAAATCAGGACTAGCAGTAATAGGAGATCCAAGAGGTTCAAATTTAGAATATTATAAATTTGGAAAAGGAAAAAAATGTATTATATACAACATTTTCTATACACGGATATGAAGACTCTTATGCAAAAGATGGAGCCGAATTAACATATATAGCAGAAGAATTTAAAAATATTTAATTAATTCAAAAGATGCACAATTATTTACAAATTGGACAATATATATTTTCCCAGACTTAAATCCAGATGGACAAAAAATATGGCTGGACAAATAATGGACCAGGAAGAACATCTTTAGTAAGTGCAGCACCAAATCATCAAGGAATAGACTTAAATAGAAACTGGCAACCAGATGGAGAAAGTTATGTAACTTATACAGAAGAAAGAAACTATAATGGAACAGCCGGATTTCAAGCCTATGAAACAAAAAGCACTACGTGAATTTTTACTAAAACACAAATCAAGTAATGGGCAAACACTATTAATAGACTTACATGGTTGGCTAGATGAAAGTATAGGAGATAACGACATAGGTTTGATTTATAGAAAAAACTTTAATTTATCAAATCATATTCCTAGTTATGGTAGAGGATATTTAATAAATTGGGCTAGAAAATCTTTAACTGGAACAAAAGTAGCAAGAAGTGCTTTAATAGAATTACCAGAAGTAAAAAGCCATACAGAACTAGTAAATAAAAACTATGCAAACAAATATATAAAAGCTACAATGGAAATGCTAAACACCTTTAACAAATAGTAAGTTAGTAAATGAAAGGAAAAAATCTATGAAAAAGAAAAATAGAATAATTGCCATAATAATGACAATATTGTTGATTTTAGCAATAATTATAGGAATAGTAGCAACAAACAAACAAAAGAAATAAAAGAAGCAAACACACCAAACATTCCAGAAAACCAAACAAGTAATGAAAAAGATAAACGAAGAAAACAGTACAGAAAACCAAGTAACAGAAAATACAGCAAGCAGTGAAGAAGCAGAAAACGCAACAGAACAAGAAAAAACAAGTGAAATAGAAGATTTAAAAAACGAAACAGGCTCAAAAGGAGACTCAAAAATATATGATGTAGCCCAAGAATATGATGGTAAAAAAACATTAACAGTAAAACCAAGTGTACAATTCAAACAGTCTTAGCAGGAGCAATAAAAACGGAAAACCAGAAGAAACAGAAGTAACAAAATAGTAAATGGATTTAGTTATAAAAAAGGAGCATATATAACAAAAACAATCAAGAGAAAAATTTATAGAATTACTAAAATCATTAGGAATAGATGAATTTTCTATAAATGATAACGACGGGTTTACATTGCAAAAATATCAGAAACAAAAAAATAATTTAGCAAAACAATTAGAATCATTAATAAATAATGGCAAAACTTATGTAATAGATATGACAGGAACATGCTATATGAGAGATGATGTAACAGGAGAAATTGTTGAATATCCTTTTGAAAAAAATGGATCCATCAGAAATATGTGAGCCATTTATTAGTGGAAGTAATACACTACTTGCAATAACTTCAAACAAAGATAATACTATAGCCGCTTCAGAAATAATACAAACAATTTTACAATATTAAAAGTATAATATTTGTAGAATAAAAGGAGAGAATAAGGTATGAAAAAATGATATATATATGTTTAATAATATTTATATGTATTAGTGCAATTTCTACTATAGATTTTGCAAATACCAGCAATACTAAAAGCACAACAATAGAAGATGGAGAATATGTACTAGAAAGCAGTTTAGACAGAAATAAAGTTGTAACAGTAACAGCAAAAAAGTAAATTACAAGGAGCAAATGTTGCAATGTATGAAGACGAAGGATTTGCAGCACAAAGATATAAAATAACAAAACTAAATGACGGATATTATAAAATACAATCAATAAATTCAGGAAAAGTATTAGATGTATATGCAGGATTAAAACAAAGTGGAACGAATGTACAACAATATACATGGAATAACACAGATGCCCAAAAATGGAAAATATTAAAGCAAAGGAAACGGATATTATTCATTTATATCAAAATGCAATGGACTATATTTAGATATATATGCAGGAAGTACTAACAATGGAGCAAATGTACAAGTATATAAAGGAAACGGTTCAAATGCACAAAAATTTTATTTAAGAAAATTTTCAAAAATTCAAGGAACAAAAAACATTATCAGATGGTATATATACAATAAAAACAGCTGTAAATACAAAAAAGCAGTAACTATAAGTAGCAACTATAAAGAGCTTGGAGCAAATGTAGAATTAGCAGAATATAAAAACTTAGCAAGACAACAATTCAAATTTACATACTTAAACAACGGATATTACAAAATAGAATCAGTAGGATCAGGAAAAGTATTAGATGTATATGCAGGTTTAACAAAAAGTGGGAACAAATGTACAGCAATACAATTGGAACAATTCAAATGCACAACAATGGATTGTAAAAAAAGAAAGTAATGGATATTACAGTATAATATCAAAATGCAATGACCTATATTTAGACATCTGGGCAGGAATAGCAAAAGATGGAGCAAATGTACAAATATATAAAGGAAATGGCTCAAAAGCCCAGATGTTTGAAATACAAGAATATAAGCAAAATATAGGAATTTCAGAAAGAGTACTAAAAGACGGAATATATAACATAAAAACAGGACTTGATGAAAATAGATATGTAGAAGTAACAAATGAAAGCACATCAAACTTAGCAAATGTACAAATATGGTCAAAAACAAACAAACAAAATCAACAAATAAAACTTACATATCTAAATGAAGGCTATTACAAAATGGAAGCTTCTGTACACTCAGGAAAAGTTATAGACGTATATGGAGCTGGAAAAACAAATGGAACAAATGTAGATCAATATGATTGGAATAACTCTGATGCACAAAAATGGATTATAAAAGATGCAGGAAATGGATACTTTAATATTATTTCTAAATGCAATGGCTTATATATGGATGTATATGCAGGAATAAATCAAAATGGCATAAATGTAGATATGTATACAGGAAATGGAACAAATGCACAAAAGTTCAAATTTATAGAAGCCTCAAAAATGATAGTAATATCCTAATAGATGGAATATATTCAATAACATCAGCACTAAGTGGAAATGTAAATTTAGATGTTCTAGGTGGAGGAAAACAAATGGAACAAATGTCGGAATATGGAAAGCAAATGATACAATGCAGCAACGATTTAGTGTAAAATATGAAAAAGATGGATATTATAAAATACAAGCAATGCACTCAGGAAAAGTCCTTGAAGTAGCTGGAAGCTCTAAAAATAATGGAGCAAATGTGCAACAATATACTTGGAATAATACAGATAATCAAAAATGGTATATAAAATATGCAAATGAAGGATATTATTATATAGTATCAAAATGTAATGGATTATATATGGATATATATACAGGAAGTAATCAAATGGAACAAATGTACAAGTATATAAAGGAAACCGTTCAAATGCACAAAATTCAAATTTGTATCAGCAAGTTTTGGAATAGATGTTTCTAAATATCAGGGAAATATAGATTTTGACAAATTAGTAAATAGTAAAAGAGTAGACTTTATAATTTCACGTGCAGGATACTATTCAGAAACAAGAAAAAGTTCATTGTAGATGAAACATTTTCAAGAAATTATCAAGAAAGCAAAAACGAAAACTTACCAATAGGTTCATACATATATTCCTATGCCTTAAACAAAGAAGACACAATAAATGAAGCAAACCAATTAATAAAAATATTTAAAGCATAAATGCAACTAAATTGGACTTACCAGTATTTATAGATATAGAAGATAGTTCACAATCAGGATTAAAGTAAATCACAAATAACAGAAATATGTTTAGCTTATGGAGAACAGATGAAAAAAAGCAGGATATAAAACAGGAATATATGCAAGTAAGTATTGGTACATGACAAAAATAGATATTTCTAAACTCCAGCAGACTACTGTTTATGGGTAGCATCTTATGGAAATAATGATGGAACAATACCAGATAATGTATATCAATATAAAGAAAAAACATGACATTTGGCAATACACATCAACAGGTAACATACCAGGAATTAATGGAAATGTAGACATGAATATATCATATAAAAACATTAAATAATTATGTGAAAAGGAAATACATACATGGAAAACAAAAAAATATCAGTTATAGTTCAATGTATAATGAAGAATTAGTAATAGAAGAATGTTATAAAAGATTAAAAGAAAAATATAACAAAATTAAAAAAAAATATGACTATGAATTAATTTTATAAATGACGGAAGTAAAGACAAAACATTAGAAAAAATAAAAGAATTAGCAAAACAAGACACAAATTTAAAAATAGTATCATTTTCAAGGAACTTTGGCCATCAAGCAGCAGTTACAACAGGTCTAAAAAGAAGTAACAGGAGATGTAATTGTAATAATAGATGCAGATTTACAAGATCCACCAGAATCAATGGCAGATATGGTTAAAATTATGGGAAGCTGGAAATGAAGTAATATATGGAAAAAAGAAAATCAGAAAAGGTGAATCACACTTTAAATTATTTACAGCCAAAATGTTTTATAAAACTTTAAATGCATTATCAGATGTAGAAATTCCATAAGACACAGGAGACTTTAGATTAGTAGATAGAAAAGTAGTAGATACAATAAATAAATTACCAGAACAAATAAATTTTTAAGAGGATTATTTGGTTGGGTAGGATATAAACAAATACCTTATGAATATGAAAGACAAGAACGATTTGCAGGAAAAACAAAATATCCATTAAACAAAATGCTAAAATTAGCATCTGATGGAATTATAAGTTTTCAACAAAACCATTGAAATTAGTAGGAGCATTAGGTATAATTTCTATAATAATATCAATTGCAATTTTATTATATACACTTATTTCTTATGCATGTAAATTAAATCAACTAACAGCAGGATGGACATCAATAATGATTGCAATTACATTTTTGCAGGGGTACAATTATTATCAATTTGGATAATATCCGAATATATAGGAAGAATATATGATGAAACAAAACAAAGACCACAATACATTATAAAAGAAAAAATTAATATAAAAATAATTATATTGTATTAAAAGTTCTATTATTTTTTAATAACTTTTAATACAATATATCATATAGCAAAGAAAGGAACTTATTAAATGGAAAAAATTACAGTAGTAGTACCATGTTATAATGAAGAAGAAAGTTTACCAATATTTTATGAAGAAATGGAAAGAGTAAGAAAACAAGACTTCAATAATTTAGAAAACGAACAAGAAATCGAATTTGAATACATTTTTGTAGATGATGGTTCAAAAGATGGAACATTAAATGAAATGAAGCAACTTAGCCAAAAGATAGCAAAGTGAGATATATATCATTTTCTAGGAACTTCGGAAAAGAAGCGGCAATACTAGCAGGATTAGATGCATCAACAGGAGATCTTGTAACATTAATGGATGTAGATTTACAAGATCCACCATCATTATTAAGAAAAATGTATAACATAATAAAAAAGAAGGATATGACTGTGTAGCAACAAGAAGAAAAAACAGAAAAGGAGAACCACCTGTAAGAAGTTTTTTGCTAGAATGTTTTATAAAATAATAAATAAAATGTCAGATGTAGAAATGGTAGATGGTGCTAGAGACTACAGACTAATGAGTAGAAAAGTAGTAGACAACATAATATCAATGAGAATATAACAGATACTCAAAAGGATTATTTACATTTGTAGGATTCAAAACAAAATGGATAAGCTATGAAAATATAGAAAGAGAAGCGGGAAAAACAGAAATGGTCTTTTTTGGAAATTGTTTAAGTATGCATTAGAAGGAATAACAGCTTTTTCAACTGCACCACTTATATTTTCTTCAATAATTGGATTATTATTTTGTTTAGTAGCATTTTTACTAATTATCCTAATTATAGTACGTACATTAGTATTTGGAGATCCAACAAGTGGCTGGCCTTCAATGGTATGCATCATATTTTTTGTTAGTGGTGTACAATTATTCTCTTTAGGAATAATTGGCCAATACATGTCAAAATCTTATTTAGAAATAAAACACAGGCCAATCTACATAATAAGAGAAACAGAAAAAAAGATGAAGAATAATTATAGGAAGTTCGAAGAACCTTACTATAAAGAACGAAAGAGGACATTAATAACATTTCACTTATTTAAAGCATTTCAAAGTCCATATATTTGTTCGTTAACGAAAATTTATAAAATAACTTGTACTTTAATAAAAAAAATGATATGATAAAGCAAGTAGAAAATAAAAGAAAAAACAGATGTTAAAAATACTTCTATGAAAGAATGTGAAAATAATGAAAATATTAATAACAGGAGCAAATGGAATGCTTGCAAAATCAGTAAAAGCAAGACTAAAAAAGGAAATGAACTAATATGTACAGATGTATCAGACTTAGACATAACAAATGCAAAGCAGTAATGAACTTTGTAAAAGAAAACAAACCAGAATACATAATAAACTGTGCAGCATTTACAGCAGTAGACAAAGCAGAAGAAGTATATGATTTAGCAGAAAAATAAACGCAGATGGACCAGGAAATTTAGCAAAAGCAGCAAAAGAAGTTGATGCAACACTTATTCACATTAGTACAGACTATGTATTTAATGGAGATTTAGATGTATCAAAATCTTATGTAGAAACAGACAAGTAGGACCAGTTACAGTATATGGAAAAACAAAATTACACGGAGAAGAACAAGTAAAATCAAACACAGACAAATATTATATTTTTAGAACTGCATGGTTATATGGAGATGGAAACAATTTTGTAAGAACTATGTTAAAATTAGGAACAGAAAAAGACAGAAATATCAGTTGTAGCAGACCAGCACGGAAGTCCAACTTATGCAGAAGATTTAGCAAATATTATAGCACAAGCAATAGAAAAGAAAATACCTTATGGATTATATCATTCAACAAACCAGGGATTTACAACATGGTATGAATTCACTAAAAAAATATTTGAATTAGCTGAAATAAAATGCAATGTAAGACCAGTAACATCAGAAGAATTTATAAGACCAGCTAAAAGACCAAAAAATTCACAACTAAATAAACAAAAACTATTAGACCAAGAAGTAATAATACCAAATTGGGAAGATGGACTAAAACGTTATTTAGAAGTAGAGTTACACTAATTTAAGTTAATAACTGTTATTAAGCACATTGTAATCCTTATAAAAGTTTAATAAGAGCTATTATATAAAAGGGTAGATATGGAAAAACCTACAACTCCATACACCTACCCTTTACTATAAAAATAAACATTATAAAATAACAAAAAACTCTAACATCGTGTATTATACTTAAAAGAATATAATAGAGAAAGGAATAAAATAAATGAAAAACAGAAAAGGAATAATATTAGCAGGAGGAAGTGGAACAAGACTATATCCACTAACACATGCAATATCAAAGCAAATAATGCCAGTATATGACAAACCAATGATATATTATCCATTATCAGTATTAATGGAAGCAGGAATTAGAGAAGTATTAATAATAACAACTCAAGAGACAACAGAAACATTTAAAACATTATTAGGAGATGGTTCACAATGGGGGAATGAAATTTGAATATAAAATTCAAGAAAAACCAAATGGACTAGCAGAAGCATTTATTATTGGTGAAGATTTTATAGGAAATGACAATGTAGCAATGATATTAGGAGACAATATGTTTTATGGTTCACACTTATCAGAAATGCTAAAAAAGCAAATGAAAGAGAAAATGAATCAACTATATTTGGATATAAAGTAAAAGATCCAAGAGCTTATGGAGTAGTAGAAATAGATGAAAAAGGAAAAGCAATTTCAATAGAAGAAAAACCAGAAAATCCAAAATCAGAATATGCAGTACCAGGACTATACTTCTATACAAATGATGTAGTAGAAATAGCAAAGAATGTAAAACCATCAGCAAGAGGAGAGAATTAGAAATAACAACAGTAAATGAAGAATACATGAAAATGGACAAGTTATATGTTGAAACATTTGGAAGAGGAATGACATGGTTTGATACAGGAACACATGATGCACTACTAGAAACAGCAAGTTTTGTACAAACAATAGAAAAAAGACAAGGTTTACAAGTATGTTGTCCAGAAGAAATAGCTTATCAAAATAAATGGATAACAACAGAACAACTATCAGAATTAGCCGAAAAATATATGAAAACAGATTATGGAAAATATTTAAAAGCATTAACAAAATAGTATAAAAAGAAAAATACTAAAAATCTTTACTTAAAAAATAAAATAAGAAAGGAATGCAAATCAAATGGGAAAATTTAAAAAATTGAAACAAGTATAGAAGGAGTATATGTAATCAGAACCAACTGTTTTTGGAGATAATAGAGGATACTTTATGGAAACATATAGTGAAGAAGAATTTGCAGAAATAGGATTACACTATCACTTTGTACAAGACAACCAATCAAAATCAAGAAAAGGAGTTTTAAGAGGGATTACATTTCCAAAAAAAAACACACAAAAGTAAATTAGTAAGATGTATCAAAGGAGAAGTATTTGATGTAGCAGTTGATTTAAGACCAGGAAGCAAAACTTATGGAAAATGGGAAGGTGTAGTTTTAACAGAAGAAAATAAAAAAATGTTTATGATACCAAAAGTTTGCACATGGATTTTGGTATTATCAGATGAAGCAGAATTCACATATAAATGTGATGATGTATATAATCCATCAGCAGAAGGCGGATTAGCTTGGAATGACAAAGATGTAGCAATAGACTGGCCTTTAGGAAACATGGCAGTAGAAGATTTATTAACATCAGACAAAGACGGAAAATGGCCATCATTAAAAAATTAAAAAAACAGACTTGTTTAAAATTTAAAATAAAGAACAGACAAATAATAATATAAAACATGAAAAAATAGGATTATAGAACAAAAGCGGACATTAATAACATTTGCACTATTTAGAACATTTTAAAGTCCGCATATTTGTTCGTGCGCGAAATTATGAAATAAATTTTCTGTGCGTGTTGTTTATATTATAGGAAATTCGAAAGAACTTTCCTATAATATAAAAAAAAGAAGGAGAGAAAAAATGAGTAAAAATATATTAGTAACAGGAGCAGCAGGATTTATAGGGAGCAAATTTTTGCAGAATACTTTGTAAACAAACATCCAGATTACAAAGTAATAGTATTAGACAAATTAACTTATGCAGGAAATATGGACAACCTAAAAAAGTAATGGATAAAATTACATTTGTACAAGGAGATATATGTGATTTTGACTTTGTACTAGATTTATTCAAAAAATATGATATTAATGGAGTAATACATTTTGCAGCAGAATCACATGTAGACAACAATATAAAAAATCCATTTATATTCACACACACAAATGTAATAGGAACACATACTTTATTAGAAGCCAAAAAAAGAACATGGGGAGAAGGAAGCGAAAATAAATTTGTACATATTTCTACAGATGAAGTATATGGATCATTAAAAGAAGAAGGATATTTCACAGAAACATCACCAATCAAACCAAGTAGTCCATATTCTGCATCAAAAGCAAGTTCAGATTTAATAGCATTTGCATATAAAGAAACATTTAAAATGAATATAAATGTAACAAACTGTTCAAATAACTATGGACCATATCAACATAATGAAAAATTAATTCCACACATGATTAAATTAGCACTAAACGACCAAAAACTACCTGTTTATGGAACAGGAAAAAATATAAGAGATTGGTTATATGTAGAAGATCATTGTGAAGCAATTGATTTAGTTTTCCATAAAGGTATTTCTGGAGAAAGATATAATATAGGCGGACATAATGAAAAAGAAATATAGAGATAGTAAAATTGATATTAAAACATTTAGGAAAATCCGAAGATTTAATTGAATATGTAGAAGATAGAAAAGGTCATGATTATCGTTATGCAATAGACCCAACAAAGATAAAAACACAATTAGGCTGGGAACCAAAACAAAATTTGAAGACGGTATAATAAAAACAATAGATTGGTATCTAGCAAACCCAGAATGGTTAAAATAAAAGATAAAGTAAGTGCAAACATTTTTATGTTCAGCACTTATTTTTATATTATAGGAAATTACAATACTCACTGGAGGAAATATATGAAAATAGGAATTGATATAGGTGGCAGCCATATAGCTATAGCAAAAGTACAAGAAAATAAAATTTTATACAAAAAGAATATAATTATGATGAAAGTTTTAAAAAAAAGAAATACGAAAAAACATAGTAAAATATATAAAACAAAGTATCAGAAATACTAAAAAAAGAAAAAAGATTGAAAAGGTAGGAATATCCATAGCAGGAAGACTAAAAGAAAACACACTATATATTTCACCAAACCTAAAACAATTAGAGGGAATAAATTTTGTAGAAACACTAGAGCCATATTTGCAAATTCCAGTAACAGTAAACAAAGACAGCTTTTTGTGCTGGAAAGCAGAAAAGATAGGATGTTTAAACAATTATCAAACAGCAGTATTTTTAATAATAGGAACAGGAATAGGAGCAATAAGTTATAGAAATAATAATTTGCAACGTGACGGATATGGACACATGATTATAGAAAACGGAAGACAATGCAAATGTGGAAAAAAAGGTTGTTTTGAAACTTATGGCTCAATAACAGCATTAAAAAAAGAGTTTACAAGAATATTTAAAAGTAGAAAACATGACAGGAAAAGAAGTCCATGACTACTTAGAAGCACATCAAAATGAAGAAGCAATAAAAATATTAATAGACAATTACATACAAAATTTTTGCACAGGACTATCAAGCATAATTGATATAGTATTACCAGAAGCTGTTGGATTTGGAGGAAGTTTTTCATATTATGAAGATTTATTTTTAGAGAGAATACAAAATAAATTCAAAACAGAAAAATTATTAGCAGATGACAAAAGTATGCCAAAATTCGAATTTGAGACCTAAAAAATGATGCGGGTATCATAGGAGCAACACTATTTTAATTATTATATAATAAAATTGACAAAAATATTTCAAAATTTACAAAAACATATTATATATAAACACCAAGGAAGGAGGAGTAAATTTTGAAAGTAAAAAAGGAAAAAGAATAGGATATATACTTACAGGTTCATTTTGTACATTCAGTAAAACCATACCAGTAATAAAAGAATTAGTAAAAAATGAAGCAGAAGTAATACCAATAATGTCTTACAATAGTTATAATTTAGACACAAAATTTGGAAAAGCACAAGATTTTATAAAAAGAAATAGAAGAAATAACGGAAAGAAAATAATACACACAATACAAGAAGCAGAACCAATTGGACCAAAAAAAAATAACGGACATAATGGTAATAGCACCATGCTCTGGAAACACTATCTCAAAACTAGCTTATGACATTATAGACACACCAGCAACAATGGCAGCAAAAATCACACTTAAGAAACAATAAACCCTTAGTTATAGCGGTATCAACAAATAATGGATTAGAGCAAATGCGGAAAGCATAGGAAAATTATTATACAGAAGAAATTACTATTTTGTACCATTCAAACAAGACAATCCAATAACAAAAACCAAGATCAATAGTTGCAGATTTTAATATGATAATAAAAACAATAGAATTCGCATTAGAAGGAGAACAAATAAGCCCAATAATATAAAATTAAATATATTCTAAAATTATAAAAGTTTTAAAAATTATAAAACAAGCCATAAAAATAAGTATAAAATATATGTTAAAACATGTAGAAAGGAAAAGTAAAATGGAGAAAAGAAAAAACACCAACAATAATGGGAATATCAATATGGAGAATTTTAGCATATTTCATAATATACAGCTTTTTTGGATATATAATAGAAACAATATTTGGAATAGCAACAAAAGGAGTATGGGAAAGTAGACAAAGCTTTTTATATGGACCATTTTGTGCAATATATGATTAGAGCATGTATAATGATAATATTCTTATATAAATACGGAAAAAATACAATGCACTATTCTTAGGAGGATTTATAATAGGCTCAATAACAGAATATCTAGTTAGTTGGATAGGAGAAATGATATTAGGAGTAAAATGGTGGGATTATTCAGATATGCCACTAAATATAAATGGAAGAGTATGTGTATACTTTTCAATATTTTTGGGGATTTTTATCAATATATTTAATGGCATCATTAAATCCAAAAATAGATAGATTAATAAATTGGATAAAAAGTAAATTCACAATAAAACATTAAAAAATATCAACAATATTAGTAACAATATTCTTACTAATAGACTGCATACTAACAGCATTTGCATTAGATTTCTTTTAATAAGAATGATTTACAAAAATGATATTCAAGTTTGCAAATAAAGAAAAAATAGACACATTATATGTATCAATTTATGAAGAAGAAAAAAATGAAAATTTAGCAAAATTTATTTACAAATTTTGGGACAACAGAAAGATGATAAAAACATTTCCAAACTTAAAAGTAAAGACACAGAAGGAAATATATTATATATGGATAGTTATCTAGATATTCAACCATATTATTTAAAAACTGAAATAAAAATATATAGAAGAACAAAAACGGCATTGATAACATTTAAACGACTTATTTTAGAAATTTTTCTAAAAAGAAAAGAGATTGAGTTAAGAAAAAATAGCAGTGGCAATCTTTTTTCTATAATAGTGCAAATGTTATTAACGTCCGCTTTTTGTTCTATTATAGAAACAAAAAAAGAATAATATATAAAATTACTAATATTTACGTTACATATCGAAAGGGGTTAGCTTCAACAGCATTTCTAACTTGTTCATTATCGACATGAGTATAAATCTCTGTAGTAGAAATACTTTCATGGCCAAGTAGAACCTGCAAAGCTCTAATATCAACTTGGCCATATTGATACATCAAAGTAGCAGCAGTATGGCGTAATTTATGAGCAGAAAATTTAGAAGTGATCTAGACCTGCAGCAAAAGTTTGGTATAGACAATATGCTGAACAGTTCTTCTGCTAATACGTTCTTTTCTTTCACTAAGGAAAAAAGAGCCTTATCAGAATGCAATTTGTCAGGCTTTTTACACCAATTTTTTTCTAACGGCCATATATTCACCAATAGCTTTAATACAAGCCTTATTTAAGTAAATTGTACGTTCTTTATTACCTTTACCAATAACGGTCATTTTATTTTCACTGAAATCAATATCTTGAATATTAATTCCTACAAGTTCAGAAAGACGTAAACCACAATTTAAAAAAATGGTTAAAATTGCATAATCTCTTTCATGGTTTCTATTATCTTCATTATCAGCCAGCTTCTAGTAATTTTTTACTATCTTCCAAATTCAAATATTTAGGTAATCTTTTATTAAGTTTAGGCGTTTCCAAATCTTGCGCTGGATTTTATCAATTAGATTAGCCTTTTGACTTAAATATTTGAAAAATATTCTAATAGTAGAAACTTTACGAGCACGTGTTTACTATTATGTTCTCTTGCTAGATATCCTATAAAAGCATGTATATCATTTAATTCGATTTTTTTAATAGTATCAAAGAAACATCTTTAATATATCATTGAATAAATCTGTTTCATCAGTTAAGTCCAAAATGTTTTTATAAATTTTAAAAACATAGCCAAATTTTATATTCTTTAATTATTAATATTTGAATTGTGTAACTATTCTAAAAGAGTTTATAAACTTTTTTCTTCAGTTTTTTAACAAGATTGGCATTTCCTATGTTTTTGTAACATCCCATTTTTAAAATTTTAAAAGCATATAATAATAATATATCTAAATCATTTAATATGTGCTCTATTTTTTTATTAGGTGATTTAAAGAAACATAGTTTTATAGTCTAAAAAGAATTCAAAAATCTGTTTCTTCGGTTTTTAACAAAATTTATCATTTTATAAATTTTTAAACATTGCTAAATACAGAACATTATACTTCACTATTAGGTGATTTATTTAACAATAAAACAATAGTCTAAAAAAGAATTAAACAATATGAAAAAAGCAACAATAAAAAAGCAAAAAATAATAAAATAAGCACAATATGAAAACAAACATACTACTTTTTATTTTCCAAAACCATTGACTATAGCATGATAAAAATAGTATAGTAATAATAGAAGGAACAAACAAAAGAAAAAAGTTTGAGCCTAAAAAAAATAAGAAAGGGGAAACAAATGAAAAAAATCAAAAAAATACTAATACTACTAGTAATATTAGCAATATGGGGAGGAATAAAACAGAAAATGAGGTACAAGCAAAGCATCAAACAAAAAGAAGAAAACTTTGCAAACATAGTGTTATTTGCACACTTTGCAGGAGAAAATTCGGAGCAAGACGCAAAATACTTTAAAGATAACAGAGATGAAATAATAAAATTATATGATGGAACACATGGAAGATCAGCAACAAATTATTTAAACACAATATCATATGGAAAATTCCACTTTAAAAACATATTTCCACAAGATGACGGAAAAAAGATAACATCATATGAATTAAAAACAGACAAAAATTCAGCATATCAAAGAAATGTAGACTCATTAATAATAGATGAGCTAATAGCAAATATACCAGGAATATCAGATAAAATAGTAGACTATAATGGAGACGGATATATAGACAATTTAACAGTAGTACTAAAAGGAGGAAATGAACAAGAAGTTGTAGACCATTCAACATTTGTACTACACAAATGTGATTATGATGCAGAAGCATATTGGTCAGGTAAAAAAAAGGGAGCATATAACATTTTAAACACATACGCATTAATAGACTCAATAGTATCAAGTCAATCAGGAGTAATAGCACACGAATTTTACACACATTAGATACCCAGACTTATATCGTAGTAACGGAAATGACAAGCCAGTATATAGTTGGGATATAATGGGAGCAACAAACAGATATATGCCATATCCATTAGCATATTTAAGAATGCATTTTACAAATTGGCTAGATATAGACACAATAACCAAGAGTCAAACAGTAACATTAGATAGACAAGACAATAAAGAAGGAAATCAAGCATATATATAAAATCACCATTAAATGATGATGAACTATTTGTAATAGAATTCAGAAAAAAGGCACCAATAGACTACACAAACGAAGATTCATTAGACAGAGGAATAGGTGGTTCAGGAATAATAGTATATAGAATAAACACAACAGTAGAAAATTTAAGCAACAATTTTAATCAAACAGGAGTATACATATTTAGACCAAATGAACCAGGAAAAGAATTTTTACAAAATACAGAAGAAGCAAGAATATTAAGTGCATACTTATCACAAGAAAGTGGAAGAACATCAATAGGGACAGCAGATTTAACAAAAAAACATTAGAAGATGGAGCACTAACATTTTCAGATGGAACAAATTCTGAATAGTAATAGGTAATGTATCAAGCAGTTCTGGAGACTCAATGACATGTACAGTAACAATACCAGAAATTGCAGAAACAGATTTATGGAAAAACACAAATTTCAAAGACTTAACAGAAGAAGGCTATAGCAAAGATATCGGAATAGCAAATTACAAAAAATGCAATATATACAGTAACATATTCAAACAATAAAATATATACACAAATATGTGAAAAAGAAAACTGGAAACAAGAAATATCTACAATAAACATGAATGAAACATATCCAATAACACAAATGGATTTAATAGTAGCAGATGATAAATTATATCTATGTTATTCAGGATATGGTTATTTACAAATAAAGAGTTAAACAGTTCAACTAAAACATGGGAAGATGTTGCAAAAGTAAGCAACATAATAGGAGAATTTGGAATAACAAGTTATTTAGATAAAAATATATATTACATGTGTAGGGGGAAGATAGTTCTACTGCCAGACTACTAGAAATAAATAAATAAGAAGGTAACAGAATTAGGAACATATTTTTCTGGAAAGTTCTGTGGACAAGCCAATGTTACTGAATTAAATGGAAATATATATACAACTGTAAGATCGACAAATGGAGACAAAATAAAATTATATAAATACAAGAATGGAACATTTACAGAAATAGAAAATACAATGTCCTCAGGAACATATGATATAAAATCATACAACAATAAAATATATATTGCACTAGGGAAAAGCAATACACAAATGCCACAATGTATGTATATAGATGAAAACACATTTAAAGTTGTAATAGATTCAAATATAAATTTTAGATTTCACAAATAGTAAAAGCCCAAAATGGAATATATACAATTATGAGTACAGCAGATGACAGTGGTAAAGCAAAATTATACAAGTTTGATGTAGAAAACAACATATTTGACAATGATTCAACAATAGATATAGATACTGCAATAGTAAAATCTAAATCTGTTACATTAGATAATTACATATATACAATTATGTGTAAAAATCTGATGAAAAAAATTATAGTAAAGAAAAGCAATATAAATCAGAAGAAATCCAAATAAGCCCAATATGAACCATACACTTCCAGAACCAGAAAAGAATTACCATTTACAGATGTAAAAAATCAGATTGGAGCTATAAAGCAATAAACATATGTATGGTAACAAATATATATCTGAACAACATCAACATTTTCACCAAAAATGAAAACTAACAAGAGGAATGTTAGTAACAATATTGCATAACATGGAAGGCAAACCAAAATGTATCTGGAAACAAAGTAAATTTTCCAGATGTACAAAAACACAAGCGAATATTATTATTCAGCAGTAAAATGGGCTTCAACAAATATAGTAAATGGATACAATAATGGAAAATTTTCGGACCAAATGATCTAATAACAAGAGAACAATTAGCAGTTATGTTAAATCAATATAGCATATATAAAGGAACATACAGTAACATGCAGACTTTACAAAATTTAGTGATAGTAATAAGATA
>VOFB01001452.1_pt1 | contig 31288 bp, 48 predicted proteins | sample 5384141 | NCBI WGS metagenome assembly VOFB01 (sample SAMN12384721, study PRJNA508395) | human gut metagenome | isolation source: healthy gut A | host: Homo sapiens | reverse complement strand
TAGTTTTCATATAACCAGTATTTTCCCTCAAACTCAACGACAATGTTATCGCCGTACTGATAAACCGCAGCTCCTACAATATCATCATTTGCTTGGAAATTTTCTTTTGGTTCTTCCGAAGAACTAACTGTACTTTCGATTTTTCCTAACAAATTGAAAGAACTTTTTTCATCTGCGAAGTTGGGTTGAGAGTCAACGATTCGATAAAGCGTATCATTTACATAGACCATAGGAGCAATATCTCCAGAAATAGGAACCAATGCCTTTAGCAAATCTTCTCCTGTTACACCTAATTGTGCTTCATCGCTTGCAAAAGGAATACGCAGCAGGTATTGTTGATCTACTTCGTAAAGATATATATAAATACCCGATCCAATATCTTGTGTGTTACCTAAAAGAGAAAGAATGTCTTCTCTTGTCATGGTCGGTGTTAGTTCTTTAATTTGCTCGGATGTTACCTGCGTCGGTGTATCAATTGGTTCTTTGTTTTCTGATATTAGACTACGGATTTCTTCAGTCAACGGGCTACTTTCTCCTGCGTCAATCGTTTTCACAGCTTCTTTTATTTCTTTATGAGAATAGTCGCTCAAATCTTCAACAGCAATGCCGAGAGAATTGAGATAATCAACCGCTGCATTATATTGAATTATATCAATAGCAAATGCGGTCAATGGCATCATCAAGCACAAGCAAGCTGCAATAGCTCCCCACTTTACCCAAATGGGCTTTTTGGCTTTCTTCTTGTAGTTGAGTCGGCTCATACAGGGCTTTTTCCGTCTCCATCGATAACTTTATCCTTGTTTGTCAAATGAGGGCACACAGCGCCACACGCAGGCTCACGCGGAGCTATGTGCCCCGCATCCTAAAATCCAAGAAACATCATCCTCGGCACAAGTTCCGGTTCATGCCCCGTAAACTGCTCGATCTCTCCGAATTTTTTGGTATAGTCCTCGATCTGCTCTTCCGTCAGAGAAGTAAAATCGCCTTTCCTGTTGCTTCCGCAGATAAAAAAAGGGCCGCAGATAATGTCATTACCATTTCTGCGATTCGGCTTCATTCCGTTGATTTTTCCCTCATCGTTGACCACTGCCAGGCATCCATCTTCAAAACAAACGCAGTCAATAAGTCCTCCGACCTCTGCCTGACAGTCCTTAAGTTCATTTGCTATTTCTTTCACGAAGGGAGCTTTTCCCTCTTCAATCTTCAAAATCTTTATTTTTTCCATATCTTGTTTTTCCTCGCTCCTGCTTACTTGGTTTCCTCAACCCCATCGGATGTCTCTCTGTTTTTGATCTGCTGGCGGCTTGTCTTCTTCACAACAGGAGGAACATCTCCCCTGCTCTCGATGTACTCCCGGACTGCCTGGGGTACATATTTTTCATACATTTTTCCGAGCGTCTCCCTCATCTCCGCATCAAAATCTGCGTCCTTTTTCCCCATATACTGCTTTACTGCATTTAACTTTTCTTCATCATATTTGATTGTAACAACTGCCTGCTTCATCCTTTACCTCCGCTTTTATTATTGTTATTTCTTCCTCACATCCCCATACTCATAGTATTTTCCGCCATCTCTTCTGACGTTTCCAGTGTCGGCTGCTGTGGCGTTTCTTCCTGTGACTGTACAGTTCTGCTTCTTCTACCTGCTGTTCTGGGCTGCCTGCCGCATTGTGTTCCTGTTCTGTTAATCTTTCCTGTGATTTTCCATTGTCTCATATCCGTTCAAATTTTCCTGCCACCGGAACATTCCCATCTTCTCGTACAATTTATCAAGGCTACCCTTTAACAGTTCCTCCACACTTTTCTCATTCTGTTCCATCAGGAAAAATGTTAGTGCCTCCAGCTTGGCTTCCGGAAATGTAATTTTGATTTCTTTTTCTGTCATGTCTTCCGGAAAATATCTGCTGTCTTGTGCCTCCCCGTTCTCTGGGATTCCTGTATCCTGATGTTTCTTTGCTGTCTCCTGTGTCAAAATCGGAATGAGGGATGCATATCTGCTCTCCACAAATTTTCCAACACCTGTGTACACATTTTTACTCATAATACAATTTATCGTATCTCCGGATATTCAATCAGATCCTCCAGGTTTTTCTGCAATGAAATCATATCGTTGCCAAAAGAAACTTAATTTCTCCATTGCTGCCCAGGTAAATGATGATTTTTCGATTCATTTTTTGCACAGATCTGCGGTTCCTTCCTTCATTTCTATTTTCTGGCGGAAAACAGATGCCAATGGCATCAAAAATGGTTACTGTGGTCTCCCATACATCACCTGCTTGTCACTGTCAAACAGGCTCCGGTACACCACTTTTCTCTTGGAGCTAGGACGCATCCACGACCATGCCATCTCCGGCATAGATGCCTACATGTGTAATGTTCATGTATCTTCCATTGGGTTTATAACTCCAAAACACAAGATCTCCCGGCTGTAAAGATTCCTTTGCAACCGTCAGACAATGTTCCTCCAGATACCTCGCCTGTTCGGCCGCCGTTCCCGGCAGGGATATTCCTATCTGTCGGTAACACCACAGCGTCAGATAACTGCAGTCCACATATTCTCCCGAACCTCGAAGTTCCTGTGAGTAAGGATCCCCCAGTCTCGACATGGCAAGCCTTACGATTTCGCCTGCCGTTTCATTCATCGCCAGGTCATAGGTCTGTATATTTCCTGCCGCATTCCAGCTTCCCCAGCCGCTAAATTCATCCCCTTCCATGGGAGCCTGTCTGTCATACCTTGCTATATACCAGATATTCATGGCGTTTGACTGCTGTTCATAGGTCGCCGTTCTTCCATAATTCTGCGCCAGCTTCTGAAAGATCTCTGTCTTTTCCGTGATCGGAATTACCACCGTATAGGTTTCCTGCGTGGTTGTTTCATCCTCATGGTATACCGTTTTCGTCCGCTCTTCGTAGTTCACAAAGCAATCTGCGAACTGCATATAGCGTTCTGTGGAAAGCCAAATCCGGTCTGCGCCGAAATACAGAGCATAAAAAACAGACTTGACCAGATATCTGTCTATTTTCCCTTCTTCTGCCATTTCATCAAGATGATCCAGCACCACATCCAGTTCCTCAAAGCTCTTCTGCATCTGACGGATATATTCCAGATAGTCTGAAGACATTCCTTTCGGAATATCTCCTCCATCAAACGCCAGATGCACTGCCGCACGGTTATGATCTGCTCCACCGGAAGCAATGACTGAGTAGCACATGACGGCAAGGATGACCGGAAGGCACAGGGCTGCCAGTACAAGGCAATCCATGTCCACACATTGGTCGCTGCTGGCTGCCCTTTGCGATCAGAGCGGCAGTTGCTGGCTCCACCTCCATTCTCTCCTTCCATTCCTGTTTCATCCGATCCATGCTTTTTTCACCCCCTTCCATCAGCACATTTTCATCAAACCCAGCCTCTTTGTATCCCGTCTGTATGGTTTTCAGATAACGCCCCGACGGAATTCCCATGGCAGGTCCCTCTTCATGATATATGCCATCATTTTCTCACCGTTTTCCATACCTCCACCTCTAAGTATCTCTTTGCCATACAGTCTGGGATAGCCCTCATACCGATCCAGATTAACTTCATCTCTCGGACTGATCTCCCAGATTAACACCGGCACACTCTCCCCTTTTTTCGGCTCCACCGTAGCTACCGCCCCGTTCCTGTTTCCACGGAACAACAGCTCATAGTCCTTGATTTCCCCGGTTCCTACCACCTTTGCATCGGGGCAGCGCTGTGCCATCTGCTCACGGTTCAGATTGGAGCCGTAGGCAATATATTTTCTTCCTGTCATGTTCATATTCTTGTTTCCTATTCTCTGCGTTTTGTTTTATTCATGGTCATGTTCATTCCCTGTGTCCTCCGGCACCTCTTCTTCCATGCTGTCTGCCTGCTGTGCATGTCCGATTTCCAGTTCTTTCTTTTCTTTCATGCTCGCAGTCTTTCCCTCTGCCGCACAGCCTGTTCCGGCTCTTTCCATGCAATTCCTCCTTCGAGATTTTCTAACAGGAAACTCCTCGCTGTCTTAAATTCATCCCCGATCATTCCCAGGCTTAACAGCCAGGTACGGAATGTATATTTTTCGTTGGTGCTGGCAGTCTTGATCCGCCCTGCCGATTTCTGGTTAAGTGCCTGTGCGGAAATCGCCAGACAGAATTGAATATAAGTCTTTATTTTTCCTGCATGGGTAGTGGAGTTAAACAGACGAAACTCTATCGTTCCTTTCTTGGAACACGCTGTGCAGATTCAGACAGTGATAGCGGCTCTCATGATAATGGTAGTCACTTCCGTCATTACCGCCATACCAGATATCACTTACTTCCTTCAGTGTTTTGGGCTTCTTACGGTTCAATTCCTGCAAAAAATCTTCTTCCACCTTCTTGCAGTATTTATGCTCCCTTTTTACATTTACCTGCAAAGCTTTGTAAATCAGATCTTCTTTGCTGTACATAATGTTTGTGATGTTCCGTAATGATCTGGCATCGTGAGGAGCCGCATTGATATGTACATGTATTCCCGTATTGTTCCCTGCAATCGCACCTGCATGACGAAGCTGCCGCACCAACTCCTGGATCACCGGGATATCTGCATACTCACAGATAGGAGACACAAATTCCACCTTATATTCTCTATCTGCATAGCCCCCATCTTTTCGCTGCGCTATAATGCTTGCGTCGCTTACGACTTTCCATTTTCGGTTGGAAGTATCCCTAACCATATATTCATCGTAAGCGCCACCAACATGTTGTGCCTGTTTGGAAAAATAAGCCGCTATGACGCTGGCTGCCATTTTCCTGGTAATCCCTGTCATCTCGATCTCTATGCCGAATTTTTGATCCCGCATATCCATCTTACTGTTTTTTCCTCCCTTCTCTGTTCTCCGTGCGGCCCATTATCTTCCTCCTGCTGTCCCGAACAATTTCTCCTTATATTCCGGTGCATGAACCATAAGATTGTAGCGTTCATTACCGCATTTATACAGGCACACACTCCTCTCTGCGGATAGCGGATCAGTTCATACTCGCTCTTATCAAGCTGCAACATGTCCATATAAAACCGTGCGTCTATATTTCCGGCGTTAAACAAAAAAGCATGGGTAGGAATCGAGAAAAGCGGTTTTGTGTACTCCCGGATCCCATCAATATTGAAATCTTCCAGATTCTGGCTGGCAAGAATGACCGCACTATCCTTCTTGCGCACACGTTTTGCAAAATTGCGGATATACTCTACTGCCGTAAGGTTGGTAAGGAACAAATAGAGTTCATCGATACAGGCTGCGGTATGTCCGTTGGTCAACAAGGCATCCGACATATAGGAAAGAATGTTGAATAGCATGGCATCCTTTACATTTTTGCTTGCCTGCAGCAGACCCTTTACCCCGAAGGTCAGGAAGCTGTTATCCGTAATATTCGTATGTCCGTTAAAAAATTTGGACTCCGCTCCCTTACACATGGAGTGAAGTCCAAGACAGATTTCCTGTAAAAGTTCCGCTGTATACAGTTGTTTCTTTTTCGGATCATAGTGCTTGTATTCCTCTTCCATCAGATCATACAGATCTGACAGAATCGGATAGTCCTCCGGTGTCAGTTCCCCAAAATCTGTGTTATCCCGGATATTCCACTTTTCATACAGCTTCTCCAACATAATCTCAATGGTATCGATCTGGTTATCCGTAAAATTCTTATAGCTTCGGAAGAAATCTTTTAAGAAGGAAATATGCTGACTTAGTCTGGACAAGCATCGAAACGCCTCCGGAGCCTCTGCGTCCTCCGGGCTGCCATTTTCATCCCATGTTTTGGGTTCCAGGACATTGATGATATATTCCCCACTCATCAAATCCACAAAACATCCACCCATATTTTCCGTCAGTTCTACATATTCATGCTCCGGGTCAAGGCAAATAACTTTCATCCCGGATTCCCGGAAAATCGTCTGTATCAGTTTTAACAGATAGGATTTTCCCTGCCCGGAATTTCCCAGAATGAGAATGTTGGCATTGGTCTTGTCCACTGCTCTTCTGTTAAAATCTACAATAACATTACTTCCGAATTTATCCCGCCCAATATAGAATCCATGCGGATCCGTCTTGCCGGAATAGTTGAACGGGAACAGATTTGCCACACTGGACGCAGGAAGTACTCTCTCAAACTGATCAAAAAAGACATTTCTGCCAGCCGGATGTACACAGACAAATCCCTGCTTCTGGCGGAGCAACAGCTTGTCCACGTTTAACTTGGATCGGATCAATTCAGTTAACACTTCTGTCTGCAACAGTTTTAACTTGTCCATGTCCGGAGCTGACAGTTCGAGGTATACTGCCGTATGCAGTAACGGTTCCCGGTTCCGGTGCATGGATGCGATAATATCTGTCACATCCTGCAAATTATGTGCAGCCGTCACCGTTTCCTGTAAGTTTTCAGTATTTCCCTGCTTCATGCGGTTCTTATTTGCGGCATTACTGATGATCCTTTTTTTCCTCTGCCGGAGTCACCTGTCTTGTGTAGATCCGCAGTGTCACACCATCCATTTCACCAAGATACCGCAGGATTGCCTGTTCATCTGTTGCTGTCGGATATTCCCTGAGCGCCCAGACACACCGGAAGGTATTTCCGCAGATATAATGATCTGTGTAAAACTGGATGACGGATGGAGCGATCATATCTAAAAATCCCTTCACTTTAGCATCTTCTGTTGTCTGCACTTTTTTCTTTTTGTTGTTAGTCATTTAAGATTATCCACCTCTCTCCATCAAATTCTTCGAATTTTTCCGTTGTAACGTTCTGCTCAAAATAGACAGCAAGGATTCTTCTGATATCCTCCTCTTCTGCTCTTTTTACTTTAAATTCCTGCTCTACTAGCATCTTTTCAATACGGTTGAAGTAGGAAAGCATCTCACTTTCTTTCTGCTTTTTCATGCGGATAATGAGCAGAAATTCTCTTGCCGTCGCCATCTGCACCTGTATCCGGTCAAGATGTCCGGCATCCAGTTCCAACAGTTTTCTTACGGCCGGATTTGTTTCTTCTTCCATGCGTTCCTTCAGATATCTTTTGTTGTCTTCAAAGTTTTCACGGGAATTTAAGCACATCATTTCAATCTCCGTAATCCCTTTCAGCACCGTCATCAGTCCATAGATTCTTGCCGACAGACTTTCCTCAGACAACACAGACAGGTTGCTCGGCTGGATCAGAAAGTATGCCAGTTCTTCCTTTCTGTAAGTGCGTACTCCATACTCCAATAGTTCTTTGATTCCCAGCAGTTCTTGTGTTGTTTCTTCTTTTCTCTTACTCATCTGCAACCATCCCCCTGTATCTCCATTCAAAACTTTGCTGTTCCACTAAAAAATAAGCGCAGGCATACCGGATAAATTTCAAAATGGAAATGTCCTCCACCTGTATGGTAAGAAATGCATATACTCCTGCAAAAATCAACGGGAACCACAGTTTTGCATAAGCGAATCCAAACACGGAAATCAATACAAGGATTCCTGTCACTGCAAGGTCTTTTAACTCCCACAGCCACATGCTCGCTTTCGATTTCAGATTATCCGGGTATATGTACATCCCGTTCTCCCTCCTGTTTTTCCAAAAAATAAGCAATACCGCTTAGAATATATTCCACACACGGTATTGCCACACTGTTTCCCAAGGCTCTGTATCTTACGCCGTCACTGGCCCCCGGAATGTCTGTCCAGTGATCCGGGAAACCCATGAGTCTTTCACATTCCAGCGGAGTAATTCTCCTCACTCTTTTTTCTCCTGCTGACGATACATTTATCCTGTGAGACATAGGTGCTGTTTACTCCTTTTTCATCCCTGGCGCACAAGGCTCCGATCACATTCTGATAAAGTTCCGGCAGATCATCCATATACGCTACACAATGCTGATCCGTTGCTGTGAGTGTATAGCTGATTCCTTGCAGATAGCCACAGCCATTGCCGCCGTTTTTGTCCTGTCTGTTTATAATATTTCCCGCAATGCAGTAAGGTTCTTCATCTATTGCACCTATTCCTGCTGTTGTAAAAGAGCCTCTTCCAGAAGCCTGGGCAGTTTTTTCCCTCGATGCTTTGCTCTCCTGATAATGCCTCCACACGCCTTGGGACTCAAATAATATTTCTCCGGCACTATAGCCTCCAAAATCTGCGACAAGGAAGATTCTACGCCGTCTCTGGGGGACTCCCCAAAATTGAGCGTCCAGTACTCTCCAAGCAACAGAGAATCCCGATCCCAGAATAATCCCGGCAGGAGTCCATATTCCATCCGGCGGTCCAGGTATAGATACGGACTTCTCCGATATACCACAGACTTCTTCGAGGACTCTTCTGAAATCTGCCCCTTTAGGTTCTCCACTTGAGAAGGCTCCGGGGACATTTTCCCAGACCATATACCGAGGTCGAACAGGGACATCTGCTCTCCTTCCACTGCTTCGCTGCCTCCTCTCCTCTTGTTTTCTCATTTCTTTCACAATCCGTATCTGCTCTAAGAATAGACCTGACCTCACCCCTGCAAGACCTTCACGTTTCCCGGCCACAGACAGATCCTGGCAGGGAGAACCTCCGGCTATAATATCTACCACCGGAAGATTTTCTCCATGTAATTTTGTAATATCTCCCATGTGTGTCATTTTTGGAAACCGGTATCTTGTCACAGCCATGGGGAACTTTTCGATCTCACTTGCCCATATCGGTCTTATCCCATTCCTTTTTGCTGCTAACGGGAACCCTCCGATCCCGTCAAACAGACTTCCCAGTTTTTTCTCCATTGCACCACCTTATGCCGCCACTACTTTCACGATTGTCTTGGATATGTTGATCGCTGCCTGCGCCGCATAGACTCCGCTCATCAGGTTTGCTCTGGTGCTGGTATCCATTCCAAACTGTCCGGCAATTCTCGGTACTTCCGCAGCAGAAAGCATAATTCCAAGCCCCAATAATGGATGATCTTTGAATATCATAAGTCCCGCTGTCAGTATGGTTGCCTGCAAAAAGGCGGTAAGACAGATTCCTATGACCTGTTTGCACCACTGGGTAAAACCATCAATATATCCTCTGGGAACAGAAAACATATAGAGGCTCCCGACTGCAATCTGAATTACAAGGATTCCTCCTCTTTTCAGATTTCCGAAAAATACTTTTATCACTGCATATCCCATCATGATCACACAGAATATCTGTACAATCGGATCTCCCATTGCCGACAGAACTGCCGATGTCAATGCCTCCTGTGCTGTCATGCCGATACTTTCCGTATTAGTAATTCCAGACAGTGCTGATCCAAAGGAACTCTGTAGTGACACACTGAGGGAATACAGATTGATGGGAAGTACAGAAAACAGGCTGACTGCCATAAATCCTTTGATATAATTTAGGGCGGTATCTTTCATGCAGCCTCTGCCTCCCTGGTACTCTATGGCACATTCAAAAGCTCCCACTACCAATCCAACAACAAACAGCGCCCAGCCAAGCCAGCCAAAAAAAGTGGTAATTGCATTTACCCAGGGTAGTTCAAATAGTTCCACCCCCATATTGTTCATCATTGCAAAAAAATCATTGAGAAAGCCAATGATCTTACCATACAGCCAGTCAATGATCTGATCCAATACCGTATCTGCGGCAAAATCAAATATAAACATGTAACACCTTCTTTCCCCGATCCTGCCCTAAATTAATTTCTGTTCTGCTCCTTCCTGCATTTCTTCTGTTATGTCCATTTCCAAAAATACAGACAGGTAATCCTCGACTTTTTCCGTCAATTTCCGGTAATCACTTTTCACCGGCTGATATGCATACCACTGATCTTTGCCTTCGTTTGTCCATATATGGGGAATTACACCCTCACGGAAATTCGGGTTATTCACCTGTTTCTTTCCAAGAATCTCGGAAAAAGACAGATACACCGTATCCAAGGGACCTTCTTTCCGGTTAAGGATCGTCACCCAGATGCCGGAATAATTATCCGCCACTTGTCTATCCTTGAATTCTACCTTTGCTCTGATATCTCCGTCCAGAATTCCATAACAGCATTTCCCAAGATATTTTTTATTTTTTAACAGAGAGCTTTTTCCAAGGATCTTCTCTAATTCACTTTGAAAAAATGTCATTCTGCACCTCTTTTCAGGTATGATTTCTACATCCCAAGAATTTTCCAAATATAAATGGGGGCTGTCAGTGTGAACACAAGGCAAACGAATAAAATCGCCGGTGCTGTCCATTCAAACTGCCCCTGCTTCCGGTAATCAAAATATGCCGTACCCAATTTCACAAAGAAAAAAACAGCCAGTACCAGGTCGATTGCCGGAAATACTACCTTGTTGACGACCGTTTTGATCTGTTCGGAAGCATCCTCCCATGTTTTCTCAATGGCTCCGGCCACATCTCCTTTTCCAGCAGCACATACCGTCATTCCAAACAGCATCGTAAGTGCCAGCACTAAGAATACTGTCATAATCCATTTCTTTTTTCTTCATTCACTTTTCCTTTCCGCGTATGTATTTTTCAGTCTCCTATCTTGCATTTTGCGGTGCAATATGCCAGTCTTCCCACAGGTTTCCTGTTATCTGCACCGAATCTGTCAGATTCATGGATAGCATTCCATCCGGTGTCCAGCAGTCCAGCAGATAGGTATAGACTCTATATTCCCCATCCGGCATCCAGATGGGAGTAAAATGTGTCCGCCGGCGGTAAGTGGAATATCTGTTATTTTGAAATTCAAACACCGCACTATAACCGTTTCTTGTTCTATCCAGCAACCGCCAGTATCGTTCATAATAGAATTCCGGAAAATAGCTGACCGCTGTCTGCGGAGCAGTTGTTGCTGATGACTGGCTGGTAGAGGCTCTTGTGTTTACAAACACATTGACTCCATACCCGCTTTTCATCGTACTCCCATCCGCTGTGGGAGATGTTTCATCTGTAACAAGTTTCATTGTTGCAGACAGAGACGCCGAATAATGATCCTCGACAAACTCCCACCAGCCGTCATCCTTGTATTCTCCATCGTCTTCCCAATGCCCATGGTTTTCCGTACACCCTGCCGCACAGTCCTCCGAATGTTCGTCATCCTCCCAGTTCCAGTCACTATGCCATACCCAGTTTTCTTTCCAACAGGGTCTCCATACACTCCATGCTGCCTCTGTCTTTTCTGGATTTACGGGCATCACTGCATTTTCTTTCCGATAGCTGTCATTTCTGTCATCTGCAACAGGATTGGGCGGTGGATTGTCATCCAGATCCACAATGTTCGCCGTGATGGTTCCCCGACTCACGGATGCACTGCCTCCGCTGGCGCTCACGCTAATCGTGATATGCTGTTCTGTGGACGGGGTATGCCATTTTACCCACACAAGCTGCTGTCCTCCTTCCGGGTAATACACATTTCCAACGCTGTAATTTCTTCCTAAAATAGAAAATGTCACGCTGACAGAGTTGTCCGGATCGCTTTGTCCTCCGCTCACTGTGACTGCCGTTATCACATCAGTATCCACACGGTATGTGTAATCTGCCTGAATGACTTCCGGTGTGATCGTTTCATTAAATCTCACAATACCAAGTCCCAATGCCCGGATGATTTCTTCATCGCCTGCCTTCTCCGTTCTGGAGCCGCTCCATGCCGGATATCCCAGATCCGATATCTCCAAAAACATAGCCAGTGGCAGATTCTTATGAGAAAGAGACGGCATCTTCTTACGAATCATGCCGCCTCTTAACTGGTTATATTTTGCTGCCTCTGTAGCAGTGAATGCCGTTCTGACTCCTTCAAAGGTCACATAAGCCACAGGCTCCAGCAATAGCTTATATTCACCGTTTATCAATGTCTGAAAGTCCATGCCTACATATCCGGCAATGGCTCTGATGACCTGCTCGTCTGTGAAATACTGTTTGATAGCAGTAAGATTTGCCCCACCGCTTGAAGTGCTGATAATCTGGGGAAGATGCTGTGCCGGATTATAAAATGTATAACCGCCCATGCATGCAGACAGTCCCGTTCCATTCCGGTATGCCGTTTTGCTCACCTTGCCGAAATGTACTCGAATGTCTGTCGGCTGCTTATTGGTCAGATCAATGGATGCTGACACGACTGCACCGTCACTGCCCCGCACCACTGTCACCCGCACTCCCTCGTCATGACTGCTCCAAAAGTTAATACCTGTTCCTTCCCCCAGCATTCCACCGCCATGATCAATGTTCCCTTCTCCGGCCGCATAAGTCGTTATGGGAATGCTCACAGTAAGCAGATATACCAGCAGAAAAAGTCCTTGTTTTATAAATTTCATCTTATTTTTCCTCACGAAAAAAGCAGATCGTATTTCTACGCATCTGCTTTCTCATCCTTAATCCATGATTCCGATCTTATTCCCGTTTTCATACATATCGCCCGCATAGATCCCCGATCCGGCTCCTTCATCTTTAATCCAGCCAAACCCTTCTACATATACCATTCCATCTTTGGAATCTCCAGTCTTAGGCTGTTGGCTCTCTGCCGTTGTCGGCTGCTCCGCCTTTCTTCCATATAGACCGGAGGTGTATCCGGCTGATCTATTCCTGTATCCTCCGACACTTCCGGCGGTACACCGGGCTTTGCATCTTCTGTCTTCTCCGGGGTTTCCTGAATCTCCTGTTCTGTATCACTTACAGAAGTTGCTGCCTCTGCCTCGATCACAAGGGATTCCTGCGGTTCTGCTTCCTGATTTTCCGTCTCACTCACATCGGTCGTCTCTGTTTCCACATAGATTTCTGTCTCCTCAGACGTAGCCTGCACTCCCTCTGCCTCTCTGCCCGGTTCCCGGTAAAACATCCTGTGAATTCCAAACAGCAGACCTGCACATACTGCCAGCAGTATTACCACTGCCAGCCACTTTTTTGTCTTATCTTTCATGGCATACCCTCCTTTTTGTTTTCCGTTTATCTGTCGTAGTTCACACGCTATCATAAAACTTTTGAAAAGTCTATGAGAATGTATAAACAATCACGATATCTGTAATATTTTACTAAAATTTCTCCCTGTAAGCTGCCCTTACTCTCAGTGGAATGGACAGATTCGACACAATCTTTCCTCCAAAACATACCGGTATTTCTATGGTAAGTCCTGCCTCCACATAATAAGTTCCTCCCGGTGATGACAGCGCTGTATTATGAACATTCACAGTCAGATTTTTTATCCGATATTCCAGTCTGCCTGCTGTATTACGGCGCACGCAGCCATCTCCGTCTTCTTCCAGTCCCAGCAGGGAACACATTCTGCCGTAAACATCCCCATAATCCAGGGATTCCATAAATCCTGTATCATCCGGCTCATACCCTGCGGCATATCCTTCCCTGACTCCGTGATATACTTCATTATAATTATCATTTACCACCGCAATAGCTGCAGATTCCAGGGCATCCTTTACCCCTGCCGCTGTAATCACAAGACGCATATACTCTGAAACACCGAGAATTATAATCAGCATGGCGATTGCTGCAGCCACCGCCAGCGGAGCCATGCTTCCTTCCTGTCCCCCTAACAGTTTTCTTACTCTCTGATCATGTTTTCTCACTTCCAGTATACCTCACTTTTTCCCGATGCTCTGGCTCTCATGGTAACCGGAAAAGAACCAAGCCTCCCAAACAGTCCCAGATCTTTTTGCAGGATCAGTGTCACTGTGACTTCCTCATTCAAAGGAATCTTCCCCTGTCTGGACCAGCTTACTGTCGGCTGGATCCCCATTTTCTCCTCCAGTGTCCTCTGTCTTGCAGTTGTTTCATATCCTATGCGGCCACTGATCTCTGCTTCTCTCACCAGTTCGTCTGCAAAATTATCAAGCTGGAGTTTCGTGATAAACACAGGAAATACCCTGACCCCAAGGGCGATGACAAACATTACACAGAACACAACAACCGCCGCATCAATATATCCCTCCCCTTTTTTGTCTCTCATAATTTTCCAAACCCGCTTCATTTTTCTCCTTCCTGTGCTTTTATCAGAACAGTGTTCCCATGGATTTTATGATTTCATATCCAATGATGGCAAAATAGGTTTCCAGAAAACACAACAGCATAGCAAATGAAAAAACACGGATTTTGGGCGGAATCTTTGCTGCCTTTGCTTTTAATCTCTGTAGCTCTGCCTGTTTGAAATCATGGGTAAGCATCTGGAAGTACATGGCTCCATCATCTCCCCGCAATACGCCGATCAGTCCCCTGACTACATCCGATAGCTGTGGTGAATTCATTCTTGCCTCGAAGCGGGTAAGTGCTGCTTCATAGCTGCCGGAACGCATATCCGCACACACGATATCCAGTTCTCTCCGGAAATCTTCTCCTGCATTTCCCTTATAATGTTCCAACATGGATAATACATCCCTGCTGTTTTTCAGTTCCTGAGATATCGTAGACACAAAACGGTACAGTTCTCCCTCGATCTGCTCTCTCTTTTCCTTTAATACTTCCTCTGCTTTTCCCGTTTCCTTATAGTAGATCATAACTCCTAACAGAACGAGGAAAATAGCCAGTAGCGGGAAAAAATACAGTGCCGGAAGAATCAGTAAAAAAACACTTCCCGCCTTCAAATAAGCATATGCCATATAGGTTTCCGGCGACATTTTGAATCCCGCAGCGTTTAATACATTCTGCATCCGGTTCCTCTTATAGACATTCATGCTTATGTATTTTCCAAGATATACCGCCCCATCCATGTAAAAGGTATCCAGTACCTTTTGCAGTTTCTTTTCTTTTTTTCCGGCCCGCACCATTGCCCTGCCGCTCCGCAACGTAGGCAGTCTTAAAATTCCGGACAACAAAAGGAACAGACCGCATGCTGTCAGGATAAATACAAACAACAGTATGATTTTCATTTCTATTCCTCCTCTTATGTCCGATATTCAATCGGTTTCGTCAGTTTTATGACACATGCTGCAGAAATAAAAATGACGATGCCGGTAACTGCCAGCATAATCTGTCCGGCGATGGTATGCATGAGCGTATCGTACCAGGAGGGATTTAGAAAATATAGCAGTGGAATATTCCCCACCGCCAGTACCACCATGGTAATAAATTCTTTTCTCGGCTCTACTACCAGATATTCCAATTCTGCATTCACAATACGCATATCCGATAATTTTGCAACAATCGGTGTCAGCGTGGTTTTAAGTGACCGATCATACAAACACGCTTTCATGGCATCCACCCATTCCTGAAACACCTCGTTTTCCATTGTTTCTTTTAACACGTCCAGTGCCGCCTCCAGATCCGGGTCTATCAGGCGTACCCTTGCCACAAAATCTGCAAACACATTTTTCACCGGCGGATTCAGATACGCAAGGTTTTCTTCTATCGAAGTCAGAATGTCTTCGCTGCGCAGGTATGCTGTGGTGATGATCGATAAGGCGGTCTCCAGTTCCGCCGATACATCCTTTTTGAAATGCGAGGCAGTCAGTTTCACATACCAGAAAGGGAGGAACAGAAACCCACCAGCCAGTACCGGAATCAGGAACACATTTCCCAGCATTACCGCCGTAAACGCTCCGGCTGCAAACAGAAGCATTGAGATTGTACATAGCATCGGGAAAAAATCTTCCCTGCCTGTGCTATGCAGGATCTTCTGTACTTCTTCTATTTCTCTGCGTAAATAAGACTTTTTCTTCTGCTTTGTCTCTTCCAGTATCTCTTCCCTGATTCCCTGGGGTTTGTTCAAAAGCTTTCGGAAAATGTTCCCTGTAAAGTCATTTAGCCGGATGCCAAGCAGCAGAAATGCTCCCACAATCATTCCGATGCAGGCAATCATCTGTAAAGTCAGCATGTTTTCCCGCCTCCTTTCTCAATTTTTTCTAACACATCCACCGGCATGCCATTTTCTAAAAATCTTTTCTTGAGGCTTTCCGAAATTCCACATACCTTTTTATGAATGCCGTTAATAATAAAGTGATCCCCTTCCATTCGGTTCTCTGTGATTTCATAGCGGTACAGCGGGTTATACTTCCTCTTTCCGTCTGCCGTGATCTCACACTCCATGATTTCCATGAGTTTTCTCTTGCGGTTTTCAAGCTGCTTGGTGAACACCACAATGGGAAAGGCTTCTGTCACCAGATCCATCAGCACCTCATCATCCATATCATATTTTCTCTTGCACAGTGTCCGCATTCGGCTGTAAGTGGATTCACAACTGTTACTATGGATGGTAGTCAATACCGTATGTCCGGTTCTGGCAGATTCCTGTGCCGTATATGCCTCTGAACTCCGCATCTCTCCCACACAGATGATCTCCGGATTAAAACGTAACGCCATATCTAAGAGCATGTCCTGATCAATATTCTGCTTTTCATTTTCGCTGTATCTGGTCAGCGTATGGATGACACTGTTGGTCACTTTTCCATCCTTTTCTCTGACAAGTGCCAGTTCTCTACTGCCGTTTTCAATGGTAAAAATTCGCTTTCCATCCGGTATCGTGGTAAGAAGCCATCCCGCAAGTGTGGTTTTTCCGGAGCTGGTGGCTCCTGCCACACAGATACTGATGCCATATCGCAGACATGCTGACAGAAAATCCAGCATCTCCTCTGTTGCAGTACCGCTCTCCACAAAGTTTTCTTTTTTCAGGCTCTGTGGATTGACGATACGGATGGATGCTGCAATTCCCACATCCTCATCTACAAGGGGCGTTTTCAATACTGCAATTCGGATATTCTTGCTCAGATGTCCCAGTACTGCCGGGGAAGCATTGTCCAATACCATTCCCGACACATGAAGCATACGCCTGATCACATTTACCGCATGATCCGGAGATTCAAAATGTTCCTCCAGCTTTTCACATCTGCCGTCATTGTACTGTACTTCAATATCCCGCCAGGAATTGATATCGATTTCCTCTATCCCGGTTCCGAAGATATACTTGGTGAGGAAGGAAAACTCTGCCATTTCTGTGTAAAGCTCATCGATCAACTGTTCCTGCGTTTTTCCTGTCACCGTGATGCGATAATCACAAACATACTTTGTAATATACCGTTTGATCTGCTGCTTTACTTCCTCATTTCCGCTCTCTGTCATAAGCGTGGAATATTTGCTGGAGATATACTCCTGTACTTCTTTTAAGACATCCGAAAATGATCTTCCCGTTTCCTCCGGAGCGAAGAACAGGTTCTGATTGTTTTTCATACTCCGAACACCTCCCTGCTGATTATCTCAATTTCTCTGCGAAATGCGCGGCTTTCCTTTAAGCCAAGCTCTCCCAGCAGTTCACCCTCTAAGAACTGAGTCTCTACTTCACTGCTGTAGGGAATCTGGAATGCCACTTTGCCGAGGATCTGTTCCATATGGCTGCCGGTATCCTGTTTACGGATATTGGATACGACCTTTAGCTGCTTATCGGCATCCCACTTATGATCGAAAAGCATCGGAAGCTGGGACGACAGATAACTGATGGATTTCAAGTCACACCCTGCCAGCCTTAACACCGTATCTGCCTCCATCAATGCGACTGCCGACAGGATATCCGATGCGATATTGCTGGTGCAGTCCACGATGACATACGGTGCGATCTGTGCTGCAAGCTGGATCAGTTCTGCCGCCTGCTCTTTTTCATAAGGCGGATAGGTGAACACATTCTCGCCTTTAGCATCCCGATTATGGACAGGTGGTCACTCTTCCGGTAGAACATGCAGTTCAAGGATTAAGATGACATTTCTCTTTTTCTTTGCCAGATGCTCTGCCAGTTTCACAGACACCACCGTCTTGCCGGAGGAAGGGCTGCCCCACACGGCAAGCACGCCTCCCTCTTCCGGCATCTCTTCTTCCCTTTCCTGCTCCAGATTTCTCTGGAACAAAGAATTTTTCATGAAATTCAAACACTATTCCTCCATATCCGTATCATTTTTCTCGTCTGCCGAGGTTTCTTCTGCCGTCACTGCATCCGCTTCCCCTCCTGTCCTCGGCACCTCATTTTTTACAACGGATACCTCTTCTTCCTCTGCGTTTTCTTCCAGAAGCTCCTCCAGCACCAGATCCTGTGCTTCAATGAACTGTGCGGCTTTCTGGCTGTCTCCCCTGTATACCAGTGACAGATGGATTTCTCCCTCTGCTTCCAGCCTTGCCAGCAGTCTGCTCTGCTCCGGTCTGACTAACACCGTGACGGTGGACGGAAGCTCCTTCTCCTCTTCCTGCTCCTGTGTATTGGCATCATAGCCGGACTTTGCCGTCACCGCAATGACCTCCACATACTTTAATTCTGCCGGGATCACTGTTTCTCCGCTGCCAAGATAATCCGGGGCAATCACCGACACAATGTCTCCGCTCTTCAATTTGCCGGACAGTCCCTCCGCAAAAGAACTGATGGTAATAGAGATCGCCTGTTTTTCTCCGTTTAAGTTGTACAGGTATTTATTTTCTGCAGCCGGCTCGTCCGCTACTTTTTCTGCTACGATATAATCCCCTGCATAAACATCTGCGGTCAGATATTTTCCTTCCGCCTCCGTGATGCTCCTTAACACATTTTCGGGCAGGTTGTAGCCTCCCACCTCGACTTCCAGCAGCATTCCTTTTTTGATCTCTTCGCCTGCCTTAACGTCCTTTACAAAACGCACGATTGTGGTCTTTTGGGACAGTCCGGCATTCACAAGCGGTGTCACTGCAAAACAGATGAGCAGGGACACTGCAATGCAGAGTACCCCAAGAACAGTACGGTTTTTTAACAGTTTCATGATTCTCTTCTCCTCCTATCTCGATGTCTCCGTATATTTTTTCTTTCTTGCTGCCATGACAGTTCCTGCAAGCAGTGCCACAATCCCTGCCAGTAATAATTTCTTTTTCAATTCTTTAACCTCCTATCCAGATACCAATCAGCATTCCTGCAAAAAGAAACGGAACAAGCGGGTATGCCTGTTCCTTCTCCTCTTTTGTTTCTTTCTGTTCTTTTTTCTGCCCATGTTCCCTGCCGCATGCCACAGCACCAGCAGGCACAATGCAAGGAACAGTCCCGTAAGCGCTTGGCTCGCTCCAAGTATCAGGCCGCATGCCCCCATGAGTTTCACATCCCCTCCGCCGATTCCTCCTATGGTAATCCCTGCGAGGAGCAGCGGAAGTCCTGCAAGAACACCCAAAAGATTTGGTGTTCCCGGTGGCAGCACGCTGGTAAGTGCCACCAGAACAACCAGCCAGTCCGGGATGGTCCTTGTCCGTATATCCATGACCGCCGCCAAAGACAGGGCAGAAAAAAAGAAAGCCAGCCTTATCATGTTACATTCCCATGTTCATGCCGCTTTCTTCCTGTTCCAGCTCCTCTGCCTCCTCCGGTTCCTCATCCAGATCCGTCTGCTGGTGCATAAAAGTTTCATACGCTTTCTGTACCGTCTGGTCAAATCTTTCCTTGGATTCCCCTATCGGCAAAGAACACCGCATCCCTGTACTGTTCATTTGCTCCTGCCTTTGTTTTCGGCATGGCAACCGTCAGCCCGTAGTCATCTTCCTTGATTCTGACATTTCGGATCGTCATGAAATCCCCGATTTTTACATCGGCAAGGGCAAGGACACCCTTTTCCGGCTGTGTTTTTGTGATGGCAGCCTCCATCTGCATGTCTGCCCCTGTATTTGCCTGCACTGCGGCATTTTCCTGTACTGCTTCCTGCTGTGTCTGTGTGTTTGCTCTTCTAGGCATCTGTTTTCCTCCATATCCTTCTGTTATTTTTCCTGTTTCCCTGTCTTGGACCGGTGTTCCTTATCCTGCGTAGTTAAACATGTCCTGAATTCTCTGGGTAAGGGTAGGCATCACCACATCCCCGAAGAGTGCATAAAGACCTGCCAGGAGCAGTGCGCCGAGAACGACTGCGATCAGGATTTTGACTGCGGTATCCACATAGTTCTCACCCTTGGTATCCTTCATTAACATCCCTGCTCTTACGGCAACTGCCTTTACATTCTGTGCTGCTTTTTTCATCATATTTCTCATATCTTTTTCCTCCAATTTTTTCATGGTCTGCCGGACCGTTCCTGTGCGGTCCGCTCTATGTTCTCTGGTTTTATCCTGTTACATTCCTGCCATCTCCATCGGCTGTCCTTCCGGTGCCTGCATCCCATGATGCTTTGCCACTGTGTCCTGTCCCTGCGTGATTGCCTGCTCGTAAGCACCTATTACTGCATCATGAAGCTGTTTTCTGCACTCCTGCGTGATAGGAAATGCCGTTCCCTTGATGCTGTCACCCGGACGGATCGAATGGATACGCACATCAAACTGGAGCAGGGAGTTTTCTTTGTTCCCTCCGGATGGCTGCCAGCTGTTCTGTGGTTTCTGCCCGGCTCTGGGCAGTTTTTGCCTTTGGCATAATGCTCCTCCTTGTTAAAATCTGATTTCCTCATACCCGGATGGCTCGACATAGAAAAAGCGGCTGACTTCACCATCCGCAAACTCTACCACGTCCGAAATGGACAATGCATGTCCCTGAAACCCTTCCGGTACTCTCCGTCCGTATTTCTCCCAGACTTCCTCCAGACTATAGTTTTCTATCTCCCCCTCATAGACTCTGACATATTCCTCCCTGCGCGGTCTGTCATACCCTCTTTTCCTTCGCTCTGCCAGACTGATAAACCGCATCGTAACAGGACTCTTCTGTCCCAGTTGATAGATCCTGAATTTTTTTGACTCTTTTCTGTCGATAGTTATCGTTTTTTCTGTACCACTATCTTCCGATAGTTGATCATATACGCCGCCACGGAATACCGGATTCTCTATCCCTTTTTCTGTTAAAAAACGTATCAGCTCCTCTTTCTGAAACATGGTATCGAGGATAGCAGTTTCGCCACTGACACAGCCAGCCGGATTTCCATAGTAATACAGGATTCCATTCACAATATCTATTCTCTTCATCTGTCCTCCCCACCACGCTGTTTGGAAAAATATTCCTGCTCTACGTTTCCTGTTGTGCGAATTTCAAAATCCTTGCAGCAAGTGCCACCTGCTTTGCAGGGTTCAACTGCTTTACTGCGGCATTCACATAGGCTTCCATGGTCTCCGGATCCTGACTTCCCATTTCTACAATATCTACTTTGGATAATATAATTTTTCCGCCACTCACAGACAGCTTTACAATGTCTCCACATTCCATTTCTGTCATCTGACGAAATTCCTTCGGAATCAGAATTCGTCCTTTTTCATCCAACAGCTTATGTACCTGTTTTTTCATCCGATCCCCCTTCCGTAGTATTCAATATGATCTTTACCTTATCTTCTGAGATTCCCAGTTCATTACAGATTTCCATAACTTCTTCCGGGATCTCCATTTCTTTCAAAAGCTCCGATGAAAAAATGACAATCCGACCGTTCTGGCACACAATGTCAAGATCTGCATCCATCGGAATCCCTGCATCCTGTAACAGTTCCTCCGGGATCTGTAGTGACACACGCTGCTCCCTTGCCAGTTCCTCCACTACATCCTGATCATTTTTCACAAGCAGAAATTCTTTTGCCGCACTCTTAACTTCTTCCTCCTCTGCCATGTAAATCAGTTTTATCGCATCACCGGTGCAGATCCCTGTCTGATCCAGTACCGTCATAGGAATCTCTATACACCCGTTCTCTGTCACTCTTCCTTCCATTTCCACTAACTGGAGCATTCTTTCTCCTTTCCTCTCCATAAAATCGAAGTTTCCTCTGCACCCATTTCAAATAAACTGATCTGCCTGGGCTGATTTTTCTTACGCTCTCCCATGTCATAATTAGCGATCAGCACCTCCGGGAATTCACTACCACTGTCATACCTCTGTGCCATATTATTAATTCTGGTTACAGCTTCGATCTGAAAGTCCCGGTATAATTCCCTGATATATTCACAATCATTGTAAGAAACCATGAATTTCCCCTGAATTCCTTTTAAAGTATCGCGGAGTCTTACATGGTCTTCCTTGCGGAACACCACTTCGTAATGCCCCTCTGTCTCATAATAGGGAGGATCACAATAAAAAAAGGCATTCGGTCTGTCATATTGACGGATGAGTGCCTCAAAATCCTTATTCTCTATTACGGTATCTTTCAATCTCCGGTTTGCTTCCCATATAATTGTGAATGTCTTGCGGATGTCAAAGGGCTGGCATCCATAAGAGGTGCATCCGCTCCCATAGCTGTAGCGGATAATCTTATAGAATGCCGCCGCCCTTTTCACATCACCTACTGCGGCACGCTCCATGAGGATGTCACGGATTTCTGCCGCCTCCGGTTCTTTTAAGAAGTGCGTGGCGATCTCCAGTTCTTCCGAAAGATGTTCACTCTTAAATTCCTCCATTGTCAAAAACTTCCGTAGCGTTACAAACTCATCCCTGGAATTCAACGGTAAAAAAGACAGTTCTTTAATGAGAGCCATAGGTCTCTCCCTGACACAATAAAAGAGGTTTGCAAGATTCGAATTGAAATCATTGTAAACCTCCATGCATTTATCCGGCGGTTTTCCGAATACCGATAGAAATCTGTTTCCTTTAATATCTCATTTACTTTCCCTAAAAATTCCCTGCATTTCTTTTCGGACAGGGTTTCCTTCTGCGGTACGACAGTAAAGTCATCCTCCTCCACATTCAGAGCCAGCGTGCTTCCATTTTCCCATTCCACATGTATCTGTCCGATATCATCCACACCAATTACTTTTCCCTCCATGCCGGACGGCATCTGGTGTTCCCCTTCCATCTGCCCCAGCCTGACCACGGTACCCGCAGGATATCTCTCCTTCAGTCGTTCTATCTGTTCCCTTCTTAACATTCCTCACCTTCCTCGATTTCTTTTTACCAGTTTTCGGATTCGTATTCCATCCTTTATTCCCTGTATATAAAGCTGTTCCTGTTTGATCTGGCTGATGTCTAACATGCATCCAAAAAGTTCTGTCACCATCCTGTACGCTTGCGGGTTTGACAGCTCCAGTTCTTTTCTTAAGTCTGCCAGGAACTTTTTTTCCTTCTTTGAAAGTTCCCTTGCCTCTTCCTGATCCATGATCTGTTGGCGGTATGATTCGATAAGCTCCCCAAAAAACTGCACCATGACTGTATCATCCAATTTCATCTGTTTGCCTCCTTGGTTTCTTTGGGACACACAATACTACATACACCAGCACATATCCAGCAGAATATTATTTTTTTACAGAGTCTGAGTCATGCCATGGTTCCAGACTCTGTCCAGTTCCTCCTCTGTCATGATGCCCCAGTATCTTTCCTGTGCCCAGAAACTGACATACAGTTCTCCCTCCCTCGTATAGATTGGTCTTTGTTCAAAGCCTTCTCCCCAGCCGTCACTCATCTGTCCGTCCCAGAAATTTTTCAGTTCATAGATTTCACTCTGCGTCAGCGGCTGGCAGATACTGCATTCCAGAACTCCGAACAGTTCTCCCCGGATGTTCTGCACTCTGGGGAATGCACTAATCACTTTTTCAGCCACCTGTCTGTTCCCGTCAAAATAATGCATGAGTCCCCTCGGTTCTGCTTCTACATGTCTTGCTTTGAGGATGGCTTTCTGGATTTGTTCCTCGTAATCTGCCAGTTCACTCCGGTACAGCGTTTCCTGCTCCTCTCCATCCTGATACATCATCCCTATCAGCGAATTGTAAAGACAGAACGTTTCACATGGGTATCCCGTTTTTTTCAAGCGGATCGGCAAACTCTCCCTGATATTCCTGATACTCATGGATTGCCCGCTGCGTGCCAACAAACCCCTCTGGAATAAATCCGCTGTCTGCCATCGCTGCCTGTCTTTTATCACGGGCAACCCCGGCATAATCAATATGCGGCAGTAGAAGTTCATCAACTTCAAACATCCCCGCTTCTTTAACCAGAAATTCCCCATACTCTTTATCCGTATGTATCTGCGGATGTATTTCAAATTCATCCAGATGCTTTGCGATGTAAGTGATATCAGTAAATTCACTTGTTCCCACGAATCCTGCCGCCATTGCAAGCCGGTCCATTTTGCTTCATCAAAACGGCTGACGGTCTGGCACATCTCATTAAAAAGAGTCAGTTTCTGGATATCACCCTGCAGAGACATACACGTATCTTCCGGGGAAGGAAGGATGCTTTCCGGCAGCCTGATATTTTCTATCCGTTCACAATGCCTTCAGCAAATGCTGCGATGTTGAGTCTTTTCTTTACCTTATCCATGGCACTGATGTCCGTTGGCAGATAAAGGTACTCCTTATCCCCTGCCTCATTTCCAAGAGATAAAACTGCCACGGTTTCATCCGGTCTGTCGATGTATTCTGGAAAGGTTTTTCCGTTATAGACCTCCTCCATCTGGAATCCCTGATCTACCAGTATCCCATGTGGCAGGAACTTACATTTTCCTTCTGAAAAAATCTTCTGTGCATATGCGTTAAAATCCATTTTGCTCTTTTCTTCTTCTGAGATTGCAAGATGCCGGTCCAGATAAAGTCTCAGCCCGACACGGTTTCCGTCCGTCAAGTCTGTGAGCAGGGACAGTCCCTGCAGGCTGTAAGTCAGGTTGATCAGTTGTTTCATTTCCCGGATGCCTGTTTCACTGCTGTAGACACCCACCACTCTTTTTTCGTATTCCGTCATTCCATCCAGCCTTCTGGCTAAGAAATTAAGTTCGTCCATGCTGACTGTCTGGCCTTTCAGGAACCCAAAATAGGACGGTTCATCCCACACCTCACTGATACAGCATACCGGTACAATATCTTCTATCCCGATACATTTCATGCAATACTGCATGTCCATGTCCGTTGCCGGCAGAGTTATATCTACAGTCTGTCCCCCATTTTTTGCTCTAATCTTCATTCCACACCTCCCGTTCTACGATGTCCACCCCATACCTTTCCATCACGAATGCATTGACGATGAGCCTAAAGATTTCATCCGGTATCAATTCCCTGTCGGTCAGCTCCGACAGCCGGATATGCTTTGTCCCCAGATACACATCCCTAGCCGCATGGAACAAGATATATTGTTCCAGCGTAACGCTGCCAAGCCGGATGCGGTCAAAATAAATCCCCGTATCCAGCACCTGCTTAGAAACTTTCTCCCACAGGTTTTCATCTGCAGACAGAAGAAATACTGCGGCGGCATAATTCGGAAGTCCGCACAGGTTCTTTTTCCGTCTGCCAATCAGCAGGGAAGAAAAATCTTTTCTGTGCCTGCTGTCATAAAAAATCAGTTCCTTTTCTGCGTTTCCAAATACCTCCTGTATTCTTTTCTTTAAGTGTTCCATCTGCATCCGGCTGATGACACAGTCCACAATCTCCGAATAATTTCCCCTGCTTTTCCACTCTTCCATGTCAAACATCCACCCATGCCCTCTGGGACGGTATCCCGGCGGCTGGCGCATCTGCCGTTCTAATAACTGCAGTCTTGGACTGTTGCAAAAAAATCCCGACATCCGATCTATCTCCTTCCTTTTTCCATAAAAAAAGACAGCACCCATTTCATTTCTAAAATAAGTACTGCCCTGTATGTTCATCTGCATCCAGCGAATTTTTCCTGTTCTCCTTTTCTTTTGCGCACCCATTTCCTCATTTTTTCTTTTTTAATCTAAAATAAGTACCGCCTTACATGTCCATGTGCATTCCCGCTTCCATCTCCCCTGCCTCTTCCCCGCCCTCCTGTACTTCCAGTTCCGGTATCATGTTTCTGTTTAAACTGATTTCCTCCTGCTTCATCTGTTCTGAAATTGCTGCAAGTGCAATGCTGTTCATCTTGTTCTGCAGGTAAGTTTCAAACTCCCCTTTCGCCTCTGTCACGGTTTTATCCATCTGTTCAGCAAACAGTTTCTGCAGATAGGGGATATTACTTTTTAACTCCTGCCGTACATTTTTCAATGTCGAGATGATATTTCTCCGGTCCTCCCTGCTCAGGACACGTTTCTCATCCAGAAGTTTTTCAATCTCCTCTGACCTCTTTTTTCCAGTTGCCGCACCAAGTCACGGGTTGCTTCATCCACTTCCCGGCGCATTACTTTCTGCCTGTCACTGTATGGGCATGGTTCAACGAATGTCCCATTCACTTTTGTAATGGTAACCGGTATCCCCTCTCAATGTTAAGTGATGTGATTGCTTCGGCAAACTGTGTATAGGACATCTCCACCTCAACGATCATGTCATTGATGTCTGTCCCTGCCAAAAACCAGTCCTCGTTGCCCTCCCTTTCCATCATGCCTTTTGAAATGGACAGGCGTATGACATTATTATGCATGATGGAACTTCCAAACAATGCCGTTCCTGAACCACCGATTGAGGACCTTGCAAACCGAATCATTCCGTAACTTGGGTGCTGCTTTTTCTCCATCCCTGTTTCTTTTCCTTTCTCTGAATTTTGTCCCAAAATACTTAAAAATCTCTTTTTGCCTCTATGCATCTATAAAAACGTGGAAAAAAATAGGGCAAAAACTGGTCATTTTTGCTCCAATTTTTGCCCTCAAACCACAACATCTTGTGGTCTAACATGCCTATTTTTCTTATTTTCCACAATACTGCATCATTATCACACTCCACGTGTGTTGTATTCCCAAACTGATCCACCGCCCTTACCTTGCAAAGCTCATATCCGCCCTCACAAAGCACCTTAAGATCCCTCGCTAACGTCGCCGAATCACAGCTTACATACACGATCCGCTCCGGCTGCATCTTAAGCATCGTCTCAAGACATATTCACCATCGCACCCCTTTCGCGGCGGATCGACCACGATCACATCCGGGTGCAGCATATCTGCATCTGTGTCTTTCTTTTTTTCATAAAATGCCGGCAGCACTTCTTCCGCTTTTCCTACAAAAAACTCAGCATTATTGATACCGTTGAGCGCCGCATTATTCTTCGCATCCTCGATTGCCTGTGGGACGATCTCCACGCCATACACATGTCCCTGCTTTTCCGGCAAGGAAAAAGAAATGGTTCCGATTCCGCAGTAAAGATCCCAGACGGACTCCTTTCCGGTAAGTCCTGCATACTCTAACGCAAGGCTGTAAAGCTTCTCGGTCTGTTCCGGGTTCACCTGATAAAAAGACTGTGGTGAGATATGATAGGAGATTGCTTTTCCTGTCCGCTCAAAATTTGTGCAGTCCCTTAAATGAATGTAATCCGTAATGTAAGAATCTGTCCCCAGATACATTTCGTCTGCTCACCGAGGATCACATTCGTATTCTTCTGATTAATATTAATGGAAATACTTGTCATGCCGGAAATTACCTGCAACTTCTCCACAAGCACATTCTGTGCCGGAAGTTTCCTGCCGTTAACGACAAGGCATACCATGATTTCTTTTGTCGTAAAACCATAGCGGATCAGCGCGTGGCGTACAAGCCCTCTTCCGGTTGTCTCATCGTAGGGTTCTATGTGGCATTCACGCATATAGGAAAGGATTGCATCTAAAATCTCACGGTTCTCTGCCACGCCAAGCATGCAGTCTTTGACCGGGATAATGCTGTGCGTGCGCGAGGCATAAAAACCCTGCAATGATATTTCCATCTTTATCTTTTCCGATTGGAAACTGTGCCTTGTTCCGGTAGCGATATGGCTCTCCATGCCAACGATCGGCTCCGTCACAGAATCGATCAAAGTTCCGCATGAAATCCGCCGATCCGGATCAGATTATTTTTTACCTTGTTCTGCTTAAATTCCAGCTGCTTTTCATAATCCAACGCCTGTATCTGACATCCGCCGCAGCTCTGTGAAGTTCACATTTTGGCTCCGTGCGGAACTCAGACGACTTTAGGATCTGCTCCACTCTCGCATAACCATAATTTTTCTTCATCTTTGTAATACGGGCTTCGATCTCATCTCCAAGCACGGCATCCTTAACGAAAAAGGTCATGCCATCGTATTTTCCGATTCCTTCGCCGTCCACGCCCATATCTTCGATTTTCAGTTCTATGATATCATTTTTCTGCATAATTATAATTTCCCGGAGCGTCTGATATTGCTCTCAAGCAGGCGGTTGTACCCCTGCCATTCCTGATTATTTTCCGGCACGTTGGTAAAAGTTTCAGGAGTCCGTCTCCATCTTTGCATCGATATTATCCGCAAAGCTAAGTGCCAATGCCTCCGGCAGCGCCGGTTTTTTCGGTGAACCAAACTCTAACTCGCCGTGATGTGCTAAAATACAGTGCTTTAACTCGCTTGCCAGTCCAGTCGGAAAGCCCTCGATCGTGCGGATACGCTCTCCCACCATCTCTGCCCCAATCATGATATGTCCTAAAAGCTGTCCTTCGTCGGTGTAATCATTTTCCGGGAAAACAGATAGCTTCCTCTAGTTTTCCGATATCATGGAAAATAGCTGCCGCAATCAAAAGATCACGGTTTAATATCGGATAACCCTTTGCAAAATAATCACAGTGCTTTGCCACACCTAAAGTATGCTCTAATAATCCTCCAACAAAACCATGGTGCACGGTTTCGCTGCAGAATGAAACTTAAATCTCTTCTCAAAATCCTTATCCTCAATGAAAAAGCTGTTTAACAGTTTCTTCAGGTAAGGGTTCTGAACGGATACGATCAAAGCCTGTCAGTTCCGCATACATTTCATCAATGTCACGTTTGCTGACTGGAAGATAATCTTTTGGATCATACTCCCCTTCCTGCACCTTGCGGACACGCTTTACATTTAACTGTAAATTGCCCTGAAAGCTGGTAATGTCTCCCATGACCGCAATATAATCAAGACTGTCAAATTCTTCGATCCCTACGGACCCCGGTTCCCAGATCTTGGCATCAAGTGTACCGGTTTTATCCTGTAATACCACATTATCATATGGTTTTCCTGCCTTGGTCAATGCAGACTGTTTTACCTTGCAAAGAAAAATTTCATTGATTCTTTCGCCCTCTCTCTCAGGCTGTCGATATATTTCATAATTATCCTCGTTTCTATTGTAATACGCTTACTTCCACTTCACAGTCAATCTCTGTGTATCCGTCTGTTCCCTGACGTTCAAATGTAATTTTACCGTATCCCCGGGTGCTAATTCCAGCAATCTGTTTTCATAGCCATCCACTGTAAATATGCTGTCTCCGTCCATCTTTGTCAGGACATCACCACTCTGTAATCCAGCTGCCATGGCCGGCGAATCCATCTTGACTTCCTTTGATATAGACACCCTTTGGCATATCGTATTCTTTGGCGATATCATTGGTCACAGTGGTCAGTTCCAGTCCAAGATAAGGCACGTCCTTTCCGTTGGGAAAGCATCTCAATGATCGCCTTAAGCTCTGAAATCGAGATTGCCGTCAATGTATTGATCCTCCTGCACTGCTGTAACCCTGCATGACAAGTCCGATCACTTCTCCGGCAACGTTGATCAATACACCCGCTTCCATTGCTGCTTCCGACAATATCTGTGGTAAATACACTGTAATTATGATCTATCGTGGAAATACTATTTGTCGCAGATGTGATATTTCCGGTCAGTATCGAATAATTTGTGCCAAGCGGACTTCCGATCGCGATCCATGGTTCCCTGCATTGTAGTCAGTGAATTCCCGAGCTTCGCCACCGAGATTGCATTCATATCCTCATCCACCTGACTGCGCGGCACCGAGCTCAGCACTGCAATTCCCGTATTGCCGTCGTATTTTTTCATGGACGCTTCCACCGTCACATCATTAATGAAACGTAACATAGACCTCCTGTGCATCTGAGATGACCTTGCGCTCCGTTAAGATCAGAAGTTCCACCGTGTCTGCAATGATAATGCCGATGCCTGTCCTCTGCTCTCGTAAGAATTGTGGAACCAGTCGGTATCGCTTTTGACCCCCGTCACGGTCACGACAAAGCGGTTTGCCTCTCTTCCCACCGCATACAGCTTGTTCTGCACTTCTGTACATCCGCAATCTCAAAACATTTTCCGGCTGGGGCTGCCGGCCCCGGTTCCTCAAAGTTCCGTCTCAGGTTCCTCCGATGCCCCGTTTTCTCCTCGGGATCATTGTCTCCTGTCTCTCTGTCTGTTCCGTCACCGCAAAACAATCATCTTGCGGAATGGTGACCACGGAGGCTCCTGGGGTAAAACAACTGATTCAAATCTTAGGCTGTAAAATACGCAAATACCAGTGCTGCTACCACACCAAAAAACGACCGCCATCGCGACACGAAAACAGCGCTGAAATACAATCGCTTTTTATTTAATGGTTTCTCTTTAATCTTTTCATTGATAAAAGAAAACGATTCCTTTCCTGCATGATTTTCCTCTTTTCTTAAACACAATGAAAATCGTACCATTCCTATTATAGTTGCAATCCCAATCACACGCAATACTATTTTTTCATTTCCGCTTTTCTTCCCCCAGGGAATAGGGTATACTATACGTATCTGGCAAAGAGTATACACATTTTTTTATAAAGGACCAAACATTATGAATGACAAAGTTTTAAAAACATTAGAATATAATAAGATCATCGAAAACTGACCGATTATGCCTGCAGTGACGAAGCCAAGCCCGCTGTCAGGTCTCTGCGCCCAAGCACGGATCTGGCAGAGATCAACCTACTGCAGACACAGACAAAAGATGCCCTAAACCGGCTCTTTAAAGCTGGCAATCTTTCGTTTTCCGGTGTACGCAATTTAAATGACTCCTTAAAACGTCTGGAAATCGGCGGCTCTTTGAGCACCATCGAACTTTACGTGTCTGCTCCCTTTTAGAAGCAGCCAAACGCGCAAAGGCATTTTTCACGTTCGGAGAAAGACGAAGAGACAAACGATTCCCTTTACCGATTTTTTGCACAGTTGGAGCCATTGACACCGCTTTCCGAGGAGATCCGGCGTTGTATCATCTCAGAAGATGAGATTGCAGATGATGCCAGCAGCACACTCCGTTCCATCCGTAAATTCCATGCGTGGCATGAACGATAAGATCCGTGCACAGATGAACTCGATGATCAACAACACGACCACACGCAGCTATTTACAGGATGCTGTCATCACGATGCGCGACGGCCGCTACTGCCTGCCGGTCAAAGCCGAGGCAAAATCGCAGGTTCCTGGTATGGTGCACGACCAGTCCTCCTCCGGTTCCACGCTCTTTATCGAACCGCTCGCTGTCGTAAACTTAAACAACGAATACAAAGCGTTACTGATCAAAGAAAAAGAAGAGATCGAAGTCATCCTCGCAAACTTAAGCAACTTAACGGCAGGATACCCATGCAGCTTCACACCGACTATAACGTACTCTACGGAACTTGATTTTATTTTTGCAAAAGCAGCCCTTCGCACAGACTTACAATGGTGTTGCCCCACCTTCAACACAGATGGACGGATCAATATCAAAAAAGGCCGTCATCCACTGCTCGACGCAAAAAAAGTAGTGCCGATCGACGTGCGCCTCGGAGAAGATTTTACCCTTGCTTATCATTACCGGTCCAAACACCG
>VOFB01004084.1_pt1 | contig 31298 bp, 44 predicted proteins | sample 5384141 | NCBI WGS metagenome assembly VOFB01 (sample SAMN12384721, study PRJNA508395) | human gut metagenome | isolation source: healthy gut A | host: Homo sapiens | reverse complement strand
ACGGCATCCATCGCGAGATCGTCCGTCACGATGACGCCGGTGAAGCCGAGCGTGTCGCGAGCAGCGTGTGGACCTTCGCCGAAAGGGGACGGGATACGCGCCGTCCATGCACTCGACGATGTTGTGGCTCGCTTTAAGACGCAGGCGACGCCGGTTGCGCATAGACGGGCACGACGCTTGAGGGCTCAGTCCGCGATTCGTGCCGCGTCCTGCGGGCTGAGCGCGCGTAGATGAAGTTGTCGGGATTCGTCGACACATCGCACACAGGGGCAAGTTCACGGTGTTCTCGAACGCTTTGAAACCCGGTTGTAGCTGAGCGGTTCGCCGACCTTCCGTCGAGCCATACCGACCGGCTCACGGGGAGGAGGTTCGGAGAGGAGAAAGGGTTCAGTTTTGCTCGCGCGCGTGACCGTGCCGCCCTTCATCGCTGCCGATGAAAAAGAGGGATGGCCGCCGCGTCTGATAGGACGCGAACGCCGCAGTGAAGAACCGTCCTCGGTGAGCCAGTCACCGTTTGCGTCTTCGCATAGTCCCTGCCGAAGAGCAGCAGTCCGCCGAGGTGATAGGTTTCGACGTCTTCCGCCGCGCCCGTTTCGGGGCAGCGGACGAAGAAAGAAACTGGCCGACTTTTTCCTCGATGCTCATATCTGCAATGATGTCGTCGATGCGCTCGTCGGGCGTTTTTTCCACCGGCTGCTCGATAGGAGGTTCCGGCGTCGGATCGACGGCAGGTTCATCGGGGGTGTCGTTTTCGCACCGCAGGCGGCGAAAGCAGAACCAGGACGAGGGAAAGTGCGGTGATTTTGAAAGATTTCAAGAGATTCTCCTTTATGATTCGAAAACAGCGCGGAAATTGCGGTACTGCGCGCAGAGGTAGCGCTCGCAGACGTCCGCCGCCGTGCCCTCCACATCGGTCGTAATCACGCCGTCGATCATGCGGTAGCCGTCCTCATGCATCAGCGGGGAGACGGCGCTCGTCGCGCGCTGAAGCTGCATAAAGCGGTCTCCCGTCCAGCCGCAGGCATCAAAGAGGCGTTCCATCAGGAAGCAGGGGGAAATGTCGCCGCCCTCGCCGGTGAAATCCTGCCCGAGCGCCGCCTTGGCGGCCTTGTTGGCATAGATCAGATAGGGGTGGAGAAATAGTTGTAGAAGCCTCCTGCGTGGACACGTCGGGGTCAACGCCCATTTCGGCGTAGGCGCTGCTGCCGTGCCCATCCACGGCTTGTGGTCGCCAGAAGAGAACGAGCACGACGGGCTCATCGCGCTTCCAGCTCGCGCGTGAGGCGGCGCATCTGCTCGATCGTGCGGATGCCGGCCAGGTAGTTGTTGATGACGCAGCAGCTTTCCATCGACCAGCCGGTCTTGGCAGGCGTGACGTACTCACTCCAGTAGGTCTCAGGCTGTACGGCCCGTGGTTCTGGTACGAGACGGAGAAAGAGGAAGAGAGGGTCATCGTCCTCCGTGCGCGAGTCGATGTCGTTTAAAGAGGTAGTCGACGAGCTGGCGTCGAACTTGAGAGCGCGTCCTCGGAATGAGGTCGCCAGCCCGATTGTTAAAAGACACTCGTCAAAGCCAGTATTCGTTGACGTTGCTGCGGTTGTAGAACCACAGTAGCCGGGATGGCGATAGAGCGCGTCGTAGCCTGATCCTGAAGTAGCGGACGTAGGAATTGATCAGACGCGGAACTCGTGCTGTGTACCCCGTGAAGCCCATTCGGTGTTCATGCCGCCGGCGAGATATTCGTGAGAGGTTGCCCGAAGACGCTGCGGCTCGAGCTCGTGCAGCGGCTCGTAGGAATCACGGCGGAATTTCATTTAACTGGGGAAGTCGGACAGGTCGAATGCCTCGAGCATGATGCCGACGACCGTGATCTTCTGACGTCGGGAATGTCGCTGTCCGCATACTGCTCAAGGATCTGCTTGGCCTCGCTCTCGCGGTAGCCTCCGGCGGCTCCAGGGAACATGTCCTGCACGCTGTGTAGGAACGGATGCGATCGTGCCGCGAGATGTAGACCTCGACCGCCGACCACGGGGAAATGAGGTCGTTGTTGGCGGTCTCTTTGTAGATAGAAGAACTGGTGTAGAGCTCAAAAATAGCACGCGAAGCGTGACAGGAAACATGAGCATGATGCCCGCAAGGCGGGAGCGCGGGCTCATGCGCTCTTTCAGGCATCAGGCACGAGCACGAGCATCAGCACAAAGCCCTCAAGAACGACGCAGCACCGTGGAGCCAGAAGAAGACCCAGATGCGGTGCAAGCGCATCACCGCGCCTGTCGACTAGCCGCACCGAGAAGAGAAAACGCATGTTGGGGACGCCTTTCTGAAAGCAATGATAAAGTATATCATTTCGATAGAAAACGCCCGGACAAGTTTCCCGCTTTGTGGGTTCTGCTTATGGCGGGGAAGTGGTAGAGAAGAGAAAAAATATCGCAACAATGTGGGGTGTTTTCCCTGATGTCACCGTTCCTGGAACATACAATAAATTTTTTACCGAAAAATGGAGCTTTGGCGGCGGTTATCGGACCATTATAGACGGTAATTAACGAGGACGGGACAAGGGGAAAGCACGTCCTTGATGTTAATAAAGCCTTGAAATTTTGCACTACCGAACGAATTAGAACAAGGACAAAGCTCTCGAAAAGAGCTGTCCTTCTTGCTGTTCTGTGGAAAACTTTTCAGAACGCGCACTTTTCGCGCAGGAAGTCCTTGACCTGATCGATGGGATACGGATCTGCTCCATGCTGTCGCGGTCGCGGATGGTGACGCAGTGGTCGGCCGCGATGCCGTTAACCTCGTCGCCGACGGTGTCGAAAGAACGTGATGCAGTACGGCGTGCCGATCTCGTCCTCGCGGCGGTAGCGCTTGCCGATCGAGCCGGTCTCGTCGTAGTCGACCATGAATTCCTTTGAAAGCTCGTTTGTAGAGCTCCATCGCAGGACCAGCGAGCACGTCCTTTCTGGAAAGCGGCAGGATCGCGGCCTTGAAGGGGGGCGAGTGCAGGTGGAAGTGCAGCACGACGCGCACGTCGTCGTTGCCCTTCTTGTCCTGGCCGACGACCTCTTCATCGTAGGCGTCGCACAGGACCGCCCAGAGCACGCTGCGCTCACGCCGAGCGACGGCTCGATGACATAGGGGACGTATTCCCCCCATGTCCTTGCCCTCGCCCTCGCGATAGACCATCTTCACGCCGCTGGTGTTCTGATGCTGCGTGAGTCGTAGCTCGTGGCCGGCAACGCCTGAGCCGCCCCCAGCCGAACGGGAAGAGGAACCGGAAGTCCGTCGCTGCCTTGGAGAAGCCAGCCTCGTGATCGCGGGTCGCAAAAAGCAGGCGGGGAGGTTCTCGTCCTCAGTCGATGTAGTCCCAGGTGGCCACGATCTTGTCCATGGTTTTTTCCGTGTTTTCATGACGATTCTCCTTTGTATGATGGATTTCCAGCTCAGTTAAAATAAAAACGCCCTGAACTGCCGACGCAGCTCAGGGCGAACTGAAAAGTCCGTGGTTCCACCTGAATTTGGATCGCTCCACACTCTCGTGCCGCTAACGGGGCTTCCGGCGGGCATTTCCTCCCGCAGCTCCGGGCCGCCACGCCCATCATCGCCTGTAACACTTCAAGGGTATCATGTTTTCCCCGTCCGTCAAGGGAAAATTTTTCAGGGTTTGGGGGGCCTCCGGCGGCCCACTTTTCCCAGCAGCTTTTTTTTTATGCCTCCGGCGGCATACTTTTGTCAACAGCGACAAAAAGTATGCAACGCCGCCAAAAACCAATGGTTTTTGGATTTCCTTTGTGTGCAAGAGCTGCATCCTAACTCCCGCCGAAACAGGAATTGACGTACTTCTACTCACGCTGCCGCTGCATTGGGGAGTTTGAAGGGGATTGCTGTTCTACCGTGGCAATCCGTACTCCCCAGCGATAGACGCAACATTTCCTTCACCAGAGCGGAGCGGCAGCGGGTCTGTTGCTGAGTCAATTCTCTTGACGGCCCATAACGAACGCAACTCATGAAGGTAAAGGAAGTTTTGAAACCATCGGTTTCAAACGGCTTTTTGCCTACTTTTCCAGCTGCTGGGAAAGTGAGTAGGCCGGAGGCATAAAAAATGAAAAAGCTGTTGGCAAAAGTATGCCGCTGGAGGCAAAAGAAAATGACCTATAAAACAAGTGCCTGCTGCCATAAGCAGCAGGCACTTGTTTCAGTAATTATTCCTCCTCCAGCGCTGTAATAGCAATATGCAGCTCATCCAGCTGCTTTGTCCGTCCCCGCAAAATGACGGAGCATTTTACGGGGGCCCCTCGCACAGATCAAATTTCCTCGGCGGAAGTGAATTCCGCCTGCGGCAAGGTTTTGCTCCGCAAAACGCTTGGTTTGGAGCAAAAAGCAGCAGAGGAAGGGAGACGATCGGGGTTTATTCCTCCTCCAGCGCCGTGATCTGGATATGCAGCTCATCCAGCTGCTTTTGCTCCACGGTGGACGGGCGCCCATCATGACGTCCTGGGCGTTCTTGTTCATGGGGAAGGGGATGATCTCCCGAATGGAGCTCCCCTGCCAGCAGCATCACCATGCGGTCCACGCCCGGGGCAATGCCGGCGTGGGGGGGCGCGCCGTAGGTGAAGGCGTTGTACATGGCGGGGAACTTGGCCTTCACGTCGTCCTCGCCGAGACGCACCATCTCAAAGGCCTTGATCATGATGTCGGGGTCGTGGTTGCGCACGGCGCCGCTGGAGAGTTCCACGCCGTTGCACACGAGGTCGTACTGGTCGGCGGTGATGCTCAGCGGGTCGAGCTCGCCGCGCTCGGCGGCTTCAGCATCGTCTCCATGCCGCCCTTGGGCATCGAGAACGTGTTGTGGCAGAACTCCAGCTCGCCGCTCTCCTCGCCGATCTCGTACATCGGGAAATCGACGATCCAGCAGAACTCGTAGCGCTCCTTGTCCATATGACCGGCGCAGGCGGCGCCGAAGGTCTTGATGAGCGACGCCTGCGGCCTTGGTCGGCCGATTGCCCGCGCGGCCACCACCACCAGCGTATCGGGCTTGAGCCCCAGCTTCTCGGTCAGCTCGGCCTTGCATGGGGGCGACGAACTTGCCGATGCCGCCGGCGAGCTCGCCGTTCTCATCGACCTTGAACCAATAGCTCTTCGTGCCGCTCTGCACCTCGCAGTCGGACCGAGCAGCTTGTCGATCTGCTTGCGCGTCAGCTTGCAGTCCGTGATGGGCACGGCCTTGACCGTCTGACCGCGCAGCGCCTCAAATTCGTTCTCGGCGAACAGCTCCGTCACGTCGGTCGCAGTCAGGTCGATGCGCAGATCGGGCTTGTCGCTGCCGTAGACCGCCAGCGCGTCGTTGTACGCGATGCGGCGGAACGGCGGCTGGGATGCAATATCATAGGTGCCGAACTTCGCGAAGATGGGGGGCAGCACGTCCTCGCAGATGGCGAACACGTCCTCCTGCGTCGCGAACGACATCTCCATATCCAACTGATAGAACTCGCCGGGGAGCGGTCGCCGCGCGCGTCCTCATCACGGAAGCAGGGTGCGATCTGGAAGTAGCGGTCGAAGCCGCTCGTCATCAGCAGCTGCTTGAACTGCTGCGGCGCCTGCGGCAGCGCGTAGAACTTGCCCGGGTGCTTGCGGGCGGGGACAAGATAGTCGCGCGCGCCCTCGGGGGAGGAGGCGGTCAGAATCGGCGTCGTGATCTCGAGGAAGTCGTGCGCCATCATCGCCTGACGCAGCGCGGCGATCACCTGGCAGCGCAGGATGATGTTCTTCTTGACCGCTGGATTGCGCAGGTCAAGGTAGCGGTACTTCAGGCGCTGCGTTTCGTCGGCCTCGCGGCTGCGGTTGATCTCAAAGGGCAGGGGAATTGTAGCGGCAGCGACCGAGCACCTCGATCTTCTCGGGCACGACCTCGATCTCGCCGGTGGCCTGCTTGCTCTTCTTGCTCGCGCGCTCGCGCACGGTGCCCTCGACGGAGATGGTGCTCTCCTTGTTGATCCCTTGATGACCTTCAGGTCGGCCTCGTCCTCGACGACGACCTGCGTCGTGCCGTAGAAATCGCGCAGCACGACGAACGCCAGATTGCCGCCGACCTCGCGGACGTTTTCCATCCAGCCGACGAGCTTGACCTTCTCGCCCACATTCTCGATGCGAAGCTGGTTACAGTTGTGTGTACGGGACTGCATCATAAGACAATAACAACTCCTATCTGTAATTTCAAGCTGAAATAATACGATTTGTATTCAAAATCACGCCGTAAACGGCTTGGTTTTCGGGTTCACGATGTCGCGCCAGTCGAGGTCGCCGCGGCTGAGCCGAGGACGAGCATTTCCGCCGTCGCCACATTGCTGGCAAAGGGATGTTATTCTGGTCGCACAGGCGGGAAATATAGCTCACGCTCTCGCAGGACTTTTCGTCGCGCGGATCGTTGAAGAAGAGCACCATGTCGATCTCGTTGTAGGCGATGCGCGCGCCGATTTGCTCCGCGCCGCCGTGTACGCGCGCGAGGAAGAGGTGGATGGGCAGACCCGTCGCCTCGGCGACCATCTTGCCGGTAATGTTGGTCGCGCAGATGGTGTGCTTGGAGAGGATGCCTGCCATAGGCTGTGCAGAACTGCACCATCAGGTCTTTTTGTTGTCGTGTGCCATGAGCGATATTCATATAACCGCGCCCCTTTCTATCGTAAATTTATGATTTTCTGTTTTATCGCCGCGGCAGCTTCATCAGCGGCACGCGCTCGCCGGTGAGACGGCGCGCGATGTTGCGGCAGGCGATCTCGGCGCTGCTCTCGCGGGAGAATACGGTCAGGGCGCTGCGCCCCAGAGCGATGGGGATGCCCTCGTCCTCGGGGATCACGCCCAGCAGCGGCAGGCCCGCCGCGTCGATGGCGTCGTCGATGTTGCTGCTCAGCGCCTTGAGCAGTTTGCGCCGCACGCGGTTGATCACCAGGTGCAGCCTTCCGTTCGGGTAATCGTGCAGCTCCATCACGGTCCGCTGCGCGTCGCGCAGGCTCGTGGGATCGGTCGTCGCAACCACCACCGCGCGGTCCGCCGCGCAGGTCGCGAAGCCGGAAGGCGTCGCCCAGCCCCGCGCCGGAGTCAATGAGACAATAGTCGAACCTGCTCCGCACCTCGTCGAGCAGCCCTTTCATCTCGCTCGTGCGGATATCCTCGTGCAGCCCGATCGGCGCGGTCAGCAGATACAGCCGGCAGCCGTACGGATGCCGCACCGCGGCCTGCTCGAGCGTCGCGCGCGAGAGAATGACGTCGGTGAAGTCCATCAGCGCGCTGTCACTCATGCCGAGCGCCAGGTCCAGATTCCGCAGACCCACATCGCAGTCGAGGCACAGCGTCCGGTGTCCCATCTCGGCGAGCGCCGACCCGACGAGCGCGGTGAATGAAGTTTTCCCGTGCCGCCCTTTCCGGACACCACGGCGATGACCTGTCCCATAGAAAACTCCCGTCAGCCGCTCACAGCGGCTGCTTTTGATTTTGCGAACGCCCTCGGATACCTCGGCGGGGTAGGGGAGACCTTCTCGATCACCACCGCGCGGTGCGTGACCCCGCTCGTCGGGATGGTGTAATCCTCGACCTTGACGATTTTTCCGCCGAGCGTTCTGATCGCGCCCTTTGCCGCGGCGATCTCCTCCTCGGTGTCTACGCTCTTCATCGCGAGGAATTGCCCGCCGACCTTCACAAGCGGCAGCGCCAGCTCGCAGAGCACATTGAGCTGTGCGACGGCGCGCGACACCGCAAGGTCATAGCTTTCCCGATGTCCGGCGGCAAATTCCTCCCGCCCGCGCGTGAACGCATTCCACGCGCTTCAGCCCCAGCGTACCGCAGACCTCCTCGAGCCACGCGATGCGCTTGCCGAGGCTGTCGAGCAGCGTCAGATCGAAGTCGTCCTTGAGAATACGCAGCGGCATCCCCGGGAAACCCGCGCCCGTGCCGACGTCCACCACCGTTTTCCCCGAGAGGTCAACGAACCGTGTCAGCGCCGCGCTGTCGAGCAGATGCAGCTGCGCGACGGCCTCCGGCTCCGTGATGGCGGTGAGGTTCATCACCCCGTTCTTTTTAGCAGCAGTGCGGCGAAGCGCTCAAGCGGCTCCGCCCGGCTCTCGTCCAGCCCAGCTCCCGCAGTCCCTCGCGCAGCAGCGCGGTCACTTGCTTGCTCCTTCAAAAGGTCGCGGATCTCGGCGAGCAGCAGCTCCTCCTTTGTCGGTTCCGGTTCCTTTTCCGGCTCCGGTTCTGCGGCCGGTTCGGGCTTGAAAGCTTATCGTGCATATTGTTGATGGCTTTGACGATGCAGAACACCACAAAGGCCATGATGAGGAAGTTCAAAATGGCATTGATGAAATTACCCAGCATCAGTTCACCGCCGCCCGGCAGGGAAAAGGAGAGACCGGAAAGGTCGGTGTGGCCGCCGGTAAAGACGCCAAGGGCGGGGTTGATGATGTCGTTCACCAGCGAGTCGGCAATCGCTTTGAACGCGCCGCCGATGATGACACCCACGGCCATGTCGATGACGTTGCCGCGCATGGCAAACGCCTTGAATTCTTGCATAAACTTCTTCATAAGAAGTCTCCTTTGTCTATTTTGAAAACAAATAGTATCTTATTATTGAAATACTACGATTTGTTATCAAAAATCAATAACTTGGCACCAGCTTGTCCTTGCCGCCCATGTAGGAGCGCAGGACCTCGAATGAGCACGCTGCCGTCGGCCTGCAAATTGTTCTCCAGGAACGCGATGAGCATGCGCGGCGGCGCGACCACGGTGTTGTTGAGCGTGTGGGGCAGATACATCCTGCCGTCCGCGCCCTTGACGCGGATCCTGAGCCGCCGCGCCTGCGCGTCGCCGAGGTTGGAGCAGGAGCACACCTCGAAATACTTCTGCTGGCGCGGGGACCACGCCTCGATGTCGCAGCTCTTGACCTTCAGATCGGCGAGGTCACCGGAGCAGCACTCGAGCTGGCGCACGGGATGTTCATGCTGCGGAACAGCTCCACGCTCCACTTCCACATCTGCTCGTACCACTTCATGCTCTCCTCGGGCTTGCAGACCACGATCATTTCCTGCTTTTCAAACTGGTGGATGCGGTACACGCCGCGCTCCTCAATGCCGTGGGAGCCCTTCTCCTTGCGGAAACAGGGGGAGTAGGAGGTCAGCGTCTGCGGCAGGCTCTCCTCGGGCAGGATCTCGCCGATGAAGCGGCCGACCATCGAGTGCTCGCTCGTGCCGATCAGATAGAGGTCCTCGCCCTCGATCTTGTACATCATCGCGTCCATGTCGGTCTGGCTCATCACGCCCTCGACCACGTTGCCGTGGATCATGAACGGCGGGATGCAGAACGTAAAGCCCTTGTCGATCATAAAGTCGCGCGCGTAGGCGAGCACGCCCTCGTGCAGCCGCGCGATGTCGCCGAGCAGGTAGTAGAAGCCCGCGCCGGACACGCGGCCCGCGGCGTCCATGTCCACGCCGTCAAAGCGCTCCATGATCTCCGTGTGGTAGGGAATTTCAAAATCCGGCGTCTTCGGCTCGCCGAAGCGCTGCACCTCGACGTTATAGCTGTCGTCGGGGCCGATGGGCACGCTGGGGTCGATGATGTTCGGGATCTGCAGCATATCCCGATGCAGCTTCTCCTCGTACTCGACCTCCTAACTTTTCCAGCTCCGCCAGACGCTCCGCCTGCGCCTTGACCTTGGCCTTGATGGCCTCGGCCTCCTCGAGCTTGCTCGGGTCCTTCTTCGGCCTGTCCCATCAGCATACCGACCTGCTTGCTCAGCGTGTTGCGCTCGCGCAGCTCGCTCGCCTCGGTGATGGCGGCGCGCTTCTTCTCGTCCAGCTCCAGTACCTCGTCCACGAGGGGGAGCTTGACGTCCTGAAACTTTTTCTTGATGTTTTCCCGCACAAGCTCGGGGTTTCACGTATAAATCGAATATCCAGCATGATTTTCTACCTCGCTATCGTTATAAAGTAAATATAGTCGACTGTTTCAGTCCATTCCATTCGGGAACAGCTTGTCTGCGATCGTCTGGTACCGCTCGGCAGGCGCTTCATAGTCGCCGTCGGCCGAGGTGTGCAGCGATAGTCCGGAAGAAACGGAACGAGTCCGTTGTCGCGCATCGCCTGCGCGGTCTCACGTGCCGCACTCAGCATACCGGCGTTGTAGTAACGCTCCAGCTCACCGAGCCAGTCGAGCGCGGTGATAATGGCCTCCTGCCGGTCGGCGGACGCGCGATATGCGTCCTCGGCCTTGGCGAATGCCTGCTTTTGCTCCTCGATCTCCGTTTCCAGCGCCTTGACCTCGTCCTCCAGCTTGGCGTTCTGTTCGAGCGTAGACTGCATCATGCTCGTGCTGCCCTTTGAGCTGGTCGATGACCTGCTGGTTCGAGCGGTGGTTCGCTAAAAACGACCACAGATAAGGATGAAGGCGACGGTGAACAGCACGGCAATGTAAGCGTAAACGCGCTTCTGCCGCTCCTTTTCACTGGTCGGCTTTTCGGGAGCCGCCGGCTTCGGGTTCTCCGGCGGCGGTGCTTCGTGAATGAAATCGGTCACTTTTTGGTTCCTCCGTTTTTGCGCTGCTGCAGGGTGCCGAGCGCGTCGAGCAGATCGTTCAGGTCGTCCATGTCGTAATAGTCCAGCTCGATGCGGCCTTTCTTGCGGCCCGCCACGATCTTCACGCCGCGGCCGAGCGACTGGGCCAGCTCCTCCTCCGCGATGTGGGCGTGCAGCTTGTGCGTGATCTCCTCGATGGACGGCTCGCGCTCCTTCTTTTCCGTCGTCAGGCGCTTGACGAGCGCGCCTCGGTCTGGCGTACGCTCAGCCCCTGCGCTGCAATGGTCTCCGCGGCCTCGCGCTGCCTGGCGGCAGGGAGGGGGCAGTGCGCGGGCGTGGCCCGCGGACAGCCTGCCGTCCTTCACCGCCTCGCGCACGCTCTCGTCCAGCGTGAGCAGACGCATGGCGTTGGCGACGGCAGGGGCGCGACTGCCGACCGTCGCGGCGGCATCCTCCTGCGTCATGTGATAGGTCTCAATGAGCGTTTTGTAGCCCTCGGCCTCTTCGATGGGGTTCAGATCCTCGCGCTGCAGGTTTTCAATGAGCGCCAGCTCCATCGCCTTGCGGTCGTCCGCCTCGATGACGATGGCGGGCACCTGCGTCAGACCGGCAAGCCTCGCAGCCCGCCAGCGGCGTTCGCCGGCAATGATCTGATAATAGCCTGAGGCGAGCTTGCGCACGGTCAGGGGCTGAATGATGCCGTGTTCGCGGATGGAGTCCGCCAAATCGGCGAGCGCGGCGTCGTCAAAATGTTTGCGCGGCTGACCGGCGCAGCTCTCCACCTGCGAAATGGGGAGGTAGAGGCTGTCGGCGCTTTCGGTCCGCAAGGCGGCGTCGCCGAGCAGCGCGCCAAGCCCACGGCCGAGCCCGCGGTTTGCGTTTGCCATGAAAAATTCTCCTTTCTGTCGGGGGTGCGATGATCGGAACAGCCGGGCGTCCCGCCCGCGGCTGTCTTTTTAATAAGGTTGGGCTGCTGCGAAGCGGGCCGTATCCGACTGCTTTTGCCCGTGCCGCCGCTCAGCCGTTCTTCTTCAGGAACTCGTCGGCGAAGGCGCCGTAGGCCTCCGCGCCGCGGGAGGTGCGGTCGTAGGCGTTGATGGGCTTGCCGTGGCTCGGCGCCTCGGAAAGGCGCACATTGCGCGGAATGACCGTCGCATACACCTTGCCGGGGAAGTAGTGCTTGACCTCCTCCGCCACCTGCATGGCGAGGTTGGTGCGGCCGTCGAACATAGTCAGAAGAACGCCTTCCAGCGCCAGCCGCGGGTTCATGCTGCGGCGCACGATGCGCACGGTGTTCATCAGATCGGAAAGCCCTTCGAGCGCAAAATACTCGCCCTGCACGGGAACGAGAAACAGGGAGTCCGCCGCGCACAGCGCGTTGACCGTCAGCAGCTCGAGCGAGGCGGGCAGTCGATGAAAATGTAGTCGTAGTCGGGGGCCGAGAACGTCGAGCGCCTGCTTGATGCCGGAACTGCGATCCGGCAGGTCGATCATCTCAATGCCCGCGCCGGCCAGCGCCTTGGAGGAGGGCAGCACGTCGCCGTAGCGCGTGTGCGTGACGGCGGGCTGTCACGTCCGCGCCGTTGATGAGCACATCGTAGACGCCCTGTGACGCGGTCTTGTCCACGCCCATGCCGGAGGTGGAGTTCGCCTGCGGGTCAAAGTCGCACAGCAGCACGCGCTTGCCGCGCTCTTTGCGCGCACGGGTCAGATTCACGCAGGTGGTCGTCTTGCCGATCGCACCCGCCTTCTGCCGGAACGGCTTGATCCCGGCCCTTCAAGTATAGTAGAAAACAGTATAGCACAAATCAGACTGATTTCAACCGGAAAGAGAAAAATTTTGCACAGAAATTTCTGCGCGATATGCAAAAGCGGGAGTGATGTTTCACGTGAAACATCACTCCCCTAAAATGAGAGGGTAATGACCAAAGGATAAAGCAAAACAAAATGTTTCACGTGAAACATTTTGAGACTGCGCCGCGCAGTTCAGCGGAAAAAGAATCGGCAAAGCGCAAATAAGCGGCGGCACGGAAAACCGAACGGAGAAGGCGATTTACCCGTCAGCAGCAGAGCGTCGTAGGGGCGAGGGTGATATGCAGCCGACCGCCTTCGGCCAAAAACGACTGGCCGCTGAGCGCGTCGTGCGCGAGCGGCGCTGCCCACGGCAGGTCGACCGGGTGCTTTCCGCGCCGGCGTTGACGGCGCAAAGGGAGACCTCATCGCCCGCGCGGCGGGCAAAGCAGAGCACGCGGCCCGCAGCAAGAGGATAGGTGATGCCGCCGCTTTGCAGCGACTCCCGTTCGGCGCGGAGCCTGCCGAGCGTGCGGAACCAATCGAGCAGCGCGGTATCCTCATGCCCCCATGGGTAGGTGCGGCGGTTGAACGGGTCCTCAAAAGCCCTCCATGCCGGCCTCGTCGCCGTAGTAGACCGTGGGCGAGCCGGGGAAGGCGTAAAGCACCAGCGCGGCGAGCTTGAGCAGCGCCGTGCCGCGCTGGTGCTCGGCGGGGAGAGACGGTAGCGCGCGCGCATCGCGGTCCGCCGGCGGCTGCTCACAGCCGAGAAGCGTCAGCAGGCGCGGTGTGTCGTGCGTGGAGAGGAAGTTCATCGCGCCGTAGAAGGCGGGGGAGGGGTAGTTCTCACGGATGGTCTCCATCGCGTCGCGGAAGTCCTCCGCGCCGGACGCCGGCAAGATAGGACAGCAGCGCGGTGCGGAAGGGATAGTTCATCAGGCCGTGCAGACCGCCGCCGAGCAGGTAGCGGCGACGCTTGGAGTAGGCGACTTTGGTGGTGCCGTCCTCCCACACCTCGCCGAGAAGGTAGGCGTCGGGGAAGTCCTGCTGCATGACGGCGCGGATGGCGAAGATAAATTCGTCGGGCAGCTCGTCGGCGACGTCGAGCCGCCACGCGCTCGCGCCCGCGCGGAGCCAGCGGCGGACGATGGAGTTCTCGCCGGTGATGATGTAGTTGACATAACTTTCGTTCCGCTCGTTCACGGCGGGCAGATTCTTGATGCCCCACCAGGCGTCATAGTCCGTGGGGAAGGGGTGGAAGCTGTACCACGAATAGTAGGGGAGATGGGGCCCTGCGCCGCACCGGGCGCGGGGTAGAAGCCGTCGGCGTTGAAGTAGCGGCTTTTTGCGCCGGTGTGGTTGAACACGCCGTCGAGCATGACGCGGATGCCGCGCTTTTTCTGCCTCTGTGCAGAGGGGTGCGGAAGTCCTGCTCGTCGCCGAGGAGCGGGTCGACCGTTTCGTAGTCGGCGGTATCGTAGCGATGGTTGGAGGCGGCCTCGAAGATCGGGTTAAGGTAGAGCGTGGTGACGTGGAGCGAGGCGAGGTAGTCGAGCTTTTCCGTGATGCCGGCGAGGTCGCCGCCGAAAGAAGTCCTCGCAGTAGTCGCCGCGCTCGTTGGGCCCGCAGAGCGGCGTTTCGTCCCAGCGCTCGTGAAGCGTGCGGCAGCCGATCAGACCGTCCACGCCGCGCGCCTTTTTGCGGTAAAAGCGGTCGGGAAAAATTTGATAGGTGACGCCGCGGCTGAACCAGTCGGGCGTTTTGGCGCGGCCATCGTAGACGGTCAGCTGCCAGGGCGTTACCTTATCCCAGCTCTGGAAGCCGTCCTTGCCATAGCAGCTCGCCGCCGTCCGCCCAGCGCAGGCGGAAGTGATACCAGATCAGCTCTGGCTGCGAGGGGCGAAGAAGGTGCCGGAAAAGGCGGGCGTGCCGTCCTCGTCCGTGGTGGGGAAAAGCTCGGTCTCCGTCCAGCGGTCGGAAAATTCGTGGTGAGCGAGCAGCGTGCAGCCGGTGACGGCGTGCCCGCGCGGGTAGAAGGTGAAATCCACCGCGGCGAAGGTCGTGACCGCGCCGAAGGGGACTTGCAGCGCGTCGCGGGGATCAAAGAGAATGGACATGATGTTGCTCCTTTTTTTGCCGCCGAGGGCGGCAACTTACTGCACTTCGGGGCCATTCTTGGAAGAATGGCCCCTTTCGATCCCCAAGACCGCAAGGGCTGCGCCTTGACCTGCCATTGCGGGGCTTACAGTGGGGCTGCACACGCTGCGCAAAAGAACTGTCTGCGGTTTCCTGTTGCCGCTTTCGATTTGGCCTTCGTCTATGTCCGCTCAGCCGCTGCTGCGGCGGGGTTACGGCGGTGCGCAGCGTTCGCCGCTCCTGCGGCGGGGTTACGGTGGTGCGCTGCTGCTTCGCCGCTCTGCGGCGGGGTTACGGTGGGATGTGCAGGGATCATTCCTCCGTGTTGATCTTGCCGTGCTGCTGCTCGTAGGCGTCAATGCACTCCTGCGTCAGATGCTCGAGCTGGGCGTTGAGGGAACGGTGGTTCTTTTTCGCGATGTAGGTGATCTTCTTGAGCATCTCTTCGTGAAAGCGTATGCCGGTCTGGATCTTGTCCGTTGCCATGATAACACTCCTTTAGCATGATGCAAACATTTTAACGAAAGAAAGGTTGACTTTCCACAAACGAAGTGTTATTGTAACGATAACACTTATGGAAAAACGGAGAAACGTGCATGGACTGTGGGGACTGCAAATTTTTTCGGCAGCACTATGTGATATCGTCGGGGCGGTATATGGCACTTGATTATGGGCATTGTGTTGCGCGGTGCAGAAAGAAAATGTATGCCGCGGATACGACAGCCTGTGAGCGGTATGAGCAGTCGACCGGCGAGACGCTGCCGCCGGAGAGCGAATTTTATATAACCGTGCAGGTTTACCCAAAAGCGACGGAATAAAACGTCTCCGTAACCCCGCCGCAGCAGCGGCTGAGCGGACATAGACGCAGACCAGATCGAAAGCGGCAACAGGAAACCGCAGGCAGTTCTTTGCGCAGCGCGTGCAGTGATTCCTTGCAGGGACAGACAATGCGGGGTCGAGGGGTGTCCCCTCGTTGTCTCTGGGGTTCCAAAGGGGGTATTCTTCAACCAAGAGAATACCCCCTTTGACAAGTGCCGCATTCGTGCGGTGAGTGCCTGCCGCCCTCGGCGGCAAAAATTGTAAATTTTTAAAATCCCTCTTTTATCCCAATACACTTTGTGTTATATTAAAACTGTATTATTACGTCTGCTCCCGGGGAAGAGAAAGGAGATCATACGATGGAAAACCGCGTTACCGTCAGCATCTGCGGCGAGGAGTATACCTTTGTCGCCGAGGAGGCCCCCTCTTATATGCAGAAGGTCGGCGCTTACGTCGGCACGAAGATGGACGAAATGCTCACCGGCGCGAAGGTCGGCCGCACCGACGCCGCCGTGCTCGCCGCGGCGAACATCGCCGACGAGCTCTTCAAGGAGCGCGAGGCCAGCGAGGCGCTGCGCCGCCAGCTCAAGCAGTACATCGACGATGCCGCGCAGGCGAAGAACGAGGTTAGCGAGCTCAAGCGCGAGCTGTTCAAATTGCAGAACAGGAAATAATGGCGGAGCTGCTCTCTCCCGCGGGCGGACGTGAGGCGCTGGTCGCCGCCGCGCAGAACGGCGCGGACGCCGTGTATATGGGCTTTGGCAGCTTCAACGCGCGCCGCAGCGCCAGAAACTTCAGCGATGAGGAATTTCTGGCGGCGGTGCGTTATTGCCATCTGCGGGGCGTGAAGGTCATTTGACGCTCAATACGCTTGTCACCGACCGCGAGCTGCCCGCGCTCGCCGAGACGGCGCGGCGGGCGAGCGAATATGGCGTGGACGCGATATTGGTGCAGGACTGGGGCGTTTACGAGACGCTGCGCGCGGTGATCCCCGATGTGCCGCTGCACGCGAGCACGCAATGGCGCTGCACACGCTCTCGGGCGTGGAGGAGGCGGCGCGGCTCGGCATGACGCGGGCAGTGCTCGCGCGGGAGCTGTCGGGCGAGGAGATCCGCGAGATCGCGGAGCGCGCGCCGATCGAGATCGAGACCTTTGCGCACGGGGCGCTTTGTATGTGCTATTCGGGAATGTGCGAGATGTCCGCGGTGATCGGCGGGCGGAGCGGCAACCGCGGCGCGTGCGCGCAGCCCTGCCGCTTGCGCTATGGCTGGCACGGGAAGGCGGACGCGAATCCGCTGTCGCTCAAGGACGCGAACCTCGCGGCGTATGCCGGAGAGATGGCGGAGATGGGCGTGGCTTGCCTGAAGCTCGAGGGGCGCATGAAGCGGCCCGAGTATGTGGCGGCGGTGACGGGCATCTATGCCGCGCTGCTGCGCGAGCATCGCGCACCGACGGCGGACGAGCAGAAAAAGCTCGCGCTGGCATTCTCACGCGACGGGTTCACGGACGGCTATTACCGCAGCCGGCGCGGGAAGGAAATGTTCGGCGTTCGCCCGGAAAATGCGCGCTGGCCGGAGGAGTGGTTCGGCACGCTGCGGGCGGCCTATGAAAAAGAGGATATGCGGCTCGTGCCGGTGCGCTTCCGCGCGGCGCTTCGTTTGGGCGAGCCGATGGTGCTGACCGCCGGGGACGGCGACGGGCATTGCGTCACGGTCACGGGAGCCGCGCCGGAGGCGGCGCGAAGCCGCGCGGTGACAGCCGGGGGAGGTCGAGGCGTCTGCGCAAGACCGGCGGACGGCGTTCACGGTGTCGGACTGCGCGGTGACAGCGGAGGACGGGTGTCCGTTCCGGCGAGCGCGCTCAACGCGCTGCGGCGCGACGCGCTCGCGGCGCTCGCGGCGATGCGGACGGAGATACCCGAGCGGCGCGAGGGGACGTTTGTCCCGGCTGAGAGGATCAAAAACCCGACGGAGCCGCCGCGCTTCACGGTGTCGATCTACTGCCGGGCAGCTTTACCGATGCGCTGGTGAACGAGGCGTGGAGACGGTGTATGTGCCGCTGGAGCTGCTGCCGTCGGTCGAGGTGGAGAAATACCGTGGGCGGACAAGGTTTGCCGCCGTGCTGCCGCGCGTGTGGCGGACGGCGGACGAGGAAGGTCTGCGCGAACAGCTTCGCACGGCGAAGGAGCGTGGCGTGGAGTGCGCGGTGCTGGGGAATCTTGGACATTTCGCGCTCGTGCGCGGGCTGGATATGGAGCTGCGCGGGGACTTCGGGCTGAATGTGTTCAACTCCGCGGCGCTGCGGTTTTTGAAGGAGCAGGGGGCTATCAAGTGCGACGCTGTCGTTCGAGCTGCGGCACGAGCAGCTGCGGGACATCAGCAAGTGCATCCCTGCGAGGCCATCGTCTACGGGCGGCTGCCGCTGATGATCACGGAAAACTGCATCGTGGCGAACGAGTTCGGCTGCCGGCACTTTGGGGCGCTGCGGCGCCGTCTGCGCGGACAGCGCGTGCCCGGAGCGCCGGAGCTGACCGACCGCGTGGGCGAGCGGTTCCCGGTGCTGCACGCCTACGGCTGCCGGAGCGAGCCCAGAACGGCAAGACGCTGTGGCTGGCAGACAAGCCGGAGTACCGGAAAATCGGTTTGACCTACGCGCGGCTGCGCTTTACGACCGAGTCGGCGGAGGAGTGCGCGCGCGTGCTGCGGGCCTACAAGGGGCGGGAGGAATACACGCCCAAGGACATCACGCGCGGGCTTTTCTACCGCGGCGTGGAGTAAAAATGAAAACGAAACGTAGTTTTTCTGCGTGATATTACGATTTGTATTGAAAAGAGGACTGAGATCATGCCGCATATCGTGCTGGCTTCAAGTCGCCGCGCCGCCATGAGCTGCTGCGGCGCATGGGCATCACCGATTTTTCCGTGGTCGTTCCCGATGTGGAGGAGACCTATCCCGAGGGGCTTGCGCCGCAGGAGATCGTCGCGCACATCGCGCGCCTGAAATCCGACGCGGCGGCGCCGCTGGTCGGGCCGGAGGATATTCTCATCACGGCGGACACGATGGTGTTTTTGGAGAACGACCGGCTCGGCAAGCCGCGTGACGAGGCGGACGCGCTGCGGATGCTCACGGAGCTGGCGGGGAACCGCCACACGGTCTGCACGGGCGTGACGGTGCGGAAGGGCGGCAAGGCGAAAGCCTTTACGGTATCGACGGACGTGTACTTCCGTCCTTTGCACGGAGGAGGAGCTGCGCGCCTACATTGCCACCGGCGAGCCGATGGACAAGGCGGGCGCTTACGGCGTGCAGAGCCTGGGCGCGCTGCTCGTCGAGCGCATCGATGGCGACTTCTACAACGTCATGGGACTGCCGGTGGAGAAGCTGGGGCAATGCCTGACGAAGCATTTCGGCGTGCGCTGCTTCTAAAATAACGACCCCGAAGGGAGGGGCTGCGCTTTGCGCGAATTTCTGGAAAAATACGGCCTGCGGCTGCTCATTATTACGACCGTCTGCGCGGTGCTCATCAGCGTGCTGAGCTTTGGCGCGACGTCGGGCTTTTTGCAGAATGCGGTGGGCGTGCTGACCTATCCGTTCCGCTCGGCGGTCACGGCGGTGGCGACGTGGGCGGAGGACAAGCAGCGCTATTATAAGGACTACTCCGACCTCATAGCGGAAAACGAGGCGCTGCGCGCGCGTGGCCGAGCTGGAGCGCGACGCGCGGCAGGCCGAGGCCGACCGCGGGAGAACGCCTGCTGCGCGAGCTTGGAGCTGCGCGCGCAGCGGCGTGACCCTTGTCCTTCGAGTCCGCGGCGGTCATCGACCGCGAGAGCACGAACTGGACGAGCGCGCTGACGCTCAACCGCGGCACGGCGCACGGCGTGGAGAAAAACGACTGCGTGGTGTCCGCCGAGGGCGACCTGGTGGGCGTGGTGTCCGCGGTGGGCTACAACTGGTGCACCGTGCTGACGGTGATCGACACCGACACGGAGCTGGGCGCGCGGGTGTTCCGCACGCAGGGAGGTCGCGGTCGCGGGAGGGCGATCTGGCGCTGATGGGCGAGGGAAAGCTCAAGCTGATATCTTTCCGCCGACGCGCAGCTGCTCTCGGGCGACGTGGTGACGACCTTCGGGCCTCGGCGGGTTCCTACCCGGGTGGGCTGGTCATCGGGACGGAGTCCGTGCGCACGGGCGACGACGGACTGGCGCGGTACGCGGTGCTTGCGCCCGCGGCGCGGCTCGGCGAGCTGAGCGAGGTATTCATCATCAAGGATTTTGACATCGTCGACTGACGGTGAAGCATTTTTCGGAAGGGAGGCGCTGCCATGTCGCCGTCGACCACGCGTGATACGGCGGTCAAATGGACGTTTACGCTTGCGTGTTCAAGCTGCTGTTTTGGGCATGAGCTGACGGCCCACCTGCGCGTGTGGGGCATCGCGCCCTTTCTGCCGCCGCTGCTGCCGGCGGTGCTCGCGTCGATGGAGGAGGCTGGAGGGCTTTGTATTCGCACTGGCGTTCGGCGTGCTGTGCGACCTGGCGCTGACCGCCCGCTGCCGTGCCTGTACACGATCGCGTTCCCGCTCACGGCGCTGCTCGCGGCGCTCATCGCGAGAGCGTGCTGCAGCCGGGCATCCTGTGCTCGCTGGCGGTGAGCACGGCGGCATTCGTGCTTGTGGACCTCATCACGGCGGTCACGCTGCTCGCCGGCGGACGCTCGGAGCTGTCTGCCATCGCGCTGCGCGCGGTGCAGGAGCTGGCGCTCTCGCTGCCGCTGCTGATCGTGTGCCACCGGTGCTGGCGTTCCGCATCGGAAATTTACCCTGTAACAACGGCAAAAAGAACCGCGAAGGGAGGGCCTGCCGTGGATGACAAAAAGCAATTCAGCCGACGCCTGCTCGCGATCGGCGTGCTCTTCTCGCTGGTGCTGGCGGCGTATTTCGTGACGCTCTTTGACGCGCAGATCGTACACGGCGCGGAGTACCGCGCGCGGTCCATCCGATGCGAACACGAAGAGCGAGACGGTGGTGACCTCGCGCGGCATCCTGACCGACCGGAACGGCAAGGCGCTGGTGACGAACCGGAGCGTGTATACGCTCGAGCTGGACACTACGCTCGCGCCGTCGGACGACGCGGCGCTCAAAGGAGCTGCTGCGGCTCATCGAGCTGCTGGAAAACCGGGGGATCGTCTGGGAGGACACGCTGCCGCTGACGGCGGGCGCGCCGTTCACCTATGATTTTCCGTCTCCGGCTCCACACGGCGCTCAACAGTTACCTTGTGAGCAAAGAAGTGGGCGGACGAGGACACGCTGACGACCGATACCGACCCGCCGCTGAGCCCCGAGCGCTGCTCTCGCGGCTGCGCACGGAGTTCAAGGTGGACGGTGAGCTGACCGACGCGGAGGCGCGCAAGCTCGTCGGCCTGCGCTACTGCCTCGCGGTGACGAAGCTCAACCAGCTCTCGACGGCGGCCATCGCGTCGGACATTTCCGTGGAGCTGATCGCGGAGCTGAAGGACGGCGCGTACGCGCCCATCCACATCGGCACCTCGTCCGTGCGCGAGTACCAGACCGACGCGGCGGCGCACATTCTCGGCCGCGTCACGAAGATCCCGCGCGAGAGGTGGAATGAATACAAGGAAAAGGGCTACGCGATGAACGCCTACGTCGGCTACGACGGCGTAGAGCTGGCCTTCGAGGACTATCTGCGCGGCAGGAACGGGCGGCGCATCGTGGAGACCAATACGGCGGGCAAGGTGACGGGGGAGATATACTCCGTCGAGCCGGAGCCGGGCAATACGGTCGCGCTGACGCTGGACATCGACTTTCAGGAGGATGTGGAGCGCATTCTCGCCGAGACGGTGGAGAGCATGACGGCGGAGGACGACATCGACCGTGGCGCGGCCGCGGCGGTGGTGCAGGTCGGCACGGGCGAGGTGCTCTCGCTCGCGTCGTACCCGACCTTCTCGCTCAAGACCTTCAACGAGGGATTACACGGAGAACAACACCGATCCGCTCCAGCCGTTCTGGAACCGCGCGACGCAGGGCACCTACGCGCCCGGCTCGACCTTCAAGCCGGTGACGGCCATCGCGGCGCTGGAGACCGGCATCATCACGCCGAAGTCCACCATTCTGACGAAGGGCGTGTATCACTACGGCGACTGGGCCTACAAATGCTGGCTCTACAACCAGAACGGCGGCACGCACGGGCGTATCGACGTGACCGAGGCCATCAAGGTGTCGTGCAACTATTTCTTCTATGACATCGGACGCAGGACGGGCATCTCCACGATCGCGCGCTATGCCTCGGCCTTCGGTCTCGGTGAGCCGACGGGCATCGAGATCCCGGAGAAGATCGGCGTGATGACCACGCCGGACTACGTCAACTCGCTCGACGGGCATTACTGGACGGACGGTCAGACGCTGACCGCCGCCATCAGCCAGTCGTACTCGCTCTTTACGCCCCTGCAGCTTGCGAACTACGTTGCGACGCTCGCGGGCGGCGGGACGCGGTACAACGCGCATCTGCTCAAGGAGGTGCGGACCTACGACAGCGCCGAGCTCGTCGACGTGTACGACGAGCCGCCGGCGGAGATCGTCGACATCGAGCCGGAGAATTTGCAGGCGGTCTTGCAGGGGATGCGCGACCTGGTCGTGTCGGGCAGCGTGGCGTATTATTTCAAGGACTGCGTGGTGGACGCCGCCGCCAAGACCGGCACGGCGCAGACCGGCGGCAAGGTCAGCAACGGCGTGTTCGTGGCGTTCGCGCCCTACGACGATCCGCAGATCGCGCTGGCGGTGGTGATCGAAAAGGGCGGCAGCGGCGGCGCGCTGGCCTCGACCGCGGTGCAGATCCTCAACGCCTACTTCACCTCGGTGGACGAGGCGAAGGCGGTCGTGGGCGAAAATATGCTCATCCAATAAAAGACGGAAGCGGTCTCCCGCAGGGGAGGCCGCTTCTTTGCGTGTGCTTTACTTTTTCTGCTTGCGGATGTCGTCGCCGAAGAAGGGGAGGATGCGGTAGGCGCCCTCGATGCGCGAGAGGATGTTCGCGCCGTAGCGGCGCGAGAGCTCGGCGGGGGAGAGGTTGGTGGAGATGATGGTCTTTTTGTTCGTCATCAGACGCGTGTTGACGATCTGGTAGAAGGCGCTGCGGACGAACTCGGTAGTCAGCTCGGTGCCGAGATCGTCGATGATGAGCAGTTCGCAGCGGAGAAGGCGGGAGACGTCCTCGTCCGCGCCGCCGGTCTCGTCGCGGGAGAATTTCTGCGCCTCGAAGCGCTCGAAGATGTGGGCGGCGGTGTCGTAGACAACGGGTGGCCCGTTTCGCTCACGGCGCGGGCAATGCAGGCGGAGAGGAAGAGTCTTGCCCAGCCCGGATCGCCCGAGCAGAAGATTGCCGCTGCGGGGGGAAAATTCGTAGGCATAGTCGCGGCAGGCGTCGTAGATGCGCTCCATGTTCGAGCGGGGGGAATGTCCTGATCAAGGGGGGCGTAGGGGGAGTAGACGTCAAAGGAGAAGGTCTCGAAGCTCTGCGTGCCGAGGTCGAGGAGCCGGGAGAGCTCCTCGAGCTGGACGCGGGCATAGTAGTCGTTCAGGCAGGAGCAGACCTCGCTGCCGCGCCAGCCGGTGTCGCCGCAGAGGGGACAGTTGGGCTTATCCTCGAGGTAGTCGGCGGGATAGCCGTGGGCGACGAGCAGCTCGGCGCGCTCGCGCTGGAGGGCGAGGTTTTCCTCCTTGAGCGCCTCGATGGCGGGGCGGGGGGTCCGTGCCGCGGCGCAGGGCGGAGGAAATGAGCTTGGACATGGTCTCGCGCAGGGCGGCGTCGATCTCCGCGATGCGGGGACGGCGGCATAGACCGCGCGCTCGCGCGCGTGCAGCGCGTCGGCGCGGCGCTGCTTTGCCTCCTCAAAGCGGACCATCGCGCGGCGCATGAGCTTTCCGTCGTAGGACATGAGATCCCCTCCCTTACAGGTATTGCTTCATCCAGTCGTTCTTGCCGCCGGACGGTTTTTTCTTTTTCGGCGCGGCGTTTTCCGCCGCGGTCTCCGCGGGGGTGTGCAGCCCCTTTTCGTGCCAGCGCTTCAGGATGCCGCCGTTGCAGTACGCCCACTTGAATTCGTGGCAGCGCAGGACGGTCTTATCATACGCGAGGGCGACGGTCTCGGCGGGGAAGCCCATGTCCACCCAGGCGGCGAGGTATTTCTCCTCGCTCGGGGAGGGCTTGCGTTCGCCGAGCTGAAGGACTGCCATGTAGGCGGGGTACTTCTGCTCACGCGCGTGGAGGGCGTTGAGGTAGTCGTTTGCGCTGGTCGAGGAAAGGAGGCCCTTTCTCGCCCAGACGTAGCCCTCCTGCTCGATCCGGCGCATGGTGGGCCGCCCCGCGCCGTACTGCGCGGCATGGCGGGCGATGCAGTGGTTGACGAGGAGAAAGAGCAACATCAGCGGGCAGGCCGAGGTCCCATAAAGCCCGAGGAGCTTGCCGACGGACGGTGTGGAGAGCGGGCCGAGCTTGCGCTCGACCTCGCGCAGAAGCGCGGAAAAAGCTCGCGTCCTGCTCTTAACTTGCGGGCGACGTCCTCGCGCGAATAGGCGGGGCGCTCGGCGGTGGGCGCGGGACGGGCGAGGAGTGGGGCTCCTCCGGCTTCCGGGGCGCTGACGAGTCCCATGCAGGGCAAGGGCGGCCTCGGCGCGCGAGCGGCGCGCCCGTCCCATTTGAGCTCGGCGCGGAGCGTTTCGGGGGAGGCGCTGCCGCGGTTTTTGAGCAGGCACAGGTAGAGCAGGGCGGCGTCGCCGTCCCCGCCGTCGATCAGGCGGCGCGTCACGGCGGCGGACAGGGTGATATTCTCCTGCTCGCTCAGGTGCAGAACATAGCCGAGCCATAGCGCACCTCCTTCGTTCGATCATAAGTCCCTTTATTTTACACGAAGCGGAGCGATTCGTAAATAGGAAGATCGGGGAAATGAAAATTTTCCCGATTCCCTGACAAAATTCGCGCGGCTTTGCGTGCCGCCGCTTTAGAATGGGGACAAGGATGCGGGGAGACCGCGATAGGAGGGGACGCCATGGAGATCATGCACAAGGGGAATGTGGACGGGCCGGCGCGTGCTGTATCTGAGCGTGGACGCGATCCGCGCGAATCCCGATCAGCCGCGGAAATACTTTGAGCCGGAGGCGCTGCGCGAGCTGGCGGAGAGCATCGGGCGCTACGGCATTTTGCAGCCGCTGACCGTGCGGCGCGGGAGGACGGCTACGAGCTGATCGCGGGAGAGCGGCGGCTGCGGGCGGCGAAGCTCGCGGGTCTGCAGGGAGGGTGCCATGCCTTGCGGTGCAGTCGGACGAGGAGGAGTCGGCGCTGCTCTCGCTGATCGAAAATTTGCAGCGGCAGGACCTGCACTACATGGAGGAGGCTGCCGCCATCGCAAAGCTCATCGCGGTCTACGGCCTGTCGCAGGAGCAGGCGGCGGAGAGGCTGGGCAAGTCGCAGAGTGCGGTGGCGAACAAGCTGAGGCTGCTGCGCCTCTCGCCCGCGTGTGTGACGCTGCTGCGCGAGGGGGGGCTTTCCGAGCGGCACGCGCGCGCCCTGCTGCGATTGAGCGACGAGAACGAGCGTCTGGCGGCGCTGCGCGTCATCGTAGAGCGTGGCTGCAACGTGGCGCAGGCGGAGGCGTACATCGAGTCGGTTTTGCAGCGCGCGGCGGTCACGCCGCCGCGGCGGAGGCCGACGTTCATCGTGAAGGACGTGCGGCTGTTTCTCAACACCATCCGGCGGAGCATGGGCATCATGCAGCGCGCGGGGGTGGACGCGGCGTGCGAGCGGGAGGACACGGACGAGGAGATCCGGCTGACCATCCGCATCCCGCGCACGGGGGCTGCCAAAACGGCGTAAAAATTGTAACCAAATCGTTACTCTTTTTCGCAAAATCTATGCTATACTGCAATAGACTGGCTGTGGTATACACAGCGGGATATTGATTCAGAACAGCAGGAGGGTGCCGGAATGGAAGAAAACCTGGGTGCCTTTGAGGAAAAGAGAAACGAGGCCGCGGAGACAGCGGAGAGTGCCGGCAAGGGCGGCAAGCATTTGGCGAAGGGCGGCAAAAGAGGGTGGGCCATTGCCGGTATCGCGCTCGGCGTGCTGGCCGCGGCGTATCTGGGGCTGTGCGCCTACGCGGCGCTGAGCGGGACCATCTATCCCAACACGACGGTCGGCGGCGTGAACTACGGCGGCATGACCGAGGAGCAGGCGGCGGCGGAGCTGACGCGGCGGGTCATTGACGCGCAGAGCGCGCGGCTCGACTTTGCCGTGATGGAGGGAGACAGCTGCGAGGTGATCGCGGGTGTGGCGCTGGGCGATATTCCGGCGGACATCGACTGCCGGAAGGCCGCGGATACGCTGGCGCGGGTGCGCAGCGCGAAGGGCGGCGGCTTTTTCAAGAGCGGCGCGGGCTTCCTTTTCTCGCTTTTTACCGAGCATGAGGAGAGCATCGTATCCGAGGAGCCGTTTTGCGCGGCGGTGGAGCCGGTGCTGGATGCGCTGGAGTGCGAGCCGGTGGAGTTTGCCATCGCTCTGACGACCGAGAGTGCGATCAGCGTGACCAAAAGCAGGGCGGCCGCCATATCCCGGATCGGGAGCAGGCGCGGCGTGTGATCGGCGACGCGCTGCGCGGCGCATACCTTGGCGGCGGCTGCCCGCCCAGGTGACGCTGTACGGCGATCCGGACGCGGAGGCGAGCTACGAGACCGTACCCGCGCAGGCGGTCGATCTGGCGGCGGAGCGGGAAAAAGCTCGTGGGCGAGAAGGTCAACGCGAGCTACGACATTGAAAATGAGAAGATCATCCCGAGCCATGCGGGGTGAGCTTTACGCTCGCCGACTTGCAGAGCGCTTACGACGCGGCGGCGCCGGGGAGACCTTCACCGTCCGGGCAACGGTCGAGCGGCCGGAGGTCACGACCGAGCAGCTGGAGGCGGGACTGTTCCGCGACGAGCTGAGCAGCTACACCACGCGCGTCGGCGGCGCACCGGGGCGGCACAAGAACGTGAAGCTGACGGCAGAGCGCATCACGGGCTACATCCTCAACGCGGGCGACACGATGAAGTATGGCCCGCTGGTGACGCCGTTCACGGCGGAAAACGGCTATTCGCCCGCGCCGGGCTATCTCAACGGCAAGACTGTGGACATGATCGGCGGCGGCGCGTGCCAGGCGAGCTCGACGCTCTACGCGGCGGTGCTGTACGCGAACCTTGAGATCGTGCAGCGCGTGAACCACGGCTACGCCTCCGACTACATCGGCCTTGATTGGACGCGACGGTGGCGAGCGGCGGACCGGAGTTTGAGTTCCGCAACAATACGCTCTACCCCATCAAGGTGCAGGCAGACTTTTTCACGAAGGATAAAAGGACTACATCAAGATCACCCTTCTCGGCACCAAGACCGACGACCATTATGTGAAGATCGTGACGGAGCTCATCAGCACGACGCCCTATGAGGAGGAGCTCGTCGAGACCGACACGCTCGCGCCGGGCGAGCAGAAGGTGGAGCAGACGCCGTATACCGGCTATGTGGTCAAGACCTACCGCAATGTGTACGCGGGCGACGGGACGCTGCTTTCCTCGACCTATGAGGCGACGAGCCGCTACAAGAGCCGCAACCGCATCATTCTCGTCGGCAAGGCGGCGGATCCGACGGTCGACCCGAATGTGCCGGCAATGGATCCGACGGTGCCGGGGAGCGACCCGGGCGTGCCGACGACGGACCCGGGCGCAACGATGACGGACCCGGCGTGCCGGATGTCGATCCGACGCAGACGCCGGCGATACCGGAGACGCCGCAGACGTCCGAGACGGCGCCGGCGGCATAAGAGAAAAAAAGAAAGGTCCTCCGCTGCCGCGGAGGGCCCTTTGATAAAATGCACAAGTTTTCTGAGAGAACTTGTGCATTTTTGTAAATGTGTTCAATTTTGTGAAAGTATGTTTTCAAAATTAGTGGTAAGACGCAAAGAAAATGCATAAATTCCTGCAAAAAATCGGCAAATCGCTTGCTTTTATGAAAGAGCGGGTGTACAATGAACGAACTGACAGAAGATCGGGAAATCGGGAAATAAAATCAACAATTATAATATTTTGAGAGGGGTTTTTATCATGGCTAAGTTCAAGGTTTATTACACCATCGAGCTCAATGAGATCGCGACGCATATCTTCGAGTCCAACGACTTCGAGGTGAAGCTGTGCAGCCACAACGACGAGGAGACCTACGTCAAGGAGCTCGCCGCGTTCCAGCCCGACGCCATCATGTGCCGCACCGAGCCCATCACCGCCAAGATGATGGATACCTGCACCAACCTCAAGGTCATCGGCAAGCAGGGCGCCGGCCTCGATAACATCGATATGGACCACGCCCACGCTAAGGACATCACCGTCGTCTACGCGCCCGCCGGCAACGCCAACGCTGTTGCTGAGCACGCCGTCATGCTGATGCTCATGTGCGCCAAGCGCTTCAACTATGTTGACCGCCAGTTCCGCGGCGGCAACTTCCTCGTCCGCATGGACATGGAGCACACCCTACGAGCTGGGCGGCAAGACCCTCGGCATGATCGGCTGCGGCCGCATCTCCCAGCTTGCCATGAAGAAGTGCAAGTACGGCTTCGGCATGAAGGTCATCGGCTACGACCCGTACATGACGCAGGAGAAGATCGGCGACCTGTGCGAGCTGAAGGAGACCGCGAAGGAGGTCTGGGAGCAGGCTGATTTCGTGTCCGTGCATCTGCCCGTCGTTCCCTCCACCGAGCACTCCATCGGCCGTGAGCAGTTCAGCTGGATGAAGCCCACCGCTTCCTTCATCAACTGCGCGCGCGGCGCCCTCATCAAGGAGAACGAGCTGGTCGAGTGCCTGCAGGACGGCACCCTGTTCCAGGCCGGTCTGGACGTCTTTGAGCATGAGCCCATTCAGGAGTCCAGCCGTGCGCTGTTCGATCTCGACAACGTGATCATGACTCCGCACATGGCCGCTACCACCGAGCAGAGCGTGCTCAACTGCTGCACTTCCGTCGCCAACGACATCGTTGCCGTCTGCAACGGTCAGGAGCCGCAGGTCAAGGCCCAGAAGCCCAAGTTCTAAGCGCGCTTTTCGGCATTGAAAACCGTACATAAGGAAGCAGGCGGCCCAATCGGGCTGCCTGCTTCCTTTGCTGCCGCCTGTTCCCGATTGGGCAAAAGGGCGAGAAAACAGACGTTTTTCTGCCGTTTTGCTGAATTTGCGGAAAAAGTGCCGTAGGGACTGGAATGTACCAAATGTTTGTGATACAATCGGCACCAATAGGACAAAACGGATGACCCGATTTGTGTCCGGGGAGGCAGAAATGGAAGAAAATCCGATTTTGAAGGCTTCGCTCGATGGCGAGCGATATTCCGCTGTACGCGCAGCTGACCGGCATCATCAAGAACACCATCACGTCCGGTACGCTGCGGGTGGGCGATCTGCTGCCGAGCGAGGCGGAGCTTTGCGATAAATTCGAAGATCAGCCGCAACACCGTGCGGCAGGCCATCGGCTCGCTGGAGGAGGCCGCTTCGTCGTGCGCAAGCGCGGCAAGGGGCACCTTCGTCGCCGATCCGAGCACGCGGCGCAAGGGCGTGCAGTATTCCTGTTCACGACGGAGATCTCGTCGATGGGCAAGCACCCCTCGTCCACACTGGTGAGCTTTGATATCATCGACCCCGCGCCGAAGATCAAGCGTCTGATGGCGCTGGAGGACGGCGTGAAGGTCTACTGCTTCACGCGCGTACGCAACGTGGACAACGAGCCGCTGATTTTGGAGACCTCCTACTATCCGCAGCACATCTATCCGAACCTGACGCGCGAGATGCTGGAGAAACGCACAGCTTTTGCCAGCCTGCTCTACCACGTCGGCGTGGTGCCGTTCGCGGCGGAGGACAGCTATGAGGCGGTGACGCTCGGCGAGTACGAGGCGAAAGCTGCTCGGCTGCGTGCCGGGGGCGGCGGCCTTCCACCACCAGCGGCGCACGACGATGGAGAACGGTCTGTGTACGAGTGTACGTCGAGCTATATGCGCGGCGACCGCGTGCGGCTGGACGTGTGCCCAGAAGAGCGGCAATGCTTCACGAGAGTGGTGGACTGAGAAGTGAAAAAAGACTCCCTTTAAGTTAATGGTTGCTGGGCAGATTGCCTGTCCAAACTACCATGATATATTTCGAAAGGAGTTGTCCGTATGAGAAAAGAAAGTAGCTATCACTATGGCGGTTGCGATCATCGTTCTGACGGCAGGCGTGATTATTTTGAGAGGGAAAATGCCTTATAAAGATTTGAAAGCCTCCGATATTGTTTCCGCAACAGTCTATTTCTTTCCGCCCGATAAGACAGTCCAAATTACAGATGTAGAAGAACTTGTTTCATATCTCGGCGAGGTTACCATCTATAATGAAGATCATTCATATAACGACTATTGCGGTCAAACGGTCTTGTTCACGCTAACAATGGCTGATGGGGCTCAGGAAAAAATTACAGCATTCAATCCGTTTGTCATAATCAACGGCGTAGGATATAAGGCAAAATACGAACCGTGTGAGAGGCTTAGCCGCTATGCAAATCAATTACTGAGCGCTGGATAAAAACTATGATATCGTGGTCAAAGAACAGACTAGCAACTTTTGAACTGGCAAATTGAAAACTATACGCCGCATAACAAGAGCAAGGTGCAACTGAGGCTTGCTCTTGTTTATTTTCCGGCGGATGAACTAAGTCTACATGGACGCCGGCTGCCTAAGCAGCAGCAACCATTATCTTAAAAGGGAGAAAAAAAAAGCGGCGGGGGACTGCCGCTTTCTTTTCGGCCGGTCAGGCGGTAGCAAACGTATGGAATATTTCAAATTCCTTGTACTATCCATTCGTGGAAAAAGGCTGTGAAAACAGGAAAAAATGCAACTTTTTCGTCATGCGTTTTGTGCAAAGGGGGTACACAAAGCTTCCGGCCTGTGTTACGATAGACTTACGAGCGAGGCGGCGCGCCGCCGGAATACCCGAACAGGGATATTAGGAGGAAACTCAGCCATATGGCGATCAAAGTCGGCATCAACGGCTTCGGCCGAATCGGACGTGTCGTCCTGCGCATCATGATGGAGCGTCCGGAGACGTTTGACATCTGCGGCATCAATCTCCGCAAAGGCGGACGTGGATTACATGGTCTATATGATCAAGTACGATTCCGTGTTCCGTCAGTTCATCGGCACGGTGGGAGCGTGAGGACCAGGACCTCATCGTCAACGGCCACAGGATCCGCGTGTTCAGCGAGGCGGACGCCGCCATGATCCCCTGGGAGAGCTGCGGCGCGGAGTACGTCATCGAATCCACCGGCGCGTACAACAACACCGAAAGGCGTCCCCCACTTCAAGGGCGGCGCGAAGAAGGTCATCATCACCGCGCCCGCCAGGACGAGGCGACGCCGACCTTCGTCATGGGCGTGAACCATATGCTCTGCAGCGATATGCGCGTGGTGTCCAACGCGAGCTGCACCACCAACTGCCTCGCGCCCGCTGGCTAAGGTCGTGCATGAGGAGTTCGGCATCGAGCAGAGCCTGATGTCCACCATCCATGCCGCGACGAGCAAGCAGAAGCCGTCGATTCCCGCGGCGGCAGCGACTGGCGCACGGGCCGCAGCGTGTTCAACAACATCATTCCCTCCACAACTGGCGCGGCGAAGGCCGTCGGCCGCGTGATCCCCGCGCTCAAGGGCAAGATGACCGGCATGAGCTTCCGCGTGCCGACCTCCGACGTGTCCGTGGTCGACCTGACCGCGCACCTCAAGACCAGCACGACCTATGCCGATATCTGCTACGCCATCCGTCACGCGAGCGAGACCTACATGAAGGGCATCATCGGCTACACCGCCGACCAGGTGGTCTCCGCCGACCTGATCGCCAATCCCTGCCCCTGCATCTTCGATGAGACCGCGGGCATCATGCTCGACGACGACTTCGTCAAGCTCATCGCGTGGTACG
>VOFB01003835.1_pt1 | contig 31308 bp, 51 predicted proteins | sample 5384141 | NCBI WGS metagenome assembly VOFB01 (sample SAMN12384721, study PRJNA508395) | human gut metagenome | isolation source: healthy gut A | host: Homo sapiens | reverse complement strand
GTGAGGGAATATTTCATTTATGCGAAAAAAACTTGCAAAAGGGGGTTGGTAAATACCGCTTCCCAGGCTTTATAGGTAGAGGAACAATTATTTTAAAAATTTTACCCCAAAGATGTCCGATTTTGCCTGTCTCAGTACAGAGTATATGAAGGGACTAACAAAAGTAAAAGAAAAAATGATAAAAATGCAAAAAAATATCACGAATCTTTTGCATCTTGCGAAGTCATTTGACTCTAGTAATCAGAGGACGTTTTGGAATGTTCCTTCGCTGAACCTTGACAATTGATAAGTGCACCCTGAAAGCCTAACAGGAGTTATGCCATGACCTTTCTTTTTCTGAGAGCAAGCGAAATTATAATGACACTCCCGATGATGGGCGGCTGACCGAAGCCTTATGGTCAGTGACCTGCTGATGCAGGCAGAGGCAGTCTGAGACGGCTGCAGGTGACAGGGAAACGCACGCCAGACCGCCGGACGAATGAAACTGACAACAATGTTTACAGGGCAAGATGCCCGGAAAGGAGCAGTTTATGACAGAACTGAAAATGAAAGAAATGCAGCTGATTAACTGGTTTGGATGCCCGAATCTGATTTATACAAGGGAGAGAATCCATCTGGTTGCCATGCTTACAACAGATGCAGAGCTGAAAAAGAATCTTTACAGGGTATGCCGGTTCCTTGCAAGAGAGGAAATCGCATATCGGTATCCGATCATGTATGAAATGATCCGGAAGATATTTTCACCGGATGATACCAATCCACCGGAAGCATGTGCAATGTTTATGCCGGACGATGAAACAGATGATGAAGAATATGCAATGGCAGCGTAGCTGCGGAAAGGACAGTAACGATTATGAATAAAGTGATTTTAATGGGAAGACTGACAAAGAATCCGGAGATCAAATATGCCGGAAAAGATAATGATATGGCAGTAGCAAGATATACACTGGCAGTGAACAGAAGATATAAACGTGACGGTGAACAGGAAGCGGATTTTATTTCCTGTGTCACATTCGGAAAGAGTGCAGAGTTTGCACAGAAATATCTTCACAAGGGAATGAGGATTGTGATCGGCGGTCGCATCAGCACTGGCAGTTATAAGGATAAGGATGGAAAGACGATTTATACCACAGATGTGATCGTGGAAGAACATGAATTTGCCCAGAACAAGGACAATGGTGCTGGAGCAGATTCATCAGAAACACCGAAAACAGATAAGGACGGATTTATGGAAGCACCGGAAGGTGAGGTTCCATTCGACTAAACCGAAGTAAATGGTTGGAGAGGTTGCCCTTTGTCGGGGTATCCTCTTTTCCATTTTACAGAAGACATCAAAAATTACAGGTATTCAACCTAACGAAATCGTGATATAATCAAAATATGTATAGATGAAAAATATGGAGGTAGCTTATGGGCGTAAGTTATAACAGATTATGGAAAATGCTCATAGATAAAAATATGAAGCGGATAGAGATGCAGTACCTCACCGGGATCAGTGGAAATATTCTTGCCAGGATGGGAAAAACCAGTATGTATCAATGGAGACGATTGAGAAGATTTGCAAGAAACTGGACTGCACCGTTGATGAGATGCTGGAATTTACAGATGATGAGTAACAAGAGCAGACATGTCAAATTATTAAAACTGGAAGAATGCTTCAGAAGTCGAAAAAAGAAATTTGAAAAAAAGATAACACGCCGGATACATAATTCTCTTAGCAAAGCTAAGAGCGCACTTCTATACAGGCAATTCCATCTGCCTGTATCGTGCGACCTGCGGTGCTGTTCCCGATTTCAAGAAATCTCAATCCGGGAAATACAGCGAAATCAGAGATTTCGTACAAGGGGGAGTTTCCCCTTGCGGCACAGATGCCTATCCCTGATAAAGTTTGTGACTGAATATTTTTATTGAAAGTTCAGAACATGTTGTTTCATCTTATGCCAAATTCGGCATTCAATAAAATGGGCTTCAAAAAGCAGATGTTATTAGCCTATGTGGTACGATGGCTGAATTAGATTTCAGTGACTCACTTTATAAGGTGTCTTGTCCGGTATTAATTGTTTGTGGAGAGAAGGACAAAGCAAACAAAAAACTTCAAAAGAACTTTGCCATTATTTGAACAATTCCGACTTCTATGAACTTATGAAAACAGGTCATGAAGCAAACATAGAAGCTCCGGAAGAGTTGGCAATCGTGTTGCAAAGATTTTATGATAGTATCAATTAGCTTCCCGTTTATCTGGAAGTCACAGAGAGCGAAAAATTGAAATATGTAAAGGAGAAACACTATGGGAATATTTGGAAAAAGCAAAAAGAACGAGAAAAAAGAATATATGAATAAATTAGATGTTAAATCATGCTTAAAAGAGAATTTTGAACTTATCATTGATGATGTGTTTACAAAAATCGGAACTGATAAAGGAGAATAATCATATGCAAGATATAAAAAATGAAGAATATGTTACATGCCCTCGCTGCGAGAAAGAAGTCTATAAGGATGCAATAACTTGTCCGTTTTGTAACCTTTGGTATTATGGCATGGCTTGAAGGAGAGATTAATGAGAATGGAGAGCCCGTGAAAAAGAGTTCTAAGCAAAAATTTTATTGACCAAGAAATTGAGGAGGATTCATAATGAGTGAGAAAACAGAGATTACTTTTATGCAAACAAGATTAATCCGGCTTGCTTCAGAAGAGTGGCATTTACCTGTTGAACAGATTATCCACTTGTTTAAAGAAGCTGATGTTCTTGGATATATAGAAAAATGTTATGGGATTTTTCATTGTGAAGGCGATGAAGCTGTGCTTGAAGATATTACTGAATTTTTGCAAAGAAAGGGGATAGAGATTAGTGCTTGAGTTAAAAGACGGATTTGTTCTCTATCATGGAAGCTATTGTGAAGTAAAAGAGCCAGATCTTGCCAAATGTGCAAAGAGAAAAGATTTTGGACAGGGATTTTATTTAACTACATCAAAGGAGCAGGCAGAAAGTTTTCTGAGAACCTCAATAGCCAAAGCCATCGCAACCGGAACAATTGAAGAGGGGCAGAAGTTTGGATATATTTCAACTTTTGAATTCAAACTTTCAGAAAATCTTGAAACGCATATTTTTGAAAATGCAGATGTGGACTGGTTACATTGTATCGCCGCTCACCGAAAGAAAAAAATGTTTATTGAGGTTGAACGTGAAATGGCAAAATATGATATCATTGCAGGAAAGATTGCGGATGATGCAACAAACGCTACTCTTACCGCTTACCTTGCGGGTGCTTTTGGGACTGCAGGTGATAAAGTAGCAGACGATTTCTGTATCAGACAGTTGCTGCCGAATAAATTGAAAGATCAATACTGCTTCAAAACTGAGGCCGCTATTAGGTGTCTGAAATTTGTGAAAGGTGAGAAGATATGGCTGAGGTAACAATTCCAAAAGAAAAAATGAATTATACAATCGACCTTCTGATCACTATGGTGACAGATGAAATCGCAGAAGAGACGGGAAAGGACAGAAACGAGGTATTGACAGATTTTTTGTGTTCAAAGACAGGAAAAGCACTGTATGATGAGAAGACAAAGCTGTGGTGCACTGGTCCGGCATATATAGCTGAACTGTATAGGGAAGAGTTAAAGAAATGCGGAAATCAGATTTGAGATGACTCATATCCGGATGGAGTTGAAAACTTCCGCTATTATATCGTTGTGACAACTAAATATTTCAAAAGCTGAGGTCAGCATTTCCTAATCACAGGACAACGACCTCAGTTTTTTATACCCAGGAATCGGCATTTATGAATAAGCCGGTTCTTTTTATTTACAGAAAAAAGAAGGAGTACAAGAAAGTGAGCAGAGCAAAAAATCCAAAGTATGAATCCATGTCACTGGAAGAACTGAAAGCGAATGTGGAAAAGAGCAGACAGGAATTGGAGGCAGCAATCACCACAAAAACATTCTGGAGCAGCGAAAGAAACTGGTAGAACGCAGGGAACGTTCCCACCGGCTGATTGTCAAAGGGGCAGAGTTTGAGAAAGTATTTCCGCTGTCCAGAGATCTGGAACAGGAAGACGTCCAGGAGGTAATGAATCAACTGCGTAACAGCAGTTACAACAAGAGTATTGTGCGGCAGGCTCATATAGCTGCTTCACAAAAAGATCAACAGCAGATTGCCGAAGCAGTAAAAAAGAACAGAAGGGGAGATGACAGCTAATGGCACTGTATCATTTTTCAGTAAGGAATGTATCCAGAGGGAAAGGACAGATGGTGGTCGCTTCCGCAGCCTATATTTCCGGGCAGAGGATTTTTGACAGTTATTACAACAAGATACACGATTATACAAGCAAGTCGGGTGTGATATTTACAGAAATCCTGACACCGGAGTATGTGCCAGAGCGTCTGACTGACAGGGAAACACTCTGGAACGAGGTGGAGCATGTGGAAAGGAACAACAAGGCGCAGCTTGCCTATTCGTTTGACATTGCACTGCAGAATGAATTGACACTTGAGGAAAATATCAGATTGGCGAAAGAGTTCTGCCAGGAGCAGTTTGTGGCACGTGGCATGATCGTGGATCTGGCAGTCCATGAGGGAAAAGCGGACAATGAAGAAGAACCGGATAATCCCCATTTCCATGTACTTGCTCCAATCCGTCCTTTTACAGAGGAAGGAATCTGGGGCAATAAGCAGAGGCGGGAATATATTCTTGATGAGGATGGAAACCGGGTGAAGGATGCTAAAGGAAAGGATATGTTCAATGCTGTTTCTACTACCGGTTGGAATGATCCGGAGCTTTTAAAAGAATGGCGGAGAGCATGGACAGAGAAAGTAAATGGGAAATTTCGAGAGTGCCACATGGCAGCCAGAATCGACCACCGTTCCTACAAAGAACAGGGGATTGACCTGATCCCGACTATCCACGAGGGATATGAAGTCCGGGCAATGGAGAAAAAGGGAATCAAAACGGTGATTGGAGAATTGAACCGGGCAATCCGGCAGTTTAACCAGATGTTCATTTCTCTGAAAGAATCCATTCAGTGGATGAAGACAGCTTATGAGGAAATGAAAGCCGAACTGGATCGCAGGCAGAACCCGACACTCCTGGAAAGCCTGCAAGACTATTATGATAAGAAAACGCAGGGAAGAACGCCGCTCCCTAATTTCTATGCGGAGATGAAACGGAGAGGGAAGAATCTCTCCAACTTACAGGAGTTTGCAAAGTCTATCAATTATCTTCAGACACATCAGATAGAGACAATGGATGACTTGAAGGAACGGATTGATGAATTGAATGGTGTTGTTTCAGTCAGTAAAAAAGAGATTTCCGAAAAGCGAGATCAGTTAAAGAAACTTGAAAATCTACAAAAGATGGCAGAAGTAATAAAAATAAATCAGCCATTGATTGATGAATATAACCGTTTCTATTTTCAGAAAAAACGGGAGAGATATTATCAGCAGCACAAGAAAGAAATCAATTACTATCGCAAATGTGAACGGGAGCTGAAACAACATCTGGATAAAAATGGAAAAGTCCCAACTGCCAGATGGAAACGGGAAAAAGAAGAACTTCGGACAGCGATCGAAGAGCTGAAAGCAGATAAGCAGCCATACCAAGATGAATAACTTTTGTAAAAAGTACAGACCTGTGCAGATATTGCCAGACGTGACCGGGAAATGGCAGAAGCAGATACTTCCGGGCGTTCAGAAGAAAAAAGGGAGAAGCAGGAGTTCCCGACATTTTACCAGTTCAAAAGAAGACTTTCTTGAAGAAAACGGGAAAGCAGAGCAACAGCCGTGAAAAGAAGAAAGAATGCCAAAAAGAAGACCTGCTTCTGAGAAAATTGTGAAAAAAAGAAAGAGTGCAAAAAAACAACAGGCAGTGAAGAAAAAGCGAAACTATGACATGAGTTTATAACAGTCTGTCAGCAGGACAGACGGAAAGGATGATCAAAATGCAGTATACGGAAGAACAAATTATAAGAGCAAATCAGACAGATATTGTATCTTTCCTGAGCGCACAGGGAGAACAGTTAGGGAAGAGCGGCAGAGAATACCGTTGGAAAAAGCATGACAGTGTAACAGTATCCGGAAATAGGTGGTACAGGCACAGTCAGGGGAGAGGGTGGCTATCCGGTGGATTTTGTGATGGAATTTTACAATGCTACGTTTCCGGAAGCTGTCAAGATGCTGACCGGGGAGGAAGGCGAAGGCAGGAACAGTGCCTGCCCCGCCCCGTCCCCTGACTTCCGGTTGCCAGAGAAAGAGGAAAATAATGATAGAATCATCAGATATCTGACAGAAAACAGAGGGATTGAAAAGAATCTGGTGGAGGAATGGATCGGCAGTGGGGATATTTATGAAGAAAAGAAGCACCATAATGTGGTGTTTGTCGGCAGAGATGCAGACGGTATTCCAAGATATGCCCATTGCAGGGGGACAGGTGAGATAAAATACCGGGGAGATGTGGCTGAATCTGATAAATCTTGCGGATTCAGTCACAGAGGGACGGATAATCAGTTGTTTGTGTTTGAAGCAGCCATTGATCTGCTTTCTTTTATCCAGTTATTTCCCAAAGACTGGAACAAACGCAGCTACCTGAGTCTGGGTGGCGTCTCCAGTGTGGCACTGATGGCTTTTCTTTCTGAACGCCCTCAGATTACTTCGGTATTTTTGTGCCTGGATAATGACCAGCCAGGGAATGAGGCTTGTGAGAAATTGGCAGGAAGAAATCTCAGAAGGATACAGTATAATTCGTCTGAAACCATCGCGAAAGACTGGAATGAAATCCTCTGCGATAAAAGTGCGGACAGAAAGAAAGCAATCATTGAAACAGTTACAATGAAAGCACCGGAAGAACTGGTGCCGATGCTGTGCTATGAAGACATTGAGCAGACCAGTGTAGAATGGCTGTGGTTTCCCTATCTGCCATTTGGAAAACTGACGATCATCCAGGGCAATCCAGGAGAAGGAAAAACTTATTTTGCAATGATGCTGACGGCAGCTTGTACGAACCGTAAGACTTTTCCTAATATGGAAGATATTGAACCGTTCAATGTAATTTACCAGACAGCAGAGGACGGTATGGGTGACACAATTAAGCCAAGACTGATGGAAGCCGGTGCTGATCTGAGCCGGGTGATGGTAATTGATGATACAGAGGAAGCACTGACATTATCCGATGACCGTATCGAAAAAGCAATCCGTCAGAATCAGGTCAGACTTTTAATCATTGATCCGGTACAGGCTTTTATCGGTGCCGACGTGGATATGAACCGGGCAAATGAAGTGCGTCCGGTATTTCGGAAACTGGGAATGATCGCTGAAAAGACCGGCTGTGCGATTGTGTTGATTGGACATCTGAATAAATCTTCTGGTACGCAGAGTACTTACCGGGGACTTGGCTCTATTGATATCATGGCGGCAGTGAGAAGCCTGCTTTTTATCGGAAAGTAAAGAAAGACCCGACAACAAGAGTGCTGATTCATGAGAAAAGTTCTCTTGCACCTCCGGGTGAGACGATGGCATTTAAACTTGGAGATGAAGAAGGTTTCCGATGGGTGGGAGCTTATGAGATTTCTGCCGATGATCTTCTGGATGGAAAGGAAGGAAAGCCGACAGAAACAAAGCTGCAACGAGGAACGAAACTGATCTATGAACTGCTTGCAGACGGAAATGCAGTCACAATCCGGGAACTGGATGAAAAGGCAAAATCCAGAAGCCGGATGAAAGAAGAACTGGATTACAGGGAATCTCCCAGAGAACCATGCGAGAAGCCAGAAGCCGGATGAAAGAAGAACTGGATTATCGGATGAATGAAAAACAGGAAAATACCATTCGATTAAAAAAATAAAAGAGAGAAAGGATGGGTGACGGCAGGATTTTGGGCGGACGGTTTACATCGCTTTTGGTAGCCTGGCTTTATAAGAACAAGAGGAAATATTTGCCGCCTGGTCCGTCTGCCATTTAGTCAACTCAGGCAAGGCAATCGAACGAAAATTTAAAGTAGGTATCCATACGAAAATAAAAAAATGCAACCAACAGTCTGGGCAGTTAATCTGTAAAAATGGATTAGCTGCTCTTTTTTTGCAAAAAATGGAGATTTTACAATGGCAGCGAAGAAGAAAATCATCAATATCAGAGTATATTTTGACGGTGATCAGGACGCAAAAGAAGTGTTTGCCGAGGTGATCGCACAGAAAATACGTGACACGAAAACAAAAGATAAACTTGCAATAATGAAAGATAGGCAGTATAATGATTATGAGTTCAGTAATCTGAAATCTGCGTAGGATGTGCAACGTAACGGAGGTATCAGATGAACAACAGATATATGAGTAACAATATAGAAAGAAATGCAACATGGAGAGTTGGCGTATATTGCCGACTTTCCAAAGATGACGAACTGACCGGAGAGAGTGCCAGCATCTCCAACCAGAGGGACATTCTGGTGAATTACTGTCAGTCACAGGGCTGGCAGGTGGTGGATGTGTTTCAGGACGATGGTTATACAGGATTGAACACAGACCGACCGGATTTGCAGAGACTTCTCAAAGCCTGTGAAAAAGGACTGGTGAATCTTGTAATTACCAAAGACCAGAGCCGACTGGGACGAAACCATGTACAGACAGGATTTCTGATGGAAGAGTTTTTCCGAAGCATGGAGTAAGGTATATCGCATTATATGACAATGTGGATACCTTTGACGGGGACAATGAGATTGCTCCGTTTAAGAATGTGCTGAACGAGATGTATTCCAGAGACATTTCCAAGAAAGTCCATGCGTCCTATCACCTGCAGGCAACCAAGGGCAAGTTTACAGGCGTTGTTCCACCACTGGGATATCAGAAAGACCCGGAGGAAAAGGGACATCTCCTGATTGACGATGAGACAGCACCAATTGTCCGGAAAATCTTCCAGTGGGCGGTGGATGGTCATGGGATTAACTTCATATCCAGAGAACTGGAACGACAGCAGATTCCCTGCCCGTCATGGTGGCACCGGAAACGGGGACTCCGTACCTATTACACAAAATGGGAAAAGAAAGACCCTGAAAATGGGAAATATGTATGGGATGAATCCTATCTGAAATCCCTGCTGATGAATCCCGTTTACTGTGGTGACATGGCTTCCCAGAAGAGGTACTACCGTTTTAAGATTGGCAATCAGGGAGATAAAGCTCCGGAGGACTGGATCACAGTCAGGGATACCCACGAAGCAATCATTCCACAGGATGTATTTGCTCTGGTACAGGCGAAGATGAAAGGCAGGAAACGCCAGACAGAACAGGGAGAATACAGTATGTTTGCCGGATTACTCCGCTGTGCAGAGTGTGGCGGTGCATTAACATTAAAGAAGACACACACCAAAGACCAACATGAAGTTTATACCTGTTCCACTTATATCCATAAGGGGAAAGCACACTGCACCCAGCACCGGGTGGACGCTGATGATCTGTATGATGCAGTCCTTACCAGAATCCAGGAATGTGCAAAAGCAGTCACCGGAGAGGGAACAGAACTGGAAAACCGGGTAAAGGAGTTATGCGAGGAAGATACACAGGGACACAGGGAAAGTCTGGAGAAGCTGGTATCAAAGCAGAAAGACCGCCTGGAAACGTTAGACCGGCTGATTGCAAAACTGTATGATGACCTTATCAATGACAAGATTACAGAATCTGTTTTTGATAAGATGCTGGAGAAGACACAGAAGGAGCAGACAGATATCAAAAAGGAACTTTTCCAGAATGAGAGTGTGCTGAATACAGAAGAAAAACTGGATGCACAGTCCCAACAGTGGATTGACGATATTAGTGAGTATGCGGATATCAAAGAACTGGATGCCAATCTTCTGAACCGGCTGATCAGTAAAATCATTATCTCAGAACCGCAGGAGAAAGACGGAAAAGAAAATTACTGCCGTACTCCTGAAACGGTCACAATGGAAATTCATTTCAACTTAAAACCAATACCGGAGCTTGGAACCATCGAAAGAGGTTCCGGCTCCCATAAATAAGAAAAATCTATCAAAATTTAATCTATTTTAATCTTTTCAAGGCTCATTTCGAGCCAATATTTTCTCATAAAAGACATAAAACAGCTCATGGCGGGCGGCGGTGTTGCCCTTATCGGCACTATCCTTGTACCGCTGCTTTCCGGGCTGTTCGGTTAAGGAGCGCGGGTAAAGGCTTATGCAGAGCATACTTGACGCGATTAACGAATGGATAAAGGAAATCCTCATAGGAGCCATTAACGGTAATCTGTCAACTATGTTCGGGGACGTAAACGAGAAAGTCGGAACTATCGCCGCAGAGGTAGGCAAACCCCGCAAGGGGTGGAACGCAGGTATATTTTCCATGATACAGACTTTGTCGGAAAATGTAATCGTACCCATTGCGGGGCTTGTCATTACCTACGTCCTCTGCTATGAGCTTATCAGCATGGTAACGGAAAAGAACAATATGCACGACGTTGACACGTCCATGTTCTTCAAGTGGGTGTTTCAAGGCCTTTGTGGCAGTCTACCTTGTAAGCACACACCTTTGACATCACTATGGCGGTGTTCGATATGGCGCAGCACGTTGTTTCCGGCGCGGCGGGGGTAATCGGCGGCAGCACAGAGATTGATGTTGCCGCCGCCCTTGCTTCCATGCAGAGCGGGCTTGACGCTATGGAAATCCCCGAACTGCTCTTACTTGTCATGGAAACAAGCCTTGTGAGCTTGTGCATGAAAATCATGTCCGTACTGATAACCGTTATCCTCTACGGCAGCATGATAGAGATATACGCCTACTGTTCGGTTTCCCCTATCCCGTTTGCAACTATGACGAACCGGGAATGGGGGCAGATAGGGAACAACTACCTAAAAGGCCTGTTTGCACTTGGCTTTCAAGGCTTCCTCATTATGATATGCGTCGGCATTTACGCGGTTCTGGTAGGCGAAATGGTCTTAGCGGACAACCTGCACAGCGCGATATTCTCCCTTGCAGCCTATACCGTTATCCTCTGTTTCTCTCCCTGTTCAAATCCGGCGCACTGGCAAAATCCATTTTCAATGCACATTAACACAGCATACGGGCACGCATAAAGACCTCCCTTGATTACCCAGGAAAATTACAGAGGTTTTTTCACTTGGCGTATGTACCCGTACCCAAAGACTTATCCAAAGTCAAAACAAAAGTCGCTTTCAATCCTAACAAAGCGGCAAATCCTTTGTTTTTCAGTGGCACTTCTTATAGGACTGCCGCTTTTCTTTTTGCTCAAAGACAGCGCAGGGACGAGCCTTGCGGCAATGGTAATGATTGTCGTCATGCTTCCCTGCTTCTTGGTTGCCATGTATGAAAAACACGGACAGCCCCTTGAAACCGTTATAAAAAACATCATACAGACAAAATTCCCGCCCCAAAGTACCGTATCAGACAGAAAACCTTTATTCCGTTTAGAACGGCAGAGAAAACATTAGAAAAGGAGGTATCAGCGATTGTCAAAAGGACAGACAAAAAAGCGCGGCGGGAAACCGCAGGAAACAGGCGTAAGCTGACCCGCGCGGAAAAGGAACAGATAGCGGCGGTTATCCGGCAGGCAAAGGGGGACGGCAAAGCCCACACCGCACAGCAGACCATTCCCTACCTTGCCATGTACCCGGACGGTATCTGCAAAGGGGGCACAGCGGAAGTATTCAAAGAGCATTGCTTTTGAGGACATTAACTATCAGCTTGCACAGGCAGACGATAAGACCGCCATTTTTGAAAACTGGTGCGATTTTCTCAACTACTTTGACGCGAGCGTGAACGGTGCAGCTTTCTTTTATCAATCAAGGCTCACAGCAGGAACAGGCAGCGCGGGCAATCCATATCCCGCCGCAAAATGACGATTTTAACTCTATCCGCACTGAGTATTCTGATATGCTGAAATCGCAGCTTGCCAAAGGGAACAACGGGCTTGTCAAGCATAAGTACATCACATTTTCCATTGAAGCGGACAATCCGGCGGCGGCAAGGGCGCGGCTTTCCCGTATCGAAACGGACGTACTCAATAATTTCAAGGTGCTTGGCGTATCGGCGCACCCCTTATCCGGTTATGAACGCCTAAAGGTGCTGCATGGGGTATTCCACCCGGCAGGCGAGCCGTTCTCATTCTCCTATGACTGGCTGACCCCGACAGGGCTTACCACAAAGGACTTTATCGCCCCGTCCTCTTTCAAGTTCGGGGAGGGACGCTACTTTGCTATGGGGAAAAAAGACGGGGGCGGTGTCGTTCCTTGAAATCCTTGCCCCGGAGTTGAACGACCGTATCTTAGCGGATATGTTGGACTTGGAAACAGGGGTTATTGTCAATCTCCACATTAAAAGTATCGACCAGTCGGAAGCAATCAAGACCATTAAGCGCAAAATCACTGACCTTGACAAGATGAAGATTGAGGAACAGAAAAAAGCGGTTAGAAGCGGTTACGATATTGACATACTCCCGTCCGACCTTGCCACCTTTGGAAATGAAGCAAAGAATTTATTGCAGGATTTACAGAGCCGAAACGAGCGAATGTTTCTTCTCACGTTCCTTGTGGTAAACATGGCAGACACGAAGCGGAAACTGGAAAATGACATTTTCGCGGCGGCGGGCATTGCACAGAAATACAACTGCGCCTTGACCCGTCTTGACTATCAGCAGGAAGCGGGGCTGATGTCCTCTATCCCTTTGGGTGAGAACCTTATCCCGATACAACGGGGACTTACCACATCAAGCACCGCTATTTTTATCCCGTTCATCACGCAGGAGCTATTTCAGACCGGGGCGCCCTGTATTACGGGCTGAAACGCCCTGTTAAACAACATGATACTCTGCGACCGCAAGCAGCTTAAAAATCCGAATGGGTTTAATCTTGGGAACACCGGGCAGCGGAAAATCCTTTGCGGCAAAGCGGGAAATCACAAATGCCTTTCTATTACCGACGACGATATTTTTATCTGCGACCCGGAAGCGGAATATTTTGCCCTTGTAAAGCGGCTTGGCGGGCAAGTGATACGGTTATCCCCGACAGGGAAAGGCATGGACGGTACGCCCCAGTATGTGAACCCTATGGATATGAACCTCAATTACAGCGAGGACGACAGCCCCCTTGCACTGAAATCCGACTTTATCCTCTTCCCTCTGCGAGCTTGTCATTGGCGGCAAGGAGGGCTTGCAGCCTGTTGATAAGACCGTCATTGACCGCGCCGTAAGGAATGTGTACCGCCCTTTCCTTGCAGACCCCGACCCGGAGAAAATGCCTATCTTGGGCGACCTCTACAACGAGCTTTTGAAGCAGCCGGAGCCGGAAGCGGCGCGTATTGCGTCGGCGTTGGAGCTGTACGTTTCCGGGAGCCTTAACGTATTTAACCACCGTACCAACGTGGAGCTGAACAACCGCCTTGTCTGCTTTGACATCAAGCAGCTTGGGAAGCAGCTCAAAAAGTTAGGTATGCTCATTGTGCAGGACCAGGTATGGAACCGCGTCACCATCAACCGGGCAGAGAGGAAATCCACCCGGTATTTCATGGACGAATTTCATCTTCTCTTGAAAGAGGAACAGACCGCCGCCTATTCCGTTGAAATCTGGAAGCGTTTCAGAAAATGGGGCGGCATACCCACAGCTATCACGCAGAATGTCAAGGACTTGCTTGCTTCCCGCGAGGTGGAAAATATCTTTGAAAACTCTGATTTTGTCCTCATGCTCAATCAGGCGGCGGGCGACCGGGCTATCCTTGCGAAGCAGCTAAACATCTCCCCGCAGCAGATGAAGTATGTCACCCACACCGAAGCGGGCGAGGGGCTTATCTTCTACGGGAACGTGGTGCTGCCCTTTGTAGACCGCTTCCCGAAAGACACCGAGCTTTACCGGGTAATGACGACGAAGCCGGAGGAAGTGGGCGAAGCATGAACGGGCTGAAAACTGACACAATCATCAACCGGGACGCGCTCTATGCCTTGCGGGAGCTTCCAGAGGAAAGCGTACACTGTTGCGTCACAAGCCCGCCCTACTATGCGCTTAGGGATTACGGGCTTGATATGCAGATTGGGCGGGAGGACACGCCGGAGCAGTACATTGACAGGCTGACCGAGGTTTTCCGCGAGCTGCGCCGGGTACTGCGTTCTGACGGTACGCTCTGGCTGAATATCGCGGACACTTACTGCGGCACAGGGAACAAGGGCTACCATGCAGACCCGAAGAACCCGAAAGGCAGAAACGGACAGCAGATTGCAAGAAAACAACCGCGTTTCCGGCTGCAAACAAAAGGACTTAATCGGTATCCCTTGGCTTTTAGCTTTTGCCCTACGCGCTGACGGGTGGTATTTAAGGAGCGACATTATCTGGCAGAAAGAAAACCCCATGCCGGAGAGCGTGAAAGACCGCCCTACCCGCTGCTATGAACATATCTTTCTGCTTACGAAGTCAAAGAAGTATTTTTATGACGCAGCCGCCATAGCCGAGCCGTTAGCCCCCACAACGGCGGCGCGGTACCGCACCGGGCGCAGCGCGGGACAGAAATATGCGGACGAAGTACCCGGACAGGGGAACGTACAGGGGCTTAACCGGGCGAGAAGCGGCAGCTACTACGACGAAGCCCTCATGCCGACCATGCGGAACAGGCGGGACGTGTGGCTTATCAATACCGTTCCCTACAAGGGCGGGCATTTCGCCGCGTTCCCGCCAAAACTTGCCGAAACCTGTATCAAGGCGGGCTGTCCGAAAGGCGGCGTTGTGCTTGACCCCTTTTTCGGCAGCGGCACGACGGGAGCAGCCGCAAGGCAGCTTGACAGGCATTATATAGGCATTGAGATAAACGCCGAGTATTGCGCCCTTGCAAGGGCGCGGATTGGAGGGACAGAAAAATAAAACAGTATCGGGCGCGTGAGAAAGTCACGCAGAAAATGACCCGCGAGGGAGCCGTTGAGGTAAACGCCGCCACAGGCAAGAAGAAGCGTATCAGCAACCGCATAAGGGACGCGGACTTTGCAAAGACCGAAGCACCGCAGCAGCCGGAACAGCAGCGCAGCCCATACCGGGCGGCGCAGCTCCCGCGCCCGCAGCCGACGCGCCGCCGCTTCCCCATGCGCCGGGGGCAGAACGGGAACAGGACACCGCAGCAGCCGAGCGCGTCTTGGAGCATATCGACGGGGCGCATACCAGAAAGGCGAGCAAAAAGGCGGCGAGGAAAGCACAGGCAGAAGCAGAAGCCCGCGCCCACAGCAAAAGAAAAATCTTCCCGCTTGCAGTTTACCGACGAGGAACGGGCAACGCCGGAGCTTGAAAGGTATATCCGAAAATCGGACAAAGCAGCCGACCGTCTGGACGCGGCAAAGGCGGCTATCCCCAAAGAAAAGAAACTTGTACGGGAGCGCACCTTTGACGAAGCCACCGGGAAAGGCAAGACCCGCCTACATTTTGAGGAACGGGAAAAGCCCATAGGAAGGAATAAGCCCCACAATAACCCGCTATCCCGCCCCGCGCAGGAAGCGGGTATTTTCGTCCACAACAAGATACATTCCGTTGAAAAGGACAATTCCGGCGTTGAGGGGGCGCACAAATCCGAAGAACTGGCAGAGCGCGGCGCAAAGTACGGGACGCGGAAAGTCAAGGAGGGCTACCGCAGCCACAAGCTCAAACCCTACCGGACGGCGGCAAAGGCAGAGAAAGCGGCGTTCAAGGCGAATGTGGATTTCCAGTACCATAAATCCCTACATGACAATCCGCAGATTGCGGGCAATCCCCTTTCCCGCTTCATGCAGAAGCAGCAAATCAAGCGGCAGTATGCAAAGGCGGCAAGGAAAAGCGGCGCAAAAACGGCACAGAAAGCCGCAGAGAACACCCGCAAGGCAGCGAAAAAAGACCGCCGAGGAAACAAAAAAAGGCAATCGCTTTTGTAGGGCGGCACCCGGCGGGCGTATGTATCGCCGTTGCCGCGCTGCTCTTATTCATCATGGTATCGGCGGGGCTTTCCTCTTGCGGCTCCATGTTCTCCGGCTTGATGAACGGCATACTTGGGACTTCCTACACGTCGGAGGACAGCGACCTTGTGGCGACGGAAAATAATTACGCCGCAAAGGAAGCCGAGCTTCAGCAGCAGATTGACAATATCGAAAGCACCCACCCCGGCTATGACGAATACCGCTATGACCTTGACAGTATCGGGCATAACCCCCATGAATTAGCGTCCTACCTCACCGCGCTTTTCCAGACCTACACCCCGCAGAGCGCACAGGCAGAAATAAACCGCGTCTTTGCCATGCAGTACACTTGACGCTGACGGAAGAAACGGAAATCCGCTACCGCACAGAAACAAGCACAGACCCGGAAACCGGGGAAACGACCAGCGAGGAAGTACCCTACGAGTACCATATCCTCAACGTGAAGCTGACGAACAAGCCTGTTTCCGAGATTGCGGAGGAACTTCTAACGCCGGAGCAGCTTGAAATGTACCGCGTCTATCTGGAAACAAGCGGCAACAAGCCGCTGATTTTCGGCGGCGGCTCCCCCGATATGGGCGCGTCCGAGGATTTAAGCGGCGTACAGCTTGTAAACGGCACACGCCCCGGCAACACCGCCGTTGTAGACCTTGCAAAGCGGCAAGTCGGCAACGTAGGCGGGCGACCCTTTTGGAGCTGGTACGGATTTAACAGCCGCGTGGAATGGTGCGCCTGTTTCGTTTCATGGTGCTACAATCAAGCCGGAAAGAGCGAGCCGCGCTTTGCCGGGTGCCAGTCACAGGGCGTACCCTGGTTCCAGTCACGCGGGCAATGGGGCGCGAGGGGCTATGAGAATATCGCCCCCGGCGACGCTATCTTTTTCGACTGGGACGGGGACGGGAGCGCAGACCATGTAGGGCTTGTTATCGGAACGGACGGGGAGCGCGTCTATACCGTCGAGGGCAATTCCGGCGACGCCTGCAAGATAAAGAGCTACCCCGTCAATTACTCCTGTATCAAGGGCTACGGCTTAATGAATTGGAACTGACAACAAAAAAATGAAAATCTGAAAGGAGAAATTTATTGATGGCTATGAACAAAATTGAACGTATCGACAAAGAGATTGCAAAGACCCGCGAGAAAATCACCGAGTACCAGAACAGATTAAGGGGGCTTGAAGCGCAGAAAACCGAAGCGGAAAACCTGCAAATCGTACAGCTTGTGCGCTCCATGCGCCTTTCCCCGCATGAGCTTTCCGCTATGCTTTCCGGGGGCGGTATTCCGGGCATGGAAGCCGCGCCGGGCTACCCCGCAGAACCCGCAGACCACGACACCGAAGAAATGGAGGACACCGAGAATGAATAAGAAAATCCTTAGAACCTTGACCGCACTTTGCGCCGCCCTCATGCTGTCGGGCGGCTTTTCCGTCACCGCCTTTGCACAGACCCCGGAGGGCGAGGACGCTACCAACGACAGCGGCGTTGTCTACGAGGAACCCCAAAAGGAAGAACCCCTCACCCCGGACGGGAACGCGACCCTTGTAGACGATTTCGGCGGCAACAAGCAGCTTATCACAGTGACGACCAAAAACGGCAATTACTTTTATATCCTCATTGACCGGGACGACGAGGGCGAGGATACTGTACATTTCCTTAATCAAGTGGACGAAGCCGACCTCTTAGCACTTATGGAGGACGGAAGCACCGAAGCAGCCCCGCCCGCCGTTTGCAGTTGCACCGAAAAATGCGAAGCCGGAAAGGTAAATGTGAGCTGCCCTGTCTGCAAGGACAACATGACCGCTTGCAGCGGCAAGGAAGCAGAGCCGGAAACCGAGAAACCGCCGGAGCTGCCCAAAGAGAAAGGCAATGCAGGCGGGCTTGTGCTTTTCCTTGTCGTGGCACTTCTTGGCGGCGGGGGCGCGTTCTATTATTTTAAGTTTATGAAGCCAAAGCAAAGCGTCAAGGGCGGCACCGACCTTGAAGATTTCGATTTTGACGATTACGACGAGGACGAGGGGGACGGGCTTTCTGATGAAGAACAGGAGGACGAGGAAGCATGACGCTTTTCACCGAAAACCCTTTAGAAAAAATGATGGTACAAAGACCCACCGGGCGGCGTGACAGTGCGCCGCCCGTTCCCCATTCCCCGGCTTGCGCTTCCTGTCCGTACAAAGGGCAGCTCCCTTGTGTGGGCTATTGTCTGAAACAGGCACAGGAGAAGAAGCACAAGGTGCGCCGGAACGCTGAAAGGAGGATTTTTTCATGGCACTTAGACTTGTGATTGCAGAAAAGCCGAGCGTGGCGCAGACTATCGCCGCCGCGCTTGGCGTTAAGGGGAAACAGGGACGGGTATATCGAGGGCGGCGGCTACCTCATTTCATGGTGCGTCGGGCATTTGGTACAGCTTGCGGAAGCTGCCGCCTACGGGGAGCAGTACAGGAAATGGCAGCTTGAGAGCCTACCCATTCTGCCGGAGGAATGGCAGTACACCGTTGACCCGGACAAGGGGAAGCAGTTTGCGACTTAAAAGGAGCTTATGCACCGCGCCGACGTTTCCGAAGTGGTGAACGCCTGCGACGCGGGGCGCGAGGGGGAACTGATTTTTCGCTTTGTCTACGAAGTGGCGGGCTGCAAGAAGCCCATGCGCCGCTTGTGGATTTCTTCAATGGAGGACGGGGCAATCAAGGCGGGCTTTGCTTCCCTCAAAGACGGGCAGGAATACGGCGCGCTCTTTGCGTCTGCCCTCTGCCGCGCAAAGGCTGACTGGCTTATCGGCATTAACGCCACCCGGCTTTTCTCCTGCCTGTATGGAAAGACTTTGAACGTGGGGCGCGTCCAGACCCCGACCTTAAAAATGCTCACCGACCGGAACGCGGCTATCTCCCATTTCCAGAAAGAAAAATATTATCATGTGCGCCTTGATTTATCCGGCGCGGAAGCGGCAAGTGGGAGGATTTCCGACAAGGCAGAAGCCGCCGCGCTGAAAGGGGCTTGCGAAACAGAAAGGCGGTATGCGTTTCCCTTACCAGAGAGAAGAAAACCGCAGCCCCGCCAAGCTCTTTGACCTTACCTCTTTGCAGCGGGAAGCGAACCGCATTTTCGGCTACACCGCGAAGCAGACCCTTGACCTTGCACAATCCCTTTATGAAAAGCGGCTCCTTGACTTATCCGAGGACGGACAGCAGCTTTCTTACTGACGACATGGGCGGCACCGCAGCGGACATTATCAAGCTGCTTTGTGAGAAGCTCCCCTTTATGGAGGGCTTGGGCTTCACGCCGGAGATTGCAAAGGTATTAGACAGCAAGAAAGTATCAGACCACCACGCAATCATTCCCACTATGGAGCTTGCAAAGGCTGACCCGGACCGCGCTGCCGGAAAGCGAGAAAAATATCCTTACCCTTGCGGGGGCGCGTCTGCTTTTTGCCGACCGCCGAGCCGCATATTTATGAAGCGGTTACGGCGGTTTTTGATGTGCCGGACAGTCCTTTACCGCAAAGGGAAAGACGGTGCTTTCTGACGGGTGGAAAGAGATTGAACACAGATACCGGGCGACGCTGAAAGAACAAGCCCGAAACGGACGACGCAGACAGCGACACAGAAAATACGCTGCCGCCATTTACCGAGGGACAGGGCTTTCCTAAACCCGCCGCAAAAGTAACGGAGCATACCACAACGCCGCCGAAGCCCCACAGCTAAGCGTCGCTTCTTCGGCTATGGAACGAGCCGGGAACGGGGACACCGACCCGGACGCGGAACGCCGGGGGCTTGGCACTCCCGCCACCCGCGCCGCCGTCATTGAAAAACTGGTAAAGGGCGGCTTTGCGAGCGCAAGGGGAAGCAGCTTATCCCCACACAGAACGGTATCAACCTTATGTCAGCGTCCTGCCGGACACCTTGACAAGCCCGCAGCTTACCGCAGAATGGGAAAACAATCTGACGCAGATTGCAAAAGGCAAGAAAGACCCCGCCGCATTTATAGAGGGTATTGAGGATATGGCGCGGGAACTGGTAAAGACCTATCCGTTTCTTTCTGATGATAAAGCGCAGATGTTCAAGCCGGAACGGGAAGCGTTGGGAAGCTGCCCCCGCTGCGGTTCTCCTGTCTATGAGGGAAAGAAAAGCTACTATTGCAGCAATAAAGGAATGTATCTTTACCATGTGGAAAAAATGACCGTTTCTTTGAAGAACGAAAAGTAACCTTTTTCCCCGAAGATTGCCGCAGCACTCTTAAAATCCGGCAAGGCAACAGTCAAAAAGCTGTACTCTGTGAAAACGGGCAAAACCTACGATGGAACTATCGTATTGGCTGATACGGGCGGGAAATATGTCAACTACCGTATGGAACTGCCGAAGAAGAAATAACTGAATAGCAAGCATAGGAAAAGAGTACTCTTTTTCCGTAAAATCCCTGCTTTCTCTATCGAGAACGGCGGGGATTTTTGCTTGTTGGGAAGTTTCCCAAACCCTCTGTTTTGTGGAGGGTTTTACCCTCTGAAATCTTGAAAAATATCTAAAATCTTTTGGCAAAAATGCGGGCGTGGGGTACTGAATAATGAAACAGGGAAATGCAGCGTTCGCGCTGCCGTTTGGAAAGGAGGTTGCACATGGCAAGTTTACGGGACACCGTAAAGGACTATCAAGAAGAATTAAGGGACGGTATCGCTTGGGTGGCGTTTTGGAAAACGGGACGTTCTTGGAACGCTGAATATTTCCACCTTGAAATGGGCGATATTCTCTACCCGGAGGACAGAAGCCGCATGGAAGAAATCAAACAGACTGACCCCGCCGCCGTTGTGGTAAACGGCTATTATTCCGGCTATCTTGGCGAGGATATGAACCTTGACGAGCTGACCGCCGGGGTTCGCCGCCACTACGAAAACGGATATAGCAATATCGGGGAATTTATCGAAATCCACGACGACAGGCTGCCGCCGGAGCTTATCGAGGAAGCAAGAGCCGCCGCCCACGCTGCGGGGCTTCCTTTCTCTGAAAAAGCCTACCGGGACGGCGAAGAACCCGACCCCTATATTTTTGACGGGAGCATGAGCATTGAGGACTTTGAGCTTATGCACCGCATGATTGAAAACGAAAGGAGTGAACAAATGGCAGAACCGATTTTAAGCGGCTATCTTTCCAATCTTGGGAAGTACACCGAGGGCAGACCCGCGGGCGAATGGGTGACATTCCCCACGACTGCCGAGCATCTGAAAGAAGTCTTTGACCGTATCGGCATAGACGGCAAGAACTACGAGGAGCTGGCATATCACAGAATATCAGTCCTCTATTGCGGGACTGGCAGGGAAATTGACCGAGCTTGAAAGCCTTGACGAGCTGAACTATTTGAGCGAACTCTTGGAAATGCAGTTTGACGACGACCGGGAGAAATTCATTGCAGCCATTGAATACGGCGACCATGCCGACAGCTTACAGGACATTATCAACCTTGCACAGAATCTTGACTGCTACTGGATTTATCCCACCGTCAAGAATGAAGAAGATTACGGCTATTATCTTATCGACGAACTGGACGAATTAGAACTGCCCGAAGAAGCGAAAAAGTATTTCATGTATGAGGATTACGGGCGGGACGCTTCCATTAACGACGACGGTCTCTTTACCGAAAAGGGCTATATCTACAACAACCGCAACACCTTTACAGAATGGTACGACGGGCGCGACGTGCCGGAGGAATACCGGGTAACGCCGCAGCCGCCAGTACAGGAAAAGGAACAGGCAGACCTTGACGCTTCCGCAGCCATACCGCCCGCCGCCACAAAGCAGCCCCCGGTTCTCCCGATTATCCTATCTTCTGAAAAGCCTGTTGACAAAATGAAAGAGATTACCGACCGACTGGAACAGGGCATTTTAGGGATGTATGAAAGCGACCGTTACGCCGACTATCTGCGTACTATGTCTAAATTCCATGATTACAGCCTTAAACAATACAATCCTTATCGCCATGCAGGGCGGCAATCTTGTGAAAGGCTATAAACAATGGGAAAAGGAATTTGACCGCCATGTAAAGCCCGGAGAAAAAGCTATCAAGATACTTGCGCCGTCCCCGTTTACCGTTAAGAAACAGGTGGAAAAAATCGACCCGGACACGCAAAAGCCTGTTTTCGATAAGAACGGGAAAGCCGTTACCGAGGAAAAGGAAATCCAAATCCCCGCCTTTCGTGTGGTATCTGTTTTTGATATTTCACAGACCGAGGGAAAGGAGCTTCCTGCCCTTACCTATGAGCTGACGGGCAACGTGGAACAGTACAAGGATTTTTTCGCTGCCCTTGAAAAGACTTCCCCGTTTGCTATGGGATTTGAAGCACTAAGCGGCGGCGTAAAAGGACGCTGCAATTATGAGGAAAAGCGTATCATCATCAACGAGGGCATGGACGAATTGCAGAATATCAAGACCGCAATCCATGAAATCGCCCACGCCACGCTGCATGATACCGCCCTTGCTATGCCGGAACGCCCCGACCGCCGCACCCGCGAGGTACAGGCGGAAAGCGTCGCCTATGCTGTCTGCCAACATTACGGGCTTGATACGTCGGACTATTCTTTTGGATATATCGCCGGGTGGAGCAGCGGAAAAGAACTTGCAGAACTGAAAGGCTCTCTTGAAACAATCCGCAGTACCGCCGCAAGTCTGATTGATACCATAGACGGACATTTTGCAGAAATCCCAAAGGCACAGGATAAAGAACAGACCACCGAACAGGCACAACCCGCACAGGAAGCTACCATACAGCCCGAAGCAGAAATAGCCGCGCCGGAGCTTTCCGAAGAAACAACCCCGGTACAGGAAAAAGAAGCACAGACCGAGAACATACAGGCGCAAGCAGCGACTGCCCCCGCCGCCCTTATTACACTATCAATGAAGCTGCCGCCAAACGTGCAAAGGATATGAACAGCTTTTCCGATTATAAGCAAGGCAGCGCGACGGCTGAATACAGGCATTACGTTGATGAAGCCGTACAGCTTGCAGAAAGGCAGAAACAGCGGGTAGACCCGATGTACCATGAGAAAATCGACAGCCTGCTTGACACCTACGCCCGGAAATTGGCGGCGAACATGAATAAAGGCTATGAGATTGACGCTCGTGTTCCCTCTATCCTGATTGCGGGCGGCTCTAACTTTCCCACAAGGAAGAAAGAAAAGCAGAACGCAGCCCGCGACAGCAATTACCGGGAATGGCAGGACATACAAGGACTTCTTGATAAAATCCGCAGCACCGGCATGGGCGGTATCAGTGCAGACGACCCGCAGGCAGTACAGAAGTTAGAAAAGAAACTGGAAAGCCTTGAAAAATCACAGGAAACCATGAAAACCGTAAACGCTTATTACCGTAAGCATAAGACCCTTGACGGCTGCCCGCATTTACCGCCGGAGGAACTGGAAAAACTGAAAGCGGACATGGCGAGCAGTTGGCATTTGGAGGACAAGCCCTTTGCGACTTGGGCATTATCCAACAACAGCGCAGAAATCCGGCGTGTAAAAGACCGTATCAAATCCCTTTCACAGCAAAAGGAAATTGGTTTTGTCGGTTGGGAATTTGACGGCGGCAAGGTGGAAGCAAACACCGAAGCGAACCGACTGCAAATCTTCTTTGAGGATAAGCCGGACGAAGCCACGCGGGAAGCCTTAAAAAGTAATGGCTTCCGTTGGTCGCCAAAAGCCGGGGCATGGCAGCGGCAGCTTACCAGTAACGCTTACTATGCGGCTGATTATGTGAAAGCGATTGCACCCCTTACCGGGGAAAAGCCGACCGAGTTACAGCGGGCGCATATCCGGCAGCAAAAGGTAGCTGCACAGGAACAATTCACACAAGAGCAGCCGGCACAGGAAGCCCCACAGCATAAAGACACCTTTTCCATTTATCAGATAAAAGGCGGGGACGAAACAAGGGACTTGCGCTTTGAGCCTTACGACCGTCTGATTGCCGCCGGACATCGGGTAGATGCGAAAAACTATACACTTGTCTATTCCGCACCTCTTACGCCGGGGACTTCCCTTGAAGATATTTACACCCGCTTTAATATCGACCACCCGAAAGATTTTAAGGGACACAGCCTTTCCGTTTCCGACGTGGTGGTACTTCATCAGAACGGGCAGGACACCGCCCACTATGTAGACAGCTTTGGTTATAAGGAAGTACCGGAGTTTTTCAAGGAGCAGGAAAAAGCCCTCATTCCCGACGACTTGGAAACAGGCGAAACAATCAAAACACCGAGGGGGACTTTCTATGTAACCGCTATGAGCCGCGAAAATGGAAGCTGCCGGATATGTCCGACGACGGAAAATATCTGATTATGGGGAACGGAACGCGGGCGTTTGCCATTTTCGCAAAAACTATCTGAAAGCAGACCACCGAGCAAAATTACAACATGATTGACGGGCAGATAAACAACACCCCGACCGCTGCGGAACTGGAAGAAAAAGCAAAAGCCGGAGGACAGATTTCCCTTGCAGAATACGCCGAAGCATTGAAAACCGATAAGGAACGTGGCAAGCCTGCCAAACAGGAAAAGCCCTCTATCCGGGCGCAGCTTAGAGCCGAGAAAGAACAGACACAAAAGAAACAGGCAAAACAGAAAACACAGGATTTGGAAAGGAGCTGACCTATGAAGTTACAAAAATTTGAAAATGTGGACGTTGTTGCTTCCCTTGAAGCCATAATGAAACAGAATACCGCTTTTTATCAGAGCGATTTTGACATAGACAAACAGATTTTGCGGAAAGCGGCGATAAGCCTTATCCCGGAGGACAAACGGCTTTTGTGGTTTTCCCGCCCGTCCGGGACGTGCTGCTTCCGGGAACGCGACGTGTTTCTAAAGGACACAAGGCAGCATAACACATGGCGGTTTTACGGGGAACAGACCCACGATAAAATCCTTGCCTATGCGGTGGAACTGACAGGCACAGAGCAGGGAAAAATCAAAGGCAATCTTTATGAACTGGATTATCCACAGCATTTCCGGGAAGTAATTGAAAAATCCATATCCGCAGACAACTACACGCTGCTTTATGAGCATGGGGAGCTGACGAAGCCTGCCGGACAATATTTTGACGGGGACACCGACCCGCAACTTGGAAAGTTTATACGTTTTGAAGCACAGCCAAACGACCCGGAAGCCTTAAAAAGCCTTTTGGGGGAACAGAAAAAAAAACGGATACAGCATACGCCGAGAGATTTTAAGTCACATATCGACGCCCTGCATGATAGACAGATTGAAACGGAAGCCCGCCGGATTGTGGAAAATATGAAAAGACTTGGAGCACCGGACAGCCCCGAAAAGACCCAGTGTGCAGTAGAAATTTCGCCCTACTTTGTCCCACTGGCAACGGATAAGGACATGGAACGGCTGTTTTCCATGCTGCCTTATAAAAGCCTTTCCTTTTCTACGTTGGAGGACAGGCATGGCGTTTATGCGCTGATAGATAAAAGCGAAAAGAATAAAGAGATAAAACAGTCCCGCCCCTCTGTCCGGGCGCAGTTGCAAACAGAGAAATCCCCCAAAGTCCCGAAAAAGACGGCAAAAACAAAACATCACGAATTGGAGGTATGAGCATGATTAGACTGACCATTGAAGAAATGAACCTGTTGAGTATTTACCATGAGGGAAGCAAGGCACAGCTTATGGAAAATATGACGGCTGCGCTGCCGTTCATGGACGAGGATATGCGCCCCTTTGCAGAACGCACCCCTTTACGAAAATTTCCCCGCTAACAGAAAACGAGTATGCGGAGCTTGCCATTTTCGCCGCTGATGAAGTATGACCGGGGGTAAGCGGCTTACGCCGCCACAGAGCCGAAAAGTCAACAGCCTTGTAAAAAAGGAGTGCTGCAACTGCGAGCGCGGACACTGTATCTTACTGGACGACGGGGAGGAATGTGTCTGCCCGCAGCTCATTTCCTATTCGCTTTTGTGCAAGTGGTTTAAAATTGCCGTACTTCCTCTTGATAAGCTTGCTCTATGCCGAGCTTTTTTCAAGACCGAGGATAAAAAGCGTTGTACTGTATGCGGCACGTTCTTTGTATCAAAGTCAAACAGCGTCAAATACTGCCCGGACTGCCGCAAGCGTATCACGAACAGACAGGCAGCGGAGCGCATGAGAAAACGACGCGCCCTTGTTACGCGATAAGGGCAAAAATAAGCCTTGATTTACAGGGCTTGCCACACACGAAAATTACTTAGGCAATACAGAATACCTTTTCCCTTAAAAATAGCTTTCTACTGCGTAACATTCCAAAATCAGTACCTATAAAAGGACAGGGTGCGGGAGGTCATTACTGGCTTCCTGCGCCCTGTTCTTTTTGTGTCTGACTGTCTTTATCCTGCATTTCCGGCTTCGGCTGTAATTCTTTTTCTATCCGGTTCCGGTAATGGGTTTTCCTGCGGTAAAAATATTTTGTTACTTCCTGTTCCGGCAGCCATATCCCCGCAGCTTCTATCCGTTCCATAACAGCGGCAACGATTTTCCAGTTGTTGCGCTTATGCGGCTCATGTCCCTTTTCTATCCAAAGACGGCGGTATTCCTCATAAAGCCATGTACTGACAGTTTCTTTCTGCCGTTGCTTCAAATGTCGGAACTGCTTATCTGTCCGCAGAAGCTTCCCGTCTACCTTTTATGATTTTTTGTCCCGATTTCTTTTTTCCTCTCTTTCCATTTCTTCAAGCGGGAACTGCGGGAGGGCTTCTATCAGCTTCTTTGTGATAGACTGGCGCATATCTTCATCAATTTCCATTTTGAATGTTCCGTCCGGCTAGCGTTTCTTTACAGTTGCCTGCCTGTCAATTTCGCCCTTGTAGCACATAAGCACCTTTTCCACCGCCCATGTTTCCCCGGCAACGGCGGCGCGTATGGTTTCATAATCGGGTATCGTTTGGTCTGCCATGTTTTCACACTCCTGTCTATATTGGAATACCTTTATCCTACCACGCTTTTATGAATATTTCTACTGTAAGCGTTCGGTTTCCCTGCCCCGTTCCGGCTCTTTTTCCAGTCTTAAAATACTGTCTATGTTCTGCTTAATAACGTCGTATTCCTTGACCTGTTTTTTCAGCTTGCCATAATCGGCGTAAAGGGCTTCTTTCTGCATTTGGAGTTTCCCGTATTCTTCCTGCATGGCGGCAAGGTTCGGGAGCTTGGTAATGCCCGCCGCTTTCAGTGTCTTTACTGCCGCTTCATGGAGTATCAGACTGCTTTCCTGCCTTGCCCGGTATGCGTCTTTATCCTTTGCCCTGCGGTATGCTTCATAGACAGGCTTTGTCTTTTGATAGGTGGCAACGTGCTTCATCAACACCGCCATATCTGCAAGTCGCTTTTCCACGCTCTTTAATGCGTCTGCTGTCTTTTCATTTTCCGCGCTTATTTCCTCAATCCGGCTGACTAAATCCGCGTACTGCTCAATCTGATGTTCTGTCAAGAAATTCATAGTTTTTGCAGCCAGTTTCAGATTATGGATTTTCGCCCACTGTTCATAGCCCCGGCTCTCTTGTGCCTTGATACTACTTTCAATGTCAATAAGCAGCGATACGCCGCGCTGCTCTTTGGGGAGCTTTCGCCGCCTTTGTGTGCTTGCCCGCAATCCGTTCTTTGATTGCTTCCTCTGTATAATCTGCGCCGAGAGTTTTTAGGCGGGTAAAGCGTTCCTGTCCGGGAGCGCGGCAGGAGATATATTTTCCCTGCTTTATCTCATAGCCCGCCGCCTGTAATCGTGACAGTAATTCCTCAAAACTTGCTACTTGGGGGAATGAGTGTATCCACAGCAGTTTTTAACTTGCCTTTCCAACTTGTACCCGTCTTTCTCCGCCTGGTACTCTGCATAGCTTTTTCCCTTGCTGCCTTTGCCCGGTACGACAACAGACAAGCCATGTTCCCGGCACAGCCTGTCGCTGATGTTGCGTATGCCGTAATAGGTGCGCTTGTTGGAAACGTACTTGTGGTAGTCTACAAAGTTTACCGCACAAAAAATGATGTGATTATGGATATGCCCCTTGTCTATGTGGGTGGTAAGGACGTATTCGTATTGCCCCTTTGTTGCTGCGTCGGCAAGCTGTTTTCCGATTGTGTGGGCTTTCTCACAGTCCACCTCCCCGGTTCAAACGGATTGTATCAGATGAAAGGCTAAGTTGTTCCCCTTTCTGCCGAGCCTGCGACAAAGTATATTCAAACTCAATATCTGCCGTTTCATAGCTGCACCCGAACGAGGACACCAGCATTTTTTCGTCTGTCTTTTCGGGATTTTGGATATAGTCAAGGGCTTTTTTTAACGTGCTTTTAATAGGCTTAATCTTTGTAACCGCCATATCTCCGCAAGCACCCCCTTGATTTCCTCTATGTCCTCTTGGTAGACGCTGCCCGTACTGTTGACGCGCTTTGCAATCTGGTTGACGTTGACACCGATTTTCTGTATCTCCGCTGTCATAGCTTTTATGTCGGTGTGGTCTACTTGGATAATGTATCCGTCAATGGCAATCTTCCTAAGATATGCCGCCATGTTCCGGGTGGGGACGAGCTTCATTTTTTCAAGAATTAAATCCCGTTCTGCTTCTGTTACTCTGAATTTGATTTGTACCGTTCTTTTGCGTCCGTCCATGCTTTCGCTCCTTTCCATTCCGAGGGTTTGGGACACTTCCCAACAAGCCATTTTCAACCGACGTGCCGCAGCGCGGGAGGGCGAAAATACGGAAGGGTACCCGCTTCCTATGCTTGCTACGAATGTTTTTATCCTTTACTGCCTTATTACTACGGAAAAAAGCCCGGTTTTGCCAAACTTACGCAAAAGAAAAACGCTGCAATCTCAAAAAGATTACAACGCTTCTTGCCGGACACATTTATTCGTTCTTTTTCGACTTCTGAAATTTCTTTTGGCCACTACATTTACAATTACCCTTTTTGAACCATACAAGCGATGGGCGTTTGACGTGGAAAATAGCAATATAAAAGGTCATTGGATTGGAATTTTTACTCAAAAGGGCGAAAAAACAGAAATTGATTTTACTGAGGATGTAACTGCAAAAAAAGTTTTAATGAAACCATTTGTTAAGGCCTATTTGAAAAAAGCAACAGGCAAGATATGTTAAAGATTTGGCGAGAAAACTGAAAGGTAATTATGAATAGCAAAGAAATTATTGATTATCTAAAATCTGAGGCTTCAGAAAATATAAAGAAAATGTTATAAAAATGGGGATACCAGAAAAATTTTGCATTGGTGTATCAACATCTACACTGCGGAAATTTGCAAAAAAGCTGGATAAATCTAATGAATTGGCCTTTGAATTATGGAATACCCATTACCACGAGGCTCGTTTGCTTGCAGTGCTAATATTCGATTATAAATGTTTATCTTACTACCAAATTGACACACTTATGTCAGAAGTTTTATCATGGGATGTATTATTTCTTTTGATATGAGCGAACGCGAGATTGCAAAGTTTTGTAATCTGTCATGACAACGGCAGTCCCGCCGGACAAGCTCAATGAAGCTGTTAAAACGCTATTTGAGTGAAAGAGCCCATGACTGCACAGATTAGTAAATCAGAACAGGACGAACGCGGCTTGTTGCCTACCCGGTAATCATAGCCGCAACTAAGGGCGACCCGGAAGTTATGAACATTGTCGTACAGCATTACGAAAGTTACATAGCGTCCCCTATCTATGCGAAAGTCGCGTGATGAGCGCGGAAATATCTATTGGGGCATAGATGAGGATATACGCGACCGCTTGCGTTCGCGTCTTATGCGGGCAGTCCTTTCATTCAAGGTTTGATGGACCAGCAGCGTCCCTTTCCGTCGCGCCTGTTGACTTAACCTTGCTTCGTTTGACAAAAGAAAGCGACGCAAGATAACGGCGACGCATAGGCAAATCGGATACGTCCTTTTTTTTTTTTTTTGCATTGAGCCATACGGCCGGGCGCCGCCGACGCCCCTGGAGAAAGTCGGCGACCACCACCACGCCGGGAGAACAAGTGTAGCGGCTTGTGGGCGACACATCGCATTAAGGGTAGACAAGCCTTTACAGCCATAGTCCGAGCGTTAAAAAGCGTCGCAGGCAGACATAAAGTCAGCTTTAACGGGCAGGTGGAACTCCTGCGAGGTTGTGCTAACAGCCGTCCGGATAAAGCCCCTTTACTCATTCACTTTTCCTAATATTGAAAGGGGACGATACCATGAGTAACGCTGACGTGCCTATTTGGGAAAATACACGCTTACGATGATGAAGCGACTAAATACTTCCGTATCGGAGAAAACAAAACGGCGTAAAATTAGCCGAGGAAAATCCTGCCGCCGGGTGGGTTATTATGAACGGCAACCGTATTCAAATCAAGCGCAAACAGTTTGAAAAATGATTGATACCATAGAACACAATCTGATAGTGAAATTGAGCCTTGAATGTGCTATAATGGGATAAAGCATATCAAGGCTCTTTTCCGTCTTGGAAAGGAGCATTGAAAAATGTCAAAGAAAAAGACGTGACAGCAAAAAATCGAGTTTTGCGGTCGGGAGAGAGCCAGAGAAAAGACGGAAGATATGCCTTACAAATATATAGATACCTTTGGTAATCCGCAGTTTGTGTATGCGTGGAAGTTAGTACCTACGGACAAACCCCTGCCGGAAAGCGTGAGGATATATCCCTACGGGAAAAGGTAAAAAGAGATACAGAAAGACCTTTTGACGACGGGATGACACCATAGGCAAGAAAATGACGGTCCTGCCAAACTTTTATACAAGATACGCCACCGAAATCTTGGGTACAATACGAAAAACGGACGCAAGCGGCTGATGAAGCTGGAAGAGATAAACTTAGAGGCGCCGATTGACAGCGTGGCAAACTGTCCGACGCGAAATGGGCAATCCGCATGAAGAAAAATTTCCTATAGAACTATCAGTAATGACAAGCGTTCCTGAGAAACGCCTTTTTACAACGATACAAGGACGATTTAGGAAAAAAAATCATACTTCAGTTAAACACTGTCATTTGAAGATGATACAGAACCAAAGGTTCCGCTAACACCAGCACTTAAGGAAAGTTTTTTGTCCTTGAGAATAGGATAATCAATGTAGACCACCAACTTTTAAGAAGTGCGGAAACAGGATATTATTGAAACACCAAAACGAAAAGCGGTATTCGTCAAATTCCAATGAGCGAAAAGTATATGAAGCATTTAACCGAGTGCTGAAACGGCGCAGGGTGCAAAAAGCTGTTACTATTGACGGTTACAGCAACTTCCTTTTTCCTCAACCGGACGGCTGCCCGAAACAGCTACCAATTATGACGGTATGTTTAGGGGCTTGCAAAGAAGTACAACAAGTACCATGAGGAAGCTCTACCAGTAATGACACCGCACACCTTACGTCATACGTTCTGTACCAACATGGCA
>VOFB01000550.1_pt1 | contig 31347 bp, 45 predicted proteins | sample 5384141 | NCBI WGS metagenome assembly VOFB01 (sample SAMN12384721, study PRJNA508395) | human gut metagenome | isolation source: healthy gut A | host: Homo sapiens | reverse complement strand
ATATGCACGGTGGCAATCGCCGACTGATTCGGCTCTCCGGTAACAAGGTCTTGCGGCGCAGGCACAAGCAGCATAAATCCGTCCTTGCCATATCTTAATTCATACCCTTGTGCATAGGTTTCTTCCACGGAAATACGCTGCACCTGTCCGATGACCATAGCCGTAATACCCGCACCGCTTAAATCCTGTATTTCTTTCAGGGTACATTCCATCGTGAGAAACGCTTCGCTGATCGCAGGTGCGTGAATGGTTTTGGCGTTGGAAACAGTAAAGCCTCCTGCGGCAAATTCGTCATCGTCCCATTCATTCTGATGAATGGTATTTACCAACCTGTCATAACAGCTTATCGGGAGAAAGTTAATGCAAAAGCATTTTTCTCTTTGGATATTGGCATAGGTGTGGGTATGCTGATACAGGTTGCCCATCACGGCAAAGAAAGCGGTCTTATCTCCGTGAAAGCAGCTCCACGAATGAAAGCACACATTCGGTTTTCCGTTCTCTTTCCAAGTCGTGACAGCAAAGAGAACGGTCGGTATTCCTGCTGTTACTTCAAAGTGGGAGAACAACTCAAATTCTTCCGGGTAGGCTGGCTTAAAATACTGGGGAAAATCCTTTTCAATCTCGATCTTCATCATTATGCCTTTCTCTAACCTGAGTAGATTACGACTCATTTGGGATAAAGTATAAGGAATAGCCATCTATATTGATTGGTAGTGTTGGAATCTCTGAGCCATCATAGTATTCCGTAGGAGCTACGGTAGCATAGCCGGTCACTCCGTCAATAATAATCTCGTAGTCCGTTCCCTTCGGCGTTTTCTGCATTACCTCATAAGTCCCGTTATATGTCTTGCCGTTTGTGGTATCCGTTATCGTGATCTCTCCATCTTTAGCGGTCAAAGTCATATCCACGATTTCAGCGTCAGGATACAGCTCGTCAGCTTCTCCTACGGCAACCACAAGTTCATCCTGATATTGGGTAGCTTCCGTATCATTGCTCATAACCGTTCTCATTTTCCACTCATAATCTTCCATCTTCACGACATCAGCATTGCAAGCAGAGAGAGCGAATACGATGAATGACATCAAAAACACAGATAAAATCTTTTTCATTTCATACCGCCTCCATTTACCGTCACACCTTCTCTACATCTTCCACATAGATGGAGACTTCGCCGCACTTGGGACAGATTGCTACCTTCGGCTTGCCGATCCTGCCGCCGAACAGCTTATTTTCGTCCGATGACATTACAATTCCGTATCCTGCGCCTTCTACCTTGATGGCGCAGTTTTCTTTCATTTCCGTTCCACATCTGAGACACTTTCTCATAAATAAATCCTCCGTTTCTTTTTATGGATTTCCGGCAGTAAAGCCGCCCCGTTATGTTCTCAGCCTAAAGGTTTTCGGCGCAAAGCGGTATACCAAAATGCTGGCGACAATACTGTAAAGCACACAGAAAACAATCGTCATTATTCCAAATATCATAATCGGCATACGCAGCCGCATAAGAGCAAAACAGACGACATAGGTTACTGACAAAACAATCCGATATGTGCCGCTTTTCAGCTCCGTCCCTGCATTGTAAGGCTGGAGCAGATAGTAAATCGTCAGGTAATGAATCGAGAAAAACAGGCTCATACACAGGATGGAAACAACCAGCACTACATAGTTCAGCGGATTGTCCGTCCCTCCGGTGGCAAACAGGATCAGCGCCAGTCCGATACCGATCACGAGCGCCGGAACAGCGTTGATTTTCATAATCTCACGCAGGCGAATCTGAAACAACCGCAGGATAAAGCTCGGCTGCTTATAAAACGAATAGGTCAGCAGGCTGTGATCGCAGTTCATAAAAAGCGCCTGTGTAAAGTTCGTGCCACGGTTGATAGCGTACATTATAAATACAAAGTACGGAAGCCAAGTCATCACGATTTCGTTAATGACGGTTTTTTCTTCGGGCAGCAGATAGACGCCTGCCAGCACGGCGGCGACAAGGAAAGCGCACACATAGGAAATCTTCTTTGTCGAGTTCCAGAGTATCTTTTTGTGCCTTTTGATAAACAGCTCATTGAGGTACTCGAAGCCCTTACGGCTGCTGGTAATGGAAGTATCTGCGGATATTTTCTTCTCATTGACCTGCTTTACAAGCTGCGCCTGTGCCGTGCTGTCCATCTGATTGGTCAAACCTGCCAGTAATTCTTTGTTTATAGCGTAATAGTCCCGGAAGGTAGTAAGCCTTGTGATACTTGCCATACCAAGGGAATACACATTAAGAATATAACCATTGGTACGACCGCAGGCAAAACAAAACCAAAAGCGGGCGGAACATAGGCTGCGGCTAAAAGCAGGGCGATACAGCCCCACACATATTTGGACAGCTTGTTTTCATTGTAGCCAAAGCCCCTTTTCTCATAATCCCACAGGGTAACAGCCGCCGCAAACAGCTTCATACCCGCTATGCAAAAGGGCAGGAGCAGACAAAACCACAAAGGTACGTCTCTGTCCATACCAAATAGAATCGTGAACGGCAAAAAGCCCACAACGACCTTCAAAATGGAGTAGAAATAGTTTACAAGCGTATATTCTCGTGCGTCCATTTTCATCAGGATCATCGCATAATATTTATCCTTTGTCGGATTGAAAAGATGTGTGTTTACAAAGCTGCCGATTACCGTGAGAATCAGCAGGATATGCAGGAACACCTCATTCTCCGGCAGTCCTTTATAAAGGATACCGATACCGCATACCATCGTAACAAAATAAAGAAACTTGCCGATGAATGTGGAGACGATTTCCCACAGCACTGACAATATATTCGCAAAAATTTTAAGCCCCTTTACTTTATACAGTGTTGCCGGAAGCAGCCGCTTTAAGAGTGGTATCTGCTTTAAGGAAAACAGGATACCGTTTACACGGTATGTGTTTTTCAGGGAAAAAGAGATTTTTAGCGTCTTATTCATTTCCTTCCTCCCTGAGCGCTGCAATGATTTTATCCTTAAATTCCCGGCTGTCCAAATCGGTTTTCTCAACGACCTCCAGTTCGCCGTGATTAAGCAGCACGATCTCATCGCAGAGGTCAAGCGCCAAATCCATAATATGAGTGGAGAAAATGGTAATGCGGTCTTGTTTCAGTGAACGAAGCAGTTGCTTCATTTCTTCCGCTACAACCACATCAAGGGATGTCAAAGGCTCGTCGAGCAACAGGATATTCGGCTGAGCGATGATATTGATGAGCATTTGCATTTTGTTTTTCATACCGTGGGAGTAGTCCTTGAGCAGTTTATCCCTGTCCTCCGGCTCAATACTCATATAATCGAAATACTCGTCAATGCTTTTCGGATTATTGATAGACTTCTCGTTGATGTCCATAAAGAATTTCAAAAACTCCCTGCCTGTAAGAAACTCCGGCACGGTCGGGGTAGAGAGTACATATCCGATGTCCTCTGCGGACACCTCACGGCGGACGCCGTTTTCATCTTCTATATAGAAATTGCCGCTATCCGCCTTCAAATCCCTGTTCAGGCAGTTAAACAGCGTTGTTTTTCCAGCGCCGTTTCTGCCGAGCAGCCCATAAATTTTCCCTTCATCAAAAGTAAAATCAATATCTCTGAGAACTTCCTTTTTCTCAAAGCTCTTTGACAAATGCTCAATCACAAATTTCATAATATCCTCCGTCACATCTTATGCTGGTAATATGCCATCAAAATAAAGTCAAGGATTGTTTTCAGCAGGAAAGCGCCTACAAGAGTAAGAACAATCCATATGGGTGCGTCGAAAAAAATACATACCCAAGCACCTGCCATCAGCAGCCAGTGCAGTATCTCGCCGGATATTGCCTGCGCTTTGCTGCGAATGAGCTGATTGCGCTCATCTTTTTCTTCAATCTCATTGATTTTCATCAAATCGGGATTTTTTGCGCCCCACAGAGCGACGCACCATTTCGCAATCCCATAGCCGAACAATCCGGCACCTATGCCGATCATTGCGCCGCTTTGCGAATCACTCAAACAGTCCTGTAAAAGAAACCTTGCGCTCAGAGCCAAAGCAATGCCGACTATGCCGATTACAAGATATATTCCGGTTTTCTTCTTCATTGCTTTCCCTCCTCGTAAATAAAAATATCTTCAATGCTCATATTAAAATACCGTGCAAGCTTAAACGCCAATGTAATTGAAGGATTGTATCGTCCGTTTTCCAACGAGCCGATAGTCTGCCGGGATACTTCCAGTGCGGCAGCCAGTTCTTCCTGCTTGATTCCCCGTTCTTTCCGAATTTCCTCTAAACGGTTTTTCACGGTGCGCCTCCTTTCTATGGAAAGCCAGCTTTCCATATCTCTATTATAGCAAAGGGGGCGCAAATGTCAAGTACACTTTCCATTCAGAGATGAACTTTTTTCAATCCTCCCATTCTTCACATCTATTGAGCAGCTAAGTTTATCACTTGCACATTGCTTTGCCGAGCATAATTTACCGTATATGCAGTCCCGCCTTTCTCCTGTGTTAAATAGGCTATGCAGACACTGCTGCCATTTACCAAATGGCGGTTTCTTTTGAACATACAGCCCCGAAAATAGTCGTGAGAAGTATATACTACCTTATCCGCCTGACTTTTGATCTCCTCATAAACCGCTATATCATCTTTGCTCCAGCCTTTCGTCTGTGTGATACACGGTAAGACTAAAATCAATTTGATATGTGGATACTGCTTTTTCAAAGATAAGACACATTGTGTAGCCAGCGTGTCAAAACCCGATGCTCCGCCTGCGCCAAAGTACATATATCCTTCTTCTATCAGTCGAAGCAAGGTATTTTTTAACCGCTGAGAGAGTTCCGATATGCTCTCCGGCGGTATTTTTCTATGTCCAGTAAAGCAAGCCGTTTTTCCCTCATTAAAGATCACCAGCTAATTCAAAGCCTAAAAGCACAAAAAATCTAATTATAATACTCATAGTATAGCAAAGTCAACAATAAATATCAATAGTCTGTGGAACTACGGAAACAATATTTATAGACTATGAATGGAGGCTGGAACTATGAGTGAAATTGCAAAAACAATCGGACAGCGTGTCCGCAATTATAGAATTGATAAGGGATTGAGCCAAGAGAAGCTTGCTGAGTTATCCGGTTGCCACCCTACTTATATCGGGCAAGTGGAACGAGGGGAAAAGAACGCCACTCTTGAAAGTATCGAAAAGATTGCTTCAGCTATGAATGTCTCGCTTGCTCAGCTTTTTGAGAAGATAGGCGAAAGCAGCACCGACAGCTATCCTATGAAATGTTACGAGCTGGTCGCAGCAAAAAGCAAATCTGAGCAGGAACATCTCTATAAGATGTTAGTTGAAATGGATAAATATAAAAATCAATAAAAGCGAAAAAAATACGGTGTTACCCAAGTGGGTAGCACCGTATTTGCAACTTTAATGTATCCTTTTTGCTTGTTGATAATATCACGGGTAAGATACAGTCCGATCCCGACACCATCAATACCTGCTGACTGCTTTCCACGGTAAAATCGTCCGAAAATTTTTGCCTGTTCTTCTTCAGGTATTCCGATACCATTATCGGAAATATCAAAGCCGCAGATAGGACGAATATTCTGTAATTTCTAATCCGACAATCCCGCCGCTTGGCGTGTATTTCACAGCGTTGTCGAGGACATTGGCAATAGCTTCTGCTGTCCAGTTGAAATCGAGCATAGCTTCAAAATTCTGCTCGCAGTCAAAGGTAATCGTTATGTTTTTCTTCCTTCGCCTTTGCATAAACAGTTTTTACCGCTTGTAAGACAATATCATTCAAGCTGGTTTTTTCTAGTTTCAGACTGATAATACCGCTTTCCCAACGGGACATTTTAATCAGGCTGTTTGTCAAAAAGGTCAGCTTTTCAAGGGAAGTCTGCAAAGCGGCAATGTATTCGCTGCGTTCTTCATCGGATATTCCTTTATCATCCAGTAGCTGTGCAAAGGTATTTGCCGCCGCTACAGGCGTTTTAATTTGGTGGGATATATCGGAAATCAAAGTCTTGATATGTTCCTTTTCCTGCGCCAGCATTTGATTTTGAGCTGTCAAAATATTGCGGAGCTTCAAAAAGTTGGTGTTGCAGACGGGCAGTCAGCGTATCCTCATTTTCAGGAAAAACAATCCGTTCCTGCTGTTCTACCAAAGCCTCTATCAGCAGCGTGATCTGCTCTAACAAATCATCGTGATAGCGGTTGTGCAAGAAGTCAAGCAAAAACAATAAGCCGCATAAAATCGCAAAGGCACAAATGACAAAAAGCATAAGGGCAGAAGTGTTTTCCATAAAAAACACAGAGCCAACAGATACCGCCGCTATGACAGTACCTGCAATCAAAATCAGTTTTCGATAAACTCCAAAATGCTTCATCATCATTCTCCAAAGGTATATCCCATACCAAAACCGTCACAATGTATTCCTGTTTATCATCGTTTAGTTTTTGCCGCAGCCGCTTAATATTCACACGCACCGTATTCTCATCAACAAAATTCCCGTCTATATCCCAAAGCTGTTCCAAAAGCATAGCTTTGGTCACAATCCTGCCTTTATTCTCTATTAAATAGCAGAGCAGTTTGTACTCCGTTGAGGTAAGATGTACTTCTTCTCCGTTCAGCAGAACAAGGCATTTATCTGTATCCATTTCTAAATCTCTATATCGAATATGGGATTTTCCGCCGCCTGTCCGCTTTAAGACAGCCTGTACTTTTTTCCGCAAAACTTCAATCGAAAAGGGTTTAGGAATATAGTCATCACAGCCAACGCCAAAACCCTCCAGCATATCCTGCTCCGTATCATTCGCAGTCAAAAACAGAATGGGGATTTCAGAAGTCTCCCTTATTTTTTACAAAGTTCCATTCCACTGCCGTCAGGCAGATTGATGTCAAGCAGAAACAGATCATACTTTTGTTTTTGATAGGTCTGCAAGGCTTCCATATAGCCATAAACTACTGTAACGGTATGCTTGTCCTTTTCAAGAGCAATCGAAATCCCTTTGCTCAAAATTTTTATCATCTTCCAGTAAAAGATATTTGCCATAACCGCAAAGCACACCACCTTTCCTCAATATGTAGAATTACAGGAGCAGACGCAGCAGTGCTGCGCCTGCTCCCTGCAAATCGAATTAGTTTTCAAAATTGTGCAGTCTTTCAATGACCGTTTCATCAGAAGTTGCCTTGTAAACAATAGCGGGAACGCTTAAACAAATTACAAAGATTGCTGCGATCAAACCAATGACAAGTGCAACAGGGTACTCAAACACCGCATAGTTTGCTATGTGGGGAACGGCGTCCGCCACCAGCAGCAGAAACGCATTGCCGAAAGTCATAATCAGCAAAGTGGATATGAGAGCGTAAATGCCACCTTCCAAGGTCAGTATCTTCATAATCTGCTTTTTCGTTGTGCCCGATGCTTTCCATAATGGCGAATTCATTTTTCCTTGCCACCACACCCGTCAGCATTACATTGACAAAGTTAATCAATCCGATAACAATCAGCAGAATTGCAGCACCGTTTCCTAACAGATTGACAGAATAGAACATCTGATTAAATTGTTCTTTTTGATTAATAGCAGATTTCATCTGCCACTCCGATGTGGTCAAGGTACTGTTGATTGCCTGCAATTCGCTGTCAATCTGTTCCAAGTCATTGAAATTCTTAATATCCACGCCGATTGCGGAAATGATCGATTCTTTCGTCAGGCGTTCCATACCCGCTTCGCTGACAAAGATGATGTTCGGCACAATTTGAATGTACGTGCGCCTGCCAATACTATCGGAAAGATTATTCGAGTAATCGTCATAGTAAAAAGCTCCATCGATTTTGAAATCGGTTGCCTTGCCGTCTGTACTGTCGGCAGTCAGCGTCAGTGTTTCACCCACCAAAGCAGTATTAGGAGCGTTATATTCGGTATCTTTTCCTGCAATCGCTGTTTCGCCACGCTTAAATGCTTCAATGTCAATAGGCGTATCCGGATGCTTGGCGTTGTATTCTTCCAATGCTTTGTCATCGTCAAGCGTTGTGATATAGCAGCCGTACTCACCGTCATCGGCATATCCCTTTAGTGCCTCTATCATCTGTTCATAGGACTGCCCTTTGGATTTATAGCGGCTGTCCTCATATTGGATTTTCATAAAGCCTTCCAAAGCATTTTCATCAAAGTCAATTCCTGCCCAAACGGTTTTTTGAACATCTACATTTTCAATGCCATTGACTTGCTGAATTTGTTCCACAAAATGTTCGTCAAACTGCGGTACTTCTTTATTGGGTTGTTCGGGCTGTTCAAACTGAATATCGTTGTATTCAAAGTGATAGTCCATATATTCTTTAATAAAGTTTTCGGCATTCATACTTCCGATGACTCCGTTCACGCCTAAAATCATTGTGATGCCCATAAAGAGACATAAACACAAGGATAGCACGCTTTTTGTCACGAAATACATTGTGGAACGCCATTATGTGCAGCTTACCGCCGTTGGTGGAATTTCTGCTTTTCGTTTTTTTAGGTGCGAAGTTTTTGGAATTTCAGTGCTTCCACAGGGGAAATTTTTCGCCGCCGCTTTTGCGGGTGCGTTGCAGGCAATCAAACCGTTATCGCCGAAAAAATGACTGACAGAATATAGATGGACGGGTGGAAAAACATTTCGGCGTCCATTATCGACTTGCCCTGTTCAAAGCCCTCGTTCAAAACAAATGGAACAATTCCAAAAGAAACAGCAGTGGCTAACACAATGCCAATCGGGGATACCGATACAGGCAAATTTTAATGCTTGGTTTTTACCAATGATTTAATTTGCACCTGTGTTGTACCCAGCGTTTTCATCAAGCCGTAAAAGCGGGTGTCCTTTGAAATAGAGATATACAGGACATTGTAAATAAGGAGATAGCCGCTGCCGATGATAAAGAATACCAAAAGGACTACCATTGCGATAACTGAACCGCTTGATGATTTCATCGAAACCGCACCGCTGAAAGACTGGTTTTCGTTTAATTCCACATCTTTTTGAATACGGTGAAAATCATCGGGCATTTTATTCAGCGACAAAGAGAGAACGCCGTCCTGTGCCATTGTATAGCCTGCGTTTTTACAATACGCCTCGGAAACAAACCCCATTCCGTACCTGTATAGGAATGAAACCAGCCGCTTAATGTGAAAGTTTTTTCCTGCTGACCATTTTTATCATAGTAGGACAGAGGAATTTCCATATTCAGCTTCGGGTCTGTAATACCGAGTTGTGAAAGGGCGTCCTCCGACAGCATAATTTCATTTTCGCTTGCGGGGTATTTGCCCTCTAAATCCTTAATTGCTTCCTGATAGTGTTTTTCCCATTCGGTGGTGTCATAATACTGGATCGCAATAGAAAGCTCACGCCCCTCGTCGTTCTTCTCGGCAACCGAGCCGACCATATATTGTGTACCGACGGTTTTAACATATTCCAAATCCTTAATCTGCTGTTCCTGCTCCGCCGTTGGCATAGCAAGGGAAACATCGGCGGTCGTACCCGCAGTACGCACCTGCATTAACTTCATATTTTCCATATAGTTAATGCCCAAACTAAACACGGTGGTAATCATAAAGGTCGTAAGAACAATGGCAAACACCGCAAACAGGTTACGGGTGCGGTTTGCTTTCATCATTCCTTTTTCGACTCGCTTAACTGCGCTTTTATTTCGATTAGCGTGCATATCGACACCTCCCCGAAACAACTTTCCCGTCCTCAATGCGGATTGTCCGATCTGCCATTTGAGCAATTTCTTCATTGTGTGTAATCATAATGGTGGTCTGATGAAATTGTCTGCTGATGGATTGCATTAGCAGAATCACGTCCATACTGGTTTTAGAGTCCAAATTTCCAGTAGGCTCGTCGGCAAGGATAATAGCGGGCTTTGTAGCCAATGCACGGGCAATCGCTACACGCTGCTGCTGACCGCCAGACAGGTTATTCGGCATATTTTTTGAGCTTCTTTTCCAAACCGAGCGTATGAATGATCTGCCGAACAAACTCCGTATCGGCTTTCGCTCCGTCAATCTCAATAGGGTACACAATATTTTCGTACACATTGAGGACGGGGAGCAGATTATAATTCTGAAAAACAAAGCCGATATTCCGGCGCCGAAAAATCGTCAGCTCCTCGTCTTTCATTTTCAAAAGTTCTTTTCCTCGTATCGTAACGCTTCCCGGAAGTGGGGCGGTCTAACCCGCCGATCATATTAAGCAATGTGGATTTACCGCTGCCGGAAGTACCGACCACAGCGACAAATTCGCCCTCATCCACGGAAATAGGTACACCGTCTAAAGCGTGAACTTCGTTTTCTCCGCTACCATATATCTTTCGTAAGTCCTTCGTTTCAAGTATTGCCATATTGAAAACCTCCAAATCTGTTTTTTGATTTTAGTATAGCAGCCCTTCTTACAATCTCATTACAGTCCATACTAAAAATCAATGCACCATTAACCTTTCTTATCGTTCACATATCGCACAGTCATTTTTGACATCAGTTTTCCCATTTTGATCGGGCATAAATAGCAGATAAGAGTTTGAAACTTTTGACTGAAGCTGTGACATATAATAAAAACGCTTTGAAAAAATATGCTTTGCAATTCCGAATCCGACCTTTTGGGGATCTGCCATAAATTCTTTTGGTACTGGCAGAGGAGAAGCCGATTTTGTCCGAGTTAATGGCGGATGGATAATATGAAATGAAATACCGTCTGAAGCATACTCAATATTCAGGCATTTTGCCAGCGACTCCAAAGCCCCTTTGGTAGAAGCATAAGGCGATATTCCAATAAAGCCAGTCACGCCTACGCCGGAACTTGTAAAGATTATTTTTCCCCTTTTTTTGCGCCTGCATATATGGTATAACACTTTTAGCAAAACGCAGTCCGCCATAATAATTCACATTAAACACCTGATTGTATATATCAAGAACTATACTACATTCGTTATCAAAAGTACAAAAAGGCAGGCATTGTGGATCGCAATATCTATGAAATGAAAGGCTGCAATGATTTCCTTTTACGGCGGAATTGATTTGTATTTCATCACATACATCTGTGTTATAGTATAAAAGCTGTTTTGGAAATGCTTGAGCTAAGGCTTCCAATTTATCCGTTTCTACATCTAATACTGCAACCTTGTTTCCGTCTTTAAGGGCTTGCTCTGTAAAGTAGTAGCCGATTCCTTGATTTGCACCTGTAATAATAATATTTGCCATTATGCCACTCCTATCTCAGTAAAAACCTTTGAATATGCTGATAGGCGTTTTTGTGAAAAGCGCTTTTGCGTTCTTCAGACAATGCTCCGCTAAACAGCCACCTTTGAGCGAAGAAATAGATCGGAGCATAATACTTTACCGCTAAATATTCACTGTCAGCGTTCTGAATAACACCCACCTGCATAAGAACAAAGCGGCTCAGTAAACATCCAACGCTCATATACATTCTGAATGGTGGTGTTGCTGAATTGTTCAATCAAAAGCAGACGCATTACCTTATTACAGAAGGTATCCATTAAATATCGCTCAAAAAAGGTATCACACACAGTTTGATAAAAGTTTTGTTCTGCGGAAAAAGTTTGTTCTGCGAGCGCTTTATCTAACTGACACATCATATCGCTTGCTTTGTTCTCGAATAAGCAAAGTAGTTCGTCAAAAATAGCCTGCTTACTTTTGAAGTAATAATATACAGAGCTTTCCTTGATTTGTACCTGCCTGCAAATATCTCGGATAGATACCGCAGAAAAACCATTTTGAGAAAACAATTCTAAAGAAACATCTAATATGCGCTGCTTTGTGTCGTTCATCTTAGCTCCTTATCTAACAATCATTAGGTACATTATACCTAACAACTGTTAGATTGTCAATTATAGCCGCCTGCATTTAAGCAAGCGGCTCGTTTTTTATTCCGATCAATAGGCAGGTGCACCGTAGCCGAGTATCTCATAATACCCAACCGGATAACTATTCTGACGAACAGAATCCCCGGAATTGCCCTCGACCGTGTAAACTCTGCCGTTTTCTACCTTTTGGACGATACCCGTATGGTCGGATAATCCGTCCTGACCGCTTTCGTCTGCCCAATCGAAGAAAATAATCATTCCGGGGGTAGGCTCGGCGCTGCCATCCAGCCATTGTCCACGATCCTTAAACCATTGTACTCCGTTGACACAGCCGGCGTATTTCGGAATCACGCCAGCGTCGATATATCCGCACTCATTCGCACACCAGCTCACAAAGCAAGCGCACCACTCAACACGGGAATTAAAACCGTACCAAGACCAGTATGGCTCTCCGCCCATATTTCCAATCTGAGAGGGGCGACGGTTACGATCTGATCGTCCGTCCCTGTAATCCCGTAAAGCACCTGTGACCACAGCGAATTGTTTTCATCGACAAGCAGCTCCGCAAGATACTCTTTCTGTTCCTCGTTAAAGCCATACTGCGCCGCCATCTCATCGGCGGTCTTATGGCTGACCGTGATATACAGATAGGTTTGCGTGACTGTGCTTTCCGTCTCCACGATATTTCCGTGACCGTCATCGGTTTCAGTAATGACTGTCTCCGTTTTGGTGTCGGTACTGGAGCTTATCTCATTCATTTCCCAAAAGATGTCCTTTAGAAGCTGCTTTTTCGATTCGTCCATCGTCGCAACCTCTTGGGGATTATCCGGATCGGTGTTGACCTTGACCGAATACACCGAAAGCACTTCTTTCCAAACGGCACGGCTGCCGCTCATTTCAAGGACATCATAAGATACCGAGTTTTTTTCGTCCTGTAATTTGGTATCGTATTCGGTATTGATCTCCTGCACAACGGTCTGCATACTCATACCCGTGCCGGAATCCTCGCCTGAGAAAAAGATACCGAACACCGAGCCGAGAAGCATACCGATCAGGCAAATCACAATAATGACTAAAACCACGATCCAACCGCCTGCGGCGATTGCAGCGATCAAAGCTTTTGTTCCGGCGATAATCGCCTTGACCGCAAGCGCTATCGCCCTTGCGATGGCTTTTGCTGTAACAACGGCGGCACGAGCCGCTGCCCGTGCTGCCTGAACTGCCCTTTGGGAAGCTTTGACCGTAGCCTGCGCCGTTTTCTGCGCCGCCTTTGCGGTACGCTGCGCTGTCTTGACGGTCGTTTTAGCGGTGCGCTCTGCGGTTTTTACCGTTTTCTGCGCTGTTTTCGCTGAGCCTTTCCCGACCGTCTTAATCGTCTTTTTCCCTGCGGAACGGGCAGTCTCTTTTACTGCCTTCTTCGGCTGTTCCACCGCCTTGATACTCTGACCGACGCTTTTTCGTGGAGCTACCGCCTGCGCCTGTTTTTGAAGTGACTGAGCCGCCCGTTTTTCCTTGAATTTCTGAATACCGTCCTTTGCCTTTACGATATTCTGCTTTGTCGCCCGAACGCCCTTGCGCCCCTGCTTGTCAAATTGGTGTACGGCTTCGTGGGAAACTCGGTCGATACCGCTTTCCAAACGGTTGGAAGCGTATTCCTCCGCACTGCTTTCAGGGACATCAACGGAGTGTTCCGCTTTTTCTTTGGTCTGGATAAATGCGGATTTCATACGCTCGGCGGCAACCGCCGATTTATCAATCGTTTTTGATCGTGCCTTTTGCTATATCCCTTGTCTTAATATCCGGCATAGAAAACCTCCTTTCCAAGCGCCCGTGGACGCTTTGAAGTAAAAAAAAAGAGGGAAAGGTATCAACACCTTGCCCCTCAAAGTGCGAGGGCTGAAAAGCCGCTTAAATCAAGGACTTTTTACCCTCTATTTTTCGATTCTGCACGCTTTTTTTCTTGCGTACTCTGCCTGCTGCCTTTTGTATGCGATGTCGGCGCATTTCTCACAATACTTTTTTCTGTTGCCACGCTTGATAATCGGAGCGCCGCAGGAAACACATCATATGATGACCGTAGATGATGATATTGTCGCTTGGCAGCTCCATATCGCAGTTTTCCTGAACATAAGGACAGCCGTAATCGGTGTATGCCTTATCAAAGCCGTGCTTCAGATAGAAGTTCGGGTTGTCCTTTGACTGCATAACGGGATAATTGATTTTTGTGTCCTCAACCTTAATCCAGCCGACCATATCGTTGTTTTGCAGATAAAGCTCCTGATACTCCGGGATAAAGGTCTTTTCTTCGGAGTAGTTCATCGGCTCTTTTGTTTTCTTCAGGCTCGGTCTCCACTACCCCAATCAGATTGTCGTACATTTCCGCCTGCTTTGCAGAGTCGTAATAGTGCTTGATGAGAAAACCTGAACTGACGGCAAATACAATGCTGAAAGCACAGATTATGGCAATATAGATTTTGTTTTTCATAGGTGTTTCCTTTCTCATATACAGAATAGGGCAAGGGTTATACACCCTCGCCCGGTTTGGTTGTCATCAGCTTATACAGTTTCGTATTCTTCGGGAACTTGTTTGCAAACGGCACAAGCGAACTGCCGACCTTAATCAGTCCGTGTCCTGCGTCAACATTCGTGATATATGAAAGCTGGAGGTCGGAAATGTTAAGGAGCTTGGCAAGCTCAATTCTGTCGGTTGACGCCTGATTGAGCATAATCAAAAACTCACTGTTTGCAAGCATAGTTCTTGCCGTATGGCTCTGCAAAAGGTCGTCCACATTCTGTGTAATACCGGTGGCATAAGCACCGTACTTTCTTACACGCTTCCAAAGAGTAAACAGGAAGTTTGCGGAGTATTCATGCTGGAACAGAAGATAGATTTCATCAATGAAGATGAATGTCTGCTTACCCTTTGCACGGTTCTGTGTGATACGGTTCAGGATAGAGTCGAGGACGACCAGCATACCGATGGGCATAAGCTGCTTGCCGAGGTCAAGAATGTCATAGCAGATAAGTCGGTTATCCGTATCAACATTGGTCGGCTTTGCGAAGGTATTCAAAGAACCGTGTGTAAACAGCTCGATAGCAAGGGCGATTTCTTTTGCTTCCGGTTCGTCCTGATTCAAAAGCTCCGCACGGAAATCCTGCAAGGTTGGAACAGTACCGGTATATCCTCTCTGCTGATAGTCTCGGTAAACGCTCGCCGTACAACGGTCAATGATAGACTTCTGCTTTGCTCCGAGGTTTGTGCCGCCGATAAGCTGTTCACAAAGGGACATAATGAACTCGGATTTCAGGATAACCGGGTTTGCACCGTCACCGTATTCCTTGTTCATATCCATCGCATTGATATGGCTCGGAGAAGTGGCGGAGATATTGATGATTTCACCGCCGAGTGCCTTTACAAGCTGAGAATACTCTCGCTCAGGGTCGATGATAATAACATCTGCATTGGAGGAAAGAATGATATTTTCAATTTCTCCCTTTGCCGCAAAGGATTTTCCGCCGCCGGATACGCCGAGGATAAAGGAATTACCGTTGAGTAGCTGTCTGCGGTCGGCGATAATCATATTTTTGCTGATAACATTCTGACCGTAGTAAATGCCGTTTTCGTGGTAAATGTCCTGAACCCTGAACGGAATAAAGACCGCAGCTTTCTGTGGTAAGGGTTCTGAATGCGTCAATCTTGCGTGTTCCAAAGGGCATAGTAGTATTCAGTCCGTCCATCTGCTGATACTTGAGAACCGCAAACTGGCACAAATGCTTTCTTGCCGTAGTAAGCAGAGCTTCGGTGTCGTTATCAAGCTGTTCTTTGAGTCCGCAGTATGAACCATAGTAACAGCGAACATCATTCGCTGATCACGAGTGGTAAGGTCATCAAGGAACTCCTTCATTTCCTTTTTTCTGCTGTTCCATATCATAAGGAACGGTAGCGGAAAAATTGTTGTTTTGATTCTGCTTTCGCTGCCAATTCGTTATATTTGTTTCTACCCCGAGCAGTCGGTTCTCAACCTCTCGTACCGCTTCATCCATCGGGACAGGAACAATGTCAATAGACATCATCATATTGCGGTTCAAATCTGTCAGCTCCGCTACCATACTGTCTTTGATATAGGAAGCGTACTCACGCAGAAAAAAGGACTCTCCCGTAACGGTTTCCCATTTTGAAGTAGTCCTTTTCAAATTCCATTGTATCAGGGCAGATATAATCCTTAAAATCGTGTCCTTTCTTTCTCGTTTCCTTAATATTGAAGTGGTAGGCGGTTTCCTCCCCGACACGGAAGAAATCGTGGACAATTCTCAGCCTTTCATCGGTTTCCAGCTCCACGCACTTGCTGCCGAGCCTGCCGAAATGGGCAATCAGATCTGCGCCGACTCTCGCAAAATATGTTCCTTGCGTCCTCCACACTTTTTTGTTGACGGAAATAGTAATATACTTATCCTGAACGATGCATTTGCCCCTGTCGCCTTATCCAAAAATTTTGTTATATTCCTCACGGTAAACATCAAGGCTCATCGCCGGTTTCGGGATAAGAATGTTGGTTTCAAAGTCCAAACGGTTTAAACGGCGGTTGTTGATTGTGATTTTGTCGTTGCTCCGGAGTCGAGGGAATTTGAGCAGTTCCGAGTATTCAAGAAACATCGCTTCCTTATCTTCTCTGCTTGCCACCGCATAGTTAATATCTGTAAACTTAAAGTTTTGGAAAATTTATCCTTCCCATTTTGAAAATACCGACATCATAAATTGCGGTAATCGGAATAACATCCTGAACGCCTTTCGGCACTACAAATTTTTCCTTTCCCTGCTTGCGGAGATTGGTAAGTGTTTTAATCATTCGATTTCAATAGCCTCCTTTGTTTTGCTTCGATACTCGGCTTCAACAGCTCATAGTAGGTATTCGTTGAACGGAAAGAGAGCTTCTTCGGCATAAGAAACTCCGACTTAATCCACGCATAAATCGCTTTCTCAGCGGTCATACCGTTGTATTTGACAAAGCCAAGAGCCGCAAAGGGTGCGGCTCCCAAAATGCACATCCACGATACGGTTTCCGTGCCGACATAGGGCTTGAGCAGAAATAGATACCCACCGCCACCACGCAGGCACAGGCAGAAAAATGAACTGCCGCAGTGACAGTCCGAAAAACATCGCTTCTGTGTAATTCCTGATTTCTCTGTTGATTTTGACTTCCATTTAGGAACTCCTTTCTTTTCGTTTTTGTGCCTGCCGGATTTCATCGGCGCAGACACATTTGTCCGCAAGGCAAGTAACTTTGCCTTTCCGCCGCCCTCCGTAATACAGGCAATATCTGCAATCGCAGTCTGCAAGGGTGTAGCCCTTGAATTTGTTGTATATTCGTTTCATTCTGTTCTCCTTACAGTCCCATCATCTCACGGATAATCCGGTCAGACATCCGCACCGAGCCGACCAAAACGAGCATATTAAAGAGCAGCTCGCCGATATATGACCATACCTGCGTAACTGCTGCCGCATTGGGATCGACCACAGGCGGGGAAGAAGCGAACAGTGAGAAGATAATACAGGCTAAAACGATCACTGCACCTTCAAGGCACACGGCGCAGTAGCTTTTGATAAACGATTTCCCCACATTTTGGCTCGGCTCTCCCGCAAAGGTGGAAAGCGGAATCGGGGCGAGCGCCGTATACATATATAACTTAAAAAATCTTCCATACACCGTCATAATGAGCAGGAATGACATAACCGTAATGAACAAGCCGCCGATGAGCGTAACCGCCCACAATGGGATACTCTCAAAAAAGCCGCAGCTTTCAATCGTGTCGATCATTGACTGCGGCAAGGTTGTCTGCTGTGCGGAAGTAAAGCCTGCGGCGGTCATAATCGTGCCGATTGTACCCTGCACGATATTGAAAAGGGCAAGCATTAGCTCCATACCATAAGTAATCGCTGCTTTTGCAATAGCAAATCGGATAAAAAGCTTGACAGCGTGTTCCGGTTTTTTTACCTCACTGAAGCTGCCGCAGGTGCGTACCATACCGACCACAAAGAACAGTACCAAAAGCGCAAGACCAATCGCCTGCACAGCGCCGTTGATATTGACAATGACCGCCCATATCCCGCCGCCTTTGAAGTTCTGCGGCGTAGTCGTAATGAGCTGCCATATCTCAGCGAGTTTTTCATTCCAAGTTTCGAGGGCGTTCTGGAGATTCTGAACTACCCAGTTATCACTCAATTTCGTAGCACCTCCTTAAAAAGAAAAATGGGGCGTTCCTGAAAAATAATCCAAGAACGCCCCTGAGTGTCGTTTGCGTAAGGGTTAGCCCGTAATCAGAGTGAGGATTTCTTTCGCAAAAACGATAATGATACCGCCAGCCAGCGTCAGAAATCCGTTTGCCCTCTGCGAAGGATCGTGGGATTTCAGGGAAAGACCTACCTGAACGATACCAAAGCCGAGCAAGATCAGACCAATCGCACGGATAAAGCCGAAAATGAAATCGGACAGGTTATTGACAACGGTAAGCGGATCGCCTGCGGCAAAAGCCGTTGTAGACATCGCAAAAATAGCGGTCAGGCTCAAAACCGCCATACAGTAGTAACGAAAGCCTTTCTTTACCTTTCCGGTCATCGGCAGTCTGCGGGTTTCTTTCTTCTGCGTCTTATGAAAAATGTTCATTCTGTTTTCCTCCAATCAATTTGTTAAGTTTTCAAAGTCCTCATCGGACAACAGCTCGTAAGTCGTTTCCGAAAGCTCCATTTCGGGAACACTGTCGAGATCAACATACAAGGTTTCAATGGTCGCCACATTTTTTGTGACTTCGCCGTGCTGATACACGCCTCCTTTCCCGTCTGCGGTATACACCACATTGGGGTGTTTCAAAATGTCGTACTTCAAATCCATTACCGGAAGCTCGCCACGGATAAACAAAATAGCGTAGCGGTTGTCGAGCATTCTCACTTCGTCAGGGGTAAGCAGCTCACGACCGGAAATCTGATAATTGGTCGAGTAGCTCCCGCTCCGCCCCTCGCTTTTCCCGTAAGTGTTCGTATCAATCGTTTCCTTGCCTAAAAGCTCGGACACATACTTGTGCGTACTCTGCTCATTGCCGCCGAGATAGAGAAATTCATCGCAGTTGCCTATGATGGATTCCCATTGCTTCTCAAACAAAGCCTTTAACTGCGCCAGATTTTGCAGGATAATGGATACCGACACGCCTCTTGAACGCATAACGGAAAGTATCTTGTCAAAATCATCGGGCAAGCTCACATTGGCAAACTCATCCATAAGCATATGGACGGGTATCGGCAGGCTGCCGCCGTGGATATGGTCGGCGGAGTAAAAAAGCTGCTGGAAAAGCTGTGTGTAAAGGATACTGACGAGGAAATTAAAGCTCGAATCATTATCCGGTATCAGCGCAAACAGCGCCGTTTTCTTCTCGCCCATTGAAGCAAGGTCAAGCTCATCGGCGGAAGTCAGCGCCGCTAAGCTTTCAAGATTGAATTTCTCCAATCTTGCGGCAAGAGTGATCTGAATGGATTTCAGGGTTTTCGCCGATCCGGAGTGATAGGAACGATAGTATTTCAGGGCGATATGGTCGGGATTATCCATTTCCAAATCGGCAAACAGATTGTCGAGGGGAGAAGGGCGGTTGTCCTCCTCGTCCTCAATCGCCGCCGCCCTGAGCATTTCCATTACCATAGCGAAATTCTGCTCCTCCTCCGGCGCTTCATAGTGCAGATAAAAAATAAGGGCGAGTAGAAGCATACTCGCCGCAGTATCCCAAAAAGGATCGTTGGATTGAGAGCCTTTCGGGGTGGTACTCTTGAAAAGGTTAGTCACAAGGCGCTGAATATCGTTGTCGTCCCTGAGATAGACAAACGGGTTGTAGCAATGGCTTTTCTCCATTGAAATCAAGTCCAGCACCTTGATCTCATAGCCTGCTTTTTCAAGCAGATTGCCGACATCACGCAGAATTTCCCCTTTTGGATCTAAAATTACCTGAGAGGAATTGCTTGTTTGCATTAAGTTCGGCTTACAATAGAATCTCGTCTTGCCTGCGCCGGAGCCGCCGCACACCAAAGTATTCAGATTTCTTCGGTGCTTTTTCGCATTCAGTCCGATCCGGACATTCTGCGTCATCAGCTTATTTTCCGAGGGCGGGCTTTGACGGTACTTTTTATCAATGGCTTTTGCGCTGCCCCATTTCGCCGAGCCGTGTTCCTCACGCCTGCGGTAGTTCCTCCGTGTGGACAGATAAATCCCAATCCCCATTCCGTAGAGCAAAAGCAAAACGAGGACAGTTTTTAAGCTGTCCTCGCAAATTTCTATATGAAACGGATTGTTAAACACAGTCAAAAGGCTCGGCAGTATCTCCGGCAGACCGCCCTTGACGGACGGCGCTATCAATAAGCCGAGCCACACAACGGGAAGAATCCCAATGACCGCAAGGATGATCGCAGACTGCCTGCCGCTATCTCGATTCACGGCAGGATTCCTTTTCTACCACTTTGAACTTGCGTCTTGGGGCGTGACCGATTTTGATAATCAGATCGTCAACGGCGTCGGTGGACTTTCCCTCTTTTTTGAGGTCGGTCTTTTTATCGTTCAGGGAACGGATCACAACGCCGTGTTCATAATCGTCCAAAGCGATATGGTAGAGTTCTTCTTTCATCACAGCTACCTCCGGTTATCTTTCCTGTTCCTTTGAGCGTTCCGCCCTCTGACGGTACAGCTCATCGGAAACACGGGCGGTAATTTCCTTAAACGCCTTCTGCGTCTTGCCGAGTTCGGCTTTGATGTCCTTCGGCTCTTTATTTTTCAATTCATCGGGGATACGGTCAATCGCAAAGTTCTGCGTATCGACTCCGTATTTCTTACAGAGCATATACCCAATGCACACCGCCTGAAATCCCATATCCCTGCGGCTGTATACCTCGCTGTTCATAGAAAGCTCGGCGTGACCGAGTTCCTGAGCAACGCACTGGCAAAGGGCAACGCTGTCGCCGATGTCCCGCTTCACATAAAGCGTCTGATCTTCGTTTTTATAGAAAGCGCCCATATCAGGATAGGGCAGCTCGTCAACGCTCTCAATGTTGATGGGTGCGCTGTCGAGCATAACCGCTACCAGCTTTCTCGGATCACGGTTAGCGGTCGGGGCGGCGGGGCGCTTGCCGTTGGTCTGCGAAACATCCAGCACTCTTTTCAAGTTGAAATCAATGCCGATTGTTCCATCTTTCTTGGTATACTCATACGGATCAAGGATAATAAAGGTCTTGGAGCCTTTATTGACCTTAACGCCCTCAGCCGCCCAATCGTCAAATTCCTTGATTTGACTTGCCTGCGGGAACTGCTTATACATCAACAGCGCATTGTTCGCCGTGTACCTATCCATACGGCTCTGCACATCAAGGTAGGCTCTGAATTTTTCCGGCGACTGCACCACTTCCAAAGCGGTGTTGTCGAGCAGTTGGTAAACAGCTTCTTTCTCCGCCTTTTTCTTGGCGGCGTATTCCTCCGGCGAAAGTCTCGGCGGTCTTGCGCCACTGCTTTGCTTACTCTTAAAATCGTTGGTCATATCTTTTTACCTCTCTTTTGATAGATTTGATTTTTGCTGGTGCGGGGCGTTGACCTGCCCCGACGCCTGTACCGTGCGGTTTTCTTCTTTGGAAACGGTCGGCTCGCTGCGTTCTGTTCCTTTTTCTGCCTTTGCCGCCGCCCTGTATTTGCTGAGATTTTCCTTTACAGACGATTTCACACGGGAAACTCTGAGTTTATCCGCCGTATCCATCGCCTTTTGCTCCAAAGACGCAAATCCTTTCTGCGCTTTTTCAAACAAACGGGACAGCCTTGACAATACGCCTTTATCCGTTTTGGAATGTTCCGCCTCTTTTGCGGCTTTCCCTATAAACAGCAGCCCCATATTTTTCAAATGTCCCTTTGCGCCCTGAAGCTCCGCCTGCATAGCGGACAGCTTCTTTGTATCCTGCGCCATCTCCTTTGACATTCTGCCGAACATAGCAGACAGCTTATCCAGCGCTTCGGGGATTTTCATTGCCCTGACCGATTCGGCGAGGGCGTCCCTGCCTCTTTCCCGGAACGCCCGCACAGCGTTCCCGGCTGACTGGATCAGATTGTCCTTCATCTTTTTGACTGCGGAAAATCCCTGACGGATTTTGCCCTCCGTTTTTTCCACAAGGGTATGGCATTTACTCCGCAGCGTGTTGTTGTGGATCAGATTGATTTCACGGCGCATATCCTGAAGCTCGCCGAGCATTTCTGTCAGCGTTTCTTCCATACCGCCGATATAGCTTACCAGCGACTGCACCTCGTTTTTCTCTTTCATCAAGCCGTTTTTATCGAGCGTGTCTAACAGCTCCACGATCTGCGGGTGTTCCTTCAGTTGATCCATTTCGCTCACCTCTCTTTCGGCTTCTTAGATTTCTTCGGCTGCCTGTGAACGGTCTGCCGATTGGCTTCAGGGGTTTTCGGCTTCTCTTTGGAAGCCTCCGGCACGGTACGCTCTGCTTCCTTTTCCGCTTTGGCAGCCGCCTTGTATCGGTCGAGCTTTTCCTTGACCGAAGGCTTCTTATCTGCCGCCTTTGCAACACCCTTATCAGTGTGCGTACCTGTCGTTTCTAAGTCTCGCTCGGACAGAGGGCTTTTGTCTGTCTTTGCGACCGAGGGGTTTTGGTGGGAATTTCCCTCCTTCTGCATTGGCTTTCCCATCGCTTCTTCCACGATGATCTCGCCTCTTGATTTCGTAGGCACTTCATTGGCAGTCGCTTCACGGTCTGCCACAGCCTTTTCCGCTTCAGAAACAATGGAAGCCTTATCGACTTTACCGAGTTCAAAGCGGTCAGAAATACGCTGGATTTTCGCAGCGTCCTCCGCACGGGCGATAATATCGACCATTGCCGTATCGCTCTTGGTATTTTTATCACGCAGAACGCAGTAAAGGACGCCGTATTTTTTTGCCTGTTCGGTAAACTTCGGCAAGTCTTTCTGCTGGAACGAAAAGACCTTCAGCTCCTTGCCGGACTTAATCATATTGGTAAGCCGTGCTTTCCCTCGTGTCTTATTCGACTGGCTGATCTCCTGCTTCAGCACGGAAGCTAACAGAATAGCGATATTCTTTGCCGCCGAGCCTGTGAGCCGGACAGCCACTTCAAATCCTTCAAGCGAAAGCCTGACGATTTGTTCTGCTGCGTCACCGCCGTTGTTCATAGTTTCGGGACTCCTTTCTTTGAGATTTTTCTTCCTCTGCTTTGACTTGCGAAAGAGTATCGGCAATTACGCCTGACCGCTTCGCAATCCCGTCGCAGAGCTTTACTTCTTTGCGAAGTTCTTTCAAGCGTTCGGAGATAGCTGAAATTTTCATCTTTGCCGCCGACAGCCATTCATCTGATATATCTACCTTTCGTATTTCATTTCGGAGATGTGTTCTGTCGGCGGTAAGGGCTTTGATTTCGTCCTCAACCGACCGCTTATATGAAAAGAGCTGCTCGTCCGTACCGATCTGGTGCTTGCCGAGCAGCGTTACCTGTTTGGTGAGTTCGTCCATCTTCATCAGATCGTCTCTGAGAAGATAATGAAGCCTCGCCGTATTCTGTTGTTTCTGATTGTGCTTCGGAAGGTAGCCGAGCCGATAGCAGTAGTATAGATACAAGCCATACAGACCGCCGACCTTTTGAATTTTGTTTTCTCTTGTGGGCAGGCGGTACTGCCTTACAATATAGGTCTTTGGCTGGAACGGCTTGAACACGATATTATCCCGGTTGGCAGTCAGCCGCTCAAGGATTTTCTCTTTCGTGTATTCTTCGCCGAGCCGATAAGTCCGTATCGGTTTTTCACTGCCTTTCGGCGTAACCGTAGCATATTTGCGGTTGGGATTGAAATTCGAGTGATACCCCATTACGCCCAGTTCGTATTGAAACTGCCGCAGGTTACGGCTCATAGCAATAGCTTCGTCAATCGCTTTCTTTGCGTTGTTGTATCGTGTAGGCATACCCGCCTCATCCTTCATCGTAAGATAGGCGGGCGATCTGTGCAGCTCCGGCTTTTCTACAATGGACAGCTTGTGTTCCAAGCAGATCTCATCGGCGATATGGCGGAAGTAGTACCAAGACTTTTCTTTATTTTGAAGCCGCTTCCCATCAGCGAAGGAAACGGAGTTGATGACAAAATGGCAGTGGAGATGTTTGGTGTTCAGGTGGGTAGTGACGACCACCTGAAACCGCTCGCCCCACATCTTCCTTGCAAACTCCATTCCGATCTGCTGCGCCTGTTCGGGCGTGACCTCGTTTTCCTTAAAGCTCAGATACCCGTGATACGCCTGAATCCCGTCCGGCTTGCCGAACTGTTCCTTAACGGTAATGAACTGGTCACGAGCCATCGCCACATTGCAGTTGATCCCGTCGCAGAAAAACTCGTGTTCTGTTTTTTCCTCGTCCTTCGCATAGGCAAGCACATCTTTGAGTGCCTGATAATCTTCGGGCGAATATTCGGGGTTGGCGGTCTTTTCAGGATTGGTCGTATAATCCAGCACCTGACCGAGCCGGACGCTTACCTTCCAAAGCTTTGTTACTGCCATTTCAATCCGCTTTTTTCAGGGCGCAGAAATTCACGCTCAATCGCCGCCTGAAACTTGTGCCACCTCAGCGCCTCGTTCTTCAGCATTTGCGAATCCACAAAGCCGAGTGCGTTTGCTTTTATGGCAAGCTGATTGATATTGTTGCCGATAGCGGAAAGTTCCCGCATAGCGTCATAAAATCTCTCGTCCGGTTTTTCTCTCGGCTCATAGCCACGAATCAGCAGGCGGATCAGCGCCGCTTCGGTCAGGCAGGCTTTCTTTGCTTTCTTCTGCAAGTCCTGAGCTTCCTGACGGTCAAACCAAATATGTTTGTCTACATTCCGTTTCCTCATTTCTCATCGTCCTCCTTTCGGATATTTGGTGTGCGGCTGATTCGGTTGATCTGCATAAGACACATAATCATTACGCCGATAACGCCGCCGAGCAGGAAGCCTATCATAAAGAATAGAAATTCGTGCATAGTCAAAATCCTTTCCTGTGTTGGGGTATTAGGGGCAGCCCCTAACGAGCTTTTACTGTTTTTGCCCGATAGGAGTAAAAACAGTCTGCTCGCTAAGCTAACGCAGACCTGTCCGGCTGCCTCGTTTTTCCTGATATTTATCGTTCTTTGTCCGCCCTGTCGGGCTTGAACGGCTCGATCTCAATCCCGTGTGCGGTTTCGTGGAATCGCTCAGGATACCGAAAAATCCGTTTGTATTTCAGTAGTTGTTCGCCCGATAAGCTGCTGTATTTCTCATCGGCGACATTGGAACGGGCAATAAAAAAATCGCCGTAAATGATGTCGGCGACCTCTCTCGAATCTTCAATTAAGAAGCATTTTTCAATTTTCCAACCGTCCCTGCCGCCCATTTCGTCCGCCATCAAGCCCTCCATTCTCAGGCACGGATCAACACCGTCCAGAGAAGCGCCGTAGATAGAATAGCCGCCCATACGGGACTGGAACGCCTTGTTGTCCGAGCTTACTTCATAAGTCCGTTCAAATTCGCTGTACGGTTTTTTGAAGGTATCGGCAGTAAAAACGATATGTGCGGTAAGGTGCTGTCTCTTGTTTTCCGCTTCCCGAAAAAGGGATTTCAGTTCGCTGTAACTCATCTCCGTGCGTTTCGGCGACTGATATACCGCCCGATTCATCGGCAGCTTTTCCTGCTTTCCGTCACGGTTGCAGACGATAGCGGCGTCATCTTCAAAGGGCATATACTCGTCTAAGCCGCCCCCGCCGACCAGTTCTTTCATCGCTTCATAGGTGTTCGGTATCTCTTTTACGACCGGAGATTTACCGACCGGAACGAGCAGGACAGATATTTTCTCCTGATCGGCAAGCGATAGGAAGCGGTCGCTGATCTGTGTCTTTTCCGGCTTAAAGGAAATCTGCTGAAAACCGAAGCTATCGCAAAAGTGGAAGTAGCTTTTTCCGTTGTTCCCGTCAATGATCTCCACCACATCGGATACGGACATCGACCGCCCTTTATATCCTGCGGGGTGTTCAAGATTGAAAATCTCATAGAGTTTTTCCAGCGTGAAGCAGTTTACTTCTCCCTCGAACACCTTATCATAGAGGCTACTGTCAATCTCCGAGCTGCCCTGAAATTTAGGCAGGCTCTCATAATTCATAAAGGCGACATTGTTGGTGTCACGCTTCATATTGATCTGATAAATTCGTACATTCAACGCTCATAGCTCCTTTCTTTTGATTGATAAATTCCAAACTGTATGCAGAGGTAATCGTTATAGTCCTTGCCTTTCTTCGGCGGCTCGTCAAAGACTTCGTACCGTTTTGGCAAGATTACTTTTAACGCCTGAGTTGCTTTTCTTCCTGCATTGTCGTTATCAAAGTGAATGTGTATTTTCTGAATATCCGGTCGGTCCGCAAGATATTTGATAACGGCTGCCGGTGTTTTGCTGTCCTCGATTTTCTCTTTTGGGAGATAAACACCCGCAAGGGAAACAAGGTTTTCCTGCCGCCAGTCCTTGCCGGAAAGCTTGGAAAGCGTTGCGTAAGAAAGCAGGTCAATAGCACATTCAAAAAGGTGTACCTCGTTGCTGTCGCTGTCTGCTAACCGAAAAGAATAGTGCTTGTCACTGCCGGAACAATCGCCTAAAATGCGGTGGCTGTTTGTCGCTCGAAAAGCGGCGTATTTCGGTTTCTTGTTCTCGCCAAAGCCAACAAAAACAATATTGTGGTAAGGCAGGCTCTCAAAGATAATGCCTTTTTTGATACATTCGTCGGTAATGGCTGCGTCAATCCCTCTGCTGAACAGGTAGTCCCTGATCTTATCTGTCGTCTTGCTTTTTTCGGGAAGTAGGAGAGTTTTCGGCTTTTCACTCTGCTTTGGTCTGACCGTCAAAGTAGGCATAACCGCCGCCTTTCCCATTAGGGTTTCGACTGCCTCCACAAAAGAAAAGCCCCTGACTTTCACAAGATAGTCAAGGGCGTTATATCCACCGATTCTCTGCGACCACCACATCCATTTGCCATTTGAAATCTTTAGGCTGTCGTGGGAACGGGTAGTGTAGTTATTGCCTGAAATTCGCACCAGTTCGTGCGGCTCACAGTTTTTCAGATAGGTCAAAAGGTCGATCTGCCGAGCCTGTTCGATCACCTCCGGCGCAATATATGGCATATCATATTTTTCCTTTCTGCAAAAGTTCCGCTACCTTTTTAATGGAATCTTCACCATCTTCCAAGAAGCCATCGTCTATCCACATATCCCAAGACAATTCCAATACATTCTTTGTTTTCATAAGGGAGCTAACCATTTCAGGGGAAAACTCCGTATTCTCCACATAGTCGTACAGTTCGCACATAAAGACAAACTGTTCATCTTCTGTGATCAGTGTCGTGCGTGGCTGAGCGAGATACCTTTTTACATATCGAATCAATTCTCTTTCCAGTTGATACTGCAACATCAGCATATCCGCACGGATAGTTTTTAATTTATGCGCCATTTCTTCACCTGCTTTCTCTGTTTTTGTCTCGTTTGAGCACATCATTTGCCCTCGTTTCGATGGAATCACGAATGGTATCCATATGCTCCACTTCTCTGTCCCTGAACTCTTTATAGACATCGTCAAGAGGGCAAGGGGAACGAAGCAAAGCCCTTGCCTTTTCCGGCTCAAGCTCCAGCTCCTCCATACACATTACGATGTCCTCCCGCATCGTGTATTCGTAGGTATGATTCAGAATTTCCTCCGGCGGCTGATTAAGCAACCAGTCTCTGTACTTATCCTGCTCCGCTTTCATCTTGTCGTAAAGCAGGGCGTTGTAGTCTATTTCGCCCATAAACGAACACCTCCTTAAACAAAAATATAGCCGCTTGATTTTTTGTAAAACCAAGCGGCTATGTAAAGATATTTGTTATTCGGTAAGTCCTATTACTTTAGGTAATCAATGCTTCCCGTTTGAATGGCGGGAATATTTTTTTTAATTTTTTTCTCCGACCAATCCCACCATCTAATATCCAATAATGATGATATGGTATCTTCAGAAAATCTCTTTCTGATTTGTCGTGCGGGTACACCGCCTACAATCGTGTAAGGCGGTACATCTTTCGTTACTACTGCCCGAGTACCAATGATTGCTCCATCACCAATGGTAACACCAGACATAATAACAGCTTCATATCCAATCCATACATCATTTCCGATAACAATGTCTCCCTTATTATCCCACGAATCTGTCACATTGCTTTTGTCCAGTCCCCATTCTTCAAAAAACAATGGGAAAGGATAAGTAGACAATGACTTCAAAGTGTGATTAGCACTCGTGAAAATAAACTTTGCACCACACGCAATAGAGCAAAATTTCCCAATAATCAGTCTATCGTGATTGATAGGATAGTGGTACAGAACATTATTTTTTTCAAAATCCGTTGGATCATTTACGAAATCATTATACATCGTATAATCGCCAACAATAATGTTTGGATTTTTTACTACGCTCTTTAAGTATACCGTTTGTTTGTCCCCGGTACGAGGATAGATTTTAGTTTCCGAAATAGTCATTATTAACCTCCTGATATTTTATTTTAGACTATTTCGGTTACTACAATGCAGCGTTTCACCTACAAATCACCTCTCTCAAATCAATCATTTTATAAATTGCATAGGTGTATATCGTATGCCATCCGAAAGTTGCTCCGTATCAGTATCTACGAAACCCAGTTTATGATAGACGGGAACTGCATACGGAGAAGAATTTACTGTAATGGTTTTGCTTGAACTATTTTCTCGTAGGAAGTTCCACAACTTTCTACCAATGCCTTGTCTTTGATACTGTGCTTTCACAAAAAAGCAACAGATATGCTTCCGGTTTTCGTTTGTTGCGATAACTCCCTTTAGTCTTTCTTCGTCATAAGCGCCCCAAAATTCTAATGTTTTGACGATCTCTTTGTTCTCAATAAAATCCTGAAACGACTTAACTCCTTCTTCAGAATAATCGGGAGCCTCAAATTGTAAAAAAGTTTGCCAAATCAAGTCAATGGCATTTGTAATTTGAGTATCATCTATTTTTTTGACTTCCACACTAAGCACCTCGTAAATTTTCGTTATGACCGTTCCTTTTCGATCACATAGGATTGCAAGCTTCTTTTGCAACCATTCTTTTCGTAAAACTTTTCTATCCCCGGCTGCGCTCCAAAATACAGCATAGTAGGGGTATTATCCTTTGCAAGTTGCAAGAGTTTACTGCCTACTCCCTGTTTTTGATATTCAGGAAGGACGAGCAACTCTGTAATCGTGCCGAAATAATATCCGTCTGTAAGAATACGCAAGCAACCAATCAGCACCTCATTTTCATAAGCAGTAATATTGATTGTTTTAGACAATGCACACTGTGTTTTTTCAATATCATAATTGCCTTGCCATACTTGTTTGACGAACGCAATAAAGGTAAATGCGTCCAGTTTTTTATCATCTACTATATATTCCATCTTTCTGTCTCCATATTTCCTTTATTAAATTCGTGACGGAAATCTACCACGATAATCAACATATCAAAACCAATTTGCCTTTTCATCTCTAAATCGAGGTTGATCGCCATATTGATACGGATTATAGTTATTACGGTTGCAGCCAAATTCTTTTAAAGACTTAATTTTGTTATCATCCGTCCACTCTACAAGTGAAATGCCGTCAAATTCTTCTATGCTTCCAGCGTTCATTTCATTTTTGAAGTACCATTCCACGATAGTCTGATTACCTTTATGGAAAAACTGCTTAATGTCCCAAATAAGGACTTTGCCCCGTGTATTCCACTCGTCAAACCAGTGCTTAACAGTTTTTCGATCCTGATATTTTGGACTCCAGCTTTCTGTATAAACCACATCTTCTGTAAAAATATCATCTATGCCCAAATCCTGCTGATTGAGCCACATATCAAACCATAACCGGATAATTCTTTCTCTCTCATTCATTATTAAAAACCTCATCTCTACCTGTCTGCCCAAAAGTCTTGCAAAACACGAACTAACTCATTCGGATTATCTTTGTTTACTTCGTGACCGGAATCTTCCACGATGACCAGCTTGCTGTTTTTCATTGCTTCGTGAAACCGCTTAGCACTCTCCATATTCGTTTTATCCTTTGCGCCGCAAAGAATAAGGGCGGGACAATCAAGCGCTGTCGCCGAATCCATAAAATTGAGATCAACCATTGATTTGCTCAAACGAATAAAATCTTTTTTGCTTACGCCCATATTCTGAAATACGGCTTTGGGCATAAATCTAAATACAATATTTTGAAATTTCAGCAGTCCTTTCGGTATCTCAAACGGCGTTCCGATCAATACAAGAGAGTTTATTTTTTTCGGATACTGGATAGCATAATTGAGCGCAAGCAGACCGCCGAGGGAAAGCCCGCAAAGATTTAGTTTGTCTTGGTAAGACTCGCACAGCTCGCTGAACGCCTGATATACTGTGGGATAGTCTAATTCCCTGCCTTTTGTAAGATCAAATAAATCAGGAACGATAGGGGAAATCCCCCTCGTTTCCAACTCGTTTTTAATGGTATCCCAATCCTTACTGTTTTGTCCCAAGCCGTGAATCAAAATATTTTTCATAGGCAAATAACCTCAGTTTTCTTGACATTGACTCTCAAAAAGCCACTTTATTATATCACAGCGCTATGTCTTTTTCCACCTTGCCGTGATAGATATAGTCGCCTGATTTTTTGTAAAACCAAGCGGCTATGTAAAAAAGATGTTCAGTTTTTAGAACGATTTGTTTTGCAAGCTGTAAGCCATTTATCTCGACAACTTAGGATTTGTTAGTGCCTTTACGGCAGAAGTTTTATTGTCTTGTTGTTGATTTCTACTTCCAATGTTACATCATATTCCATAATCCATGACTGACTATTTTTTAATAAGTCTAATATAAGTTGGTCTGGTTTTTCTTTAAAAGTAACTCGTAAAATAATTGGACATTTCAAATATTCATTTTGAAATTCTGCACTCTTAGTATACTTCAAATATGCTTCAATTTTAGTCAACAATGCTCTTTGAGTTTTTCTTCTCCATCAATAAAACCATAGCAAATCAAGAACAGTACAATTTCTCCTGTTTTCTTTTCTGCCATAATATCAATGGAGTATAAATCTCCAAACATTTCTTCTATCGTCATATAATAATTCTCCCGTTTTGTTTTCCACAAATATCAATTTGTATTTTGATTATTATATCACAGAATTGTGTCTTTTTCCACCTTGCCGTGATATGTAAAGGCGGTATGAGATTTCTCCCATACCGCAAAAGAATTAGCGCTCGTAGGCTCTTTCCTTTGGAGCGGGTACGCTGTCGCCCTCGTCCGGCGCACCGTCTACAAGCTCATTTTCCCGCTTATCCACATTAAGCAAGCCGTTTAAGACATTGAGCCGATTTGTCTTTTCGGTCAGTTCTTCTTCCTTGTCAAACGGTTTCTCAACCTCTGCTTTCG
>VOFB01004606.1_pt1 | contig 31364 bp, 46 predicted proteins | sample 5384141 | NCBI WGS metagenome assembly VOFB01 (sample SAMN12384721, study PRJNA508395) | human gut metagenome | isolation source: healthy gut A | host: Homo sapiens | reverse complement strand
ATTTACAGAAAATTATGGTTGAAAATCCTAACGCACATATCGGTGTCGTTGCACTTCACAATAACATACTTACAATTTACATAGAGCTCGGTTTCTTGGGATTCTGGGCATGGATGATATATACTTGGGTATTTCAGGTTAATTGGATGATAATCACTGGGGAGAAAAAACAGGTATGCTGTTCTTCCTCTGTGAAATGTACATCTTATAACATACACAACAGATAATACATTATACTATTTCTTTACAAGTCTTGTACTGAGACTTATGCCGCTGGCTTATGCATTCCATATTCCGACAACACAGGATATAAAGCTGTGGCCATGGGTAAAGGAAAAAAATAGAGCCTGTCGACAAAGTGTCGGCAGCTCCAAAAATCACATCATAGATGTAATTTTTGGGTATTTTCAGAGAAAAATCAAAAGTTCCTCCAAAGTCGAAACTTTAGATTTTAAGCCATTTCTGCGGCACAGGTCGCCAGAAATGATTTTTATGAGGTTGCACCTCAAACACCCTAAAATAAAGTCGACAAAACCATAAAGGATTTGTCTGTAATCCCCAAAATGGTTAAATGCAGAAAACCATTATTGGAATTAATGGAAGAATGTGATAAAATATAAAGTAGTTATGATATTTTAAGATTATAAATTATAGTTGGGAGAGAGAAGATGAAAAAATGTGGAAAGGTCTGCGTCGTTTCTTTAAGAGAAGTGATGAGAAATTTACAAATGTAAATTTGAAGACGCAAACATATTCAAACGTATTCTTTTTATAGTGCTCAGCAATATAAAAACGATAGTCGTACTTATGTGTGTTTGTATTTATATCTCTTATCGTGACGTATACAGGCAGTTTTAACAAGAAAAGCGTAGTGTTGTCGCTTAACTATGAGGAAGCGTCAAAGGGCAGAACCCCAACCTTACACGTTACAATGTCTATGAATTAAAGTCTGACAGAGTAATGGAAAGGGTAATCAGTAATGCCGGACTTCAGGACGTTTTGACACCGACTGAACTTTCGGAACATATTGATATTGCCGAAAACAGCAGCGGTAAGACGATAGATCTGAACGATTCAAGCACTTACTATATTTCAACAAGCTATACGGTTTCGTACAGAATGAACAGGGAGATTAAAAATATTTCTGTTGACGATATGATGACGCTTATTTGTAAATCGTATAACGATATGTTCCATGAGGAATATGTAGGTACAAAGTCTGTCCTAAAGTACGACCTTGGCGATATTGAGGGCAAGGAATATATCGAAATCGCAAAGCTGTTTACAAACAAATCGGATCAAATGCTTAGATATATTCAGCAAAGAATTGAAGAAAATGCTACATATCGTTCAGACATAACCGGTCAGAGTTTTCAGACTATAAAGAAAATGATTCAAAATGTTCAGAATTACAGTATTAAAAATACAGTGCATTCGTACTTGAATCTGGACTTTCAAGAAACAAAGACCACTACATAAGAACATTGAATTATAAAAACGATATGCTGAATATAAACTACCAGAAATTTATGATTGATTACAATGTCAGAAAAACAACAGGTACAGGACTATGATTCGGCAATGATTGGTACGGTTATGGTGCCGTCAATCAACGAAAAACAGGAATATTATATGTCGAGAACAAATACGGGTACTGACTACCTTACAAAAGAGGCTGATTACAGCCTTTCGCAAGGTAATGCGGTTGACCGTGACATTATCGACAACAACGATATAATCGCAAAAGTAAACGCGTCAACGGCTGATGAGGGAAATAAAAAGCCGATGAGCTTATCAAAACAGTTGATGAAGAATTAAAGCAAGTAGCAAATACTGCCGACACAACCGACAAGGAGTATATCAAGCATACAACAAAGGATTACTTGACGTTTACCGAATATACAGGCTCGGGTAACAAGATGTTTATTCTTGAAACGGTTATCGGAACTGCCGTAGTATTCTTTATTATACTTTGTGCTGTATATTACGTTATAGACGGATATATCAGACGAAAGGAGGACGGCAGATATGAATAAATTTAATTTGCTTAAATATCTTAGTAAATGGAAATATCTTATTTTTGCTGTCTGCGTACTCGGTGCATTGATTGTTTACAAGTATGCCATGTATAATCAGGAATATACAGCAAGTACGGTTATCAGTTATACCGACAGAATGCCGCAGACGGAAAAACTCCGAGCGGTGACGATATAGACGTTACGGAAATTTATTCGGCGGCGGTAATAACCAATGTTTTGGAGGGGGCCTAACTTGAATATCGGTGCGGACGCAATCCGTTCAAAATGTAAGGTTACGGAAATTATCCTCCGGACGAAGAAGTTAAAAAACAGGCTCTTTTGGAAGCCGGTGAAGAATATACTTATTTCCCTACAGACTATGTTGTGTCGTTCTCTGTCGGCAGTGAGTACAGCCAAGATTTTGCAAGAACCGTGCTTGATTCGATTAATCAAGAATTACTTCGCAACATACGGTGAAAAAAAATATATCAACCAACAAACATTGCCTAATAATAACGTGCGCGGAACTGACGGTCAGTATGATTATATTGAACGTGTGGAAATCCTTGACGCGTGGGCGCTTAATATTTCCGACTATCTTGCGGCTAAAAAGGAAACTCAGCCGAATTACAGAAGTGAAGGAAACGGATATTCATTCAGTGACTTGTATGAAATTTATAAGTCATATATAGATTACGATATTCCGCAGATTTATTCGCTTATATTGGAACAAGAGGTTACAGGCGATAAGGAAACTCTTATTAAGAAGTATCAGAGTGATATAAGTACATATGAACTTGATTTGCAGAATATGGAGGAGAAAATCAACGACTTAAATGACCTTATTACAAAGTACAGTGATAAGAATAAAGAGGGCGTTGAATATCACTACGGTACACAAAGTGACGAGGGCAATGACGCAAGTGACTACATCTTGAAGAATGTGTATGATGAATGGAATCAAGAGGACGGTCACGTTCAGAGTGAAACAACATACGATACTCTTATTAATGAGTACGTGGACATTGAAACAGAAAAGGAAAAACTTGAAGTTGACCTTGAGCATAAGAAAAAGCTGCTTGCCGTATTTACTGACGGCGCTCAATCGGATGATATGAGCAATAAGGACGAAATCGAACAGAGCCTTGAAGAACTTTCACAAAAAGCTTGGTGATATGTATTCAAGTGTTTCGACAACTGTTGATGAATACAACCAATATATCGGTGCGTATAACGTTTCAACACTTTCGAGTATTTCGACAAGTGAGAAGATTAATGTAAAAATGTATATCGTTCTTGCGATTATCATATTCTTCTTCGGCGGTTGTATCGGTGCTATTATACTCGGCCGTTCAAAAGACTTCCTTGATTATATTATGTACACTGACCGTAAGACAGGGCTTCCGAACAGAGCAATGTGTGATATTGAGATTGAAAAAGTATGCAGCTGATAAGCTTAAAGACTCATTTGTATTCTTGCTTATTAAAGCTTGATAACTTGAAGTATGTCAATGACAAGGGAGGACGTGAGGCAGGCGATGCACTTTTGAAAGTATTCGGTAGGTGCTAAAGAGAGCCGCGTCAAGTTACGGATTTGTCGGATATAACGGAAGTGACCAGTTTATCGGTATGTTTGAAGAGTGTACCGTTCAGCGTGCAGAGGACTTTAAGCAGTACCTTGAAGAACTTGTGCATTATCATAATGTACAGACGCCTAACGTTACAATGCAAGTAAGCGTAGCTGTTTCGGAAACAAATTCAGAGCAGATTTATGATATAAGAAAACTTATGGGTGCTACATTCCGTAAAGCTTCTGCTCAACAGCCAAGACGTGAGGCTGAAAAATAAGTCGGAAGATAAAAAAGAAGAAAAATAAAGAAGAAAATAAAGAAGAAAAAATAAAGATAACAAATAATCGGGGAGGATACGTTAATGGCAGAGAGTGAACAAACTCAAGTAATTCAGCCGAAAAAGAAAATGGGATTCGGCAAAAGCTGATTATAATTTTAGCTGTTATAGTTGCATTTTTGGCGTATGCTCGCTGATGATTGTTCATCAGAATAATCAACTTGAAAAGAAATTTTATCAGGTAAAATCAAATAAAGTTGTAGATAATATCCGAATTGTGGCACTTGCCGATTTGCATTTAAAGGAATTTGGCAAGGGACAACGAAAAACTTGTGGCTGAGGTTAAAAACCTCAGTCCGGATATTGTCGCAATAGTCGGTGATATGAATTTGGAAAGTCAGCCGGACAATTACAGCAGTGTAATATCACTTTGTAAACAGCTTAATGAAATTGCACCTGTGTATTATTGTCTTGGTAATCACGAAATTGACGCAATGCTTTTCAAAAATTCCAATATATATAAGGATATTAAGGCGGAAGGTATTAAGATATTCAATAATGAAACCGAAACCGTCAATATCGGCGGAACTGCTATTGATATAATCGGTTTGACGCAAAAAACCGACGGAGTTTGATGAATACGGAAAAGATTTCTTTGAAAAAGCAATGAGTGCGGACGATAATTTCAAACTTTTTTTGTTGACGCATTATCCGGAATATTTCTTGGGTAAATTAAATGACTATGATATTGACCTTGCAATTACAGGTCACGCACACGGCGGTCAAGTCAGACTTCCGTTTAGGTGGACTTTACGCGGCGGATCAAGGCTTGTTCCCTAAGCTTTGTGACGGATACCACGAAGACGGTAACAGTAAGTTCATCGTTTCACGCGGTTTGGGTAAATCGGGAATTGTTCCGAGAATTAATAATAAGCCTGAAATCGTAATTGCAGATATAAGCTGGTATTAATGAAGGAAGTGGGGGCGAATGAAAACAAAAGAGCTTAATAAAAGTGAAATCATTATAACATCACAAGATTTGCATAAACCGATATATGAATTTCTTTAAAAGAATTCTTGATGTAATTTGTTCGGTTGTGGCTCTGATTGTTCTTTCCCTGTTTTTCTGGTAACGGCATTGGCGGTAAGAAGTGACGGCGGATATGCGTTTTATAAACGAAGACAAGAGTGGGGAAGAATAATAATTTCATTTTGAGATGTATAAATTCCGCAGTATGTGTAAAAATGCAGAGAATCTGCAAGATGATTTGATGAAATATAATGAAATGGACGGTCCTGTATTTAAGATTAAGGGCGACCCGAGAATAACAAAGGTCGGTAAATTTATCAGAAAATACAGTATAGACGAACTTCCACAGCTTTTAAATATTGTTAAAGGCGATATGAGCATAAAATAATGCGTCCTCCGCTTGTAAGGGAGGTTGAACAGTATAATTCATATCAAATGCAGAGATTGCTTGTTACGCCCGGTTTTGACGCTTTTTTGGCAGGCGTACGGCCGCAGTGATCTGTCTTTTGATGATTGGATGGATATGGATATGAAGTACATAAAACGTAGGAATATTTTCCTTGATATTAAACTTATCGTTAAAACTGTTTTTGCGGTTATTTTTTAAACGCGGTGCATATTAAAGAGCGGTCTTTATGTGTGGTAATTTTGCGTTGTGGTATGTGATTTGTTTTCGTAGGGGCGACCAATGGTCGCCCTTGGTACATTCAATAATCAGTGTACTTTTTTCGTGGGGACTGCGCCCACGACGTCCCGCTTTGCTTTGATTTCTTAAAACCATAATGTTTACTCATATTCCGTAGGGGCGACCATTGGTCGCCCGCTTTGTGTCATCGCATTGCCACCCCTCAGTCAGCTACGCTGACAGCTCCCATCAAGGTGAGCTGTAAAAAGCCTCCCCTTGAGGAGAGGTGCCTGAAAGGGGTGGTGTCGTTGTCAAAGTGTGAGGAGTAAAGGGTCGTCGAGGGCATTGTCCTGTATGAAAAGTGAGAGATTATACAAAAAAAGGGCGACCGATGGTCGCCCCTACGACGCGCTGACGTTGTCACATACGGAGTGATTGGAGCAAAGGGAGTCCCCCTACGAAGTGAATGGGAAAAGTCGGTGTGCTGTTAAATGTGGAGTGTGAGGAGGAAAAAGGGACGTCGAGGGCGCCGTCTCGTACGAAAATATTACAAAAAAAAGAGGCGACCAACGGTCGCCCCACATTGCCGAAAAAATTATTCTTCGCCTTCTTCGATAGCGTCTTTATGTGAAAGTGATATTTTTACCTGTCTTTTTATCAACTTCCATAACCTTAACCTTTAGCCAATCGCCTTCCTAACAACGTCCTCAACCTTTTCAACTCTGTGATTAGCAAGTTTTGAAATATGGCATAGACCGTCTTTACCCGGAAGAATTTCAACGAATGCACCGAACGGTTGAATTGTCTTAACAAGACCGTTATAGATTTCGCCTACTTCCAGGTTCTTTAACAATAGCCTCAATAGCGTCTTTTGCAGCCTTACCGCTTTCTTGGTCAACTGCGAAGATATGGATTGTACCGTCTTCTTCTATATCAATTTTAGCACCTGTTTCTGCAACAATCTTTTGAATAACCTTACCGCCTTGACCGATTACTTCCACGAATTTTATCACTGAATATCTACCATTGTCATCACTTCGTCGCTCTCAGGCTTTGTAATACGTCCGCATGAAATCCCTGCAACCGGTGCTTTGATCGGTACGCCTGCGTCCATAAGAGCCAATGTAGAGCCGCAAATTGAACCCTGTGATGTTGAACCGTTTGAAGAAAGTACTTCTGATACAAGTCTCAGTGCATAAGGGAATTCCTCAACAGACGGAATTACAGGCTCTAACGCTCTTTCAGCCAGAGCCCGTGACCGATTTCACGTCTGCCAGGACCTCTGCTCGGCTTTGTTTCGCCTACAGAATATGAAGGAAAATTATAGTGATGCATATATCTCTAGACTCTTCTTCATCAAGACCATCAATTCTCTGTGCTTCACTTATTGGTCCTAATGTAGCAATTGTAAGAACCTGAGTTTGTCCTCTTGTAAACAGTCCGAACCGTGAACTCGGCAGTACGCCTACTTCAGCAGCCAATGGTCTGATCTCATCAATACCTCTTCCGTCCACACGCTTGCCTTCATAAAGCCAGTTTCTTACGATTTTCTTCTGAAGCTTATAAATACATTCATCAATCATTGCAGTCAGTTCAGGATAAACCTCATCAAACTTTTTCATGAATATCGTCCTTGATAGGCTGAAGTCTTTCTTCACGAATATTTTTATCATTTGTATCAAGAGCAAACTTTACTCTTTCAGACGCAAATTCTTCAATTGAGTCAAACATATCGTGATCGACTTCCTGTGACTCAAATTCAAATTTCTTCTTTCCGATTTGTGCCTGAATGTCACTGATAAATGCAACTATTTTTTTGATTTCCTCATGACCCTTTAAAATTGCATCAAGCATTATATCGTCTTCAACCTGATTAGCGCCCGCTTCAATCATAACAATTTTTTCAGCAGAACCTGCAACAGTAAGATTAAGATCGGTTTTAGCTCTCTGCTCCAGATTTGGATTAAGAACAATTTCACCGTCAACAAGTCCCACACTGATTCCGGCAATAGGACCATTCCACGGAATATCAGAAATTGAAATAGCGATTGTCGTAGCGATCATACCCGTAATTTCAGGGGAACAATCAGGATCAACTGCAAGAACAGTCATTACTACTGATACATCATTTCTCATATCTTTAGGGAAAAAGCGGACGAATAGGTCTGTCCACCATTCTTGAAGTAAGGATAGCCTTTTCAGACGGCTTGCCCTCTTAGTAAATGATCCCCCGGAATTTTACCTACTGAATATAGTCTTTCCTCATAATCCACTGATAAAGGGAAGAAATCAACACCCTTCTCTTGGTTTTGGGCTTGCTGTAACATTTGCCATAACTACTGTTTCACCGTAATGTACCCAGCATGAGCCATTTGACAACTCGCATGTCTTTCCGGTTTCAACAATCAATCGGTCTGCCTGCAAACTGTGTTTTAAATTTTGTAATTTTCAAACATAAATAAACTGCCTCCGAATTTTTTCAGTAGATACGCTTTAGCAATAAATCCTGAACCCAAAATGAGAGTCACGATTTAATGCTAAAATTACCACTACTGCACCTATTTTTTATTCTTTGAATAGCTTAAAAGGCAGAAATCCGTTTGCCTTATAAACAAATATAAAACTTACTTACGGATACCAAGCTTTTCAATAATTGCACGGATATCTGTTAGATGTCCTTCTTCTTAAGGTAGTTCATAAGACCTCTTCTACCTACCATTTTAAAAGACCTCTTCTTGAGTGATGGTCTTTCTTGTGAACCTTTAAGATGGTTCATTGTTAGGTGGTTGATTCTTTCTGTAAGAATAGCGATTTGTACTTCAGGAGAACCTACAAATCGCCTCGAGTCTGAGATACCGTTGTTTCGGTTTTCTAAGATACGGTTCAACTTATAACTGTTCTAATTGTTGTAAGAAAATTAGTTTGCTTTTGTTGTTAACTGTTGAAACTTTTTTCAACTCTACCGCCTGTATCGACAAGCTTTTGTGAAGAATGGGTTGTACTTTGAACAAATTTCAACTTGGATATTTTCCTTTGTTGAACCTGTTTCGATTACTTCGCCACAAGCACAAGTAATGGTAGTCTGCTTGTAATCAGGATGAATTCTTCACTCCGTCAGCCTCCTTTAAAAATTTGCGTTTACAAAAAATACCACTATGTATTTTAACATAAAACGACTGTTTGCAAGTCTTTTTTTTACTTTTTATGAAAAATTTTTTTTGATTTCGCTGCGAGGTAAAAGTGAACCGCATACGCAAACGATTGAATTGTCCGAAAATCGAGAGCGTTTTGAAGTTCTTTAGGGTTATTGTTAACAACACGGGATGTTCATACTTCCGATAATATCTGAAATTTTTTCGGACGAAAGACACCTTGGCATAAGCTGTGTCGCAAAACAGCTTTTGCGATATTCACGAATACAGGCTTTGTAATCCTTGTCCTCCATCATTACGTGACAAGTACTATATCACGATTTAACGATAAAGCGATTTTTTAACGCCTTAATTCCGTCAATGTTGTGACCGCCGTCAATGACCACTCTGTCGGATACAAATTCAAATCGTGCCGCCAAGATGTGTGCGACAAACCGTATGATATATCTTCATCGGAAATGTTAAAAGCCTTGCTATTAAGTGCACTTGTGATTTCAAGCACAACCGCCGCATTTTGCGGTTGATATATGTACCTTTTAATGAAAGAGGGTATTCTTTGCTTTTATAAATAAAACCGTTTTCAGTCGGTAATGCGGTGCCGGCGAATGTAAGTATACATTTTTGCTCTTTGCATATTCTTCTATTATATCTCTTACATCATTGTTCGGATATGAAAACGGCTGTGCCGCCGTTACGCATAATACCGCATTTTTCTTTAGCAATTTCTTCGACAGTGTTGCCGAGATATTGCGTGTGGTCAAAGACCGATTTTGCATATAACGCTGACAAAGGCTTGAATCTATAACGTTCGTTGCGTCAAGTTTTCCGCCCATACCGACTTCAAGAACAACAATATCATTGTTTTCATAAAAATACAGGAACGATACTGCGGTTATAAAGCAAATTCCGAAACAAGTGCGTTGTTTTCTTCCATAGTGTTTTTTCTTGTAACATATTCGGCAGGTCATTGTCTGTAATATTTTCACCGTTTATTCGTATGCGCTCATTGAATACTTTCAAGATACGGAGAAAAAGTCCTGTTTAAAACCGCTTTTTTTCAGTATTTCCGCAGTCATTGCCGCAGTTGAGCCTTTTGCCGTTTGTTCCGGCAATGTGTATGAATTTTAGCTTTTTTTGCGGATTGTCGAGGAGTGAGTCAGTAATTTTTCAAGATTTGCATTGCCTAACGGTCGGCAAAATTTGGGGATTGAATGTATGTAGTCTATCGATTGTTCGTAATTCATTGCATTGTACCTTTCTTTGTGCGGTGTGATTTTTTTTCAGTCGTATGGAAGGCCTCAACGTTCCGCCTATTGGGAAAATATCGTAGGGCGATCGTTGGTCGACCTCATTACAGATAATAGATACCACCCCTCAGTCGCGGTCGCGACAGCTCCCCTGAGGGGAGCCATATAAAAGCCTCTCCTTGAGGAGAGGTGTCACGAAGTGACGGAGCGGTGGCGATACTATTATTTTTGGATAAGGGACGTTGAGGCTCTGTCCCATACGGAGCATTGCGTGAAACTGACAACACACAAATAAAAAATCACACCGATAATATTATCTCTTATTATTATAATCCCCTACAATATACAAGTCAAATGTTACCTTTAACAAAAAATTAATAAAAAAGATATTGATTTTTTATGCTAAAGTGGTATATTGTTAAAGATGATGTAAAATGAGGAATGATCATTTTATATTGGTACAATAAATGAAAGGAGAAAATACAGTTATGAACAGGAAAAAGAAAAAAAGCAACTCCCGCCGATAAAGCGGTAAATGCGATTATAGTTTTAATTATATTGGTATTTGTCGCTGTAGGAGTTTACGCAACATACGGTAAAATATCGGAAGGTGTTACAAACAAGGAGATTGAAAGCGGTAAAGCGGAGGCAACTGTTGAATATCTTGCAAATCAAGCCGGTCAATCTGTTGAAGATTACCTTGCACAGTACGGTCTTACTCTTGGCGATACAATCAAAGCAAAGACTACTGAAAGCGAAATGCTTGACAATATGACTATTGAAAATTATGCTAAATACAATGGTCAAAGAGGCTGACAGTCTTCTGCAAGGAATGAGCGATTCAGTAACAAAAAGATACTGTATGGAAAGACTTAATGGCAATGCCTGTATCTCAAGTTATAGACGCAGACGCTCTTGCACAGGTTAAGAAGCAGTATCAAATAGGTGATGATGAAATTTCAGATTCAACTACTTACGAAGAATTCCAAAAAGTGCTTTATCAAAGGCATCAGCCGCATCACAAGCCGCACAGGCAACTGATGCACCGACAGCAGAAACAACAGAAACACCTGCTGAATAATATTATATAAGGAGATTTAGAACAGTGAACGACGAAAAAGAATCTAAATGAAGAAAATAACGAATCAGTAAACAATGAAGAACAAACTCCTGTAGAAACAGAAGAAACAACTGCCGAACAGGCAGAAGAAACAGCCAAACACTGGCTGAAACAGCCGAAACACCGGTTGAAACTGAAGTATCGGAAACAGCCGAAACAGAGGAAACTCCGGCGGTTGCCGAAGAAAATACAGACGTAGAAGTTGACGAGGCTGTTGCGGCGGCAAGCTGCTTTTGAAAACGTTCAAAAGGACGAACAGAAAAAAGGGCGGCAAAGGCGGACTTATCGCTATAATCGTAGCTGCGGTAATCGTTGTTGCAATAGTTGTCGTACTTGCAGTTAAGTTCGGTCCGTCAATGTTCAATAAGTATAACAGACTTGGTTATGTTGACGTAAGCGGACGTACAGTTGCACTGGTTGCAGAAGAACAGGGAATGGACGTTGACGAATTCCTTGAACAGTTTGATTTACCGTCAGATATGCCTGGTAACACAACAGAATCAGCTGCTTATAACTGTATTCCTGTATCAAAAATGGCAGAAATGTACGGTATGGACTTTAATACAATCAAAGAAGTGCTAAAGTTCCCTGATGATGTAGATGAAGATACAGCTTGGGGCGATGCCATCGGTCAAGTAAAACTTGGCGATTATGTCGGTGAAGATAATCTTGCTGAATTCAAAGAAACTTACGGTTTTGGTGATGATATAACAGCAGATACACTTTGGAAAGACGTAAGACAAACTGTTGATGAGAAGAGCAGACAACAGAGAATTGAATCTGAAAAAGCTGAAAAAAAGAATCAGATAAGAACAAGGATACTGACAGTGCCAGATCAACAGAAGCACCTGCCGAAACAGAAAGCGCAGATGCAACAGAAGCTCCTAATGCTTAATAAATTTTGAACCAAGGCGGATTGCTCAAAAGCAATCCGCTTTTAAAATGCCGATAAATTGTCCGGAACGTGCAAAATATTATTTTTTATTCTATAATTTATTATTATAATAAATTACAGGCAAGCCTATCTACAATATACGGCTTGCTTGTGCACTTTTTGCGAAAATAAACTCTAACGTACCATCGTACGCCGACGAGTTCATTTTCGCAAAATCCAAACTAATTTCTCGGCTTCTGCCATCGTGTAGACAAAAATGTCCACACGCTGAAGCGGATTGCTTAAGCAATCCGCTTTTTATATATTGAAACTTTTGAAAAATAGTGATATAATTTATCTATATTGTTTTTTTTAAGGAGAAGAATATGATAGCGATTATAGATTACGGTGCGGGAAATCTGCACAGTGTTAAAAATGCACTTGATTTCTTGAACGCAGAAAGCATTGTCACAGGTGACAGTGAAACGATTTTAAATGCTGACAAGGTGATACTTCCGGGTGTCGGTGCGTTTGGTGATGCAATGAAATGTCTTGAAAAAAGCGGACTTGTTGAAACGGTTAAAGCTGTTGCAAAGAGCGGTAAACCGCTTTTGGGAATATGTTTGGGACTTCATCTGATGTTTGAAGAAAGTGATGAAACGCCGGGTGTGAAAGGTCTTGGAATATTCAAAGGCAAAATTGTAAAGATACCCGAAAAGACGGGCTTAAAATTCCGCATATGGGCTGGAACAGCATAACTGTTAATAAGAATAGCAGAATATTAAAGAACATCGGCAGTGAGCCTTATGTATATTTTGTTCACTCATATTATGTTAATGCGGAGGACGAGAGCATTATTTCCGCATATACGAGTACGGTCAAAAGCTTGATATAGCCGTTGAAAAGATAATGTGTTTGCTACACAGTTCCACCCTGAAAAAGAGCGGTGAAACAGGTATGACTATACTAAAGAATTTTATTGCATTATAATAAGGAGATTACGATATGTACGCAAAAAGAATTATACCGTGCCTTGACGTTAAAGAGGGAAGAGTGGTTAAAAGGTGTCAATTTTGTAAATCTTATTGATGCCGGTGATCCTGTCGAATGTGCAAAGGTTTATGATAAAGCCGGTGCGGACGAGAGCTTGTTTTTCTTGACATAACCGCGTCGTCGGATGCACGTGAAACGGTTGTCGATATGGTTGAGGCTGTTGCGAAACAGGTGTTTATACCGTTTACGGTAGGCGGCGGAATACGAACAGTTGAAGATTTCAGAAAAATTCTTAATGCCGGTGCGGATAAGGTTGCCGTCAACAGTGCGGCGATAAAACGTCCCGAGCTTATCAGCGAGGCGGCTGAAAAAATTCGGCAGACAGTGCGTTGTCTGTGCGATTGACGCAAAAACGTGAAGATAAGAGCGGTTGGGATGTGTACCTTAACGGCGGCCGTGTGAATACCGGAATTGATGCGCTTGAATGGGCGAAAAAAAGCCGAGGAGCTTGGCGCAGGTGAGATATTGCTTACAAGTATGGATTGTGACGGTACGAAAGCCGGATACGATATTGAACTTACAAGACGTGTTTCGGAAAATGCAAAAATACCTGTTATAGCGTCGGGCGGTTGCAGGCAAGATGGAACATTTCTTGACGCATTTACAGAGGAAAGGCGGACGCGGTTTTGGCGGCGAGTCTGTTCCATTTCAGAGTGAAATTAACGATTTAAAAAATATCTGCGTGAAAACGGTGAAAGCGTCAGATTATAGGAGGAATTTATGAGCAAGAACAGAAGAAAGCCACTGAAAAAAGAACCTGTAATTTCCAAAACGGACTTTCGTTTTACGAATCGAAAATATATATAATTGCAACAATTATTATGTTTCATATTGTACCGCTTTTGTATTTGTTATGATGGGCGAAAACGGTCAATTATTACTGTTACAATTTTTCCTTATGATGTTAAACCCAATGTTTATCGCATTATCTGGACTTATATACGGAATAAAACAGGGTTTAACTTTAAATTCCCATTGTTTATGGCTATTATCTCAATGGTATCGATACCGATGTACTATCAGTTTGACGCGGCGGCAAATATGATGATGACAACGATTATTATGTGTATAGTTTATGCGATATATTCTCATTTGCGGCAACAGTAATCGGAGCATTTGTAAAACGACTTTTACGTCTGTAATCACAGAAAGGATATATATTATGGAGAGTAAAAAAACTTTATGGTGCATCAACCCAAATGACGCCTACTGTTTATAAAGATTTTTATAAAACATATTATAACGAAAAAACTAAAGGTGTTTAAAATCGTTGCCGAAATAGTCGGATTGATTGCGATTTTCGGTGCATTTTATATACTTGCAAACGGATATGGAATTTTGTGGGGGAGCGATTGCACTTTGGATTGGTGCATTTCTGCTTTTTATCCGCGTATGATATACCGCAAGCCGTACAAAAACGCAAAAGACAACAGTCAGACAACGCACTTTGCTTTTTTGAAAATTATATGTCGGAAAAAACAAAATCACACGTAAATGAATATAAATATGACGATATACAAAAGTGCTTGAAACGGGAAAGTATTTTTCATATTTCACAATTCGGAAAGTGTGAGTATCGTTGATAAGGATCATTTTAGCGGAGATGTCGAAAGTTTTTCGGATTTTATAAAAACAAAGACACAATATAAGAAAATCAAGTAATAAAAAAAATGGGACTTAGCAAAATGCCAAGTTCCATTTCTTTTTATCGCTACAACAGTTCTTCCCACCCCGTAATATAATGGTCAGACAGTTGTTTAAGCGCATCTGTTTCATCGGCGTTTGTTTCGTCAAATATTGCACAGGTTGAGAAACCACCCTTTTAGCACCGCCGATACCTGTTGTTATATCTTCAAATACTGTACATTCTTCCGGAGGTATTCCGATACGTTTTGCGGCAAGCAAATAAACATCGGGATTTGATTTGTTCACTCCGACCTCGGACGAGAATGCACAAGCGTCAATGTAATTCAAACTCCGAGCCTGGTAAAAGCCGTTTTGCAAAGTTCTTCATAACCTGATGTGGCTATTGCGATTTTAATTCCGCTGTTGTGCAATTTCTTTAAATATTTGTCTGCACCTTTTTTTAGCGGTACGGTTGTTTCGTATTGCTTTAATCCCATGTGCATAAAAGTATTTGAAAGTTCTTCAAACGACAAGTCAAGATTAAGACTGTTTTTTATTGTTGGGATGGATTCTTTCATAGTCATTTCTTTGTATTCCTTTGCCTCCTCGTAAGGCAATTCAACACCGTGTTCTTTGAAAAAATCTACTACAACGTCCCACCAAACCTGCATTGAATCAAGCAATGTTCCGTCAACGTCAAAAAATCGCTCCTCGCATTATATCACCTCTGTATTTCTATTATACAATAATTTGCCGAATATTTCAAGCGTTTATGAATTTTCCTCTTTCTCGGCAACAAATTTTTTTTACCGCAACTAACTTTTCCGTAAGGCCGTAAATCGTTGATGAAATTGGTTGTTAATAGTCATATTTTGAATAGTCTTTTCGCTGCCGACAAGCACAACCATATCTCTTGCACGCGTTACGGCGGTGTAAAATAAGTTGCGGCTCATAAGCATAGGCGAGAATGAGCATACGGGCATAATCACGATAGGGAACTCACTGCCTTGACTTTTGTGGACGGTTATCGCGTACGCAAGGTCAAGCTCATCAAGATTGGTAAAGGGATATTCAACGAGCTTGTCCTCATCAAACACGATATTCATACACTTGTCGCGGACGGAAATACTCTCTATAATTCCCATATCACCGTTGAAAATCCCCATACCGTCCTCGCCGTTTTCGCGTGAATAGACCATATCGTAATTGTTTTTTGTCTGCATAACTTTGTCGCCGACACGGAAAAGTTATATTGCCGAAAACGTGTTGCGGACGTCTTTCGTCATACGGATTGATGTGTGACTGCAACAGTTTGTTTAATGCAATCGTTCCGGCAAGTCCTTTTTTTGTCGGCGATAGGACTTGTATTGATGAAATCGGGTTTACATTATAGCTTTTCGGCAGTCTGTTTTGAATAAATCCATCACCGTAAAAGCACTGTCCTGCGGTGTTTTTCTTCTTAAAAAGAAGAAATCACTTGATTTTACCGATAAATCGGGGAAGTTCTCCGTGATTGATTTTGTGTGCGTTTACGATTATAAGACTTTCTTCGGCTTGCCTGAAAATTTTGTTAAGCTGAATTACCGGTATTGTTTTACTTTCGATTATATCGTGAATGATGTTTCCCGGCTGACTGACGGCAGTTGGTCCGCGTCACCCGAAAGGATAATTCTTGCACCTGTTTTGACCGCTTTTAAAAATGACGACATAAGATTTACGTCAATCATACTGACTTCGTCAAGAATTATAACGTCATACGGCAGTGGATTTTCTTCGTTGTGCGTAAAAATACTGTAACCCTCAGAAGACCGTTGAGTGCATAAAAGACGGTGTATTGTCTTTGCCTCGTAACCCGTAACTTGGCTCATTCGCTTTGCGGCGCGTCCTGTCGGCGCGGCAAGTGCGATTGAAAGCTTTAAATCTTCCAAAAGCTTTATTATTGTGTTTATTGTTGTTGTTTTACCTGTTCCCGGACCGCCGGTAAGAATCATACAACCTGCCGAAAGTGCGGTGACAACGGCATTGCGCTGCTCGGCGGCAAGGTATAAATTTGTTTTTGCTTCAAGCGCGTCAATGGCTTTTTTTCTGCTTTTTTCTTCGGTCATTGTGAATTTTTGCGTGTTTTGCGACATTGCAATAAGTCGGCGCGCAATGTAATATTCAGACTCATAATAGCTGTAAAGATAGTATGCGTCAATTCCGTCAACTTTATCTTGGAACAGTTCTTTTGAAGAAAGCAATTCGAAACAGCCGCAATTACTTCGTCATCGGTGACTTTAATGTGTAGACGGTATGCTCGATTAATACATCTTTCGGCATATCTACATGACCGCTTGTATATGCGGCACTGCGTAAAATATGTATAATTCCCGAACGTATACGCATAATGCTGTTTTAGGCAATCCCATATTAAAGGCTATTGTGTCCGATGTTTTTAAAAGAAATGCCGTCAACCATATCAGAAAGGATATACGGATTTTTCTTTATGAGTTCAACCGAATTTGCACCGAGAGAATTGTGTACTTTTTACTGCGGTAGTTGCGGAAATTCCGTACTGTTGAAGGAACATAACGATATTTTGCATAGACTGTATTTCTGCAAATTGTTCGCCTATTTTCTTCGCTTTTTCTTTGCTTATTCCTTTGATTTCGGCAAGTTTTGACGGCTGGGTAAGCATTATTTGAAGTACGTCCAGTCCGAAATGGTCGACAAGTTTTTTTGCGGTAGCCTCGCGTATACCGCTTATTATTCTCGAACTTAAATATTTAATAATAGACTCCTCGTCCGACGGCATAACTGTTTCATAATATTCCGCTTTGAATTGTTCGCCGTAATCGGGATGAGTTGTCCAATTACCCGACAGGGCAACGCTTTCACCCTCCGTTATAAACGGCATATATCCTGTTGCGGTGAATTGTCCTTCTTCAACGTTGTCGATTCCGACAACAGAATAACCGTTGTCGGGATTGGAATATATAATTTCTTCAACTGTGCCTGTTACTGTAATAATTTCACTCATTATTTTGCTCCGATACGGCTATTGTGCCGTTTGAAATTCCTGTGATTTCTGCGCCTTTTGTTTCAAGGTATTCTATGTAATCAATCTGTTCTTTTCTGATAGTTTCGCCTGTGTATATAACCGGTACTCCTGGCGGATAAGGTACAACCGTACTGCAAGAAATATGTCCGATTGAATTCTGTAATTTAGTGTCCCTTTGATTTGAGAAAAAATGCTTTTTGCGGAAACAGTTTTTCTTTGCAAATCGGTGGAGGCGTTAGATTTAATGTGCTTTTTGCTTTAGGTGTATTGTTTGTAATTTTGATAAGCTCATCAAAAAGCACGTCCATATCCGATTGCGTGTTTGACGGCGTAACGATTAAAACTATGTTGAATAAATCAGACATTTCAATGTCTATGCCGTTATTTGAAAGTATGTCATCAACGTCAAAGCCTGCAATATCAAAATTTGAAAAATTCAGCACAAGCCTTGTCATATCGTCATTTTCAAGAACTTTGATACCTGTATCGGTGATTTTTTCTTTAAATGATTTGCACATATCATATGTTTTCTCCCACATTGCACCGTCGGTTAATTCATCTCTTTGCAATGTCCGCCGATGATGCGATGACGTATGACGGACTTGACGATTGAAACATATAAAGTGATTTTTCAAGACGTTTTCTGTCGATTAAATCGCCGTTTATGTGAAGATACGAACTTCCGTTCATTGCATTAAGCGTTTTGTGGGCACTTTGGCATACTGCGTCTGCATATTTTACTGCGGTTTGCGGAAATAAATTGCTTGCGATAAAGTGTGCTCCGTGCGCCTCGTCAACAAGTAAAGAAATATTTTTGCGTGACATTCTTCGGCTGTGTTTTTAATGTCGGAACATATTCCGTAGTAATTCGGTGATGTAATTATAACCGCGTCAATGTCGTCCGTTAAATGTTTTTTAGTGTCCCTGTACCTTTGGGGGACACTAAAACTGTTGTCTATTTCTTTCGGAAACAATTTTAAATTGATACCGAGTAAAGCGCAAGTGTTAATAACGCTCATATGGCAGTCGCCAGCCGAAAGCAGTGTGCCGCCGGGCTTTACGCCTGCACATATCATAGACTGAATTGCAGATGTTGAACCGCCTGTGAGTATGTAGCTTTTGTCACTGCCGTAAAGGCTTGACAAAAGCTCTTGTGCTTTTTAAAACATACTCACCGGGGTGGATAAGATTTTCCGTTGCGGAAAGTTCCGTTACATCAAGGGACAGTAAATCTTTTTTAATCCTCTGCCGTTTTTGTGACCGGGCATTGCAAATGATATTCTGTTTTGTTTTGAGTATGCAAGCAAATGCTCATACAGTGGTGCTGACATAGACACATCTCCTTATTTGTTTCCTATTATTATATAAAATTTTTGCGTATATGTAAAGTAATATGGAATACAAAATTGAAAAACACAAAAGAATATGATATAATAGTGACAGGTTCAATAACAATAGTTATTTTTGGAAAGGACAGATAAATTATGAATGTATATGATGCGATAATGAAAAGAAGAACGATAAGAAAGTTTGAACAAAAGGCAGTAAGTGAAGATAATCTTGTGAAACTTGTGGACTGTGCAAGAGTTGCGGCATACGGCGCGAATGTTCAGCCGCTTAAATTTATGATTGTAAACAACAGCAAAACGCTTCAAAAATATACCCAATGACAAAGTGGGCAGGCTATCTTGCAGACGGTGCACCGAAAGAGAATGAACGCCCTGCGGCATATATAGCGGTACTTGGCGACAGCAGTATTAAATCGAATAAAATGTATGAAGTTGAGGCAGGCGCGGCAGTAACAACAATGATGCTTGAGGCGGTTGAAATGGGACTTGGCACTTGCTGGCTTGGGGCTATACAGCGTGATGAAATAAAAAAACTTTTGGCGTTGGATGAAAATCTTAATGTTGTATATTTGTTTGCGGTAGGCTATCCGAAACAGGAAAGCAAAATTGTTGATATGAAAGATAATGGTGTTAAATACTATGAGGACGAAAACGGAGTTATAAATGTTCCGAAACGTTCGCTTGAAGAAATACTTATAAATAACACAAAACAAAAGGGACATCACTTGATGTCCCTTTGAATTTACTTGATTATGCGCCTAAAATAACAAGAACTGTTGTTGTTATAAGGAAAAGAATTGCAATAGTTGTTGTAAGCTTAATGAACATTGCTTCCTTAGTAGTTCCGCCGTTCTTCTTAAAGAATGAATCGCCCATATCAGAAGATGCACCTTGAATACCTCTCATACCCGGATCTTTACCTTCCTGAGCCATAACTACAAATATAAGTATAACAGATACTATCAAATGTAATACCAAAAATAGAGTTTGCATTATATAAACCTCCTTTTTCTTCTAAAGTAAATCATTAAATACTTATCTATTATATCACAAATTCTAAAATTTGCAATACTTTTTTTGCCTTTTGTAAATCAGTTTTGTTTTTTAATGCTTTTGAGCAAAATATGATAAAAAAATTCTGATAATAGCAAAAACTGATGGTAACTGTACTTAAATTGATGTATAATATTATCATAATTAATATTACGGAGGAATTTTGTAATGGAAAGATTAAAGAGAACGGAAAAAACACACTTACGGAACGTGTACTTCAATTCGGTGAGGGGCAATTTCCTGAGAGGATTTGTGGATTGATGATAGACAAACTTAACAAGGAAAACGGCGGAGATTACGGTGTGACTAATAGTTCAGCCGCTTGCAGGCGGACTTGTTGATAAGTTAAATGCGCAGGACGGACGATACAGCTTTGTATTTAAGAGGACTTTAAAAGGCGAAAAGGTTGAGGAAACAAGAATTGTTGATTGTGTGACAAGAGGTATCAATCCGTATACAAATACAGATGAATTTTTTTTGACTGTGCAAAAATCCTGACTTACGTTTTATCGTTTCAAACACTACAGAGGCGGGTATCGAGTACAAAACCTAATCAAAATCCCGATGATTTTAACGGACTTACTTTTTCCGGGCAGACTTACGTTGTTTATGAAGAAAAGATTTGACGAGGGATTGGGCGGCTTTTATACTTCTTCCGTGTGAGCTGATTGACAAAAAACGGTGACAATCTAAAGGAATGTATTTTAAAGTACAGCGTGGATTGGGGTTACGGCGGTGAATTTGAGAAGTGGATTGAAAACTGAAACCATTTACAAATACACTTGTGGACAGAATAGTTACAGGTTATCCGCGAGACAACGCAAAAGGAAATGGAGCAGTCATACGGTTATCTTGATGATATGATTGACACTGCGGAGATTTTTCATTTGTGGGTAATAGAGGGTGATAAGAAACTTGCGGAGGAAATACCGTTCCACAAAATCGGTCTTAATGTGCTTTGACAGACGATGTTACACCATACAAGAAACGTAAGGTGCGTATTTTGAACGGTGCATACAATGACAGTGCTTTGCGGCACATCTTGCCGGTCTTGAAACAGTCAAGGACGCAATGGACGATGAACTTGTATTTTCATTTATGAAACAGGGTATTTTTGAAGAAATTATTCCGACACTTGATTTTGCCTAAAACGAACTTGAACAGTTCGCAAATGACGTAATCGAAAGATTTAAAAAGGAAATCCGTTCATCAAGCATTATCTTTGAGTATTGCGCTTAATTCCGTTTCAAAATACAAAGTGCGTGTACTTCCGAGCGTGCTTGAATATATTAAGGAAAAGAATTGTGAGCCGAAACGACTTGTATTTTCACTTGCGGCACTTATCGCATTTTACAGAACAGACGCGGCGAATGATGATAAGACGGTAATGGAATTTATGAAAACGGCAAGTGCGGAAGATATTCTTAAAAAAGACGGAATATTGGGTGAAGATTTGTCATTCTTACTTCCGAATGTACAAAACATCTTGACGAAATCGAAAAGAAACGGTATAAGAAAGGCTATGGAAAAGGTAGTTGACTGAAATGAAACAGATAAAAATTAATGAAAAGGATAACGTAGCCGTTATGCTTGAGGGCGAATTGAGCGGTCATAAGATTGCCCTTAACGATATAAAAAAGGCGAAAATATAATTAAATACGGTTATCCTATCGGTCATGCGACAGAAGACATAAAAAAGGCGACCATATACATACGCATAACATTAAAACGAATTTAAGCGGTGTGCTTGAATACAAATACGAACCACAAAGAAACGAAATACCGAAAACGGAAAAACGCACTTTTATGGGTTGCAGACGTGCAGACGGCAAAGTCGGTATAAGAAATGAAATTTGATTGTGAACACTGTCGGCTGCGTGAACAAGACGTCCGAAATACTTGCAAGAGAGGCTGATAAGCTGTACGGAGATATGTGTGACGGTGTGTTTAATTATGTACATCCGTTCGGTTGTTCTCAGCTTGGCGATGACCAGAAAATGACTCAAAATGTGCTTAAAGGTCTTGTCAATCACCCTAACGCGACAGGTGTGCTTGTGCTGGGATTAGATGTAAAATAATAATATTTCCGTATTTAAAACAGTTCTCGGTGAAGTTGACGAAACAGAGTTAAATTTATGAGTACGCAGGATTTTGATGATGAAATCGGTGAGGGGTTGCGTCTTATAGGCGAGCTTGCCGAATATGCGAAAAATCAAAAACGTGAAGAATGTGATGTGTCGGAGCTTGTTGTCGGTTTGAAGTGCGGCGGCAGTGACGGCTTTCCGGACTTACCGCAAATCCGCTTATAGGAAGATTTTCTGATAAGCTTATAAGCAAGGGCGGAAGTACGGTGCTTACGGAAGTGCCTGAAATGTTCGGTGCGGAAACCATTTTGATGAACAGATGTGTTAATGAAGAAGTTTTTTGATAAGACGGTTTCGCTTATAAATGATTTCAAGGATTATTTCACAAGTCATAATCAAGTTGTTTATGAAAACCCGTCACCGGGTAATAAAAGGCGGTATAACCACGCTTGAAGATAAGTCGCTCGGCTGTGTGCAGAAGTCGGGCAGTGCGGACGTTGAGGACGTTATTGAAATCGGCGGAAGCGTTACAAGAAAAGGCTTAACCTGCTTACGGACCGGTAATGATATTGTTGCGGTAACAAATCTTACCGCGTCGGGCTGTCATTTGATACTGTTTTCAACAGGACGCGGTACACCTGTGGGTGCGCCTGTGCCGACTGTGAAAATTGCGACGAATACAAACCTTGCAAAAAAGAAACCACATTGATTGATTTTAATGCAGGTGAGATTATAAACGGTGCGGATTTGACCGATGAACTTTTTGAATATGTTATAGAAGTTGCAAACGGCAAACAAACGAATAATGAGAAAAACGGTTATAAGGAAATTTCAATTTTTCAAAGACGGAGTTGTATTATAAAAGAGTGGCTGTGCCGCTCTTTTTTTTGACTAAATGACGAAAATGTGATAAACTGAACAAAAAAGAGGTGAGATTATGACAAAAGAAAAATTTTATACTGACGGCACTTGTTATGATGATATTTTGCGTCAATGCGTGTGCGTTTTCTGATGTACAGAGCGGAAGCTGGTATTATGACAATGTAACCGATATGACAAACCAAGGATATTTAAGCGGTTATGAGGACGGAACGTTCAGACCTGACGGAACTGTTACAAAAGCTGAGCTTGTATCGATAGTCGGCAGAATTGCGGGGCTTCAAGAGAGTGCAAAGCAAAACAATCATTGGGCAGACGGTATGGTGCAAACGGCACTTACAAAAGGTTTGTTCGATTGGGACGAGATACCGCCTACGGCACAAACATATGACGAGCCGATAACAAGACAGTTGGCGGTTAAAATTGTTATGAATGCATTTTTAAAGACGAACGTGGTGATTACAACAGAGTGAGTTCGTCTGTATCTGATTTTGCACAGCTTGACGGACGATATTATGACAGTATGATTGCGGCTTACTGCAAAGGCATTGTATACGGTGACGACAAGGGCAATTTAAACCCGAAGTCATCAATTACAAGAGCTGAGGCTTGTGCGATAATTATGCGTGCGGCGAGTATGAAAGGTGATTTAAAACCTTATGAGCCGACTGTGACGGAGCAACCAAAACCGCAAACGACAAGAAAAGGCGGTGTAAGTGAAAACGGTGCGTTGCACGTTGACGGTACGCAACTTATGAATGAAAACAACGAGCCTGTCGTGCTTCACGGTATGTCGTCACACGGTTTGCAATGGTTTGGTAATTTCGCGACCGAAAATGCTGTTAAAGCAACTGCCGATTACGGTGCAAACTTGTTCAGATGTGCAATGTATACCGATGATGGCGGATATATAAGCAATCCGTCTGTAAAAATACGCTTATAAATGCGGTTGACAGTGCGATACGTCAGGATATGTATGTAATAATCGACTGGCATATACTGTCGGACCAAACCCTATGCAACATATTGATGATGCGGTTGATTTCTTTGGCGAAATGGAGGAGGTATAAGGACAGCAATGCTGTGCTTTATGAAATATGTAATGAGCCGAACGGCAATGTGACTTGGAACGATAATGTAAAACCGTATGCCGAAACGGTGATACCTGTTATACGCAAATACAAACGCTATTATATTAGTAGGAAGTCCGACATGGAGTCAGAATTTGCATGAGGCTGCAAAAATCCGATTAATGCCGAAAATATAATGTACACATGCCATTTTTACGCGGGAACTCACACCGATTGGCTAAGACAACGTATAGCCGACTGCGGTTTGCCTGTGTTTGTGAGCGAGTGGGGTACAAGTGCGGCTGACGGAAACGGCGGCGTTTATCTTGACGAGGCGCAAAGGTGGATTGACTTTATGAATGAACGCGGAATAAGCTGGGCGAATTGGTCGCTTTGCGATAAAAATGAATCATCTGCCGCACTGGTGAACGGTGCGAATGTGAATGACGGAATAAGTGAGGATGAACTTACCGAAAGCGGAAAATTTGTTTTAAAAATTTCTGAAAAAATGTTTAAACTCTTAATTTGGTGGTATATATAATACATAAGCACGAAAGAGAGGTGGAATTTATGAAATACGTTGTTACGATTGCGAGAACTTACGGCAGCGGCGGTGGGCGAAATCGGTAAATTGCTTTGCGAAAAAGAACTCGGAATAAATATTACGGTCGTGAATTTTTGAAATGTCACAAGGGGTTGAAATTTGGATTCCGGCGATGATGAAAGTATTCATAATGCATTCTTGGAAGAGGCTGACGAATTGTTTAAACAACAGTCTAAAACAATTCGCGAAATTGCCGAGAAAGAATCGTGCGTTATAGTCGGACGATTGCCGATTATGTGCTTCGGGATATGGATAATGTCGTTAAGATTTCTTTACGCAAATCAGATTGTATGCGTCGTGTAATAAGATTGTATGAGAATCCCGAAGATGCAAAAAGTCTTATTCATTCGATGAACAAGACAAGAGGTGATTATTATCAGCATAATACCGGTTTAATCCGGTCTGAGGGCTGTGCATTACGATATATGTCTTAATACAGCCGGATTGAAAAAAAAAAGGTTATTGATATAATCAAAAAACTATATAAAAACGAAAAACAGATTGATTTGATAAATCCTCCAAAAAAGCGGTGCTAAAATAACAGCACCGCTTTTTAAATGTTATATTTATGCTTTGTATGCTCTGTACCTTGATTGCGGAATAAAAGTTAGCACCATAGACCTAAGACCCACAATAACATAAATACCCTGTTTATGATTGACCGCCGAAGATTGACGCGACAAGGTCAAATTTGAAAAAGTCCGACAAGCAGCCAGTTTACCGCCCGATAATTGTTATGATTAAAGCAGTATTGTTCATAATACCACTCCTTTTGAATTGGTTTATATTGTTGTTTTTAGTGTAAACAAAAGTGAAATTTTTAAACGTGGTAATAACTTCATAAAAAACTTCATATTATATATGGGGTGAGAAGATGGGGAGAAAAGCTATGATGTATTTTATTTCTGTTGTTATAATAATAGTAACTACATTGATGTTTGTGTTTTTTGCCAGCGGTGAAACCGATACGAACAATATTGTGTTTTTAAAAGGATATGGTTGGGAAGTGAGGACAAAATCTGTCGAAAAGGAGGATATTATAATTCCGAAACCTTTTGACCGTGTGTATGAAAATTATAATGATATTCAATTAAAGGCCGGACTTGATTTAAGACCGTATATGGGTATGAAAGGTGTGAGATATACATATATAGTAGAAAATTATCCGAAAGATGTCGGCGAAGAAGTCAGGGCGAATGTAATCTGTATAAATAACGAACCTGTCGGCGGTGATATAAGACCGTAAGTATTCGCGGATTTATACATTCTTTGAACTTTGACGATTCACTTCGTTAAAATTTGATTACAAATTATTAAGTTTTGTAATAATACCAAAAATCATACGTGTAAAAAATATAAAAAAAACATTCGCAAAATCATTAAATTTGTATAAAATTTAATGATTTTTTATACAAAAAAAGCTTGCCAAAACGGCTGTTATAGTGTATAATAACAGTGTTGTGACTAAAGTATGCGAAAGCATATAGGTACTGACAAACGATGAAACGGGAGGTTGCGGCGATTTAACGTCGGTTTTTCTGTGGAGTGAGTCCGATTCATGAAACCGGGCGGCAGTCAATGTATACTTAGGAGAAGTGCGGTCTTTTGACGGTATAAGACAGGATAAGTATGCGGCGAAATTGGCTTAACTTTGCCCGAACTCTACAATATGAGGTTCGGGTTTTTTATAAGGGTGATGCGAAACACCCGGCGGTGTGTGCCATTTTCTTTAAGCGCTGTCGTGCAGATTACAACACAATAACAATTCGAGGAGGGAAAAGTATGGCAGCAAACCAGAAAATCAGAATCAAGCTGAAGGCTTATGACCACGTTGTACTTGATCAGAGTGCTGAAAAGATTGTTGAGATTGCAAAGAGAACAGGTGCTAAAGTTTCAGGTCCTATTCCGCTTCCTACAGATAAGGAAGTTATCACAATCCTAAGAGCGGTTCATAAGTATAAGATTCTCGTGAGCAGTTCGAAAGAAGAACTCACAAAAAGATTGATTGATATAGTTGTTCCGGGTGCTAAGACTATGGAATCACTAATCAAAATTGATCTTCCTGCTGGAGTGGATATCGACGTAATCCAGAAGTAAGATCGTCTATAAAGTGCAGTAGCCTATGCGGCTATGATGCAGGTCAAGTTTCCGATAGCTTTGCGGAAACCAATAACTGTTAAGGAGGAAAAATCAATGGAAAAGCAATTTTGGGTACAAAGATTGGTATGACTCAAATCTTTGGCGAAGGCGGAGTAGTTATTCCTGTAACTGTTGTTATGGCAGGCCCATGCGTAGTTACACAGAAGAAGACTGTTGAAACAGACGGCTACGAGCTGTACAGGTTGGTTTTGGTGACGTTAAAGAAAAGCACTTAACAAACCGCAATTAGGTCATTTCAAAAAGGGCCAGACACTGCAAACAAAAGTATGTCAGAGAGTTCAGACTTGATGATTGCGAAAGTTTGAATGTTGGTGACGAAATTAAGGCTGACATTTTCGCAGCCGGAGACAAAGTAGACGTAAGCGGTATTTCAAAGGGTAAAGGCTTTGCCGGTCCGATGAAACACGGTCTACACAGAGGTCCTATGACTCACGGTTCAAAATCAAAGAGAGTTTCCGGTTCAATGGGTATGTGCTCAAACCCTGGACGAGTTTTCAAGGGTAAGGTACTTCCGGGACATGGGTGTTCAAAAGTTACAGTCCAGAATCTTGAGGTTGTTAAAATCGACGCTGAACAGAATTTAATCCTTGTAAAGGTGCAATTCCGGGAAACAAGGGCGGACTTGTTACAATCAGAAACAGCGTAAAGGCATAATCGAGGTTATTGAAAGGAGGAAATATAATGGCTAAAGTGGCTTTATATAACATGGAAGGCACAAAGACAGGCGATATGGAAGTATCAGACGCTATCTTTGCTGCTGAAGTGAATAAATCAGTTTTGCATCAGGTAGTTGTTAACTATCTTGCAAACCAAAGACAAGGCACACAGTCTACAAAGACACGTACAGAAGTTCGTGGCGGCGGTATTAAGCCTTGGAGACAAAGGGTACAGGTCGTGCAAGACAAGGTAGTATCCGTGCTCCACAGTGGACTGGCGGTGGCGTAGCACTGGTCCAAAGCCAAGAAGTTACAGATTCAGCGTAAACAAGAAGATTAAGAGAATCGCTCTTAAGAGTGCTCTTCAGCTAAGTATGCTGATTACAAAATATTTGTTATAGATGAACTTGCTGTTGACGAAATCAAGACTGCTAAGATCGTAGCTCTTCTAAAGGGACTTGACGTTAATTCAAAGGTTTTTATCGTTACAGCAGATGCTGATGAAAAGGTTTATAAATCAGCAAGAAACATTAAGGGTGTTACACCGACTCACGTTGGTACACTTAACACATATGACGTTCTTAACAACGATGCATTCATCGTTTCAAAGGATGCCATTGCAAAGATTGAGGAGGTGCTTGCATAATGAATTCATTTGATATTCTAAGAAGACCAATCATCTCTGAACGCAGCATGGAAACTGTTTAGACAGAGAAAGGTAACGAGATTAAGAGATATACCTTTGAAGTTCCAAAGACTGTGAACAAGGTTGAAATAAAGAAAGCTGTTGAAGAAGCATTCGGCGTTAAGGTTGCTAAGGTAAACACAATGAATGTTCTTTGGTAAGGTTAAGAGAATGGGCAGAAACGAAGGAAGACGTCCTTCATGGAAAAAAAAGGCTATCGTTACTCTTACAGCTGACAGCAAAACTATCGAATTCTTCGATATTTAATCGTTATTAATTTATAGATAAGGAGAGTAAAAGGATAATGGCTATTAAAAAGTATAATCCTACTTCGCCTGCCAGAAGATTTATGACAGTTTCAGACTTCGCTGAAATCACAAAGAAGTCACCGGAGCGTTCACTTGCTAAGAAAGACAAGCACGCCGGCAGAAACTCATACGGTAGAATCACTGTTCGTCACAGAGGCGGCGGCAACAGAAGAAAGTACAGAATTATTGACTTTAAGAGAAATAAAGACGGTATGCCGGCAACAGTTATCGGTGTTGAATACGATCCGAACAGAAGTGCCAATATCGCTCTTATTCAATATGAAGACGGCGAAAAGGCTTACATCATCGCTCTATCGGTCTTACAGACGGTGACGTCGTAGTATCGGGCGAAGGTGCAGATATTAAGCCGGGTAACGCATTGTTTATAAAAGATATTCCGGTTGGTACACTAATTCATAACATTGAATTGTATCTGGAAAGGGCGCTCAGCTTGTAAGAAGTGCAGGTAACAGTGCGCAGCTTATGGCTAAGGAAGGCGACTATGCACAGGTTAGACTTCAAGCGGCGAAGTTAGAATGATCAGACTTGATTGTAAAGCAACTATCGGTGTTGTAGGTAACCAACAGCATGAAAACGTATCTATCGGTAAAGCCGGAAGAAAGCGTCACATGGGTTGGAGACCGACAGTTCGTGGTGTTGTTATGAACCCTAACGATCACCCCTCACGGTGGTGGTGAAGGTGTCACCAATCGGTCGTCCTGCACTCGGTTACTCCTGGGGTAAACCAGCACTTGGTCTTAAGACAAGAAAGACTAAGAACAGAACTGACAAGTTCATCGTTAAGAGAAGAAAACGCTAAATAATAGATATTTAATTTTGATATAGATTGAAAGGAGGAAGATTTAATGGGCAGATCACTTAAGAAATGTAATCTTTCGTTGAAGAGCGTCTTATGAAAGAATTGGACGCTGAACGCAGCTAATGAAAAGAAGGTCGTAAAGACATGGTCAAGAGCTTCCACAATTTTCCCAGAAATGGTTGGACACAATCGCAGTGCGATGGCAGAAAGCATGTTCCTGTATTCATCAGTGAGGACATGGTAGGCCACAGACTTGGCGAATTCGCTCCTACAACATACAAAGGTCATGCCAAACTTCTAAGTAATATCTATGATATTGCTTAGAAGCAAAAGAAATAAGATTTACAGAGGATGTTAAATCCCGTTACTACTATTAAAAGGAATCCACATGGAAGCACGTGCAGTGTTAAGATATGCTCGTATTTCACCTAGAAAGGTTAAGATAGTGCTTGATCTAATAAGAAACAAGCCTGCTAACGTTGCAATGGGTATTCTAAACAACACACCTAAAGCAGCAAGCGAGTATTTGACAAAGCTTCTTGCGTCAGCGATTGCAAACGCAGAGAATAATCATGATATGGATAAGAATAAGTTATACGTTGCAGAATGTTACGCAACACAAGGTCCTCACTTTAAAGAGAAATTCAGCCTCATGCTCAAGGCAGAGCGTTCAAGATTTAAAGAACCAGCCATATCACTTTAGTATTAAAGGAAATGGAAGACTAATCGAAAAGGAGGTTCACTCATGGGACAAAAAGTTAATCCACACGGACTTAGAGTCGGAGTTATAAAAGATTGGGATTCTAAGTGGATTGCAGGTAAAAAAGATTTCGGAGACCAGTTGGTTGAAGATTATAATATAAGAAAGTTCGTTAAGAAGGCTTGCTATGATGCAGGTGTTGCTAAGATCGGTATTGAAAAGAAAGCAGAATAAAGTGTTTATTACAATTCATGCTGCTAAGCCTGGTATCATCATCGGTAGAGGCGGTGCTGAAATCGATAAGCTAAAGGCTCAAATCGAAAAGCTTACTTCAAAGACTGTTAACGTAAACATCATGGAGGTTAAGACTCCTGATACAAATGCACAGCTTGTTGCTGAAAACATTGCTGCACAGCTTTGAAAGAAGAATTTCATTCAGACGTGCAATGAAGCAAGTTATGGGCAGAGCAATGCGTCTTGGCGTTAAATCAAGACTGCAGTTGCAGGTCGTAGGCGGTGCTGAAATCAAAAGAACAGAACAATATCACGAGGGCAATTCCTCTACATTACATTGAGAGCTGATATTGACTATGGTTTCGCTGAAGCTCATACAACATACGGTATTCTTGGTGTTGAGTTTGGATTTACAAAGGTGAAATCCCAAACGTTGCTGACGGCAGAAGAAGCTGCTCAACAAGCGGCTGACAATAACACGCGATAACAGAAGACGCGGCGATAGAAGACCGAAGGGAGGCAGATAATCATGTTGTTACCAAAGAGAGTTAAATACAGAAGAGTTATGCGTGGCAGAATGAAGGGTAAGGCAACACGTGGTAACGTTGTATCACACGGCGAGTTCGGCCTTCAGGCTCCTTGAGCCGGCATGGATTACTTCAAGACAGATTGAAGCAGCCCGTATAGCTATGACAAGATATACAAAGCGTGGCGGTCAGGTTTTGGATTAAGATATTCCCCTGATAAGCCGGTAACAAGAAAACCTGCTGAAACTCGAATGGGTTCAGGTAAAGGGTGCTCAGAGTATTGGGGTAGCAGTAGTTAAGCCTGGCAGAGTGCTTTTTGAAATGGCAGGCGTAAGTGAAGAAGTAGCAAGAGAGGCTATGCGGTCTTGCTGCAACAAAACTACCAATCAAGGCGTAAGTTTGAAAACGTCAAGCAGAGGATGGTGAATAAGAATGAAAGTAAATGAGCTAAGAGATTTATCAACAGCTGAATTGAAGAAAAATTGCAGAAAGCAAGCAAGAGCTTTTCAACTTGGAGATTTCAGAATGCTATTAACCAATTAGAAAATCCAAAGAGAATGGTGATGTAAAGAAGACTATTTTTCCGTATTTAACCATCATAG
>VOFB01002959.1_pt1 | contig 31377 bp, 42 predicted proteins | sample 5384141 | NCBI WGS metagenome assembly VOFB01 (sample SAMN12384721, study PRJNA508395) | human gut metagenome | isolation source: healthy gut A | host: Homo sapiens | reverse complement strand
ACGAACGCAGATCCTCCAGCAGAACCATGTCGGCGCACTTGCCGGGCGCAATGGAACCCAGTTCATGGTCGAGCCGGAAGCACTGGGCGCAGTTGAGCGTCGCCATCTGGATGGCGACGACCGGGTCCAGCCCCGCTTCCACCGCCAGGCGCAGGATGTGGTCCATATGCCCCTTGCGCGCGAGCGTGCCGGGGTGCAGATCGTCCGACACGAGTACGGCATAGCGCGGATCGACTTTGCCCCGGTCACGGCCCGGACCGTCTCTTTCAGGTCCTGCCAGGCGGAACCCTGGCGAAGCATGGCGTACATGCCGAGCCGCATTTTCGCGAGCGCATCCTGGCTGCGCGTGGACTCATGGCAGCAGCGCACGCCGGAGGCGGTATACGCGTTCAGCTCCCGCGGCGCGTCCCTTAGCGGGAAATGGCCCGTCGGCGTTTTGCCGGCGCGCAGGGGTTGCGGCCAGCTCCGCGTGCATGCGGGCGTCGCCCTGAATGACGCCGGGATAGTTCATCATTTCGCCCAGCCCGACTACGGCGTCCCAGTCCATGGTGCGGCGGACGTCCTCCGGCCCGATTTCCGCGCCGGAGTCCTCGAAACCGGCACGGCGGGCACGCAGGCCGGCGTTGTTAAGAGCACTTTCAGCGGCGTGCGCGCCGCGTCCTCCACAACGGCCTGCACGCCCGCAAGGCCCATGACGTTGCAGATCTCATGCGGGTCGGCGAACACGGCCGTCGTCCCGTGCGGCACGGCGGCGCGGGCGTACTCCCCGCCGTGACCATGGCCGACTCCAGGTGCATGTGCCCGTCCATGAAGCCGGGCGCGAGGTATTTCCCGCCCGCGTCCACCACTTCGGTATCCGGGCCGATACAGTGCGCCGCGTCGCCCACAAGCGCGATCCGGCCTGCGGCGACCGCCACGCCGGTATGCGGCAGGATCTCGCCCGTACAGACGTTGACCAGCCGCGCGTCCGTAATCACAAGTTCCGCCGCCTGCTCGCCGGCCGCGACGGCCGCGAGCTGTTTTCGTACACTCCCACAGCGGGGTTTTCCCAAATCCCTGCGCCATTGCCATACCGCCTTTCCGTATTTCCCCCCCGGCGGCATACGCCGCACATGGGGTATTTTCTGCTATTATAACACAAAACCGGACGCTTGCAAGCATCCGGTTTCAAAATATTTTCGCTTCCACGCATTCCTGCGGCGTTTTGTCCTGCCGCAGGCCCCTTGAATACGGGCTGGCGCATCCGCCGCCGGCGGTCCGTTCCATGAACTGAACGACGCACACAGCCCGGCCGGAGCCAGACGGCGTTCCGTTCCCCTCCGGCACGGCGGCAAGGGCAGTCCGCCGCCGGCTGGGCTTGATGCGCGCATAGTCCGGGCCGGACACGCCCATGGTGACGTGACCTTTATACACAAGCGTTCCGTCCCGGTACTGGCCCAGGGCGAGGCTTGCGACGCCGCCCGCCTTGCGCAAACGGCCGCAGACGACGAAGTCGTCGTCCTGCATATTCTTGATTTTCACCCAGTCTTTCGTGCGCCGGCCCGGACGGTACAGGCTGTCCCTGCGTTTGGCGACGACGCCCTCCAGCCCCTGCGCCGCGGCCTGTTCAAACAGGCGCACGCCCGCGCCGTCCATGCCGGGACAGGGCGAGCAGCGCCGTTTCCCGGCGCACGGTTTCAAACAGGAGCGCCTTGCGTTCCATAAGCGGTACGGCGAACAGCTCCCGGCCGTCCAGGTACAATATGTCGTACGCGACGAAGCTTGCGGGGTGTTTCTCCGCGGCGAGTCCTATTTTAAAGGCGTTGGAGAGCAGGCTGCGGCGCTGGACTTCGGCAAAGTTCGGCCGGCCGCCGACCGCGACGATCAGCTCGCCGTCGAGAATGCACCTGCCGCGGGTCTGCGCCGCTATGCCCGCAAGCTCCGGGAACCGGGGCAGCAGGCGGTCGTTGCGCTTGTTGCGCAGCTCGCAGTTCCCCCTGCCCAGATAGGCGAGGCAGCGCTCGCCGTCCAGCTTCAGCTCAAAAATGAAATCCCGCTGTCAAACGCGCCGGCGCTCAAGCGATGAGCATGGGGGCGACGGACTTTTTTCAAAGGCGTCCATCAGCCGGTCCTGCGCGCCTTGTCCGCCTCCTTCACGCTCTGCTGGAGCGCGGACATCAGGTCGATGATATTGCCGGGCTTCTCCTCTGCGGGCGCGACGATTTCGCGGCCCGCGATCTTGTCCTGAATGAGCGCGCGCAGGCGGGCCTGGTACTCGTCGTGGTACAGCTCCGGCTGGAACGGCCTGTCCAGCGCCGATGAGCTGTTTTTGCAACGGCGAGCTCCGCATCCCACACCTCGGCGCCGACATACTCCCTTGTGGGCAGGACCTTAATTTCGTCCTTATAGTACATTTTTCGATCAGCAGGCCCGTATCGGTGGGCATGATGGTGGCGAGCAGGGTCTCGGATACGCCCATCACCGTCTTGGCGACGGCGACCTTGTTCTCCTCCCGCATGGCCCGCCACAGCAGCGCGAACGCCTTTCGCCGCCGGCTTCATGGCACGACGTGGTAGGACTTTTTCATAGTAGACCGGGTCGATGGAAGAAAGGTCGGTAAAATGGATAATCTGCAGGGAACGGTCCTTTTCCGTCTTGATCCGTTCAAACTCCTCGTCGGTTACGACGACATACTGATCCGCTTTTAGGCAAACCCCTTGACGATTTCGTCCTCTGCGGCCTCTTTGCCGCAGCCGGAGCAGACCTTTTTGTAACGAACGCGCGAATGGTCGCTCTTGCAGAGCTGGTTGAACCGGACGTCGTTGTCCTGCGTCGCCGTGTGCAGGGCGACGGGGATGTGGACGAGCCCGAACGAGATCGCGCCCTTATGTGATACCGCCATTTTGAATACACCTCTCTTTTTTATGAGTAGTATTCCCGCGCGCCCGCGCGTTATACGGACGGCGGCGGCGTTCAGTCCTCCATGACGCTGTGCAGGCCGGCCACGCTCGACCGGCAGGGAAAACACGGCGGTGCGGTATTTTGACTGCGTGCCGGTGCGCTGCATAATGGCTTTCATAATCGCGTCCTTGTCGCGCTTTTTCGCAACAATATAGACGATGTCCTTTTCGTCCGCGATGGAGATGCCGAAAAACTTGGTCACATAGTCGCATCCGGTGCCCTTGGCGTGAATGACCGTGCCGCCTGCGCCCACGCTGCGCGCCGCATCCATCACCACGTCGGCATTGCCGCGCTCCGTAATCGCCATGACCAGAGAATACGGCAGTTCGTTCTTATTCATCGTCTGCTCCTCCTGCATCATTTTCCCTCCAACAGATACTTCATGCCAGCGCTTCCGCCGACGCTTTCGAGCGGAATGGTGAGCGCTATGCCGTTGCCGGGCATGTCGATGCCCATTTCGAGACCATTTTCTGGATCAGCCGCCTGGCCAGCGCGCCGGGGACGACTGTCTGGACGATGGCCTTTTCGGACTTCTCAATGCCCAGGTAGTCGAGCGCTTTCTGCTGCGCCGTGCCGCTGCACAGCGAGCCGAACAGGATGTTGCACGCCGTTTTTCTGGAACAGTTCTATATACGCGTCTTCAAACTCGCGCTTGATAATCGCAATTAAAAGTTTCGTAATTCTCACCCTCTCCAATCACAGCTCGATAATCTCTTCCGTTTCCGGCTGCTCCGGCTGCACTTCTACGGCCTGCGCCGGCTGCTCCAGGCGTTTGCTCTTGAAGCGGAAATACAGGCCCAGCACCTGAATGGTGATGAGCGGCGTCATGGCGACCATGGCAACGACACCGAAGGCATCTGTGACCATATTGCCGCCGACGGCCGTACACGCGCCCATGGCAAGCGGCAGCAGAAACGTCGCCGTCATCGGCCCGGAGGCGACGCCGCCCGAGTCGAAGGCGATGGCGGTGAACACCGGCGGCACGAAGAAGCTCAGCACCGCCGCCAGCAGGTAGCCGGGCACGAGCAGGTACAGGATCGGCAGTCCGGTCAGGATACGCAGCATGGCCAGGCCCACCGACACTGCAACGCCGATGGCGAGGCTCTGGCGCATGGCCCGTTTGGGGATCACGCCCGAGGTCAGCTCATAGACCTGCTTGTTTAAAACGTGCACGGCGGGTTCCGCGGCGACAATGAAATAGCCCATGACCATGCCGATGGGGATGATGACCCAGCGGTAGTCCAGCCGCCCGAGCGCTTCGCCCAGATAGTTGCCCAACGGCATAAAGCCGACATTTGCCCCGGTCAAGAACAGGACGAGGCCCGCATACGTATAGAGCAGGCCCATGCAGACACGGATTACCTGCGCTTTGTGCATTTTCCGGCGCACTGTCTGAAACACCGCGAAAAACAGGGCGATGGGCAGCAGCGAGAGGCCGACTTCCTTCATATAAGTGGGAAAGGCGTTTTGAAAAAGCTGCCACATCTGCCGGGAGTTCTCTGTGTCCGGGACTGTGACGGGCGTATATGCGCCGCCGCCGGTCTGGTAGATCATGCCCAGGACCATGACCGCGAGGATCGGGCCCACTGAGCACAGCGCGACAAGGCCGAAGCTGTCCGCATCGCTGTTTTCATCGCTTCGCGTGGCGGCGATGCCCATGCCGAACGCCATGATAAAGGGTACGGTCATGGGGCCGGTGGTAACGCCGCCCGCATCAAACGCCACGGGCAGAAAATCGCCCGGCACAAAGAAGGAGATGATAAACACCACTGCATACAGGCCGATCCAGCAGATAGGAAGCCTTTTACTCGGAACAGGATGCGCAGCATGGCGACGACCAGAAACGCGCCCACGCCGACGGATACCGCACCGACGATCACAGCGTTGCTGATGGACGGGACCTGCTCCGCCAGCACCTGCAGATCGGGCTCGGACATGGTGATCATGCTGCCCACAAGAAAGCACATGAGCAGGATCAGCCAAAAAGCGCTTGGACCGCGTCGTCTCCGAGCCCACATACTGGCCGATCGGCATCATGGCCAGGTCGGCGCCGAGCGTGAACAGGCCCATGCCGGCAATCAGCAGCAGCGTACCGATCACATAGGCCGCCAGCACGCCGTTCGGGACCGGCACTATGGTGAAGCACAGGACGAACACGATGCCCGCGATCGGCAAAACCGACGCAAGCGCCTCGCGCCACTGCTCCAGGAGAATTGTTCTTTTCCTTTTCATGCATACCTCCCCGTCTGTCTACAATATGTCCGATATAAAGAAAAAGGCAAACACCGCCGTATCCGACCCATGTGTTTGTCTTTCGAATTCGCAGGCTGCGCGCACCGCAGCGCTTATACTAATATACTAAAAGGAAAAACGATGAAAAAGTCAAGTCCCGGCCGGCGGCAAGTTCTGCGCGGGTATGCGGGCCGGGCCTGCGGACGCAACAAAACCGGCCCCGAAACGGGGCCGGTTTTTAAGAAAAACAATCAGCGCGTTTTCTGCCTGCCGGCAACAAGCGCCGCGCCGGTCAGGCCGCGCCCGCGAGCAGCGTCAGAATACCCAAAGCGCAAAGCTGCGGTAGTCGCCCGTATCGGATTGTCCGGAACCGGGATCGACGACGGGGTCCTCCCGGCTTATATCCGGATCGGCCGCGCCACGGGTGCATTTTCCGTCCTCATACTTGTGCGCTCCGGTCGCCGGAATCACAACGGTTTTCTGGCTGCCGTAATTTGTTCCGTCCAGCTCCGCGCTCGCCGTATAGACCGTCGACCCGTCTTTGCCGCAGGTGGCGGCGGTCGTCTGTTCCGTGACCGCGGCGGTCACGGTGACGGTGTGGCTGGGGTCGTTCTCGCAGACAAAGGTGGCCGTGGCCTCAGAGTAATTCTCGGTCCAGGTCCATTCGGGGCTGTTCCACACATGCTTGCACAGCACGGCGGAGGTCAGAGGCTCGTCCGCAGAGCCGCCGGCCGGGATAAAGTAGGACTGGCTTTGCGCGCCGGTCGCATCGGTATAGACTTCCGCGCCGAACAGATCAAAGCCCTCACCGAGGGTAATGGCGACGCTCTTGTCCGCATTGACGCCGAGGAACGGTTTGCCGCCCTGCGTATTGACCGCCGTAACGGGAGCCGCCAGGAAAATGCCGCCGTCGTTCGCATTGCGGATCGCTGCGTCGTCGCCCTTGGCAGTTGCCGTGACGCTGGTGCCGGCGCCGGTAATCGACACAGGGCCGTCGCGGCCGATGATTGCGCTGCCGATCTCGGAAGTCGCATCTATTGTGCCGCCGGTAATGACCACGCCGTTCCAGCCGAGCAGGGCCGTATCTGTAGAGGCCACCCGCACCTGTCCGCCCTCTATATAGAGAATACCGCCCGCCTCGATGCCAAAGGCGTCGTCGAATCAATTTCAGTGTTCTCGCCGCGAATGACAATATCCCCTTCGCTGTACAGGCCATAGCCGCCCCACTCGGAGTCTTTGTCCGCAGTCAAATCCAGCACGCTGTTTTCCACAACCAGGCCGCCTGTGCCGCAAAAAGCTACAGCCTCGCCGTAATAGCTTGTGATTGCCACATGACTGTCTTTCAGGGTAATGGACGAAGGGATTTCGGCATCCGCGCCCTCGTCATAAGTCTGCGCAAACAGGCCGACGCTGTCGGCGTACACGGTCAGGTCCGCCGAATCCACAACGATATTCCCCTTCTCCGAAAACGCGCCGTGCCACTCGGAAACAAGCTCCGCAACAAGGCCGCCGTTTAAGGTAATGTCGCTTTGTCGCGACGAGACTGGGAAACGCGCCGCGATCTCCTTCAATGGCGTCCGCCGTCAGCGTTCCGGACCGGAAATGGTGAGACTGCCGCCGTAGACGTATACGTTATTCCCGTTCTCAGTGTACAGGGAAAGCTCCGCACCCTGCTCTGAATCTTCAGCGCGGCCGCCGTACTGTACAGCGCCGCGCCGCTCGTTCTGGCGGCCGCGCTGCCGATAGACACATTTCCCTTTACAACTATGGTGAAAGTATCGTCCGTCAAAACTTGAACGAATTTGGACGCCTGGATGTTTTCCAGCGTCAGCGTCCCCTTCTTTATTCAGCGTAGCCGTACCGTCGCCCACGCTGTTTTTCCCCGTCCGTCAGCAGCGTATTGTCCACCCAGACGTTCGTCGTCCCAGCCGCCAAGAGCTGTTATGGGCGCAAGCGCTAAAAACATAACGGCTGCCAGCAGTAAGGACAAAAATGTTTTCCTTTTCATTTTTTGCCTCCTCAGTTTGTAAAATTCTACCTTTTCAAACATTGATATTTAGTCAAAAAAATGCGCCCGTGCCAAAAAATACTTGAATTAAAATGCGACTTTTGCTATAATATGTTCACGGTATAATGTGTTTGGAAAAAGGTAGACAAATGCAAACGAACGACTCTTTACAGGCACAACGCCGCCGCGTGTGTATCCTGCAGTAATCGGCCAAATATCGGCGCGACAGCGCAGAGGAAAAATAATAAGGGCAATATGGAAAAACCGGAGAAAGCATACTGCTTTCTCCGGTTTATTTGCATTTGCTTCGCGGGCGGACAGGTGTGGACAGGTCTGTCCGGATTTACCTGCCGGCTTTTCTTCTTTTCTTTCCGGAAACGGTTCCGACAAGTGCGCCGCCCGATATGAATAGTCCGGCAGACCATAGCAGCAGATTATTGCTGTCGCCCGTCTGCGGGGGATTTTACGTCTTCTACCGGTTTTCTGGTAAACTCCGCTTGAATCGTTACCGTGCCCTCCGGCTGGGTAAAGGTATAGGTTCCGTCGCCGTTGTCTTTGACTTCTATCGCCTTTCCATTTTCATCGGTAACGGTGATTTTCTCCACTGCATAGCCGTCCTCCGGCTTCGGGGTGATGTCACCTTGTCGCCCGGCTTCGGGTTCGGATTGTCGATTTCCGTATCGCCGCCGTCCGTATCCTGGATTACAGGCGGGTATTCCGGTGCGGCCAACGCCGGGATTTCCACAGACGCTTTTGCATAGCCGCAGACCGTGCATTCCTCGTGCCTTAAGCCCGGAACGCCGATTTTGGCTTCTGCATCGACTTTCCATGCAAAGGTATGGGCCGATTCTTCGGACTTTACGCCGCAGGAGCAGTAACACCAATGGCGGGCGTCATTGGCGCTCCATGCGCTCTCGTTCCAGCTATGGTCGTGGATTGTTCCCGTAAACCCGCTCACCGTGCCGGTTTCGCCTGAGACTGCCAGCCTCATCAAAACCGGATTACTGCAAAAATCGGTATAGCGGTCTCCGTTGGCTTCTTCCGAGAAGATTTGAAGCGTATAGGTTCCGTCTGCGACTCCGGCAAGAGGAATGGAGATCGTGCCGCCTGCGCGGTTGGAACTGTCCGCCAGCTTGCCGTAGTATTTCACGGCCCCGTCGCTGTCTGTGAGAATGCAGGAAACAAACTGATTGTCTCCTGTGGTTGCGTCGGAATAGCTGAAGGATAGCGTTTCGCCCGTCTGCGTGCTCTGTGCGGTTGTCGCAATGAGCGTAAGATGCTGGCTGCTGGCTTTCATCGTAAGTTTTACCGTTCCGGCCGGCTCGGAAACGCCTGCGAGATTGCTCCCCTGCGGCCACAGATGATTTGCCGCCTTCGGCGGCTGCCGACACGAAGAGCACAGTGGACAGATTCATACTGAAAGCGGGCCGAACTGCGTATTCTTCAGCGGTCACACTGCCGTTGTACAGAACGCCTGCAGCGGAACACAGACCGCAGCTGTAGCCCAGTTCAAAGGCGGGGCACGGAGAGCGCAACCGCCAGAAATCACCGTAGCTTCGCACGGCGTCATCATTGATTGTGTCCCACTCTGCTTCCGACAGCGCCCAAAACTTCTGGTCCGCTATGCCCGGGCCGGCGATCCCATCTGCGCTGGGGCTCAGATACGTTCCGCCGCCGGTCAGACTCCTTGCGCGGATGACAGCCTGTTCCTTTGCGAAATCCCATCCGCCAGGGACACCATTGCCTGCTGCAGAGTGCTCCCCGCATACTCGTTCGGCGTTGTCCACGCCTCCATATCTGCCGGGTTGTTGGCATAATACCAGGTATCCTCGTCATACCGGCTCGAACCTTCAAAGCTGTAATATTTTCCCGTGCGGAATGCGGAATCCCCAAAATCATCGTCTGCCCCAAGCAGAGTGATATGGCCGGGCCGCGGCTCAACGCCGACTGTCCCGTCCCCGATAACCCACCATTCGTGCCCCGCAAAGGCTATCTTGCTGCTGTTGACCGTTAAATCCACAGGATTTCTTAACCTTAGAACTAAATGCAAGGGTGCTGTCCTTTTGAATGCTGTAATCCTGCAAGGAGTTGCCATCTTCCAGTTGCTTGCCGGCAAAAGATAAGCCGCTGCTGGTACGGCGGAATACCTTCCTTATCCTGAATTTTGTTTTTACATCTTCTATGCGGTCTGTGGGCTCTACCTCCAAGGTGATATGCTTGCCGTCAAGGTCTTGACAAAAATCTGCATGGCAAAAACCGGCGTTGACATTGCTATACACATGGCAAAGGCCAAAACCACCGCAAAGAAAACTGCGCATTGTTTTCTTCATATACCAATCCCCCTTATCATCAGGCGAAAGCCCGCCTATGCCCCGCCTTGCGCAAGGCCCGCCTGTGTAAGCACTGTGACCGCCGGGCTCGGCTTGCCCGCCGGCGGCAAAAGCCGTGGCGGGCAGCAGGCGGCTGAGCTATGACCGCACAAGGCAGCAGGCTCGAAAACCGATTTTTCGGCCCCAAAAAATCCTGCAAGTTTGTATCGCCGGCTCGAATAAAGTCTGCCGTTCTCGCCTTATTTCTCCAAGCTTGTATAGAAAAACAACTATTATAAATAATGCCACGTATCACTGCGATTTTCAAGTGTTTTTATAATTTTACATATATTTACGCTTTTCTTTTGACTTTTCGCCCGAATATATGGCGTGCGCTGGCAAAGGGCCGTGGAAAAAGATGCGGCCGTCCGCGCCCCGCACCCGCAAAAAGGTTGGTAGTGAGCCAAAGCCGTCGTGAGCGCGCCTGCAAGCGAACAGGCGACGCGAACGCGACCTTTGCGGAAAAGGAGGAGCAGCGGAATGAGCACGCTCTGACTTTTGAAAAAGTCGGAGCAAGCGATATGCAGCTTGCTCCGACGATGTTTTCACGGTTTTAGCGGGCGGAGGATACGCCCACGCAGCTCGCAAAAAGTTGGTAGCGACAGCGAGCCGTTGTGGGCGCCTGCAACCGAACAGGTGAGCCGAGCGTGACTTTTTGCGGAAAAGGAGGAGCAAGGAAGCGGGCGGATGGCTATTTTTGCAAAAAAATAAGCCGGAGCAAAGCGGACTTTGCTCCGACGTGGTACTACGAAAAAGACGCAGCTGCCCTGCGTCCCCGCAAAAGGTTGGTAGTGAGCCAAAGCCGTCGTGAGCGCGCCTACAAGCGAACAGGCGATGCGAACGCGACCTTTTGCGGAAGAGGAGGAGCAGCGGAATAAGCACGCTCTGACTTTTGAAAAAGTCGGAGCAAGCGATATGCAGCTTGCTCCGACGTGGCAAAGAGATTTTCACGGTTTCGGCTGATGGAGTGAAAAAGCTCCACGCAGCTCGCAAAAAGTTAGTAGCGACAGCAAGCCCGTGGAGAGGGCGTTTACAAGCGAACAGGCGAACTGAGCCTGACTTTTTGCGAAAAGGAGGAGCAAGGGAGCGGGCGGCCGGCTTATTTTTCGTAGCAAAAAATAAGCCGGAGCAAAAGCGGACTTTTGCTCCGACGTTGCTCCTACGAAAAGACGCAGCTGCCCTGCGCCCCCGCACCCGCAAAAGGTTGGTAGTGAGCCAAAGCCGTCGTGAGCGCGCCTGCAAGCGAACAGGCGACGCGAACGCGACCTTTTCGGAAAGAGACGCTGCGAAATGAGCGCACCGGCGGCTTTGCAAAAAGCCGCCGCAAGCGATATGCAGCTTGCTCCGACGATGTTTTCACGGTTTTAGCGGGCGGAGATACGCCCACGCAGCTCGCAAAAAGTTGGTAGCGACAGCGAACCGTTGTGAGGGCGCTTGCAACCGAACAGGTGAGCCGAGCGTGACTTTTTGCGAAAAAAGGAGGAGCAAGGGAGCGGGCGGCCGGCTTATTTTTGCAAAAAATAAGCCGGAGCAAAGCGGACTTTGCTCCGACGTGGGGGTACTACGAAAAAAGACGCAGCTGCCCTGCGTCCCCGCAAAAAGGTTGGTAGTGAGCCAAAGCCGTCGTGAGCGCGCCTGCAAGCGAACAGGCGACGCGAACGCGACCTTTTGCGGAAAAGGAGGAGCAGCGGCATGAGCGCGCTCTGACTTTTGAAAAAAGTCGGAGCAAGCGATATGCAGCTTGCTCCGACGATGTTTTCACGGTTTTAGCGGGCGGAGATACGCCCACGCAGCTCGCAAAAAGTTGGTAGCGACAGCGAACCGTTGTGAGGGCGCTTGCAACCGAACAGGTGAGCCGAGCGTGACTTTTTTCGAAAAGGAGGAGCAAAGAGAGCGGGCGGACGGCTTATTTTTGCAAAAAATAAGCCGGAAAAGCGGACTTTGCTCCGACGTGGGAAACCACTACGAAAGACGCAGCTGCCCTGCGTCCCCGCAAAGGTTGGTAGTGAGCCAAAGCCGTCGTGAGCGCGCCTACAAGCGAACAGGCGACGCGAACGCGACCTTTTGCGGAAAAAGGAGGAGCTGCGGAATGAGCACGCTCTGACTTTAAAAAAGTCGGAGCAAGCGATATGCAGCTTGCTCCGACGTGGTAGACAGAGGGACTCGAACCCACGGCCTCTCGCATGTGAAGCGAGCGCTCTAACCGACTGAGCTATGTCTCCATGTCTTACTCAATATTATACTCATGCCGCAGCGCTTTGTCAAATAAAAAGTGTGAAATTAGAAAAATACTATTCCCTTTGAACGCAAAGATGTGTTATACTGTTAACAAATCACGAACCTTTGAGGTGCAAAAACGGCAATGTTGAGGTACGCTTGTCAACACGGCTGCGGTTCTCGTTGGCTCCTGCATCGGGCTGCTTTTTCCGTAAGGGGCTTCCAGAGCGGTTCGGCCAGGTAATTATGAAAGGTCTCGGCCTGTGCGTCATGTATATCGGCATCAAGGGCGCGCTGAAGGGGGAAAACGAGATCATCGCAATCCTTTCCGTCGCGGTGGGCGCCGTGATCGGTGAACTGCTGCGGCTGGACGAGCGGCTGGAAAAGCTCGGGAGCTGGATTGAACGCAAATGCAAAAAGCGCGAGGACGACAAAACTTCCGTAACGGAGGGCTTCGTCAGCGCAAGCCTGCTTTTCTGCGTCGGCGCGATGACCATTCTCGGCTCGCTGGAAAGCGGTATTTCCGGCGACCACTCCACTTTTTGTTTCTCAAGTCCATTCTGGACTTCACCTGTTCCATCATATATGCGTCCACACTAGGCTACGGCGTGCGGCTTTTTTCCGCAGCGACGGTGCTTTGTGATTCAGGGTTCCATTACGCTGCTTGCAGGCTGGATCGCGCCTGTTCTAACCGAAACGGTGATTCTGGAAATGTCCTGCGTGGGCTCAATTCTGATTATCGGACTTGCGCTGAATATGCTCGGCATTACAAAACTGAAAATGATGAACTACATTCCCGCTATCTTTTGCCGCTGCTGTTCTGTCTATTTCTGTAACAGGCGGAAATAAGCATAAATAATATTTAAATTTGGAGGAATTGATGATGGCATTTTGTACTCAGTGTGGAAAGCAACTCGACGACGCCACGCGGTTCTGCCCCATCTGCGGCGCGCCCGCGGCGCAGGACGGTCCGGATACGGCGCAGCAGACCCCGCCACAGCAGGCGGCCGCGCCGGCAGGCGGACAGACGTGGAACCAGAACCCGTATGTGAACCCGGAGCAGATGGACGTTAACAACAACAAGGGCTACGCCATACTGTCCTATTTCTCGCTGCTCGTGCTCATCCCGATTTTTTGCCGCGAAAGATTCCAAATTCGCACGCTTCCACGCCAACCAGGGGCTGGTGCTCATGATATCCGAAGTGATATACTGGGTTGCCGTCGCGATTGTGACCGCGATTTTATGGCGATCAACTGGTGGCTCGGCAGCATTTTCAGCACGATTTTTCGCGCTGGGGGAACATCTTCTTCCTCGTCCTCTCCATTCTCGGCATCGTCTCCGCGGCGCAGGGCCAGTACAAGACTCTTCCGCTTATCGGAAAGATCAGCATTCTCAAGTAATAATACTGCGGTACATAAAGCCCCTGCCAAAAGGCAGGGGCTTTAAACTTTATATGATTACAGATGGACCTTGCGGCGCGGGTCCTCAAATTCCCGGACGCGCTGCTCATAGGCGCGCATCGCCACTTCCTGGAACGGAAGCGGCTGCTCTTCCGCGCCGATCAGGCGCAGCAGATACTGCGTAAAGGGCGGGTTGAACACCAGAAACGGGCCGAGCAGATAGGTGCCCATGAAGTTGTTGCGCTTGAGCCCCTCGTACGGACAGCCCTCGTACAGTCCGCGGCCGCGGACGACCTCGATAAACGGATAGGCGGACACGTCGCCGGACGAATCGGAGAACTGGCTTTTGAACCCGACGATCTTCATACCCTCAAAGCTGCCCAGGACAAGCCCGTTATACCGCCTGAACATGCGGCGGTGCGCCGTCGTCGGGAACAGGCCCAGCCCTTCGATACGGGACCCGTCCTCATTCTCGATATACTGCCCGAACACCTCCAGGCTGTTGCCGGTCGCGAGCACGGCTGCGCCGGCCTCAATCAGCTCCTCCAGCCGCTGCCGGTAGGGGCGCAGGGCGCATATGACCTTTTTCCTGCGCGCTTTCCGTCATGGCTCCGAGATAGATCAGCGCGGGCTGCTCGGAAACGAACAGCGGAACAGCATCGCGCGACGTTTCCACAAATTCCGCCCGCGGCAGGCAGCGCCGCAGGTATGCGACGTTTGCGTTATCGGCGAACAGATTGCCAAAGCTCGGGATATAATATTTCTATTTTCATGCCGGCTCCCCCGTCCTTCGCCGCGGCGAGCGCCTCCAGCGCGGCGGCGGTTTCGTCCTTGAGCTTCATTGCGAGGTCGTACTGAAACAGCTCATAGAGTATATAGACGCTGTCGGCGCCAGAGATCCGCTACTTTTACAAAGTCTTTCTCATGGCGGAAAGCCGTGATGCGCCCGTCGGAATGCCGGCAAGCAGCATGCGCAGCCTGTAATCCTGCGAGCGCGGGCCGGCTACATAGATATGCTCTATTCCCTCGCGGTTCAAAAATTCAAAATCCGTTTCATAGATCCAGGTGAGGTTTTCCGAGGTGTCCCGGTTGTCGTAGATATCGTCTATCATGATAAAGACGATTTTGCGGCCGGGCTCGCGGCTCACATAGTCAAAGACGCGGGAGCAGGCGATGGGGTTCTGGCCCTTGACGATATGGGCGACGAGTTTCACCCCGCCCGCATACTGCTCCACATAGCGGGTGTCGGTGATTTTGATTTTTCTCCATGGAGGCGCGGATATGCGCCGGGTCCATGCCGAGCACGCGCAGCAGGGCGATGACGGCGACTTCATTGTAGATATTGAAAAATGCTGTTGTTGACGAGATGATACTGCTCCTCCCCGCCGCCGGAGCGGACGGTCAGCCGGGCCGCGTCACGCGACGGCGCTGATTGCGTAATCGGGCGCGGGAGAGGTAAAGCCGCAGGGGCACTGCACGCGGCCGATGTGGTGATAGCGCTGGAACGAGAACTGGATCGGCGCGCCGCAGGCCGGACAGGAGCGCAGGTCCTGTATAATGCTGCCGCGCTGCTGGGGCTCGTCCGCAAGAGGGTCGATCCCGAAATAGACGCGCCGGTTCCCCGGCTGATCCGGCCGCTGATCAGGTCGTCGGCGTTGAGGATCAGGGTGGTGTCATCCGGAATCGCATCGTTCAGTATGCCCGAGATGAACTCGGTGTGCGCATTGCGCTTGACCGAGTCGCGGAACAGGTTGACGAGCAGGAAGTTCGGCCTGACATATTTGTAAATCAGCAGGAGCTGCGCTCGTCCACTTCAAAGACCGCGAAATCAAACCGGCTCCTGTTCCCCGCCGTTACGCCGGAAATAAGGCTCGATGCGACGCCGCTGTTGGTGTTGGAACCGTAGCGGTTGTCGAGCAGGGTATAGCCATTGTCCCGCAGAATATCGCCCAGCATATTGCAGACTGTCGTCTTCCCGTTGGTGCCGGTGACGGCGACGATGGTGCCGGGTTTCCGGACATATCCCAAAAACTGCGGGCAGAGCTTCAGCGCGATGCTGCCGGGCAGGTAGGTCGCGTTGCGGGCCGAGCAGGCGCATCGCCAGCCGCGCCGCCTTGGCGGCCCAGAGCGCGGCAAAGAATCTGATTTTTCCCATGGATCATTCTCCCGACGTTTTTGAATGGAACGCAATAAAAAAAAGGGCGGCGCAGCACGGCTATCCACCGCGGCAAACCGCCCTGACAATAGTTTAGCCAATGCGGGGCAAAAGTCAAGAGGCGCCGCGGAAAGAGCGGGCGGGCATGCCCGTGACAGGACCTGTAATCGGGGGGACCGGTTTACTCCAAGACATATTTGATTTATATTTCCATATATGATATAGTTTTATACAATATAATTCAAAGAAAGGATTTCCCGTTTTTATGCACGCACTCAAAGACAAAAACTTTCTTCGCGGCACGATTGCCATCGCCCTGCCCATTGCGATGCAGAACCTCATCTCCTTTGTCGTCCAGCTGGCCGACACCGTTATGCTCGGACTCGCTCCCGGCGGCGAAACGCTGCTCTCCGCCTCCTCCCTCGCAAACCAGCCGTTCTTTATTCTGTCCATCGCCTGTTTCGGCTTTTCCGGCGCGGCTACCGTACTCAGCGCGCAGTACTATGGGAAAAAAGACTACGCCAGCGTGCGCGTCATACTCTCCATTGTGCTCAAAGCGGTGATTCTCGTCTCGATTGTTCTGGGGCTGGCCGTGCTGCTGTTCCCCGAGCACGTCATGCGCCTGTACACCGACAGCCCGGCCGTGATCGAACGCGGCGCCGAATATCTGCGCATACTCGGCTACGCCTATTTTACCTTCGGATTCAGCAACACCCTTGTATGCTGCCTGCGCTCGGTCGAGATTGTAAAAATATCGGTGGTGGTCAACCTCGCGTCGCTCGCCACAAACGTATTCCTCAACTGGGTGCTGATCTTCGGCAATCTCGGCGCGCCCGCGCTCGGCATCCAGGGCGCGGCCATTGCGACGCTGACGGCGCGGCTGCTTGAATTCGTGATCATCTGCGTCTATGTCTTCCTCATCGACAAGCGCCTGCGCTTCCGGCTGAGGGACATGCTCTCGTACAACGGCACGCTTGCCAAAGATATTCTCAAATACGGCAGCCCCTGTTGCTGATCAACGAGGTCGCGTGGGCCCTCGCCATCTCGCTGCAGGCGGTCATACTCGGGCATATTACATACAGCGAGGGGGATCCCGTCGCCGCGAACTCCATCGCCAACACCATTCAGCAGCTTGCCACGATTGTGATCTTCGGCATCGCGAACGCCGCGGCCGTCATGGTGGGCAAGGCCATCGGCGAGGGCGATACCGAGACGGCGCAGCAGCGCGCCGGCGCGTACAAATACGTAAGCTATATCGTGGGAGCTGTCGCCTGCATTGTGATTCTGCTGCTGCGCAATGTGGCTGTCGGCTTCTACAACATACCCGAGGCGACCAAGCTGCTCGCTTCGCAGATGCTTGTCGTGACCGCGTTTATTTCGTTTTCGTCTCCCAGTCCGCCATATTCATTGTCGGCGTGTTCCGGGGCGCGGGCGACACGCGCTACTGCCTCATTATGGAGATGCTCTGCCTGTGGGGCATTTCGCTGCCCCTCGCCTTTCTCGGCGCCTATGTATTTATGCTGCCCGTACCGCTTGTGCTCGCGCTGATGAAACTGGACGAGCCGGCGAAGGCGATTCTGTGCCTGATCCATCTGCGGCGCGGGAAATGGCTCAAAGTCGTTACACGCGACTTTGACGATGGCGGAGAACCCTGCCAGACGGCAGAAACAGCAGTGTAGTCCGGTTCGTTTGCGGACGGACGGGCATAATAGATAGAATGATGATATGAGGTGAGAACTATGGAATACATGGACCTGCGCGAGGTATACGCCGACCCCGCCGCGTATATGGACGGCGCCGTCGGCCTGCAGGGCTGGATACGCAACCACAGACGGCAGCGATCATTCGGATTCATGGACTTTTTCGACGGTACGGCGATGCAGGAATCCAGATCGTCTACGACGAGGACACGCCCGGCTTTGCGGAGGTACAGGCTCTGCGCCCGGGCGCGGCGATCAGGCCTGCGGCGTGCTGCGCCGGTCTGCTCGCGGAGGACTGGAGCTGCATGCGCAGAGCATTGCGCTGGAGGGCGACTGCCCGGAGGACTACCCGCTGCAGCCCAAGCGGCACACGGTTGAATTCCTGCGGCAGATCGCCTATCTCCGGCCGCGCACGCGCCTGTTCCAGGCCGTATTCCGCGTCCGCAGCGCAGCGGCCGCGGCCATTCACCGTTATTTTACGGACAACGGATATGTGTATGTGCACACGCCGATTCTCACCGCAAACGACGGCGAGGGCGCGGGCAACATTCACCGTTACCACCCTGGACCCGGCGGCGGGCGCGCCCGATTATGCGCGGGATTTCTTCGGGAAAAAGACCGCTCTTGCCGTAACAGGACAGCTCGAGGGCGAGACGTTCGCACTCGCCTTTAAAAGATATACACCTTTGGGCCGACTTTCCGGGCCGAGGACTCGAACACCAAGACCCACGCCGCCGAATTCTGGATGATTGAGCCGGAAATTGAGTTCTGCGACCTGAATATGCTCATGGACATAGAGGAGGCGTTCTTGAAATATGTAGTCGCGGCCGTGCTGGAACAGTGCGGCGACGAGCTGGCATTTCTCGACGGCTACACCAAAAGCGGGCTTGTGGAAAAGCTCAGGGCGCTCGCAGGCGGCGGCATGGCGCGCGTATCCCACGCCGAGGCGATAGAATTCTGCAGCGCAGCGGCGCCGCGTTTGAATACCCGCCACAGCAGGGTGCGACCTGCGCGCGAGCACGAGAAGTACCTGACGGACGTGCATTTTAAATCGCCCGTATTCGTCTACGACTGGCCGGCCGGCATCAAGGCGTTTTACATGCGGCAAAACGACGACGGCAAAACCGTTGCCGCCGTCGACCTGCTCGTCCCCCCGCCGGCGAGCTGATGGGCGGCAGCCAGCGCGAGAGCGGTACGACCGGCTGCGCGGACGCATGGAGGAGCTCGGCATGGATACGGCGGCGATGGAGTGGTACCTGAATCTGCGCCGCTTCGGCGGATGCAAGCACGCGGGCTTCGGTATGGGCTTTGAACGGCTGCTCATCTACCTGACCGGCGTGGACAATATCCGCGATGTGATTCCCTATCCGCGCACGCCCGGAAGCTGCGAATTCTAGGCTGGCCGGGCGCGGCGGTTGAGGCTGCAACGCGACGGCAGGGCTGGGCGCGGCGGCAAAGCTGGAGCGCGGCGGCAGGGCCGGGGCGCGGCGGCAGGGCTACGGCGCGGCGGCAGGGCCGGGCGCGGCGGCAGGGCCGAGGCGCGGCGGTTGAGGCTGGGGCGCGGCGGCAGGGCTAAAGCGCGGCGGCAGGGCTGGAGCGCGGCGGCAGGGCCGAGGCGCGGCGGCAGGGCCGGGCGCGGCGTTTACATGCAACGGATTTTCAGCGCGGCGGCAGGGGCCCCGCGCAGGGCGATACGACGAAGGCGCTCCCGCCGATACGCGGGAGCGTTTTTATACGCGGTTGCGGGCGGGGGGCGGTGCATGAGACGCATGATTCCGAACATACTGAAAGGGAAAGGATGAGTGCGCCATGGGACAGCCGCAGAAAAAATACAGCCTGTTTACCGCGATCGCCATGATTGTCGGCACCGTGATCGGGTCCGGGATCTTTTTCAAAAGCGCGTCCGTACTGGAAAAGACCGGCGGCAGCCTGCTGCTCGGCGCGGCACTGTTCGCCCTGTGCGCGCTCGGCATCGTATTCGGCGGGCTTACCATCGGACAGCTCGCCTGCCGGACCGACCGGCCGGGCGGCGTGCTCGCGTACCTGGAAACATATGCGGATGCGAGAACCGCCTGCGGGTTCGGCTGGTTTCAGGTTCTGCTCTACTACCCCTCGCTCATCGCCGTGATCGCATGGGTGGCCGCCGCCTACCTCCAGGACCTGTTCGGCATGCAGGGCGGGCTGGAAACGCAGATTCTGACCGCCGCCGTGCTGATTCTCGCGCTGTTTGGACTCAACATTCTCTCCGCCAGGGCCGGAGGCCTGTTCCAGAACGCGACGGCCGTTGTAAAACTCATTCCACTGGCCGGATTGACCGTTCTGGGGTTTCTGTACGGCGACCCCGCCGCGCTGACCGCGGCGCCCGGGGCGGCGGCGGGCGGCCCCTCCCTTTATACGCGCGCGCGGCCGCCATCCCGGCTGTCGCTTTCATGTTCGACGGCTGGGTCGTCGCCACCTCCGTCTGCGCCGAGATCAAAGCATCCAAAAGGACGCTTCCGCTCGCGCTTGCCGTCGCGCCCGCCTGCATTCTCGCCGTATACGTCCTGTACTTTATCGGCGCGGGCCTGTATCTAGGCCCGGACGCGATGGCGGAACTGGGAGACGGCTATATTTACGCCGCGGCGGCGCAGGCGCTTGGCAGAAGCGGCGGGACGGTCGTGCTGGCGATGATTACAGCGGCCGTCCTGGGCACGGTCAACGGCTATGTCATCGGGGCGGCGCGCATGCCGTACGCGCTGGCGCAGGCCGGGTTCTGCCCCTGTCCGCGCCTGTTTGCGCGCACGGACGGGCGTGCGGACATTCCCCTGCCCTCCGCCGCGTTTGCCTGCGCATGCGCCCTGCTCATGCTCGGACTCCACTATCTGATTGTGCGCCTGGAGCTTCTGCCGGGCTACGACGTATCCGAAATTGCGGTCGCGGTAAGCTACCTGCTGTACAGCATCCTCTATATACGCGTGATCGCCCTGTACCGAAAGGGGGAAATCCGCGGCGTATTCCACGGCTTGTGTTTCCCCCTGCTCGCCCTGGCCGGCGCGGCCGTTGTTGTGCTGGGCGCGGCGCAGAGCCGTATGTTCTGGCTCAATCTCGCCGTCTGCGCCGCTGTTTTCTTCGGCGGCTTCCTCTACTGCGGACGGACGCGGCACGGCGGGCACGGCGGCGGACATGATTTACGGATGGGTATTGACTTTTGAGGCGCAGGGACATAGAATATGGACAGACCAGGCTATGAAAATAATGATACGGAGGAGTATTTTATGACAAAAGAGTTTTACGAGCAAGTACGCGCAGAGGCACTGCCCTATTATGAAAAAGGCGCACATTGTGCTTACGGACAAGGAAAAGGAAAATCTGGAGATCGTAGACTTCGGCATGCAGGACAATTTTTTACAACCTCGGCATTTGCATCGTTACATATGTAAACAACGAACGCTACTGCGGCAAGGAAATGATGCTGTTCCCGCACCAGACCTGCGCGGAGCACTGGCATCCCCCTGTCGACACCGGCAAGCAGGAGACGTTCCGCTGCCGCTACGGCACGGTGTACGTATACGTCGACGGCGAGCCCACGCCCAATCCCAAGGTGCAGCCGCCTGAAAAGGACAGGGAGTACTTTACCGCGTTTCACGAAATCGTGCTGCAGCCCGGCGATATGTTCACCATGAAGCCGCACACAAAGCACTGGTTCCAGGCCGGGCCGGAAGGCGCGATTGTGAGCGAGTTCAGCTCGCAGAGCAACGACGACACCGACGTATTTACCGACCCGCGCATCGACCGCACGTTCAAAAGGTTGAATAAAGGGGCCTGCAATATGATTGTTGGAATGAACGACGTGCTCCTGCCCGCGCGCGAGGGGCATTACGCCGTCGGCATGTTCAACGCCGTTACTTCGGACATGGTCCGCGGCGTTGTGGAGGCGGCGGAGGAGCTGCGCGCGCCCATCCTGCTGAGCACCTGCGAGATCTTTCTGAAATACTGGCCCATGGAGGAACTGGCGCACTACTTCCAGTTTATTGCCAGGCGGGCCAGCGTGCCCGTCTGCTTCCACTTCGACCACGGCAAGTCGGAGGCCGCCTGCCTGCGCGCGCTGGAGCTCGGCTTTACCTCGATTATGTACGATACGTCCGCCCTCCCCTTTGAGGAAAACCTCAGGCGCGTGAAGGAAATGGCGTACAAGGCGCATTCCGTCGGCGTACAGATTGAGGCGGAGCTGGGCCGCGTCGGGGACAACGAGGGCTCGGCCGAGGGCGCGGACGTGCTCGATGTGCCGGAGAACTACTACACCGACCCGGAGCAGGCGCGGCAGTTCGTTGCGGAGACGGGCGTGGACGCGCTCGCCATTGCGGTGGGAAACGCGCACGGCGCGTACAAGTTCCCGCCGAAGCTCGACTTTGACCGCATCGACGCGATTGCGGCCGCTGTGCCCGTTCCCCTCGTTCTGCACGGCGGTTCCGGGATTGGGGACGATGATTTCCCGCACCGCCATACGCAAGGGGATTGCGAAAGTGAACATATTTACAGACCTGAGCCTTGCCGGCGGAAAAGCCGCGGCCGCGGCCTATGCTGACGGCCGGGGGCTGGCGGACATGGTGCTGCCGGCCGTGGAGGCCGTCAAGCAGGCGGCGGCTGAAAAAATCAGGCTGTTCGGCGCGGCCGGAAAGCCTGAGAGGTGACAGGACATGGACTATGAACAGAAACGCCGCTATATCGGCAACGACGCGCAGCTCTTCTCCGTCAAGGAATACACGCTGACCCAGGGCAAAGCGCGCGGCGTGCGCGCCGTGGACGTCTCGACCGCCGCGGGGCTGGACTACACCGTTCTGCCCGACCGGTGCATGGACATTCATCAGGTGCGCTTTCAGGGGAAAAACGCATGCCTGCTCACGCCGACCGGCATTGTCGCGCCCGCCTACTATGACGACGCGGGCGACGGACTGCTTAAGAGCTTTACCGGCGGGTTCCTAACGACCTGCGGGCTGGAAAACATCGGCAGGCCGAGCGAATGCGACGGCGCGCCCGCTGGGCCTGCACGGCAGCCTGTCGCAGACGCCGGCGGAACGCCTGAGCGTGAGCGTGGAGGACGGCGGCGGCCGGCCGATGATCGTGCTTTCCGGCACGATGCGATGCGCAAAGTTCTTCGGGCACAACCTGGCTTTCAAGCGCTCCATTCTCAGCGCGTACGACGAGGCGGGCTTTTTCATCCGCGACGAGATCACAAACCGCGGCTTTAAAACCGCGCCGTTTATGCTGCTGTACCATTTCAATATCGGCTACCCGCTTCTGAGCGAGCAGGCGCGGATGTGCATCCCCTCCGCCGCTGTGCGCGGGCGCGACGCGCATGCGCAGGAACACATCGGCGCATGGGAGGAGCTGACGCCGCCGCAGGCGGGCTGCGAGGAGGTCTGCTACTACCACGACGTGCAGGCCGACGAGAACGGCAGGGCGACGGTGGGCGTGGTCAACCCGGAGCTCGGACAGAGGCTGCAGATCAGCTATGACAAAAACGTGCTCGACCACTTTGTGGAGTGGAAGATGATGGGCGAGGGCGACTACGCGCTCGGCCTGGAGCCCGGCAACGCGACCATTGACGGCTACGCGCAGGCGAAGCGGGACGGTTCGCTCAAGACCCTGGCTCCGGGACAGACTGTTGTGAGCACGGTTCAGGTGCGTTTCGAGGCGCTTCGGTAAGCCCGGCGCGCTTTTGCAAAAGGCCTCCGTACGGGGCCTTTTGCCCTGCCTGCAATGTTTTTCGGCGCGCAAGCCTTGCAAAAGCCGCGGCGCGCCGCTATACTATATACAAACGACTTTGATGGAGGGAAAACAGACATGAAACGCATTCTCGCGGCGGCCGCCGCGTTCGCCCTGCTCTGCACACTGTTCGCCGCCTGCGGAAAAACGGAAAATCCGGACAGTTCGCAGAGCGCTTCGTCCATATCCAGCAGCAGCGTCTCCAGCAGCAGCTCCAGCAGTTCCAGCAGTATAAGCAGCTCGAGCAGTTCCAGCAGCGCAAGCCTGAGCAGCAGCTCTGCATCGGAGTCCGTGCCAGTGATGGGGCCGATCTCCCGCCCCTAGGACGGCATTATCCCGGACGAACTCCAGGCCATGTTCGACAAGACGCTGGCAGAGATTTTCCCCGATCTGCCCGAGCCCAGCCATATGGAGGGCGGCAGCGCGTGGTATCTCCTGGACAAAAACGACAACACCTACCTGCTGTTCAGCCCGTTCGGCGAGCCGGACGAGAACTATTTGCAGGGATTGCGGGCAATGTCCGGCTGCTGATGGAGGGCAAGGACAAAGTTTCCGTCGCCGACCTGAAAGCTGCGTACGGCGACCGGTTCACGGTGGAAGCGGACATGATGAACGACGGCTGGATCGGTATTCTGAACGCGGACGGGCTTGTTGTGTTTTTCGAGGGGCTTGTCAGCAACAGCGACGACAACATCACCCAGTTCCGGATGCGGATTGACGACAGTTTATATTCCTGAACCCATGCCGCTTGCAGGCGGGAGATTGGCTCCCGCCTGTTTTTTTATGCGACGCGTCCAGTTGATTTTCACCGGAGAGATATGCTATAATAGGTCAAAAAGTCGGAGGGAGCGGCGAAATATGGCGGAGCAGGCGCAGGACATACTGGAAGAAATACTGCAGGAAAGCGAACGGGAACGGCGGCTGTTCGGCTTTGACGCGGCGACGAACGCGGCGCTGCGCGGCGTCGCGGACATGGAGGAGGCGGCGCTTGGCGCGCATGCGACGAAGAATTCGGAGGCGCTGCGCAAGTTCGACCGGAAAAACGAGTACGACATCCTGCGCGGGCCGTTTGCCATCGACACGGACAAAATCCTGCACAACGCTCTGTACAACCGGTATATCGACAAGACGCAGGTGTTTTCCTTTTATAAAAACGACGATATTACGCGGCGGTCCACCCATGTGCAGCTTGTTTCCCGGATTGCGCGCACGATCGGGCGGGCGCTGCGGCTCAACCTGGACCTGATCGAGGCGATCGCGGTGGGCCACGATATCGGCCATACCCCGTTCGGGCACCGGGGCGAGCAGTACCTGAGCGACCTGTATCTGCAAAGCGACAGGCACAGGTACTTCAACCACAACGTACACAGCGTGCGGGTGCTCAAAACCATTACGAAAACCAACCTCACCCTGCAGACTCTGGACGGGATTTTGTGCCACAACGGCGAGGACGAGTTTATCGAGTACCGGCCGAGCGGGCTGAACAGCTTTGAAGCGTTTGAGCAGAACGTCGAGCAGTGCTACACGGACAAGGCCTTTATCAAAACGCTGCGCCCCAACACGATGGGAGGGCTGCGTGGTCCGCATCAGCGACATGATCGCCTATATCTGGAAAGACCGGCAGGACGCAAGGAAGCTGGACCTGACAAAAGACGTTTTTTTTCACCCCGACCATACTGGGCGCCAACAACATCGAGTTTCTCAACAACATTGTGATTAACCTTGTGAAAACAGCATGGATGCGGACTGCCTGCGCATGGACCCTGAGGTATTTGACGCGCTCAGGACGCTCAAGGGCGAGAACTATGAATTTATATACAAAACGAGCAGGTAATGGAGCCGTACGAGACGGTGGTCCGGCCCATGATGGAGCGCATGTACCGCAGGCTGTACAAGGACCTGATTCTCAACCAGTTCCAGTCGCCGGTGTATCAGCACCATCTCAGCCATTATATTCTGGGCAAGAGCTACCGGGACGAGGAGAACCGCGTGACGGCGGACCCGGACGATATTGTGGTCGATTACATTGCGAGCATGACGGACGACTACTTCATCGACCTGTACGAATACCTGTTCCCCGACGACCCATTCAACCAGAAAGTGCGGTATATTCCTATTTCTGAGCGGCGAAAAGCGCCTGCGGCCGGTAAAAACCGGCTGCAGGCGCTTTTTTCAGCGTTTCAGAGGCGCTCCTTGCAGGACCAGGAGACGACGTCGAGCCGCAGCACCGCCGTCTGCGATACGGCGGCGGCGGGAAACGTCCACTCCCCGTTCCCGCGCATAGTGCTCCATAATCCGGGAAAGACCGTACGCCTTCTCCCCGGCGACTCCAGCAGACGGATCCGGCCCCTGCCCATGACGCTCTGAAACCTGCAGGTATACGAGCAGGCGTCCGCCCCCTCCGGTAAAAGGCGAGCACCCTGTCCGTCTCAAAGCTCACGGTATGCTGCGACTGCGCAAGCTCCATCTTTTTTCCCGAGCGCGCCGTGGAAATACAGCGCAAGCTTTCCGCCCTCGTCCTCAAACCCAAAATTCATGGGGACGATATAGGCCCCCTCTCCATCCACAAAGCCGAGGCGGCAGCAGTCGCACTGCTGCAGAATGTCCAGCATCCGCCCGTAGTCCGTCACTTCCCGGTCCGCTCTTCTCATATTCTCCTCCAAAGCAACGCGGCGAAACCGCAATGGGCCCCGCCGCGTTTGATTTGATTATCTCAGGCGCGTTCAGCTCATCAGCCGCACAAGCACCGCTTTCTGCGCGTGCAGGCGGTTTTCCGCCTCGTCGAATATTTCCTGCGCATGCGCTTCCAAAACCTCTTCGGTGATCTCCTCCCCGCGGTGCGCGGGCAGGCAGTGCAGCACCATTGCATCGGGCTTTGCGGCGCGCATGAGCGCGCTGTTGACCTGGTAGCCCGCGAACGCCGCCATGCGCTGCCGGCTCTCCTCCTCCTGGCCCATGGACGCCCACACGTCGGTATACACCACGTCCGCGCCCGCGGCCGCTTCCTCCACCGATTCCGTGCAGGTGAACGTGCCGTTTTGCGAAGCCCACTGCATAATCTGCGCGTCGGGCCGGTAGGCTGCGGGACAGGCGATGCTGACTTCCATGCCCGTCTTGATCCCGCCGACGATCAGGGAGTTGGCCATGTTGTTGCCGTCGCCCACAAAACAGAGCTTACGGCCGCAAAGCTCCTTTTTGCGGGCGCGGATCGTCATCAGATCCGCGAGCACCTGGCAGGGTGCGCATAGTCGGTCAGCCCGTTGACAGCGGGTATGCTGCCGTAACGGGCCAGGTCCTCCGCTTCTTTCTGCGCATAGGTACGGATCATGACGCCGTGCAGATAGCGAGAAGCACGCGCGCGGTGTCCTGGATCCGGTTCGCCGCGGTCGATCTGCAGGCCGGTGCTCAGAAACAGCGCGCTGCCGCCCAGCTCGTACATCCCCACTTCAAAGGAGACGCGGTGCGCGTGGACGCCTTGCGGAAAAATCATCCCCAGCGACTTCCCCTCGAGATACCGGTGCGGCTCGCCCGCATCGCGCTTGCGCTTAAGTTCATCGCCCAAGTCCAGTATCTCCAGTATTTCCGCCGTGGTCAAATCCGATAATTTCAGCAAGTGCCGCATGGCCCCGTCCTCCTCCATCCCGATGGGATGCATATATATTCTGTATAATTTTCAATTATACACGTTTTTTGACCCATGTCAAGCATATTTATACATTTTCATGAATTTTTTAATTAATAAATGGTCCAAGCTCCCGGCCTGGCCATGCCGGGTAACGGGCATCGGACGGTCATGCCGCGATGCAATTCGCGGTCAGCTTTCGCGGTCGACCGTCTTCATCGGCTTGAGGTTGCCGATTTTATTGCGGCGGCGGACCAGCACTTCCTCCACGGCGGAAAGGGGCACCTCCCGCTCGGCAAGCAGCACCAGCAGATGGTAGAGCAGGTCGCACACCTCCTCCGCCCAAGCGGCTCCTGTTCCGGGTTCTTGGCGGCGATGATTACCTCGCTGCACTCCTCCCCGCACTTTTTCAGGATTTTGTCCAGGCCCTTTTCAAACAGATAGGCGGTATACGACCCCTCGCTCGGATTGCGTTTGCGGTCGCAGACGATTTCATACAGTTCGCGCAGCACTTCCATGGTTTAAAACTCCTTTACCGTATTGAAAAAACAGGTGCGGCTGCCCGTGTGGCAGGCGGGGCCCGTCTGCTCGACCGTGACGAGCAGGGGGTGTCGCAGTCGCAGTCGGCGGTAATGCAGCAGCACCCGCTGCACATGCCCCGACGTCTCGCCCTTTTTTCCAGAGCTTGCCGCGCGACCGGCTGAAAAAACAGGTGTAGCCTGTTTCCAGCGTGACGGCCAGGCTTTTCGCGGTTCATATATGCGAGCATGAGCACCTCGTTTGTGCCCGCCTGCTGGACGATGGCGGGGATCAGCTCCCCTTTTTGCAAACAGCCGGTCCAGATCCATATGCAGTCTCCTTTCCTAACGAACGGGTATCCCGCGCGCGCGCAGGTAGTCTTTCACCTGGCCGACCGTCAGTTCCCCGTAATGGAACAGGGGAGGCCGCCAGGGCCGCCGAAGCGGGCGTTTTTTCAAACACCTCGGCAAAATGCGCAAGGCTGCCGCAGCCGCCCGACGCGATGACCGGCACGCCGACTTCGCGGGCGACGGCGTTGAGCATGTCGATATCGAACCCGTCGCGCGTTCCGTCCGCGTCCATGGAGGTGAGCAGGATCTCGCCAGCGCCCAGGCGCACGCCCTCGTCGCGCCATTCGACCGCGTCCAGGCCCGTGTCGATCCGGCCGCCGTTGATGACGACGGAATACCCGCCCGCGGCGTTGCGGCGCGCGTCGATGGCGAGCACGACGCACTGGCTGCCGAACTGCGCGGCCGCGGCCGCGATCAGCCCGGGACTGCGCACGGCGGCGGAGTTGACGGACGCCTTGTCCCGCGCCGGCGCGCAGCAGGGCGCGCATGTCGTCCGCAGTGCGGATCCCGCCGCCCACAGTCAGCGGAACGAACACTTCCCGGGCCGTCCGGCGGACTACGTCCGCCATGGTCCCCGCGCTTCATGCGTGGCGGTGATATCCAGAAACACGATTTCGTCCGCGCCCTGCGCATTGTAGGCCTTGGCGCATTCCACGGGGTCGCCCACCTTTTGATTCCGACAAAATTGACGCCTTTGACCACGTTGCCGTCCCGCACGTCCAGGCAGGGGATGATCCGTTTCGCAAGCATTTGCATTCACCCGCTTTCCGTATTACACGGCCCGGCCGTGGCAGCGGCGAGCGCCTGTTTCAGATCGAGCGCGCCGCTGTACAGCGATTTTCCGCAGATCACGCCGTACAGGCCGAGCTTCCTGCAGGCGGCGACGTCGTCAATCCGGCGACGCCGCCGCTGGCGATGACGTTACACGACACCGCGCTCTGCAGCGCCTCCAGATGCGCGAGGTTGAGCCCCCTCGAGCGTGCCGTCGCGCGAAATATCGGTATAGATAATGGTTTTACGCCGATTGACTCCATCTCCCTTGGCGAGCGTGATGTAGTCCACGTCGCTCTGCTCGAGCCAGCCGTTGGTGGCGACGCGGCCGCCGCGCGCGTCGATCCCGACTGCGAGCCGATCGCCGAACATGGACACCGCGAGCTTTGTCAGCGGCTTGTTGCTGACGGCGACAGAGCCCAGGATGATGCGGTGCGCGCCGAGGCTTCGGTAGAACTCCATATCCGCCAGGGTACGGATTCCGCCGCCGATCTGCACGCGCAGGCCGGTGTTTTCAAGCACACGGCGCACCTGGCCGGCATTGACCGGCTTTTTCTGCTTCGCACCGTCCAGGTCGACCATGTGAAGCCAGCCGCAGCCGCTGAACGCAAAATGCTGCGCTGTCTCCAGAATATCGTCCGCCATCTGGGCCGCGGTTGCGTAATCGCCCCCGGACGAGGCGGACGCATTTGCCGCCGATCATATCTATTGCAGGGAACAGGATCATTCCGCCATCCTCCAGAAATTCCGCAGTATTGTCAGCCCGGCCTCGCCGCTCTTCTCGGGTGGAACTGGCAGCCGAACACCTGCCCGCGCCCCACTACGGCGGGGGACCGGTTCTCCGTACTCCGCATCGGCCAGAACAACGCCGGCGGCCGTATCGGCCCTATAGGAGTGCACAAAGTAGACGTAGCTGCCCGCGTCCACGCCTGCGAGCAGGGGGGAGTCGGCATGCAGGCGCAGGCTGTTCCAGCCCATGTGCGGGATGGGAAGTCCCTCCGCGCAGCCGGACTACCCGGCCCGGGAGCAGGCCGAGCCCCGGCGTCTGAACAAATTCGGTACCCGTTTCAAACAGCACCTGCATGCCAAGGCAGATGCCCAGAAAGGGCTTTCGCCTGTGCCGCGGCAGCGGCGCTGTCAGAGCGGCCGCGTTGAGCTTCTCCATTGCGTCCGGGAACGCGCCCACGCCCGGCAGGAGCACGGCCGCGCTCTTTTCCAGCACGGCCGGGTCGGAGGTGACGGGCTGCGCGCGCCGATATAGTCCAGCGCATTCTTCAGGGAAAACAGATTTCCCGCGCCGTAGTCCACAATCGCGATATATGTATCCATGGCAGCTCCCTCAAACCAGTATCCCGTCCAGCGCCGCTGTCAGCGCGGCGTTTTCCGCTTCGCTGCCCGCCGTGATGCGCAGATGCGAGCCCAGGCAGCGGACGATAATCCCCGCTCTTTCAGGCCGGCAAAGACTGCTCCGGCGTCCGGCATGGAGACGTACAGGAAGTTGGTGCGCGACGGATAAATCCGGTACGCCCCGCTTTCCGGGACAGCAGCGATTCCAGCTCCCGCGACAGCGCCTGCCGGGACGCGACAAGCTCTGCGGCCGCTTCGCGCAGGTAATCCCTGCTGCTCCAGTACGGCGGCGCCGATCATGGCGGAAACGCCGTTTACGTTATAGGGCGACTTGACGGCGCGCAGCGCGTCCGTAATCCGTTCATTTGCCACGGCGAAGCCCAGCCGGATATTGGCAAGGCCCACCGCCTTGGAGCAGGTTTTGAGGATTACGAGGTTGTCATACTCCTCTGCTTCGCCGAGCAGGCTCTGATCCCAGAAGTCCATATACGCCTCGTCAAGAATGACGAGCGCGTCGGTACTGCAGCAGAGAGCGCACCTCGGCGCGCTCCATGCCGACGGAGGTGGGATTGCAGGGATTGGAAAACGACGGCGCGCGCGCCCGTCTCCCGTATCTTCGCGGCGATTTCGGCGCCGGACACGGCGGCGTCCGGCCCCTTTTTCCAGCACAGCGCAGTCCGCCTCGTACAGCGCGGCGTAAAACGGGTACATGCTGAAGTCGGGCGTGAGGGTGAGGACCGTATCGCCCTTTCCAGAAAACAGGCGAGCAGGATGCTGATAAGCTCGTCGGAGCCGTTGCCCGCCGTGACGCAGCGCGGCCTTACGCCATAGGCCGCCGCCGCGGCGGCGCAGGCGCGTTCGGCAAGCGGGTCGGGGTAGCGGTTCAACGCGATTTCAGACAGGCCGGCCGATATTTTTCCCGGAGAAAGGGCGGCAGGTCGAGGTACGATTCGTTCGCGTCCAGCCGGACCGGATAGACGCCGGCGATGGGATCATACGGCTTGAGCGCCGCGATCTTTCCGCTGAGGGCATATCCCATTATGAAAACCTCACTTTTACAGCGTTTGCATGGGCGTACAGCCCCTCGCGCTCCGCAATGGTGACAATATCGTCGCAGGCGCTGCGGAGCGCCTGCTCCGTATACGAGATAAAGCTCGTCTTTTTCACAAAATCGTCCACGGACAGCGGCGAGAAGAACCGGGCCGTGCCGCTTTTGTCGGCAGGACGTGGTTCGGGCCCCGCGTAATAGTCGCCCAGCGGCTCGGGCGAATAGCCGCCGACGAAGATGGAACCGGCGTTGTCCAGCCGGCCCAGAAGCTGCATGCCCTCGGCGCAGACGACCTCCAGATGTTCGGGCGCCAGTTCGTTGGCCAGGGCTACGGCCTGGTCGAGCGTTTTGCAGATGATGACAGCGCCATAGTCCGCAAGCGACTGTTCGATGATTTCCCGGCGCGGCATGGACGCGGCCTGCCGCTGGAGCTGCTCCCCCTACCCGCATGGCAACCTCGGCGCTGGTCGTGACAAGGACGGCGCTGGCGAGCGCGTCATGCTCGGCCTGCGACATGAGGTCGGCGGCGATACAGCGCGGGTCGGCGGTGCCGTCCGCCAGGATGAGGATTTCGCTGGGGCCGGCGATCATGTCGATATCCACTGCCCCGTACACGAGCTTTTTCGCCGTTGCGACGTAGATGTTGCCCGGGCCCACGATCTTGTCCACGCGCGGAATGCTCTGCGTTCCATAGGCGAGCGCCGCCACTGCCTGCGCGCCGCCGACGAGGAACACCCGGTCCACGCCAGCGATATAGGCCGCTGTGAGGGATGTCGGGGTTGGGCTTTCCGTCCTTTCCGGGCGGCGTGACCATGATGATTTCACCCACGCCTGCGATTTTCGCGGGGATGGCGTTCATCAGGACGGAGGACGGATAAGCCGCCGTGCCGCCCGGCACGTACAGCCCCACGCGGTGCAGGCCGCGGATACGCTGGCCGAGCAGCACGCCGCTT
>VOFB01002753.1_pt1 | contig 31411 bp, 48 predicted proteins | sample 5384141 | NCBI WGS metagenome assembly VOFB01 (sample SAMN12384721, study PRJNA508395) | human gut metagenome | isolation source: healthy gut A | host: Homo sapiens | reverse complement strand
TTTCTCAGTTTTGTTTTGCCATCCTTTTTGCTGCCAGACGCTTATATAAATGTATATTTCATCTGCATCAAGAACAATATAAAACACTCTAAAATATGACCTGATCCTACAATTTCCCGTGTTGTTATATATCCTGTTTATTCTTTTTCTTTTAGAAAAAAAACAATCCCTCTGCTTCTCCTGTCTCGGAAACTTGGAAAATAATCTTCACGTATAATTTCAAGTTCTTCCCATTTATACATTTTTGAAAAAACAGATACGATATTTTGCAGCCTTCTTTACTTAATGTTACGACTTTTGAAGAGAAAAAATAATGGTGCATCAATCAAAAACTCAAGAATCAATATTGGAATTCTTTCTCCCTCTTCAGCAGACAGCCCTGTCCAAATAAGCAGTACCGTAAGTATTACCATGGTTATCTGCAAAAAAATCTCTGATCTTTATTACTTCTTGCTGATATTCTTTTAAATTTGTACAGTCTGCTCCTTTGCTTTGAATTTTTTTTTTTCTTTGTTGCCTCCTCAATTCTATCATTTCATCATATTGTCTTTGGTTTTTCTTCTTCTTTTATTCCCTCTCCTTTTTCTGCCTCCACTCCCCATTCCTTCATTTTTTCACGAACATTTACGTACATTTTCTAATAACTTGCTTTTTTCCTTTTTTCTAATTTATAAGAAAAAACATTGCCATGTTCATCAAAAGTAATGTAAACAATCTGAAAGCGGAAACGCATCAACGATCATCCTGGTAGTATATTTCTTTTTCTTCTTATTTACTGCATATTTGGAAAATACAATCCCCTGATAACGTATGCTCCCTCCTTACCATATGTATACCAGACATCCTCTGATAACAGCAAGCTCTTCCCATTTATAATTTCTTTCCAAAACAGCCAGGATACCGTACAGCCTTCTCTGCTCAGCACAACAGTTCTCATATAATACAAGATTAACAGCAACATTAATATTTCCACACTAAAAAATTATAAATTCATATCCCTCTGTTCTTATCTCCTTTCTTTCCAGGAAAATCATCAGAATTCCTATGCCGAATACAAACGCTGATATAAATAATATCAGTATTATATGGATTCTAATACTTTATTTTTTCCTGCTGCTCTTTCATATGCATTTCCTCCGGTTGTCTGAAATCCTTACTGTTACTATTCCGGTATATCAACCTAATTTTTGCATTTTCTTATGAGTTCATTATAAGGTAAATATATGTAATTGTTAAGGTGCAAAAATAAAATGTTGCTGTCCCAGTTTACTGCAAATTAAACGAACCATACAATATTAAAGTTCAGCTGTTATTATCTTTCAAGATCATGACATCTTTTCATTCATGCTAACGGTCTGCCCTGAAACGTTCTCTCCTTCGATAAAGTTGCAGAAAATTTCGCCCGGACTTTCTGCAATATGGCAGAAGAATTTTCCTTGTTTTCTGCTACAAACTCCCGGATAAGAGAAGCGCTTACTCTTATCCGGGGAGATTTTTTATATCTTTAACAAGTTCATATCTTTTATTTTCAGATCAGTGATTATTTATTTCCCTGTCCATAATATGCATTTGCACCATGTTTTCTGAAGTAGTGCTTATCCTGCAGATCCTGTGGTGCAGGTTTTACCTGTGGATTGATCAGCTCACAGCGGGATGCCATCTTGGCAACTTCCTCAAGAACAACTGCATTATGTACTGCTTCATGAGCATCCTTGCCCCATGCAAATGGTCCATGGTTTTTGCAAAAAGTACTGCAGGTACTGCTTCATAATCTTTGTCCAAACAGGTCTACGATCAGAAGTCCTGTGTTTTTCTCATATTCTTCAAATTCCTTGCCTTCCAGGCAGCGTGCACATGGAACTTCACCATAAATATAATCTGCATGTGTGGTTCCATAACATGGGATTGATCTTCCGGCCTGTGCCAGCTTGTTGCCCATGAAGAATGTGTATGTACAACTCCTCCGATATTCGGGAATGCTTTGTACAGTTCTACATGAGTTGCTGTATCAGAAGATGGATTGTATTTTCCTTCTACCTTATTTCCATTCAGGTCTACAACAACCATATCATCCGGTGTCAGCAGATCATAATCAACCCCACTTGGTTTGATGACAAAAGTCCTGATTCTCTGTCGATTCCGCTTACATTTCCCCATGTAAATGTAACAAGTCCGTATTGGAAGATCCATGTTTGCTTTGTAAACTTCCTCTTTTAATTTCTCCAGCATGATTCGTACCTCTCCTTTTGCTTTTCAGATATTCTTTTTGACAACAGCCAGATGTTCCGGCTTTTTCTGCATATCCCACCCGGAAAATCTCTTAATATCTGTATTATAGCACTTGTACGGTACATGTACCAACTTGTATGTTGATTATTTTTTACTGTTTCTCATACAAAAACTCTTCAGGCAGACTTACCTTTGAAATCTTTTGCAAGTGAACGGAAATTGTCCGGTGTAATAGTCTGAAGTTTATTTGGAGTCATAGAAAGAATCTTCACCAGGATCTCTGCAGATTTTTCTACCGTATGGAGCAGACCAAATGTCAGGTCAAAATCTTCTCCTGAACAGAACATTCCATGATGTGCCCAGATAACAACATCATATTTCTTCATTAATTCTGCTGTTTTATATGGCAATTTCTCTTCCACCCCGGTACCATCCAGCCGACAACACCTACGCCGTCCGGGAATACAACCGGACACTCTGTAGCAGATTCCCATAACTCTCTTGTAAAGACCTTATCATCCAGTGGCAGAACAAAGGTTAAAGCGATGGTGTTGGTCGTATGTGCGTGATAAATAACACGATGTTTTCCGTTTGTCAGTTTCTTCTTCACTTCATGATTCATCAGATGAGTCGGCAGTTCACTGGTAGGTCTGCCGCCCTCAACCAGGCCCCAGCGGATTCTGTAATTTGTTCCTGTCTCATCCAGTTCAATGATCGCAAGACATACTTCGGGATCCACGATAATATTTCTAAAATATTTCCGCTTCCTGTTACAAGGAAAAACTCCCCTGCTAAACCAGGAACCTCTACCCCGATCGGTATCCATTCTCCAGGTGTATTCAGACGGGGGCGGATCATCTCTACTTCCTCCGGTTTCAGACGATAACTTAAGTTTTGCCTGCATCTTATACTCTGCACGCATCTGGTATACTTTGAAATCTTCCGGCAGGAAATCTTCTGCCATACAGATATACTGACAGTTGTTTACATGATGATTAGTGTCAAGATGATGCTTCTGCACTGTGAATGATTCCTGTGAAGTCATGTCATCCGGAAGTTTGATTTTCCTCGGTGCATAATCCATTTCCAGCTTTTCGCCGAGTATGTAATTGTCTGTATCTGCAGGTGTCAGTCTCACCGGAATCCCTGTACTGATGGCCAGATGTGTCCAGTTGGAGTTCGCCCAGGCAAGCTTCTTCCCATCCATTGTCTCTATGGTGAAATTACGCATACCCATGAATCCTTTGAAATCATAAGGTGCTGTCGTGATCCTGATTTCCGTTCCCATAGCAGGATATTCATCCACAATTACCTGCCAGGAAGAAAGAACCCACGCTCTGTCTCTTGCCTTCAGCATGTCTCCTCCAAGCCCGACTGACTCCGCATGAAATGTCAGCAATCCTGAAAATAATTCAAAACCCCGGTAATGTCAGTCTGCCGTTCTCACCAGTCTCACTGTATCTGACTCTGCTGTTAAAACTGTAATTCATTTTTATGTCCTCTTTTCTTATGTCGCTATGATTTTTAATATACTTCTTTTCTATTATTATAACAAGCCAAAAGTATAAGGCATAAAACAGTTTTTATAAACTGGCCTATGCCTTATCTTTGTTCTACGTTATATTATTTACTGTAATTCTTTGCTACAAATGTGATCATTACCTTAAACAGATCCCCATCCAGGTATAGCTTAAACTCACCTCCTGCAGCTCTGTCAGGCTCTTTGCGATAGAGAGTCCCAGTCCGCTTCCTTCTGTATTTCTCGCCACATCTCCTCTGATAAACCGTTCTGTCAGTTCATCCGCAGAGATATTCAAAGGCTGTGCTGAAATATTTTTCAGGGAAAAGGTTACTTTTTTATTTCTGTTGCTGATCTCTGCGTAAACTCTGGTGCCCTCCATTGCGTACTTCACAACATTGCCGAATACGTTTTCCAGAACACGCCACATTCTCCGGCCGTCTGCGTAAATAATGGACGGTTCGTCTGTGAAATGTACCATCATAGTCAGATTCTTCTCCTGGAATTTCTCTTCAAATTCTCCGATCACCTGCTGCACCATTTCCACAAAAATCAATATCATTCATCTCCAGCTTAATGTTTCCGGTGCTTGCCTTGGATGCCTCTACCATCCTCTGTGAGCACCTTCAGTCTCTGGGATTTCTCATCCAGGATGCGTAAATATTCCTGTATTTTCGGATCTGTCGGATTTTCCCGTTTCATCAGATCTACATAATTAATAATGGAAGTCAGAGGCGTTTTCAGGTCATGGGAAACATTTGTGATCAGCTCTGTCTGCATTCTTTCCTTTTTTCAGGCTATTCTCCACAGCAGCATCAGACCACTGCCAATATTGTTAATATATTCTGCCATCACCTTCTGTTTTCCTGTAAGTGTATCTGTTTTGATCTTATATTGCAGTTCTCCATCGCTTATCTTCTTCAGACCATCCATAATAAGATCCAGCCCATCCGCTTTTCTGATGATAAAAATCACCGCAGCCGCATCTACAATCAGTAATATTATCAGGAATACTCCTGCACCTGTGAATCCGCAACCAATGATCAGGAACTGCAAGAATAAAAATGCTCCTCCACAAGCAGAACTTTTATTTTTTTCTGCTGTATTTCTGGAAAAAAAGCTCTGGCAAAATCAGAGCTTCCCACTGCATTTTTCCAATCCATTTCAGAACTGTTCTAATCAGACTGTTTTCCATAAGGTTCCTGCTTTTATTCTTCTTACCAGACTGAGATATCCGATCAGGAACCATGCCATTGTATAAGTCCCACATATGAGACAGGTAACAATCACTGTCACCACTGCATGACTGTAACCCAATGATGAGTTGGCGATCAAGGTTCCCGATATGATCGTTCCTGCCAGCCATATACCGATTACTGTTCCTGCGCAATTTCTGTATACCATCTGTCAAATCCATTCAGATGTATTTCTTCATCCTTCGGTTTCCTTCCTGCTGTCACAGTCAGCCACCATACCGATCAGCCAGAGCACACTTCCGAAGATTGCTCCTGCCAGCATCGGAAACATAAGCTTTGAATATGTCTCATAGTTCTCTGCCTCATCAGCCATGGAATCTGCCACAGAAAATTTCGTATCAACCGAAACTGCAAATACAAAATCCTTTGTGTCAAAGCTCTGATCAATGGTATGATTCCACACCTGCAGATCTGCACCCGGAATATTTGTAACACACTCACTTAATTCCGGGTAAACAACTGCATATGCTTTTTCCTTAAATATTTTCTCAAGGTTCTGCTCCAGCTGTGCGTAACTGCTGTACGCTTTTTTATTTGTATAGATTGTCTGTGTTTCTTTATCTGCGAAAAAGATATGTGAGGTTGGTACTCCCTTCGGTATAGTCTCCCACGCTGTGAAAGACGGATGCCAGTGATGTTTCATAATCATTGAACTGTTCATCTGACTGTATGGCACGGATGCAGTCCAGAAGTGTGAATAACTCCTTATATGCATCCTCCAGTCTCCCATTCCATTCCGTGCTTTTGTTTACCGCATCCAGGATATTCTCAGCTCCCTGTGGTGCAAATTTCTCGTCCAGCTGACTCAGTTCTACGAAAAAACATCCCGGATATTCTGTGTTTGTTCTGGTATCCGTAACGTTGCCGATATTCTCTGATTGTGAGGTATATCTGTAATAAAGTTCATCTGCTACGGTATCCAGTTTCTCGGACTCGGTCTTTGATTCGAAATCATCTTCTTCAAGAAAATCTGTATTGTAATTAATTTTCAGTGTTCCATCTGCCACCATCTTTTTAAAGTCAGTCCGATAAAAATAGTGGCTGAGTTCCGTCAGAAGATTCACATCTTATGACCTGTGAATCTTCGTCATAAACACCTTCATAATAGTTTGCCTCCCAGTCTTTTCCCCACTCCAGAAGATCACTTACAGAGTACGCAAGCCCGGAAGTATTTTTCAGAGAAAGGTCTCTGATGGAATCACGGGTGTTTCCTTTTCCTCAAATTCTGCCAGATCAATCACTGCCGATGAACCAGCATTTTTCAGATAGTTAATGTCATCCTGCGCTGCCAGACTGACCAGAATATCTGATCCTCTGTTGCTGACCTGTTTCTCAAATGCTTCTGATTCTGTGTAACTTTTGCCTCTGTCATCCAGGCGGATTCCAGTCTGATAGATCATCACAAACATAGCTGCACAGACTGCTGCTGCAACTGCTGCCAGATGCGCGATCACGATCCAGATTGCCTTGACAGAACTGCTTCTGTATCCTTTTTCCCTTCATAATGTTTGTCCCTTTCCTTTTTTATTTAATTTATTACTTTGTCAAGCGGATATTCGCAATCCGCTTCGCTACTTGCTCATAACCGAATAACTGCTTCGCAGTTTATCAGAATGCGCTTGCACGCCTCCCTGATACAAAAGTCCCCACCCACTGCTTATTGCTTTTCGCAATTGAAGCAGGGGACTTACTTGATTTGGTTAAATTTTTTCCACCTTATATCCAAGTCCCCACACAACCTTCAGGTATCTTGGCTCCCTTGGATTAATCTCAATTTTTTCTCTGATATGCCGGATATGCACTGCCACCGTATTATCTGCAGCAACCGCTTCCTCATTCCAGATGTTTTCGTAAATCTGATTAATGGAAAATACCCTTCCCTGATTCTTCATCAGCAGAAGCAGGATATTGTACTCAATGGGTGTCAGCTTCACCACATCACCGTCCACCCTGACTTCCTTCAGGTCATCATTTATACTCAGACCTCCTGTCTCGTAGATATGAGCATTCTCCACAGGTATTGCTGCCCCAGCCTTGTATATCTGCGAAGCTGTGATTTCACCCTTGCCACCAGTTCCAGCGGATTAAAAGGTTTTGTCACATAATCATCTGCCCCTACATTTAATCCAAGGATCTTATCTGCATCCTCTGATTTCGCAGAAAGAATAATGATCGGAAGAGGATTCTCTTCCCTTATCTTCAAAGTAGCCCGGATGCCATCCAGCTTCGGCATCATAGTATCTATGATCAGCAGATCCACCGGCTGACTGCGCAGTATATTGATTGCTTCCAAACCATCATATGCTTTATCACCGTATACCCTTCCTGCTCCAGATAAATACCGATTGCCTCTACAATGTCTTTATCGTCATCACAGACAAGAATATTCGCCACTTTATACACCTCCCTCATCATCCGAAATGCCTGTCTGAAATCTCTCATGTACAGACACCCCGGCTTTATTTTGTATTTCTGATATTAGAATAATCGAAGCTTCTTAATATGAAAGGGACAAATTCTTAAGATTTTCTTATGATTATTCACTTTTCGCAGTCAAAATATCAGGGCTGTTAATCTGTCACTTTTATCAGGCTCCTATTTTCATCCAATTCTTCTATTCGTTCTGCTGTATACATTTTTTATCTCATCTTTTCTCTTTTCTGACAGTCAATAATAGACTGAAAATCATTATATCATTTCACATATATTACTTCTATAGAATATTCTCTTCTGTTTCCCATTTCCACACCCATCACTGTTTATTCCATTCTCCATAACTCACAACCAATCTATAGCAACCCTCGTAAATAATACTTCCATCAACGCACCAGGGGATCATCGTTATATGTTTTTTGGTATTTTATTAACAATCTTCATACATATCGCATAATTTTTTATTGATTTTGTACAATATTATTTATTTTTTGGCAAAACAATGCTACAATGTTTTATAAGATTAGTGTACTGATTTATAACTGTTCAATGGTCTGCTAACCGCAAAGCTACTGAACAGTTACACGTTTTTTTTCAACGAGGGAGGTATTCTTATGAATCTGGAAAACATGACAAAAATCTACGCCCGTGGTGACAGCCGCATTCAGCTGAAGGTAATTCCCGGACATTTCGTCACATCTCAGTCACATATCACTCACTATCTGGATCTTACAACTATGAAATCCAGAACTGCCGAAGCACAGAATATTGCTCACGAACTGGCTGCTAATTATGAAGTATCTACTCCTGTTGATACCATTATCTGTATGGACGGACTGGAAGTAATTGGCGCATATCTTTCTGAAGAACTTACCAAAGCCGGCATTTTTTCCCTGAATGCTCATCAGACGATCTACGTGATCACTCCTGAATCCAGCAATTCCGGACAGATTATCTTCCGTGATAATTTTCAGCCAATGATCAAGGGCAAAAATGTACTGATCCTCAATGGTTCGATTACCACAGGCTCTACTTTGTCCAAAGCAATCGAGAGCATTCTGTATTACGGAGGCACTATCAGAGGTATCGCAGCCATATTCAGCAGAGTAGACAGCGTGGCTTCTCTCCCTGTATATTCTATTTTTAACACCAAAGATATACCGGACTATCATTCCTATTCATCTACAAATGTCCAATGTGTCAGAGGCAGCAAAAAATCGATGCCATTGTCAGCAGCTACGGATATTCAGCTCTGTAAATCTTCGAAGTATTTTATAAAAGAAATTGTTACCAGAATTGATGACTTTGTCTGGGGACCGGTGATGCTGATCCTGTTGGTCGGAACCGGTATCTTCCTGACTGTGCGCACCAGATTTCTTACATGGAGTAACCTTGGCTATGCACTGAAAAGCACACTCAGCAAGGAAGCCCGCACCAAGAGCCGCGGACAGGGAGATGTATCTCCTTTTTCCGCACTGACAACCGCACTGGCAGCCACCATCGGTACCGGAAATATCGTCGGTGCTGCCACAGCCATGGTTTCCGGTGGTCCCGGAGCTCTGGTATGAACTTCTCCGATATCGCCAACGCACTGATGGCTATCCCGAACCTGATCTGCATGCTCCTGTTAAGCGGCGAGATTGCCAAAGATGTAAAAAAGAATTCCAGCCGAGATTAAAAAAATAGTTACCCACATCATTCTTTTTATCATCCTGAGTAAATGCAGCCAGAACCTTGTTCCGTCAGGTTCTGGCTGCATTTTATGGCAGAAAATCTTGTACGCCGGGTACAAATAAACACTTACTTTATTGATGGCATACTTCCATATACTGTTTTACATCTGAAGCAATTGATATATATGGTGTTCCATATGGGATCCAGGTTGACTGAAAAGCATGATATACATCTGATTTTTCCCGGCCATACTGTTCCTATCACATTATTATTTTCATCTAACTGATGAAACCAGGAACCATTTTTATGATCCAATACCTTATCATCCAGATATCTCATAAACTCTTCATAATCTTTTGCATATTTCTGCTTATGAGTTATATGCCATAAGACTGCTGATGTATTGATTGCCTCTGCCAATGTCCAATGCATTCTGTCATGAACAACAGGTTTTCCATCCCAGTCAGTCGTATACACAATTCCAGGATTTCCATCCACATTCCAGGAATCTTCAACTGCTCTGTTGTAGAGTTTCTCTGCAGCTTTTAAATATACTTCTGCAGAATCAGGGGTATCTTTATAAGAAGAATATGCCCACTGCACGATCAATCTGGCCCACTCAATTCCATGGCCCGGTGTTGCTCCATAAGGTTTAAAACGATCAGCAGGACATTCTTTATTGCAATCAAGATCAGCTTTCCATTCCTTTGTAAAATGTTCAGGTATTCTCCAGTCATTTGCGCTTGCCCATCCAATAACATGATCTATAATTCTTCCTGCACGTATTCTGTACTTTTTCTTCTTTTTATTGCATCTCTACTGCCAGAAACGACTTCTACTGTATGCATTTTGCGTTAAGACCCGATAATCATCAAGAACTGTAAATTCTGTATTCAGGTATCATAGAAGTAAGTCTGTTTTCATCCCAGAACCGTTTATCAAATAATTCCAATGCATCTTTAAGCAGAGTTTCTGCATCTTTTTCTCCTGCCAGCAAAGCAGAAGAAGCAGCCAGAAGAACAAATGCATGAGCATAACACTGTTTATCTGGCAGGAATTTATTATCCGGTGTAATTCCCGGATACCATCCTCCATTTTCACGATCTTTCAGTTCTTCCAGTAATCCATGTACAGCACCATGGACCAGTGCCGGACTTTCTTTATCCCCCAAGCATGATTCCCATACTATATACATAAGGACCATACGGCATGTGATCCATGTTTCTCTGTTTTCTGTCTTTCCATGGTATTCCATCATCCCCAAGGAAATAAGCACTTCCTCCCGGTGATAAAAATCCTTTTCCAAAATTTAAAAAGATTTTTCTGCAATTCACCTAAGAACATTTATTTTCTTCTGTATCTGATATTTTTTACCCGAATTTTCCATCTTAATCTTACCTTTCACTTCCAAAAAATTTCAGTTTCTCTTATAAGCACAAAAAGCACCTCATACCGAGGTTGCCTCATGCTAGCAGGGCTACAAGGATTCGAACCTTGAACTGACGGGTCAGAGTCCGTCAGAACATGCGTCAGAATCCCTGTAAATTCAGGCTTCCTCGCCTTATAATTTTTAAATTGACCTATCAGATTTCTTATACTGATACAGGTGTTTTCATCTGTTCTGCAATTTCCTTGATTCTGTCAATTCCATATCCTGTATATTTTCGCAATCTTATCTATTGGTTCGTTACCTTCAATCATCATTTTTGCCAATGATAAATTTTTCTGTTCGATTCCTTTTCCAATACCTTGTTCGATTCCCCGTTCAATGCCTTGTTCAATGCCCTGCTCAACAAGTGCTTTACTTAAATTACACATATCACGCACCTCACTTTCAAACTCTGCTGTCATTGCAATATCAAACTCATCATTTAAACGTTTCTTCTTTTCTTCTGGTGTTGCAGTTGTTGAAAACAGCACATTTAACAAATCCAGAATTTCCAGATCACTGCTTTCATCCGCATCACCAAGATTAAGTATGACAACTTCCATAAGGTCATATGCTTCTGATTTCACAAACGAGTTACCACGAACAGAATCTTCAACGGTATGATATCTGAATATTCCATTCTTCCTTTTCTTCGCCGGATCAGGACATATCCAGATACTATATACCTTCTGTATCTTCTCATAATGTTCATCTGTAAAGACCGTTCCATACTGCTCTGAAATCATTCTGGCACAATAGTAGAAACCTCTTGTTACCAGTGGATATCCCGGTGTATCATTTAACTGAATCTCCAGATTTATAATAAGCTGTACCGGCTCTTTGCTCTCTGGCAGGGTTGCTTTAAAACGAATATCATAATACACTGTCTGGTCTTTGACAGCATTTGCCTCTGTGTTTAAACCATCCAAACGTTTATCGCCATTTAGTCTTTCATCACGATTCAGCTGATCCTGATGGACTGCATGTTCCGATAACTCCACATTTTCATTCAGACGAATTATCGCAGATAAATTTTACGCTATACTGCGAAAACTCTTTTTGTACAAGACTTCAAAATCAGGCAATAACTGCTTTATACGTCAGCAATTTTTCGCACATTCATCATATCGTGCTCTGTCTGCCGCCAGTTCTATTGTCTGGGCTATATCTGTTTGCCGTTCCATAATCATCATCTCCGCAAGCATGTCTTCTACTTCTTCTATTTTTTATGTTACCACAAGCATCTATTTTCAGCAAGTTTCCCTCGAAAAAACATTTCGACAAAAGCTCCTATGCTGAGCAAATCTTTTTACGCTACAGTTGTCTCTTCTTTTATTCCGGGAAGTTTAACAACCTGTCGTACCTCTCCATTTGAAACTACCTTTTTACGGATAGCAATATAATATTTTTGAGTTGTTGACTCAAGATCACCAATATAGGCAGCTATCTCTTCTACTCTGCACCACTTTCATACATTCTGGTTGCAAATGTTTTTCTGAAAATATGCAATCCACCTTTAACTCCCTGTAATTCTGCATTTTTCATAATAACTTTCATGCGGTGTTCTAAATTAGAAGCTGTATTAATCTTTCCCGTTTTTTGTGGTCACTATAAATTCATCTGGCAGACTGCTGTCCCGACTGTATTTTATTTTCTGTAAGATATATTTTGCTTCTTTATTCAGTTCTATCGTTCTTGCCTTTTGATTCTTAGTGCTACCTTCCAGAGATACATAGTTGTTTTCTTCATCAGATTCTTTATTTCGATTTTTTTTACCATGGATATACTTTTCTCAATTACCAGATAAGCTCCTTACAACTAAAAATCCCATTTTTTCCATAGTTTCACCTGTGACAAAATATTTGCTGAATTTTATGTGATCAATATCAGCTCCTGCAAGATATCCTTGAAACTTTCTTTCAGAAGCGTGTATATATCTGCAACGCTATTACTGTTGTTTTCTGAGATAATCTGTCGAATTTGTTCCTTTGCAACTGCCATAAAAATACAAACTATTTTACACTACCTATCTTTTAGTAACTGTTCAGCATCCTTGCAAGATAATAGACTGCTGAATGGTTACTAAGATCTATATATGTTGTTTCACCAGCACCACCAATAATTTATCAGCAATATCTAAATCTTCATCTATTTGGTTCGAAACTTCTCCCAACCGGTTCCCATCCATAATTATTTTCTTTTTGAATATATCTCGTCAGAATCAGTTTTTTCCTGTACATCAATATTCATCATCCAGTTGTTCTGCTGATTGTAAAATCCCACCGGATTTTTCTCTGATACAATTGTAAATCGAGATATTGACAGTTTTGTCTGGCAGCGACATCTGGAAAGTTATCCTCATCAATACATCGCCTTCTTCATAGTCACCAAAAACACTGGTTTCGAACCTCAATTCATTTTCCGGTCCAAATCCTGCACCTTCAAAACTCACTGGATTGCCAAAACTATCTGTGCCTTTCAGTTTCAATTCATATTCATTAAGCCATTTATCATCCGGAGTCACCCCAAGTGCCGTAATCCTGGAGATGATAAATCGTTCATCGCAAGTTCCTTTAAAATCAGATTACCTCCATCTCCACATCTGAAATTTCCATATTCATTTTCTTTCTATCGTCTGCTCTCTTTTAATTTGCTCTGCTGTAATAGTAAAGTCATAAACAAACTCCGTAATATTCTCAGAACGATTTTTCAGAAATTGGCGCGCTACTCCCACATCCAAAACAAGATGTATCTCTGTTTCTCCAGCTGGCAGTTCCACACCATCATACTCCTGCATCAGAACCATTTCTGTATCCATCTCATATTTTGTATAAGAGTCCAAATCCATTAGCCCCTGTCGTGCTGCTAAAACTCTGATATCGCTTTACCATTAATCAATGTTTTTTCATCATTAATCCATAAATATAGAGATTCTTTCTTTTTTTTCTTCATAGTCAGGTTTTTACTGATACAATCAAACCTATAATTATCCAAAATTACTTCGTTGATTGTTAATGATATCCCACTTTTGTCTGTACCTGATTTATCACTTCTGTATAGGCAGACAAATCTTTTGGAAAATCCCATCAGCTCTCCTATTTTTGTAGTAAATTCTTTAACTGCCGCCTGAACATGCGAATTACCAGCCACTGTGATAAAAGCCAAAAGGATTGCTGTTGCCTGACCGATTTTTCGCCTGTACAGCCTGAAAATATCGCCTCTTTTATTGTCCATGGTTTTCCTGCTTCTGCTATCAGTTCTTCATCAACCTTCCAAACTTTGTGAAAAAGTCTAAGTATTTTTTCATATCAACACCTCACGTTTCAAAATACGATATAGTTTTTTTCGATTACGGCATAAATTTGTTTTTAATACACCCTTTGGGATACGCCATGTCTTTTTCGCAATATCCTTTATGGAATCCAGATACCAATAACGCCTGATAAAATATCCCTGTCTGAATCTGACAGTTTTCTCAGAAAAATTTTCTATGATTTTTATCAGTTCTTTTTCCGCGATTTTTCATCCACTACATAAGAAAAGCTTAATTCATCAATTTCACCACAAACGTCAGCAACATGCCCATCCATGCGCTTCTGCAGCCTGCTTTTTACGAAAAACAATCAATTGCAAATCCTCGTGCAATTTTTCCAACATATGCAGATAATACAGACGGCCTCCTGGTGGTATATATTCCCACGCAGCAAAGCCACGTATCATTTAAACATTCTTCCATCCTCATGATTATTTAAAAGATTCCATACAATTTTATAACAATAACCCGGAATACTTATTGCTTAACTCCTGAATTGCTGTTTCATCTCTGTTAAAAAAACAACTCGATAATTTTTTATATCCTCCACCGCATTTCTCCTTTTTATTGTTTCAATAAGATATGATTATTCCTGCAGGATATCATCTTTCTTATTATATAAGTCGAAAAAATTATACATAGGTTACAAAATTTTTCAATAAAAAAGAAAAGACCCACACTCCTTCAAGTCACACAAAAAAAAGACACCTCATACCGAGATGTCTCATTTAGCAGGGCTACAAGGATTCGAACCTTGAACTGACGGAGTCAGAGTCCGTTGCCTTACCGTTTGGCGATAGCCCTTTATGTTTTGTTTTCGCTACTTCGTTCGCGACAATTGGTATTATATAATAGTCTTCCGGAAAATGCAACCCCTTTTTTGAAATTTTTTTAATTTTTTTTATTTTTCTTCAAAAACATGAAAAATACCGCCTATTTCCCGGAGTTTTTATGTACTCCGGGAAAAATTATGCTATAATCAATAAAAACTTATTGCTGTTTATAATAATGTCTTTCGCAGAACTCTAAAACAGCAGGAAATATTTTTACGAGGAAATTTTTAATAATAATTTTGTTCTCATAATGAGATATTATTAACCAAAAGAGAGCTATATATGAGAGCAAATAATCTTACTCTGCTAACGGATCTTTATGAACTTACTATGATGCAGGGCTATTTTAAGAACCCAACAAACCAGACTGTTATCTTCGATATGTTTTACCGTACCAATCCATGCGGAGGTGCATTTGCCATCACTGCCGGACTGGAACAGATGATTGAATATATTGAAAATCTTAATTTTACAGACGATGATATCGAATATCTCAGAAGTCTGAATACTTTTGAAGAGGGACTTCCTTGAATATTTAAGCAACTTCCGTTTCACAGGTGATATCTATGCAATTCCTGAGGGAACAGTTGTCTTCCCAAGAGAACCGCTTGTCAAAGTTGTAGCACCTATCATGGAAGCTCAGCTTGTAGAGACAGCAATCCTGAATATCATCAATCACCAGAGCCTCATTGCTACCAAAGCAGCCCGCGTTTGCTATGCTGCAAAGGGTGATGCGATCATGGAATTTGGTCTGCGTCGTGCCCAGGGACCGGATGCAGGTATCTTTGGCGCACGTGCCGCAATCATCGGTGGATGTGCCGGTACTTCCTGTGTTCTCACAGGCAAAATGTTCGACGTACCGGCATGGTCCTGGAACTCACGCACACAGCTGGATCATGAGCTTCCCGGATGAATATACCGCATTCAAAACCTATGCCAAACTTTATCCCAATGCCTGCACCTTACTGGTAGATACCTATGATGTCCTGAAATCCGGTGTTCCAAATGCAATTGTGTATTTGAGGAGATGCGTGAAGAAGGTATTCCGCTTACCAGATACGGTATCCGTATCGACAGCGGTGATCTGGCTTATCTGTCCAAAGAAGCATACAAGATGCTTGCTGCTGCCGGATTTGACGATGCAGTTATTTCCGCTTCCAGCGACCTGGACGAATACCTGATTGAAAGCCTGAAAGCCCAGGATGCAAAGATCAATTCCTGGGGTGTCGGAACACGGCTGATCACCGCCAACGATAATCCTGCATTCGGCGGTGTATACAAACTTGCTGCTGTCAAAGATGCAGACAGTACCGAATTTACACCTAAGATCAAGCTTTCCGAAAACACAGAGAAAGTAACCAACCCTGGAAATAAAACCGTATATCGTCTCTATAATAAGAAAACCGGAAAAATCAGGGCAGATCTTATCTGCCTTGCTGATGAAAAGCTTGATGCAGACCAGAACATGGTTCTCTTTTGATCCAATCGATACCTGGAAAAAGACAAAAGTTCTCGGCGGAACCTATGAAGTACGCGAACTTCTCGTTCCTGTCATCAGAGAAGGTAAACGGGTCTATGAATCTCCATCTGTTATGGAGTCGCGAATACTGCCAGAAAGAGCAGAATACCCTGTGGGATGAATCCCGCCGTTTCGTAAATCCTCAGAAAGTATATGTAGACCTTTCTCAGAAACTCTGGGATCTGAAAAAAGATCTTCTGAAGAAATGAGTGAGAAAGCTCTCGACTGAGCATAAACTCAGATTAAGAGTAACAAAACAGACAAGTCCCCGGCTCCAACCGCAAAAAATCAACAGGCAGTTGAAGCCGGGGACTTACTTTTGATTCAGTTAAAAACATATGCTGACATCACAGATTTCGCTTTTTAGTCCCAACTCTCATATTTGGTCCAAAAAGCCCTACACCGGATGTAACGATATTATGCATATTTGATTCTTGAAACAATCTTGCAGGATAAATTTTTTTATTTCAAGGCGGAGGAAGGAGGCGTAGCGGTGGCTACGGCGACCGACGACAACGACCCATATAATATGTCTTTTTTTCAGAAAATCAAAACATTCAGTTCTCCAGAGGAAGGAGGCGTAGCGGTGGCTACGGCGACCGACGACAACGCGGAAATTCCGCAAAATTGTTCCAACTTGTCGGTACACTCCCTGGGGAATACCCATCACATCCTCCTTTTCATTTCTTTCCCAGTAAAAGCACAGATCAGAATAAAGGTTCTCCCCTGCTTTTGTCATTTCCGTTGGCAAACACAGAGCTTCTTTCCGGTCATTAAAAATCTTCCAGTGGTGTCCCACATATTCTTTTTATCCGCAGCCACCACCTGATCTCCTTAGAATGACCACACGCCCCAGATCATCAATCCGCCGAACAATTCCTGTCGCTTTCATGCACTTTTCTTCCTCCCTGTTTTTCCTTTTTATCGAAGTTTACTGTCTTTGTACCCTTCAGTTTCTTTTTCATATCATGCTGTTGTATGGTTATTATGTGGAAAAAAAACAGGGAGAATATACATTTCTGTATTTACAAAAATGCCATTTAACTGCAATCAAGCGGTTAAACCTGAGTAAAAAGAACCCCTTCACCAGGCAGTATCAATATCTGCTTAAAAGTGAAGGGATTTCCTCCCATCGTTATTTATTTTACACGATAACCTTCGCAACTGCAAGACCATAAACTTTAAGTTTATCGCTGCCATTGCCATAAATCCAACTGATCTCGCCTTCCGGTACGGGAATAGCTTACAGCTTCTGTTCCGAAATTCTGATAAATATAATATTTCTCATTTTCATTCTCTCTCACTGTAATCTCCAGTGCGTCCGGGATCTCTTCTTTGATTCCGCAGGAAACGCCGCTGTCTTTGAGCACTTTTTCAAGGAAGTCTCCATAGAATTCTTTATCAGCATCTGCTGCCACATACCATGCCTTACCCCTTGCCATATTCATTCACTGTCAGACAGGAATAGCCTTCATAGAAATCACTTCCGTAGGTCATTAAAGTACATGCTCCGCGAAGCTCCACAAGGTCGCACAGATATTTACATGTATAAGTCTTATCCAGTCCAAGTTCATTGCCAGCCACAGGAACAAAAATTTTCTTCCAGTCATAAAGGCCGTCAATTTCTGTGCTTCTGATTCCCAGCACATCCATCAGACCATGAGGTGTTCCTTCCAGATAACACCTGTCTGTATCATCTGCAATTCCGACCAGTAACTTGTGATCAATGTACCGCCGTTTTCCACGAACGCACGAACCTTTTTGGCAAAACCTTCCTTGAACATATAAACCATTGGAAGAGCCAGTACTTTATATTTATCCAGTTCACAGGTCATATCGATCACATCCACATTCACGCCCTGCTTACGGAAACCTCTGTAGAATTTCAGCATTGCTTCCAGATAATGAAGCCCTTTATTTCTGGGTCCCTGGCTGTCCTCCATTGCCCACTGGCTGTCCCAGTCATAAAGCATGGCAACCGAGCTGTTCACAGTTGTTCCTGCCAGTTCTCTTAATTCTTTCAAAACTTCTCCAACCCTGGAAACTTCTTTAAACACTCTTGTATCATTTCCGCCGTAATGATCGATAACGGCTCCGTGGAACTTCTCAGAAGCACCTCTGCTCTGCCGGATCTGGAAATAGAGAGCACCTTCTCCGCCATGTGCAATTGCCTGCATGGACTGTGCAAAAAGCATTCCCGGTTTCTTTAATTTGCTCACACTCTGCCAGTTTGTAGAAGTCGGGCAGGATTCCATCTGGAAGAACGGCTTTCCTTTCAGAGAACGCATCAGATCATGGCACATTCCATTGTCATAAGCTGTATCGATCACTGCTTCTTTATGCCATGTCGGATAAGTATCCCAGGAAACCACATCTATCTCTTTCGCAATCTTAAAATAATCTAAACCTCCAAAATAATGCATCAGATTAGCAGTAGTCGGAAGTGTGCTTCCTCCCTCTCTCAATGCTGCAATCTCATGATGAATGAAATCAGCAGTCTGATGAGTGACAAATCGTTTCCAGTCCAGATTCAGTGCATGAAGCTGTGTCTCACCAATCTTAGACGGACTCTCGATCTGGTCAAAGCTGTTATAGGTATGACTCCAGAAAGTGGTGCACCACTTATCATTCAGGTTTTCAATAGTCTGGTATTTCTCTTCAACCAGTTACGAAATGCTTCCTGGACACAATGGGCAGTGACATTCTCCGCCATATTCATTGGAAATATGCCACAGGATCACACCCGGATGTGTGGCAACCTCCTGTGCCAGTTTTTATTGATAATATGTACCTTCTCTCTGTGTAAACAGGAGACGTATAACAATGATTATGTCTGAATCCAAATAACGCTCTGTGACGCGTTTCATCTACACGAAGCACCTCCGATACTTTATCTGCCATCCATTTTGGTCTTGCACCTGACGGTGTAGCCAGAATTGTAGAAATTCCTCTTTTATAAAAGCTTATCAATGATTTCCTGCAGCCATTCAAAATGAAATACACCTTCTTCCGGTTCCAGTGTGGACCAGGAAAAGATTCCAAGGCTTACTACATTACAGCCAGACTCCTCCAGCATATCAATATCTTTTTCCAGAATATCCGGTCTCTTTAACCACTGTTCCGGGTTGTAATCACCTCCATGGAGCAGCTTATCCGTTCTAAAGTCCATACCTGTTCTCCTCTTAATTCTCTATTCTCAGTCGTTTTCTTTTTCACTATCATATTTAATACTCTATCAATTTCAAAACACTCTATTCTCGCTGCTTATTACTTTTCTCAGTTAAAGCAGACGGGATTTGATTTCATTCTTCTTACAGAATATAGTTTGCAATTACTCCAAGTTTGTTTGCGCAACCGATTGTTCATATTTTTAGTATATTCCTTTATATTAATAAAGTCAATTAGCCATTATTATCTAATTTCGAATCTCTTTTTTGTCATATCACACAATTCATGACTGATTTTTCCATTTTTCAACACACACGAATCCTGCTTGCAGGATTCCTCCGCCTGGAGTCGCTTCAACGACATAATTCCTCTCTTCCACAATGCGATCCTGCCCGGGGAACTTTTATGTTACAGAAACATTATAAGTAATTTCCCATGAAAAAAAATCCTCTGATTATTGATTCTCCAATAATTACAGAGGATTTTTCATTTTCTGTGTTGACTCACGCAGCATCACCTGATAATTCAGTGTCAACGTATCCTCCAGGGCTTCTCCCCAGGATGTTCCAGTAATTTCGCACATGCCATCTTTCCCAGTCTTACCGTATCAAGCGTATACTGGTAATCGGTGGATTATTATATTCAGATTCTTACTGTCATACATACTGGCTATTTTTATTTCTTCAGGAACCGATATTTTCCTTTTTCCCTCAGACTGCTCAGACACATGCTGCAGATCACATCATCCATGCAGACAATACCATCCGCGCCTTCTTCGAAGCAGTCTCTTCACAGCATCAGATACTGCTGCCTGATTATCCGTATCCATGAAGATCAGATTTTCGTTAACAGAAACTCCCATTTCCTCATGTGCTTCCAGAAAACCCTGATATCTGCTTCCGGTAACATTGTAGGACTGATTTCCACCCAGAAGTGCCAGATTCCGAAAACCTTTCATCAACATAATACTTGTCAGTTCTTTTCCGGCTTCCTGGTTCTTGTTATCTACAAACGGAACTTCCGGATCTGAAGACGGGCCGATCAATATATATGGTTCCTTACAGTTCTTCAGATATTTCTGTACCTTGGAACTTACCACTGCTCTGCTTTTACAATGATCCCGTCGACTTTTCGATTTGCCTCCAGTCTCTGTATCTGCGATACATCTGCTCCATCAATCATAGAAATAATAATATCATACTCATAGGAGGAAGCCATCTCACAGATTCCATTCATACAGTCTTTAAAAAAAGAAACTCTGTGGCAACATAATCCTTCGGCATCAGCAGTGCAATATTATAAGTTTTACGCTGTGCCAACCCCTTTGCCACAACATTGGGTCTGTAATCATGTTCTTTTTAAATGCCCGTACTCTGTCTCTTGTAGCCTGACTGATTCTTCCCTTTCCTGAAATAGCACGTGATACCGTAGTCTTACTTACCCCAAGCTCCCGGGCAATATCTTCTATTGTATATACCTTCTTTTTTCTGTTTCCATAAAATACCCCACCGTTTTTTGCGCAACCACTTGATTATTTTCTATAACAAAATACTCAAGCACTTACAAATAACTTTTAAAAAGAAGATATACCGGCAGTTCCTCATTAATGAACAGAACCTTTTGCTGTTTTTTTCTTTTCTTCTGTAACAGATATTGTTTCCGGTTTCTCTGCCTCTTTTGTGGATACAACGGGCTTCTTTTACGGTTTTCCCGGCACCTGCATTTGCTGCACGCCGAATACTCTCCCTGCCTACGACATAATTCCATGACCTCCTCTGCCAATCTCGTATATTCCTGGCACTTCTGCTTGATTTTTATATTCCACAACCGAATACTGTTATCCTGTGACCATTCTACAGAGCTGTCCCACTCTGATAATCTGCTCAAATACATGAATATCCTCAAGTTCATGCAGTGTTCCATTGTCTGTTTATAATAACTCTTTCTTGTATCTACCTTTGTCACCGCAATTCCGGCAACTTCCAGTTCCGGAGTAATCTGCTTTACTTCATTAAGAAATTCAAACATATTCGCAAGTCCGAACATTCCCCATGGACTTGCCTCAACAGGAATAATTACCCGGTCTGATGCACAAAGGATATTCATCACCCAACCACCCAGCGTAGGAGGCATCAATCAGAATATAGTCATAATTTCCTGCATCCTTTATCTTCTGAATGCATTTTCGCAGGATAAATTCTCTCTGCCATTTTGTAAAAGTTCATATTCTATGGAACTCATCAATGTAGACGATGGTATCAGATCCAGATTTTCGTGAGTATGTACCACATAACCGCTGAGCTCTTCCTGTTTTCCGATTGCGCAATACAGATTCTTCTCTCCTTTCGCCTGCTCCAGCACCCAGTTCTCCGGAAAAAAAAGCAAGAGAAAGATTTAACTGCATATCTCCATCGATCAGAAGAACCTTTTTCCCTGCCTGAGCCATCGCCGCTCCAAGGTTTGAACAGGTTGTGGTTTTTCCACTTCCACCCTTATTATTTGTAAAACATATCGTTATGGTTTTTCCCATGGAACTGTCTCCTTTACCACTTACTTTACTTGTATTATAGGAGATTTATCATATAGATTCAACTGTTTTCCCTCATCTTCGCAACCCTGTAACTCATTTGCATTGCCGGACAAACATTTCTTTGATTCCCAAAATAAGCCCTTGATTTTTTGTTTTTTTGTGTTATAGTATTTATATACTTGATATATAGTTTTTAAAACTATGTTATATTGTTTTCATTGTATTTATCTGAATGAATGGAGGCGTTTTTATGAAATTTAAATTAAAAGATCCCGGAAGTGCGATCACTCATGGTATTGCCCTTCTTCTTCGCTGCAGTCGGAGCAGTTCCTCTTATTATCAAGGCAGCGCGTTCTTATGATGTGCTCCATATTGTTGCTTTAAGTATTTTTATCCTTTACCATGGTTCTGCTCTATGCAGCCAGTACCATTTACCATTCTGTAGATTCTACAGAGAAGGTAAACCGACGGCTCAGAAAAATGGATCACATGATGATCTTTGTTATGATTGCAGGAAGTTATACTCCGATCTGTCTCATCGCACTTCATAACAGAACCGGCTATATCCTCTGTGCACTTGTATGGAGTATCGCAATCCTCGGTATTCTTCTCAAAGGATTATGGATCACATGTCCCAAATGGCTTTCTTCCGTACTCTATATTGGAATGGGATGGCTGTGTGTACTTGCTTTCGTTCCTATCTTTCATTCCCTTCCGCGAGCAGGATTTGACTGGCTTCTTGCAGGTGGTATCATCTATACGATCGGTGGTGTGATCTATGCATTAAAGTTCCGCTTTTTAATTCCAGACATAAAATTTTGGTTCCCATGAGTCTTTCACATCTTCGTTATGCTTGGAAGTGCCTGCCATTTCATTGTCATGTACTTTTTTGTTGCTCCACTACCTGTATAACCGTCAATTTGCCAATAAACAAAACAAGGGGGTTGCAGCACCGGATTTTTTCCGGTGCTACAACCCCTTAACAATACAATTTTCTCTGCTGCAGCATAATCCCTGCAGGAAAGCTTTTATATTACACAGCTACTCTTCTTTCCGGATACAATCCATAGGATCCATATCCCACGCCAAAATATCCATAATAGCTCTTCGCCTCTGCGAACAGCGGATCATATACTCTGCCTCCGATTTCAGCCCAGCAATGACCGCTTCCGTCAGTTGCCGTTGTATCTACGCAGACATAAACATTCTTATATCCAAGAGCCTTTGCAAGATAGGCAAACGAACAGGCATCTGAGAAACAGTCCCCGCCTTTTCCGCTCAGTATCAGATAATCGTTTGCATATAACGCAGGCCATGCAGTCTGATTATAAAATATTCTTCTGGTATCGTAATAATGCTGATACATTACCCATCTGAAACAGGTTTCAAATTTCTCACTTTTTTGACATACTCGGTTTTGTGATCTTGCTGACAACATCTTTTGCTCTCTGCAAAGTCTCATACTCATACGCTTTGGTGGAATTCATTTTCTTTCCTTTTGGATAATAAATCGTCTTTCCTTTTTTCCAGGCTTCCAGAATTCCCTTTCTGTACAATAATAAATTGTATTTCCAACTTTAACTGTTTTCGTTCTCAGAACACCCTTGTCACTGAAATAGTAATATTTTCCGCTGATTTTCTTAACGCCACTGTAACGTATTCCATTGGAACCAAAATAATATTTCTTGTTATTGTATTTGATCCATCCGGTTTTCATAAATCCTTTTGGACTGAAATAATAAACTTCACCATGGATTTTACGCATTCCTGTAAGATACTGTCCATCTTTAAAATATTTCTTATTTTTGTTCCATACTCATACCAGCCATTTTTCGCCTCCGGTATGGGTGTTGGTGCAGGTGTCTCGATTGGTGTTACATCCGGAGCCGGTGTTTCAATCGGGATCGGTGTTACAGTAACATCCGGTACTTCTGCTGCCATGGCCGGAACACTGCCCATCACACATACTGCGCATACTGCAAGCCATTTTGTCATCTTTTCATTTTCTCTATTCTCCTTATCTGACGGGTTCAGAAGCTCAGCAACTCCAGTTTTTTATTTCTGGTAAATTGTTTAATCTCATATTCACGTCTCATCGCTTCTTCTTTTTGTTGAAAATCCTTCATAATATACAAGTGTAACCGGTCTTTTGGTCCTTGTATATTTCGCGCCGTTCTTTCCCTCGTTGTGTGCTTTCATACGTTTTTGCACACAGTTTGTCCACCCTGTATAAAGAGTCCCATCTGCATTTAACAATGTAAGTATAATTCATCATAATCACCCGACAGTCATATATTATAATCAAGCAACTGTCTTATTGTCTGAATTGCATTATTTGAAATTTTTTATAATTTATGTAAAGGACAACTGCTATCTTTTGCGGTCGTCCCTGTTTCTATAATAAACAGTCGGTTTAAAACACGTATATCATCCGACACATATTCTTTCTGACAGCCAGATCTCTCAGCACCAAAATACCAATATGTCAAAAAAAGCAGGCAGGGAAACCGACTGCGGATTTTCTTTCCCACCTGCTTTATTATACGTTTATTTTCTTATTTTGTGAATATCATTTTTCGAAGATTCCAGAGATTTCCCCTGAATTTTCCTGCCTTTTACCTTTAGCTGCAAATCTTCACGATCCGGATAATATCTGGTTGAGAATACAATCTCTCCATCATTCAGATAAAGTTCCACTGCAGAAGTATCTGCAAGAATCCGGATATTGTTCAGTTCACTGACTTTCGCTTTCCGCTTATTTCTTCCTGCACCCGCAATTTCAGAAAATCCAATCTCCGCAATTTCATTTTCATATTTAAAGAGCATCTGTCCGCCCATACTGATCTGAAAACTTCTGTCTGTCACTGCAATATCTTCAATTAACAGATCAAAACCTTCATTTACTTCTACACGAACCTCAACAATTGATTTTTCATCATCAAGAATTGTTTTCTCTTTTCGGAGTCTCTCCAGTTCTTTTGCCGGATACTGGAATATTTTTCCAGCCTTTACCCTCAGTTCCCGCGGTACGGTAAGACAATGCTGCCAGCCTTCATCAATGGTTTTATTGGTATATTCCTCCTCTGCATCCGGCATTCCATCCACCCTATCAGAAGTCGCCTTCCGCTGTTATCTGTAAAAGTCTGTGGAGCATAAAAGTCAAATCCCATATCCCACTCACGAAAGTCTTTTCATCTACAGAGCCATCCTCTTTTACCGGAAAATAGCCTGACTGATAGATATTCTGAAAACGAAATTCTTCCCTCTTCAAGCCCTGTGGTGATACAGACAGAAATTTCTTCCCGTCCAGTTCGAAATAGTCCGGGCATTCCCATATAGCCAAAAGCTTCCGGTGTGGTTATTATATGTTTAAATTTCCATTCTTTCAGATTTTCTGATTCATAAACCAGAACTGCACCTTTATCTCCCCTTAAGACGTCCAAGCCAAGAACCATAAAATACCTGTCGTTTTCTTTTCCAGACTTTCGGGTCTCTGATATGACAGGTAAACTCTTCCGGATATTTTTCAAAAAGAAATTATCTCTTCTTTATCTCCGAAATGAATTCCGTCCTCACTTTCTACATGAAGCGTACTGGTCTCACGTCCTTCATTAATATAATCATAATCACCGTCAATCTTTACATTCCCGGTGAAAAACAAATGAAGTTTTTCACTCTCTGCCAATGCAGATCCGGAATAGACACCATGACAGTCATAAGGAGAATCCGGATAAAGAGCTGTCCCTTCGTATTTCCAGTCTACCAGATCTTCGCTTGTATAATGTCCCCAGAATTTCAGTCCGCCTTCCACATCAAAGGGAGCGTATTGAAAAAACACATGATATCTGCCTTTATACCAGCATAGTCCATTTGGATCATTGAGCCATCCGACCGGCGGCATCAGATGATGTCCAAGCCGGAATCTTCCTTCTGTCAGATTTGCGTTCTTTTCAATTACTTTTATATTTCTTTCAAGAACTTTAGTTAACGTACTCATTTCACAATCTCCAATACTTTATCTGATGGTGTTACCGAATCTTCCGACAGAATTTTCACATCTTTATAATCATCCGAATTCGTTACAATAAGAGGCGTCGTCACATCGTATCCTGCTGCCTTAACTTTCTCCATATCAAAGGAAACCAGAAGCTGGCCTTTCTTTACGTGATCTCCATTCTTTACATGAGATGTAAAATATTTTCCATTCAATTCCACTGTATTGATCCCGATATGGATCAGAAGCTCCATACCACTTTCCGTACTTAAACCAACTGCATGCTTTGTATCAAAAACAGTCTCAACCACAGCATCACATGGAGCAACAATTCACCCTTCGATGGAATTACGGCAATTTCCTTTTCCAAGTACTGCTACTTCTGAACAAATGTGTGTCATTTACCTGGGAAAGCAAAATCGCAGTTCCTTCTTGATACACTATAAAGCACAGAATCATCTGCATTGCTTTTTTTTCTGTTGTTGATTTATTCTCCCACAGCTTCAACACTTTCTGTCTTTTTCAGAAACATTAGTGTCCTTATATCCAAACAACCAGGTAAGTACAAAGGGCACCAAATGCAATCACAAACATAAGAATATAAGAAACCGGATTATTCAGACAAAGAAGAATTCCAAAGATACCGGTTACGCCAGTTCCCGTAGCCCCCAGTCCTGTAACAGATGCAAACAGTGCACCAAATGCACCACCAATACATCCCATCACAAATGGTTTCCAAAGCGAAGGTTAACACCAAAGATCGCAGGTTCAGTAATTTCCCATACAGGCACTTTAATGCAGACGGAACTGCCATTGATTTAATCTTCTGATCCCTTTGTCTTAATGCTACTGCAAGAGTGGCTCCACCCCTGTGCAATATTCGCTGCAGAAGCAAGAGGCAGCCAGTAAGTAACTCCAAATTTAGACAACTGTCCAAGATCAATGATCGTGTACATATGGTGAACACCGGCAACCACCGTCGGTGCATAAAACGCACCCATAATAAAACTTCCGATACCAAATGGCAATGCGATCAGCCACTGAATCCCATTCAGAAGTCCGTTCTCAACAGTGACAAAGATAGGTCCTGATAATGGATAATGTCAGATATCCTGTTACAAAGACACTTACAAGCGGGTAACAAACAGATCAAACATTGCCGGCACTACTTTGTGAAGTCTCTTCTCAATCTGAGCCAGTACCCATACTGCAATGATAACCGGAATTACATGCCCTGATATCCGACCATGTCAATAGAGTAAAGTCCAAACCATACTTTCTGAGTTGCTTTAACACCTTCTGTGGCAACTGTCCATGCATTCTGGAGATTTGGATGGATCATGATCATACCGATAACTGCACCAAGATACTGGTTCGCACCAAACACTTTAGCACCGCTGTATGCGATGAGGATTGGCAGGAACGTATATGCCGTATTACTGAAAAGCTGTGCAAATGTATAAATAGAACCGCTGGTATCAATATTCAAAAATCCATTGTTTACCATGAAGTTCAGTGCTTCCATAATTCCCATCAGGAAACCGCTTGCAACAATTGCAGGAATAATCGGCACAAAAATATCTCCAAGTGTCTTGATCAGTCTCTGTACCGGATTTGCCCTGGAAGCCGCAACTTTTTTCAGCTCTTCTTTACTGCTCTCAGAAACTCCTGCAATCCGGATGAACTCATCATATACTTTATTAACTACACCTGTTCCCAGAATGATCTGCATCTGTCCCTGCGCAAAGAAAACACCTTTACACCTTCAATGTTCTCAACATATTCTTATCAGCCTTTGAATTATCACTGATAACCAGGCGAAGACGTGTGGCACAATGAGCTGCGGAAATAATATTTTCTTTTTTACCGATATGGTCATATATCTCCTGTGCTGTTTTTCTGTAATCCATAATATCCTCCTTTTATGGAATCGTTCTCATTATAAATGTACACTTTGAAATTCTCACATATTGAACAAATTTCACTTGTTAATCTTATAAAAATACCTTTTAACCTTAATATCATCTTATACCATTCCAAATTTACTCTGATATCTGATTATAACTCAGCAGATGTCTTGCACTCTCACGATATTTCTTATCTGATCACCAATATGTATTTCCTATGGATTGTATGTACTTTTATGGAATCGTTCTCATATATGCTATTATATTCTGTTTTTTATTTGTAAATATGTAACATATCACAAATATTGTATCCATTTTTATATATTATTTCCAAAACACTCCCTTTAATATATGTAAATCCAATTATTCAGAAAAAAAGAACTCTGATGATTGCCTCAGAGTTCCCTCTTTTTTCATGTTCAGTCATATATTTCGGTGAGACTCTCTGAGTACCACCTTACATCCCATTTTTATTTCTTTATGTACAAATGATGTTTCCTTAGATTCTATCAAATCTACCAGCACTTTTTGCTGATTCCATTCCACTTGTCTTGTAAAAAAAATGTACAGTAGTCAGCTTTGGTTCTATGATCTTTCCCCAGAAAACTGTCTCCCATTCCGGCAATCTGAACCTGTTGAGGAATCTGATATCCGTTCTCCTTCAGCCAATTTGCCGCTCCAACTGCCATGGTATCTGTTGCACAGATCAATGTATCTACATCGGGATGCTCCGTAAAAAGTTCTTTCGCTTTCTCATATCCTGACTCTAATGTGAAATTTCCGCATTTTACACATCCACTTTCCAATGTGATCTGATTTTCTCCAAGAACCTTCTCCACACCTGATTTTCGCTGCCTGCCAACTGCCTCATCTTTATCCGTAACTGTAATATATCCAAACTTCTTTCCTGTCTTCACCATCTGTTCAGTAAGATTTACAGCAGCCTTATAATCGTCCTGAAAATACATGGATAACCATCCAGCTGTTGTCCAAGTAAAACAATCGGAACTTTAAATCCCTTCATCATTTCCCTGTGCTGTTTTGTCAATATGGTGGCAATAAAAATAACACCATCGACCTGATTATCCCTAAACAGCGAAAGATATTTCAATTCTTCTTCAACACTGTTATTTGTATTTGCCAGTATCAGCTGATATCCTTTTTTTGGTAAGTATGTCACTGATTCCGGCAACTTCCCGGCTGATCGTATTGGAATCTATCTTTGGCAGAATTACTCCGACCAGTTTTGTCTTCTTAGTACGCAGCCTCTGCGCCTGTGAAGAAGGCTGATACCCGGTTTCTTCAATAACTCTGCTGATATTTTTTTTCTTTTCCTCACTGACATAACCATTGTTCAGATACCTGGATACGGTAGCTCTGAGACCCCTGCCAGTTTGGCAATCTCATTAATATTCATATAAAAAGCTCATCTTTCATGCTGTCTGTATAATTTCCGAAAGTATTTTTATAACCAGCAGTATTTTATGATGCTAGAGCGTGTCTGAAAAATGCTTTCCGCAAGATGTATGTCACAATTTGTGGGAGATTTTGCCCTAACCTGATATCCACGAATTGTTAACTGCTGAATCACTACATATTTTGTATTATACTACACATATCATTTCTGTTGCAAAATATCAAAGTACTGTTTATACGTTACTGTCTCGGCCCTATATCAAATTAAGGGCTGCCGATCTACGGCAGCCCTGTTTTTTTCTTCTATTTCATTATGGAAGATATTCAATCGGATCTATTGGTTCTCCATCCTTTTTCATTGCAAAATAAAAAGATTGGTTCCTTCTGTGCTGTAATATTTTGTAGGCTGTGCAATATATCCTATCGTCGTTCCCTTTTTAATTGTATCTCCTTCTGACACTGTCAGATCTGTAAGCTGTCCATAAACAGCCTGATATCCATTTCCAAGTTCCATTGTCAGTGTAGTACCCGTCTGCGCATTCTGCTCTATAGAATAAACCTTGCCATTAACAGCAGCTACCACAGGTGCTCCCTCTACTGCACCGACAGCAATAGCCGGACTCAATTTATACTGATCAGCGTCGGAAAATAAGTAGTCTGATCCATACTGTAATCAAGGAGAACATTTCCATTCACCGGCCACTCCATTAATGTATCTTCCGAAAAATTTACTGTCGCAAGATTCAGGGCCGATGCCGAAACATCTGTTGCTTCATCTGCCTGATCTTCTGATATCGTCTGGGATTTCATATTTGCATTTACTGATGATTCTTCTGCTTGCTGAGAATTTACAGCATTGTCAGTCTTATCCACATCTGCAGTATTATCTGATTCATTATTATCCACAGTATTCTGAGCTGTTTCCCCATACATTCCTTGTTTTTGGAATGTAACCTTTGTATCATCCAAATCTTCCCCGTCATCGGATATCCACTGATTTTCTGACTCCACATGATTCGTTCCTGCATCTTCACTCAATTGTTCTTCCGTATCCTGTGTACTTTCACCGACATTTTCTGTTTTTTCTTCAGGAGTTTTTCTCTTTGACCGGGGAGGTACCTAACTGATAAACTGTAATTCCCAATGCTGCTACAGCGGCCAGTCCAACGGAATTGGCAATGATTCTTGTCACTTTGTTATTCATCATATTCCTTTCACCTCTGTTTTCATCTTCATATCTATAGGTGTCCAGAATATTCGTATCTATTCAGCAATTTACAGATTTTATGTTCAGCACATCCATCTCAGGAAAATAATATTGTAAGATTTCTTTTTGCATCTCGCAGACTCCTTTGCCATCTCATTCCCTCCATATTGTGAGAATCCTAATCCATGACCTTTTCCTCTACATAAAATCGTACTTCCTTTCCAGACTTCTGAATTGTAAAATTTGAGGACGTGAGTCCCATTCCTTTTCTGAATGCCTCGCCTTCCAACACTTTCCCGTCAGCCAGAATTTCTGTAACATAACCGGCACTGTCCCTGGATTTTATTTCAATTCTTTCCGGAAGGACATTTTATTTATGTATACACTATTCAAATAATCTTTTGCATTTTTATCCACAAGACTGTGTACGGATCTGAGATACGAATCATCTTCGTTGTGGAAAACTCTCCATTCCATCTCTTGTCTGTCCTGCACTTAATTCATGATAGGAACTAACTTTAATTCTTTATTCCATACAATGACTTTTTCCTTCTGTTTCTGTTACTGCTTTTTCGTACTTATTCTGTAAAACAAAGCCAGGGATTTCCCCTCCATCTCTTCCTTTATCTGACATAAAGTTATTGCCAGATTTTTCTCCTCTTTCATTGTCCGGTAAAAATTTGATCTTGCTATGATTGTTTGTTGCTTTTATAGTCTCAAGTTCATATTTGTCTTCAATCTGCGATGAAACGATCACCGGCAGAAGCATTTCCACATTAAATTTTTTTATTGATCAATGTAGTGTTGGCACCATTAAAAATAATTGTAACTATATAGGGAACAAAAAATAGAGCAAAAGATTCCCGTTGTTCCAGGGAAAAAGACTTTCTCATATCAGACCATCATTATAAACTTCTTCTTTTAGTATATACATATATTTTATCTGTATGTATATTATTTATAACACTTCTGTTATATAGCAAT
>VOFB01001960.1_pt1 | contig 31444 bp, 48 predicted proteins | sample 5384141 | NCBI WGS metagenome assembly VOFB01 (sample SAMN12384721, study PRJNA508395) | human gut metagenome | isolation source: healthy gut A | host: Homo sapiens | reverse complement strand
TGGGCGGAGAACTTCCATATATCGGAATCGACAATCATAAGACAGGATATCAGCTGGCACAGGAACTGGCAGAACAGTTAGACCACAAAGGCCAGGTAGGAATTGTGGCAGGTGATTTAAAACAGAAAGGCCACAGAGAACGTGTGGAAGGATTTGAAGAATATATGAAGTCCGAACCGGAGATGACGGTGAAGTTCGTAGAAAGCGGCTATGCCAATCTGCAGATGTCGGAACAGAAAGTACGGGATCTTATGGGACAATATCCGAAATCAGGGGAATCATGGCGACCAGTGCTGTCACTGCGATGGGACTTGTTGATGAAGTGAAAGATACTGATATCAAAATTGTGGCAGTGGATGAACAGGAAGATTCCCTTAAGGCAGTAGAAAATGGGCAGATCTTGGCGCTTGCGGCACAGTCGGGATATGAGATTGGTTATGAAACGATTCACTATATCCAGAATCTGCGGAACGGAAAGCATCTGAAAAAGAAGTATTATCTGAATGCAGATACTGACACAGGACAATGTAAAGGAGTACAGAAAAAAAGATGAAAGTCAGAAGTATAAGAAGTAAGGTCCTGATCGCAATCACCGGGATCACACTGCTTACGGCAGCAGCCATGGCTTTCGTATTTTATGGAAGGTCATCCCGATGATTGAGGAAAATTACATAACAGTGCTCAGTCAGAGAACCAGGCTGCTTACGGATACCGTAGATGATATGTTAAAAAATGTATGCAATATTGACATCAAAGCATCCTGTGACAAAGAGATCAAAGAGGAACTGGAACAATATCTGAATGACAAAGATGAGAAAAGGCTGAACAATATCTCAACAAGATTACGTACATTTTCCAAGATGAATCAGGTGTACAGAAGTGGACTTAAGGAGGATAACCTTCGTCAATTTGAAACACTATGTGGAAAAAATGGCGGACCGGCAATCATGGATGATCTGGTGCACAGCAAAGATAAATTATTACAGTTTACGGAAAAGGTAACCGGAGAAGATGGACAGGTGATCGGTTATCTGTGTGCGAATATCGAAGAACAGAACTTAAGATATGATTATCTGGAAGATCCGTCGAATCAGGAACTGGGACAGATCGAACTGATCGAAGACGGCAGGATCATTGCAGCCAGAGAGCAGTCCCGGATGGGCAATAAATTTCCGGTAAAGAAGTATAAAAATTTTATCAGTCATTCTGAAGTTACCGGGGCAGATAAAGAAAATATATACATTTACTGTGAAGGAAGCTTTTCCGGCTGCGGAATTTTTGCCAGTGTAAAGAGAAGTGCCGTATTAGGTGACCTGGCGCAGATGCGGAAATATGTATTCGGTGTGGCGGCCGTGTTCGGTGATCGCAATGCTGGCGGCGATATACATCTCAAGGATCGTCTATAAACCGGTGAGAAAGCTGATGACTGCAATGCAGTCAATTGCGGATGGCGAGATGGACACCAGGGCAGAGGTCGTATCCAAAGACGAGATTGGTCTTGCTGCGGAAGAATTTAACCGGATGTTAGACCGGATCGAAGAACTGATCGGACAGCTTATTCAGGAAGAAAAGAAGAAAAAGGATGCGGAGCTGGAGGCACTGCAGTATCAGATCACACCGCATTTTATGTATAATACACTGAATTCGATCAAGTGTTATGCAATGATCCACAATGAGAAAGAGATTGCAACGGTCATCGGGGATTTTGTAGAGTTATTGCAGACATGTATACGGAAAAAGGGAACATTTCTGACTGTTGCAGAGGAAATACAAGTGTTGAAGAATTATATTCATCTGCAGGAATTCCGCAATGGAGAAGAATATCAGGCAACTTACGAGATAGAGCGCGAAGCAGAGCAATGTCTGATACCAAGTTGATCTTGCAGCCCTTGTAGAAAATGCGCTGATTCATGGACTGGATCTGAAAAAAATAACAGAAAACATTTAATGATAAAGCGTATACTTCGGCTCCAGACTATATATGAAAGTCAGGGATAACGGAAGGGGGGAATGACACAGGATCAGATTGAAGAGTTGTTGAAAAAGAAGGAAAGAAGACAAAGGACTTACGGCAGTCGGAATACCGAATATTCAGGAAAGACTGCAATTATATTATGGAACACAGGCAAAGCTTTCGCTGAAAAGCAGCGGGGAAGGTACAGAGGCAACGATCTACCTGCCTGTGAACAGAAGTGAGGATGAAGAATCATGAGAAAAAGCATTACTGGCGGACGATGACTTTCTTGTGCGGGTTATCTGAAGATGTTGACGTCATGGGAAAAGGCAGGATTGGAGATTACGGCGGATGTAAGAGACGGGGAAGAAGCACTGGAGGTGCTGGACCGGGAGAAGATAGATCTGGTTGTTACTGATATTGCAATGCCGCTGATGGACAAGGGATCGAACCGATCCGGGAAATCGGAGAAAATATCCAGACATCTATGTGATTGTACTTAGCTGTCATGATGAATTCGAATATGTGAAAAGGCGATGAAAGAAGGAGCAGACGAGTATGTATTAAAAATACACTGAATGAAGAAAGTTCTGTATACGGTTCTTGAAGGGCGGAAGAACATATCCGGCAGAGCAAGGAAGAAGCAGGTGGAAAAGAACAGAAACAGCAGACGCAGAACATGCGGATATGAAAAAGGATCCAGAAGAAGACAACATTGCAGATGCTGACGGGAAAATGGGAGAAAAAGTCGGATCAGACCGGAAATATGAATGAAAATTCTGTTTTTTAACCAGATCCTGGCGGGAACCCTGTCAGAGAGGAACAGGAAGAAAAAAAGAATCCGGGCAGGAATATGTGGAAAATATAAGAACAGTGCAGTGATCGTGATCAAAAAGAGAAGAAACAGAGATACCGAGGATCCGCTGGAAGAAGCAAGAAAAAAAGCAGTATAGTCTGGAATTCTACAGGCGTATGCGGAAAAGTTACAGTCAAGACCCGGCGAATCTGAGACGGAAAAAGAAATGATCTATCTCGGAAATGGAACATACTGCTGCTTTCGGATCTGTCAGATGAATACAAAAGCAGTGTGATGTACCAGCATCTGACCGGAACGGGCATCGCGTTATAAGATCTGTGCGGAAGAAGAGGAAGCCTACAAGATCGGTGTCAGTAATATCTGTATTGACAGATGCACTTCGCCAGCATATCAGCAGGCAAGGATGATGATAAAGAATAGTTTCTATGAAAAGGATGGAATTGCCTATTATGAAGCAGATAGAGCGATGGGAAAAGAACTTCCGAAAGAAGCAGAAACACTTTTTGAGGAGGCAGAGCTGTTAAAGAAGAAAAGTGAAAAGGATAAATTTCTTCTCATGGCCGGGACAGTAATACAGGCGTTCAAAAAAGAGCGGTGCGACAGTCAGCTGGTACGGCAGTGGTTCCGGAAGCTGGAAACATAAGTTACAGGTAGACGGCACAAAGGGCGGACCAAAGATTTTGGCTATATCGGAGAGGTGAAAAAAAGAGCTGGAACATCTGGCAGAGCAGGCATTTGAATGTGGCGAACCGGATATCCCGGAAGATTTAAGTCAGGCAGTTAAGATTGCAGCGGATTATGCGGCGAGACATTACCGGGAAGCAGTGGGACTTGGTGATGCGGCAGAAGCGGCAGGCGTGAACAGCACCTATCTGAGTTATCTGTTCAGTCAGGAGATGGGATTGGTTGCCAACTATCTATTGAATCTGCGGATGGAACATGCGAAGAAGTTATTAAGGGAGACCAATCTTAAGATGTGGCGGTAGCAGAAGAATCGATTCAATGATTACCATTATTTTCAAAAGTATTTAAAAAGCAGAGGGGATGAGCCCGGCGCAGTACCAGGAACATTCTTAAAAATAAAGATACAGTTGTTTTTTATATGTAAAAGAAAAAAACGTATCTTTTTTTGCGTGCAAATACCTGGCAAAAAAGAAAGCACAAAGAAAAAATCAAAAAATAAAACCAAAAAAAGACACAAAAAGTGTGGAAAGCAATACCTGAAAAAAGACACAAAAATCAGAAAAATACCATCTAAAAATAAAGTACACATTTCAAAAGATTCTCCCAATACCGGAACAGACGGATCCTTAGTATTATATAGTCACAAAGAAAAACACGAAAGACATAGAAAAAACATCATAAAGAAAGAGGTAAGAAAAAATGTTTGACAAAAAGAAAGTAAAACTGAATCGCACCAATCGCATGGACCAATGACGACATGCCGGACCTTGAAGTGAGAATACATTTGAACAGTGCGTAAGCGATGGCACTTGCAGGATTCACAGGATCGAAGTCGGCAACAAATATCCAAAAAGATACGAAAGTCCTGAAACATGCACTGGATCTTCGTGGTGTTGAGATCTGTAACCAGTGGTTCTCAGCATTTCTGATCACAAAGCCATTCGAAGAAGTAGAAAAAGAGTTCCGTGCACAGCTTGCATATTTTAAAAAGAAATGGAGCAAAAGTGATCGGAGCTTCCGAGCAGAGCTACAGCGTTCAGGGTCAGCTGGATACCCCGATCTTCGGACATAAATATGAGATGAATGATGAAGAGTGGAAGATATTCTGTGACGGAATGAATAAGCTTGGTAAGATCGCAAAGAGGAGTACGGAATTGCACTTACCTTCCATCATCATATGGGAACGGTTGTACAGAATGCAGACGAAGTAGAACGCATGATGGACAATACGGATCCGAATATGTAAGTCTCTTTATTCGATACCGGACATTTCGCATACTGTGGAGAAGACCCACTGGAAATGGTGAAGAAATACGCAGACAGAATCAAACATGTACATCTGAAAGACATCAGAAAAGACATGGTAGAGAAAGTAAAGAAAGAAGAATTAAGTTTCTTAGACGGAGTCAGAATGGGAACGTTCACAGTACCTGGAGACGGCGATATTGATTTTGATCCAATTTTTTCAAAGTTCCTGGAAGAATCAGGATATACCGGATACATGGTAGTAGAGGCAGAACAGGATCCGGCAAAAAAGCCAATCCACTGGAATATGCACTGAAAGCAAGAAAAGTTCATTTCTGAAAAGACAGGATTATAGAAGAAAAATACAATCTGCAGACAAAATCATCCAGGAAAAAATACCGGGAGATTTTCCAAAGGGATAAAAACGGAACTGGAACAAAAATATAGAAATAAAAAGATTATAAACGCGAAAAAGGAGAAGAAAAATGGTTAACGGTGAAATTATTGGAGCAGGAAGAATCGGACAAGTAACATGTAGAAAACATTTGCAACAACAGGCAAGGATGCAAAGATCAAAGCAGTTGCAGATCCATTCATGAATGATGAAGCAAGACAAAATGGGCAAAGACATGGGCAGGTAGCCACAACAAGCAAAGATATCTTAGCAGACAAAGATATTGATTATTTGTTCAAACAGAGATCAAAGAAGTTATCAAAACATTAGAAGGAACAGGACTTAAATATCAGGTAGGATTTAACAGAAGATTTGACCACAACTTTGAAGCAGCACAGAGAGCTGTTGTCAATGGAAAGATCGGAGCACCTCATATCATCAAGATCACATCAAGAGATCCTGAGCCACCAAGTGCTGAATATGTAAAAGTATCTGGAGGAATGTTCCTTGATATGACAATTCATGATTTTGATATGGTACGATTCCTTGCAGGATGTGATGCAGAAGAAGTTTATGTACAGGCAGCAAACCTTGTAGATCCTGAGATTGGAAAAGCAGGTGATGTTGACACAGCGATCATCACATTGAAGATGGAAAATGGAGCACTTGTAATCGATAACTCTCGTCAGGCAGTTTATGGATATGATCAGAGAGCAGAAGTATTCGGATCTAAAGGAATGGTAGCGATCAAGAATGATTCTGATTCTACAGCAGTGATCAGCAACGAAGATAGTGTAACAGGAGAAAAACCACAGTTCTTCTTCCTTGAAAGATACATGGATGCATATGGAAAGAAATGGTTCAGTTCATTGATGCAATTGAAAATGACACAGAAACACCATTAGGAGTAGAATATGGATTAAAACCAGTACTTATGGGACTTGCAGCAAAGAAATCAGTAGAAGAAGGCCGTCCAGTAAAAATTTCCCAAGAAATTGAATTCTAATTTGAAGGAGAGTGTATATGGAAAAACATACAAATGAGGTTGAAGACAATCAGATGAGAGCACTTAGCTGGAAGACCAGAGTGTCTTACGGCTTAGGTGATACAGCGTGTAACGTTGTATACGGAATGATCGGAAGCCTGTTAACGATCTTTTTATACTGATTATGTTGGAATCAGTGCAGCAGCGATTGGTGTGATCATGCTGATATCAGAACTTTTGATGGATGTTCTGATGTTATCATGGGATTCGTTGTCAATAAAACACAGCAAATATGGTCAATCCAGACCATGGATCTTATGGATGGCGATTCCATATGCAGTATCGGCAGTATTATTATTCACAGTACCACATACTGCAACTAACATACAGTTAATATATATTTTCGTAACTTATAATTTTACAGCAACGGTCTGCTATACAGCGTTGAATCTTCCATACGGAAGTTTATCTGCGATGATGACAAGATCTTCCAGAGAAAGAGATATGTTAAGTATCGTTCGTATGGCACTTTCTCCGATCGGAAGAATCATGGCAGTTACATTTACAACACCACTGGTTAAATTATTTGGGGATGACCAGGCAGCGTGGGTAAAGACAATGGCAATCTGGGCAGTCTTAGCACTCCTAATGCTGATCACGTGTTTTAAAAACTGTGAAGAAAAGTTAAGATCAAAGTAGTGAAAAAAGAAAAGATCCCTGTAAAGAAAGACATTTTCAGCATTACTGAAAAACCAGTATTTCTGGAATGATACATGGTTTACAGTGCACTGTATCTGACAGAAATCCTGGGACACTGGTTGTATGGCTTTTCTTATGTGCACCGTTGATCCGTAAGTTCGAAAAGGAACATTGCTCTGGCCGAAAGTATCATTGCCCTGGTGGGTCATTCGTTATACTCTGGAATCCATACAGCATTCCATGGATGGTGATGAGTTGTGTTGCAAGAGCAATCGGTCTTGCTCCACTGAATGCAGTTGTGTTCGGTATGATCGGTGATGTAGTAGAGTTCGACACGAAGACACATGTACGTCAGAAAGTCTGATTTTTGCCGGTGGTTCTATCGGAACGAAAGTCGGTGCAGGTGCGGCATCTGCAGTTATGACAGGACTTCTTTCTATGGGTGGATATATCAGTACGGCAGCCGGAAGTGTCACTCAACCGGGACAGTGCATTACATATGATCGTGTGAATATTTACAAAGGCGGTCCATTGATCGTTGCAGGTGGTGTGTTTGTAAGTACTTCTGTTCACGGTATCTGGATAAACATCCGATATCATGAAAGAACTGATCGAACGTGAAGCGAAAGGAGAACTGTAAAATGAGAGAACATACGATTAGTTACCATCAGCCGCCAATACGGAAGCGAAGAGAAGTTGCAGAGACTTGCAAAGAAGATGCAGGTGCGCTGTTAGACAGACAGATCGTATATCTGGCAAAGAGAGAAAATCGGGAAATGGCGATTCGGATGTGGAAAGCATTCTGAAGAAGCATATATAAAAGCCAAGCAGTCACAGCGGTTTCTTCGGCGGACTTGAATGGAAGCGATGTCATCCCGGACTATAATGGGCATGTATAAAGAGCAGGCAAAGACTGGATCCACAGACGGCAGATACCCGGAGGAGTATTCCTGGGACGCTGTGCAGATGTAGCATCACTTGCAGATACACCGGACTGCTATCATATCTTCATTTATGCAGACGATGCATTTAGAGAAAAAGAGCAAAGAAGCACAATTATGGGCATTTCCTGAAAGAGATGGATAAAGAAGATGTATCCAGACAGAGATATTATAATTATTATACCGGCAGGACATGGGGCGATCCATTGAATTATGATCTGATGATCAATACCGGTAAGATCGACCTGGAAGATGCGGCAGATCTGATCATAGATTATATCGAGAAAGTACAAAGTGAATAAAGAAATAAAAAGCAGACATAAAAAGATGAGCCAGTGCGGACGTGAAAATATATTTTTCTGTCCTCATTGCTTTTTTATACCATAGTATGCAAGAAAAAGTTGCCAGTGGCAAGTTTTCTGTATTACCATGTGTTTGAAAGAAATTGCCAGTGGCAGGTCTTGCAGATACGGTTATATTTGAAAGCTTTTGTGAAAAAGTCAGAATATAAAACGTTTTTGATATGAATTGTGGTAAAATAATGGTAAGATAAGAATGTACAGAAAGGAAGGATCGGTATGAAAAACTATTCAGAAGATGCAAGCAGACAGTATCATTCAGGTTGCAAAAGGTGAAGTCGGACGTTATGTGATCATGCCAGGAGATCCGGGGCAGATGCAGAAAAATTGATTGCGTATCTGGATGATCCGGTGCTGGTTGCAAATGACCAGAATTCCTCACTTATACCGGAATACTGGACAGGAAAAAGAGTCAATAGTGTGAACTGTCGACCAGAATCGGAGGACCGTCGGCCAATCGCAATGGAAGAACTGGTACAGCTGCCAGAACGAATACATTTATCCAGGATCAAGGAACCTGCGGTGGAATCGACGGGAAGTAAAAAGCGGCGATATCGTGATCGCGACCAGTTCCGATCCGCATGGAAGGAACAAATGAGAATATGCACCGATCAGATATCCGGCGGTTGCCAATCTGGAAGTAACGAATGCACTGGTGCAGAATTTGCAAGAAGATGTTGCACCTGGCATACAGGAGTGGTACAGTCAAAGGATGCATTCTACGGACAGCATGAGCCTGAAGCAATGCCTGTCGGCTATGAGGCTGCTGAACAAATGGGAGGCCTGGAAGAAAATGGGCTGTCTTGCTTCCGAGATGGAATCAGCGGCATTGTTCATCGTGGCCGGTAAATTACGTGTCAGAGCAGGTGCATGCTTTCTTGTTATGGCAAATCAGGAAAGAGAGAAACTCGGACTGGAAAATCGGTGGTACATGATACTGATATGGCAGTTAGGACAGCGGTCGGGGCAGTCCGGAATCTGATCCGGCAGGATAATGAAAAAAATAAGTAGAATCATTCGGAAAATCATGTATAATACTGATTACCAGAAATGGAATACGAATATAAAAAGCGGGGAAACAAGATGGGGAAGACAGAACAAAGCAAAACATATCATACAAGTCAGTTGATTGAGACGGCGATAGAACAGTTGAAATATTCTTATACACCGTACTCCGGCTTCAAGGTCAGGCGGCACTGCTGGCAAAAAATGGAACAGTTTATACCGGATGTAATATTGAAAATGCGGCATACACACCGACAAACTGTGCAGAAAGAACGGCATTTTCAAGGCGGTAAGTGAAGGCGTGAAGGAATTCGATGCAATCTGTATCGTAGGGAGGAAAGAACGGAGTCCTGACAGAATATGCACCGCCGTGCGGAGTGTGCAGACAGGTGATGATGGAATTCTGTGATCCGGAAGAATTTCAGATCATTCTTGCAACGGATGTAGAACATTATGATATCTATACGTTGAAGGAGTTATTGCCGTTGGGCTTCGGACCTGGAAATCTGAAAGAAAAGAAGACCGTATAAGGGGAAAGGCAATATTCAGGAAAAAAGTGGAATGTTGAAATAGAAGAAAAATGAAGAATGTAAAATGGAGGAAATGATAAAAAGCAATATGACAACAGAAGAATTAACAGCACTACCAAAAGTAGAACTGCATTGTCATCTGGACGGGTCGTTGAGCCGTGGATTTATAGAAAAGAGGCTGGGACGGGAAGTATCACAAAGTGAGCTGAGTGTATCCGAAGACTGCAGAAGTCTGAATGAATATTTGGAAAATTCGACCTTCCGGGCTTAAATGCATTATGGATGAGACAGGACTGAAAAGAAGCCGGTTATGATGTATTAAAAAAGTATGGGCAAGGAAAATGTATGCTATGCAGAGATCCGTTTTGCTCCGCTTCTGTCCGAGACTCGGACATGAACTGCAATAAAGTGATCGAAGCACTGCTTGCAGGACTGGAAAAAAGGAAAACGCGATTTTGGCAGGCTAGAGTACGGAGATCACGTGCGCGATGCGCCATCACAGTGAAGAAGAGAATGCCCGGATGCTGCGGACTGCCAGAAATATCTGGGACACGGCGTGTGTGCGGCAGATCTTGCCGGGGCGGAAAGCCTGTATCCAATGTCAGAATTCATGGAACTGTTCAAAAAGACGAAAGCACTTGGCATGCCATTTACCTACATGCCGGTGAATGCGGAAGTGTACAAGAATATCCTTTGATTCTGTGGAAACCGGAGCCGGAAGAATCGGACATGGAATCGCAATGAGGATACGCAGATGTGCAGAAAGAATTGCAGAAAAAGGGTATCGGTATCGAGATGTGTCCGATCAGTAATCTGCAGCACCAAGGCAGTGGAAAGTACAAAGAACTATCCGATGCGGGAATTCCTGAATGCCGGATTAAAGGTAACAGTAAATACCGATAACCGTACAGTCAACAATACGACACTGACAAAAAACTGGAATTCATCCAGAAGAATTATAGAATCACCGATGAAGAGATTCATCTTATGATGCGGAACGCAGTGGATGTGGCATTTGCAGATGATGCGGTGAAAAGAAAGGATGTTGAAGTATGTATAAAAAGCTGGAAAAATGTTTAAAAGCATAAGAGAAAAAGACGGATTTCAAACCAGAAAAAGCAGTCATCTTAGGATCGGGCCTTGGAGATTATGCCGAGAAGATCAAGATAGAAAAGATCGTAAAATATACAGACATCGAAGACTTTCCGGTATCGACTGTTCAGGGGCATAAAGGTCAGTTTGTATTCGGATATGTGGAAGATGTTCCGGTTGTACTGATGCAGGGAAGGGGTACATTATTATGAAGGTTACCCGATGGGACGTTGTACTTCCGACCAGACTGATGGGGATGATGGGACAAGAAATCCTTCTGACCAATGCGACCGAGGCGGAGTCAATCCATCATTCGAACCGGGTGACTTTATGCTGATCAAAGGGCCATTACGACAGCAGTACCAAGTCCTCCGCTGATCGGACCGAATATCGAAGAACTCGGAACCAGATTCCCGGATATGAGTGAAGTATACGGTAAAAAACTGCAGGATATCATCCGTAAAAGTGCCAAAGACTGTGGAATGATACACTCAGGAAGGCGTATACGTGCGTGACCGGACCAAACTACGAGACACCGGCAGAAATCGCATGGTCAGAAGCTGAGTCGGTATGAGTACCGCCTGCGAAGCCATGGCAGCAAGACATATGGGAATGGAGTGTGTGGAATCTCCTGCATTACGAATATGGCTGCAGGGTGTCAGTGATGCAAAAGCTAATCACGCCGAAAGTTCAGGAGACGGCGGACAGGGTGGCAGAAGATTTTTGAAAAACTTGTGAGTGAAGTGATTGTTGGAATTTAATCCAGAAGGCTGTCAGAGGCAGACATTTTTATAAAGCCGCCTGGGACAATAAAAAGCCATCTTTCACGTCCCTCTGGTATTTTGAATAATATTTCTTGATTAATATCCGTCAGATGATATAATAAGAGCGTGCACGTAAACGCAAAAAGCGGAGGAAGAAGTTATGGGAGTGACATTACAGCAGATTGCCAGAAGCTGTCGGGTATCCAGAGGACACCGTGAGACAGGCACTGAATGACCGCGGAAGGATCAAGCCGGAAGTGGCGGAAAAAGATAAAAGATAGCAGAAAGAGATGGGGTACCCAGACCGAACCGGGCAGGAAGGGCACTTGCCATGGCTAAAAGCAGTCTGTTCGAGTTGGGAGTGTGATATTACAGTCGGCAGACACGCCATTTATGAAGAAGGTACTGAATGGAATTGAGGATGCCAAAGCAGAAGTGGAACGTATGGGAGTGAAGTCATGGTGACTGAACGGGATTGATTCCGTGAAGGTTATGGATACGATGAAAAAGATGCGTGCATCCGATGCAAGGGGGATAGCAATGGTTCCGGTAGAAGATGAAGAATTGAAGAAACTCATTCATGAATTCGTGGAAGAAGGCATACCGGTTGTGACCTTCAGCTCAGATCTGGAAGACTCTGACAGACTCTGTTTTGTGGGACCAGAATGCGTTACAGAGTGGTAAGTAGCAGCAGGACTGTGGCAGAGATTCTTCCTAAAGGGAGCAAAAGTGCAGGTAATCTCCAGGATATCCGTCTAATCAGTCGCACAGGAACAGGAGCGAGGGATTCATCAGTGAACTTAATGCAGTCGGAAGGATGTGGAGATTCTGGATATTCAGTATGCTTTTACGATGACAAAGATTGCGGAAAGATCACGGAGGAAATGTTAAAGCTGCACCAGATCTGCGTGGCGTATATCTGGCAGCTTCTGGTACGGATGGTGTATGCAAGGTATTGAAGAACAAGAGTCTGGTAGGAAAAGTAAAAAGTTATCTCAATGACTTGACAACCAGGAATGAACAGGAGTAAAACGCGGACTGATCCAGTTCCTGCTTGGACAGAACATAACATGTGCAAGGATATTCTTTCAGTGATGATTTATTTGACAAATTATTCGACGGAAAAGAGCCGGAAGAAGAGCATCAGTACACAGAAATCGTGATTAAGACAAAATATAATCTGTGAATATAAAAGGATGGAAGATGTATAATGTTTTGCAATCTTTTTTAGTTATATGCATTTGTGGTGTGAAAGATATAAGACAATAAAACCAGACCTGATTGGAGAAAATTAACAAAAATAATGTGCAGAGTGCAGTCAGTCGAGAAAGCCAGACAGCACTTTGCACATTTTCTTATTTAATCTTTATCAATTTGTGATTCTTCTAAAATTCAGATTTTAATTTAGCTTTTTGGATATTGCGTTCACGTGCACAAAATGATAAAGGTACAACAAGGAAATACAAAAAAGAACACAAAACAGAAAAAAACAAAACTAAAAAAAATGAACAAAATCTGGAGGAATTTAAAATGGAAAAAATTATGTTAAACGTAGGAGTTATCGGATGCGGCGGAATGGGAAGAGATCATATCAGAAGACTGACAGAGAAGATTCAGGGAGCAGAAGTAGTAGCTGTTTCCGATGTATTTGAGGAGTGCCAGAAAGCAGCCGAGATCTGCTGGAGCAAAAAAAGTCTATGCAGACAGTAAGAGCTCATCAATGCAGAGAACGTAGATGCAGTATTTATCGTATCTCTGGGCTTTGCACTATGTAGATTCTCTTCAGGCAATCGAGGCCGGCAAGAGGATTTTCTGTGAGAAACCATTATGTACAACTGCTGAGAGACTGCCTGAAAGTAGTAAAGGCAGAGGAAGCAGCAAGGAAAGCATCTGATCCAGTTAGGATTCATGAGACGTTATCACAAAGGATACAACCAGATTAAAGATGCGATTGCAACAGGAGGAGTACGGAGAGCCGCTGATGATGCACTGCACACACCGTAATCCGGAAGTTGGAACTAACTACAATACACCAATGGCAGTACATGATACTGTTATCCATGAGATCGATTTATGCCACTGGGTCGGTAAATGATGATTATGAAAGCGTACAGGTTATCATGCCAAAGGTTACAAAATATTCTCACTCAGAGCTGAAAGATCCACAGATCATGCTGATGCGTACAAAGAGTGGTATCTGCATCGACGTAGAATGCTTCGTAAACTGTAAGTTCGGTTACGATATCAACTGTGAAGTTGTATGCGAAGACGGCAGCACTTAAGATGAGAACACCAATGGCACCTTCTATCAGAAAGAATGCGCAGTGCTCTACAGAGATTACAACAGACTGCTTCGTATTATTCAAAGAATCGGAATTTTATAAATAAACATAAAAGTTCCACCTCATCAGTTGAGTTATCATACCAACTTTTATAAATAAAACCTGCGGCGGCAAAGGATCCGATATTTTTTGAAGAAACTGCAGTGGAAAACCTGCCGGTGAGATTAAAAAAATTGGCTGAAAAGTAAAACATATGGAGGGCATTAGAAAATTTAAAATCAGGATTTAACGAAGCAACTGCCTTGGAATGTAAAGGACAGTCACTGATGGCAGACCTGGGAGATGTATGAGAAATATGTGATTTGATTTATATCAGATCTGTTTTGACTGTGTAAAGGATCATCTCAAAGAGCATACATTGAAGAACTTTGGTGGGACTTTTAAGAATCATCATCTGAAACCATGGGCATACAACACTCTGATCTTCTTTAACCAGAGAGATGAGGCAGGGGAAAAGAGATTGACGAAGAAGTTGATTTTATCCTGAAGGTTTCCAAAGCGATCGGAATGAAAATGCTGATCACCGTTCCAAGCTTTGATGTAAAAGACAAATCTGTCAGTGAGATCAAAGAAGAAGCAGTTGCACGTCTTCGTTATCTTTCCGATAAGGTTGGCGCGGATATGAAGATCTCCCTTGGAGTTCTGTGGTGCACCGAACTGCTCCATCAACCAGTTTGGAACAGCCTATGATGTGGTAAAAAAAAAGCAGTAGACAGAGATAATGTAGGCGTTACCGTGGATACCTTCCATTTCCATGAGATGTGCTCTGTTAAAGCTGCAGAAGTGACAAAGAGATTTTGTAGAGAAATATTTTTGCATAATCAGTATCAGATTACATAATTACCAAATGGCTGTCGTGGTTAAACGACAGCCATTATAGAAAACAGACAAATGTTAAAAAAGTTATCACAAAAAAGCCGGTATAGAGACGTTACTGATAGAACGGTAACGAATAAGATGCCGGAAGGAGGATTTAAGATATGTTAAATAAAAGAAAAAGTATCTTTTAGAATTGCACCAATCGGCTGGACCAATGATGATATGCCGGATCTTGAAAAGAGAATACATTTGAACAGACAGTCAGTGAGATGGCACTGGCAGGATTCACAGGGTCAGAAGTGGGAAGCCACTATCCGACAGACCCAGGTATTGAAAAAAACACTGGATCTCAGGGGAATGACCATCTGTAACCAGTGGTTCTCCTCATTCCTGATCAGTCGTCCATATGAAGAGACAGAAGCCGCATTTATCGAACAGTGCGATTTTCTGAAGAAAGTCGGAGCAAAATGCATCGGCGTATCCGAGCAGAGCTACAGCATTCAGGGAAAACTCGACCATCCGATCCAGGAAGGCAAATATGTGATGAATGATGAGGAATGGGACAGACTTTAGACAGGTCTTAACAAACTTGAAAGATTGCGAAAGATAAAGGAATGGTACTGACATTCCATCACCATATAGGAACTGTGGTTCAGACAGAAGAAGAGATCGACCGCTTTATGGATTCGGTTGGCAGACCCGGATCTGGCATATCTGTTATTTGACAGCGGACATCTTTCATTTTGCAGGGAATTGATCCTGAAAAATCTTACAAAATACGTAGACCGTGTACGCCACGCACATTTTGAAAGATCTCAGAAAAGATGTCGTAGAGAAATCAAGAAAAGAAAATGGAGCTTTAAAAGGCGTAAGAGAAGGTACATTTACCATTACTGAGACGGAGCATGGACTTTGGACCAATCTTTCAGATATTAGAAGAAAAACTGAATTATGAAGGCTGGGTAGTTGTGGAAGCAGAACAGGATCCAAAAAGCAATCCGCTGAATATGCAATGAAAGCTAGAAAAATATATTACGAAAAAGACCAGTTTGTAAGAAAAATGAAAGAAGCAAAAATATTGTAAAAATAGCATTTGATGTAGATGTACTGTAAAGCAGCCTATGGATATCAACTGATGGTTCATCAGGTAGCTGACTAGGGCTATAAAATATATCGAACAGTCCCTGCATCCAAGGATCAATCCATTTACAAACATCCATTGTTCTCAAAGAGTGTGAGATGGAATAGAAAAGCATTGAGAGACAGGCGTAGAGATATCGTCATTCATCGTTGTACCGCTGGTCAGGACCGACCGAAGAGCAGCGGCAGTTTGCGGTAGCCAACTGGAAACGCATGATCGAGATCGCAGCAGATATGGGGGTATCGGTCATCAATACAGATTATCCGGAGATCCGAACCAGCAGGAAATCTGCAACGGCATGTGGTTTCAAATCCATGGAAGAACTGCTTCCGATTATTGAGAAGAATAAAATCGTGTGGAAGTTCAGTCACGCCATATATGATTTTTTGTAAGGCTGAATAATGAGACATACTGATATAGTCAAATCATTTAAAGTTTCACCATATCTTGGATATGTATATTCTTCTCCATGGTTTCTTCTGATGAAGGAAAGGGATGTCAGGTCGATGTTAAAATATGGAGGTGACGAGCTGACACGCCTTATTGTTGCAGATACTTATAATCAGACCTGGACACCGTTACATTGCCAATCCGCCATGGTTAAATGGAAGAGGAAAAGCGGATGTAACCATTCACCAACATCTTACAATGGGCGAAGAAGGAGATGTAGATTTTGACGGAATTTTCGAGACTTTAAGAGAAATGGATTTTGCTAACAGACAGTTAAAATCGGATGCACAAAGCCGGTGGGGATAACGAGCAAGAGAGCGGATCGAAAGAGAATTATTGGGATAGTTCAGGGGAGCTTACCTCCTGACAGTTGGAGGATACGATATGAAATCGGTAGCGGAAGTATTGAATTATAAGCAGAAGGGAAAGGACATGGATGAATTCATCGTCGTGCCTTTGTCGGAGAAGCTGGCATACTGCTTCGAGGACCCGGCACTATGTTGATGTATACCATGACTACAACTCTGCTGATCTATTTTTATACCAACGTTGTTGGAATATCAGCAGGTGCGGTAGGAATGATCATGCTGATTTCCGTGTATTCGATGGTTTCTCGGACGTACTTATGGGAACCATCATTGACAGGACACATTCCAAGTATGGAAAAAGCCAGAATCTGGATCTTAAGACTTGCGGTTCCTTATGCGCTGGCAGCGGTGCTTTTGTTCACTATGCCGCCAATGGGAAATATGGGAAAGATCATCTATGCTTTTGTTACCTATAATATCATGAATACGGTTGTATACACTGCTATCAGCCAGCCATTCCATGCACATCCCGATAACTACGATCGCCTAATACATAAGATCAGATTCTATGCATTTGTTACTTATAATATTATGAACACGGTTGTCTAGCCGGCGATCAGCCAGCCATTCCATACGCGGTTCACTGATGAGCCGTGACAGAAGACAGAGATACCATCTGTAACATCCATATGGTAGTATCCATTACATAGTATGGTATCCACAGCATTTACCCTGCCGCTCAATCAATATCGTGGCGAATATGATCCGGTAATACACAGGCTGCATGAATTACAGTGACAGCAGTGTATGCAGTCATCTCCGTATTTGTACTTGTAAATACCTATACTTGACCTGTACGGAACGTGTACGAACAGCGCAGAAAAGTAAAGAAGATGTACCGTTCTGGACTGCATTAAAGCAACCGTAGCAATCGGTATTTCTGATCGCTCTGGGACTGATGTTATTCTACCGTATATCAGATCATCATTGGAACCGACCTGACGTATTATTGTCAGTACGTAGTAGGAAATGTCAATCTGGTGACACCATTATCTGCATCAGAAAAGATTGCAACAATCATTAGAATTGCAATGATCCCAAACTCCTTCCGAAAATATGGAAAGAGAAAACTGATCTGTGCCGGATAATGTTCTTAGGTGCCGGACAGCTGATCTTCTTATTAAATGCAACAAGCGTATCCCTTAGAATGATCACCTGTATTATGAGAGAGTTCAGATCGCACCATTCTATGGCGTGCAGTATTCGCTTCCAAGTGATGCCATCGAATATGATGGAAGACAGGATACATCGAAAGGACTGATGTTCTCTTCTAATTATGGGACAGAAAGCCGGATCCGGATTTACATCATCCGCTATCATGGGTGCGGTTCTTTCATGGGCAGCATTTTGACGGATTGAAAGAATACAGCCTGCATCTGCAATCTGTAAAAGCGATCAGTGTTTTCTATCTGTATGTACCATTGCAATCTACAGTTATGTTCTACTGGCAGCATGCCAGCTTAGATAAGCAGTATGACCAGATGATGAAAGAGCTGATTTGAAAGAAGGTGACAGCGGAAACATCTGTAGAAAGGAAACCGAACAGACAGCAATAGTGAGAACAAGATCAATATTGCCATCGGACGTCTCTACGGAGCAAGCGGAAGAAAGATCGCCGAAGGTCTTGCTGAAGCAATTAAAATGCCGGGCATACGACAGACAGATCATCTGTCTGCTGGCAGAAAAGCTTGGCATGGAATCGCATGGATATGGATAAAGTTGTAAAATATCTGGATTCCTATAATGAAAATGAAGCATTTGCATTTTCCCCATATGCTATCCGGCAGCAGGAGTTGCAGAAGATGGGTGACTCGACATGCGGATGTTCGAAGAACAGACCAAGATCATCCAGGCACTGGCAAAACAGGCCTCAGGCGTATTCCTCGGACGCTGTGCCAACTTTGTACTGGGAGATCAGCCGCACAGTTATTCCTCTTCGTATATGCAGATGACGAATATCGCAAAAAAGAAGGAAAATATCACTCAAGCAAAGGTCAGATTAAACGAACTGAAACCGTAGATATCCAGAGAAATGAATATTACCGTTAATGGTAAAGCGCGAAACGAGATTTATCCTGAAGCATTGCGACATGAAGTCACCGTGTCTAAGACCGGCGTGGACGGAGCCGCTGTGAAGATCCCGGTTTCAGGAGTGAAAGAAAACGCAGAAACAAATAAAAGTTATAAACAACCGCTCAGAATGGCGGTTATCTTTATGTCAGAGTTATGCTTTCTACAGTTATCTGGGTATGCCGGTTTTCCCGATACAGCAGGATAATAAACAATAAAATTACCGGAAAATAAGTCCATGCCAATCCTAATATTATTTCACGTTCTGGGTCAATGCAAAATCTCCAGCCATTGCAAGAAGAGAACATAGCTGTTCCTCCTGTTGGAAATGCTGAGGAAATACTGATTGTTCCAGGCCAATATGATTCCTAATCGAAAACTACATTACGGCTGTCCGATGACAAAGCGGCAAGAGATGCCCATTGAGCCATTGCAAGTTCAGAAGCTCCGGAACAGACCATCAGACATATTGCAATCCAGAAAAATGGTTTGGAAAACAGATTCTTAATTTCCATTCCAGAACCATTGTCAACCAGAGGTTCAATGGGACAGGTCATGAAGTTATAAGTATTAACTGCAGGAATGATTGCCCATATTACGGCGAGCCACTTCCAACTGTCTATTCCAAATATCAGGAAAAATAAGCTGGAAATCAAAATTGTCCCAACAGCTCCCCAACAGTAAAACGAATGGAGCAGACTCATTGTTGCTTCTTTGTTTTCAAACGGACAGGCCTCGATAATAGGACTGCAAAGTACTTCTATTAAACCGCTTCCGATGGCATAAACAATAACACTACATATAATTCCAATAAAAGGATCAGGTAAAAAATCAGGTAAAAATGCCAGTCCAAGCAGACCCAGTGAAGCAAATATTTCTGATGCAACAATGCACACACGATACCCGATATGATCTACGAATTTGGCACAGAACAGATCAACCAGAAGTTGTGTGAAAAAGAAAAAAGTAGATATCAAAGCAATATTGCCCAGAGAAATATGATAATCATTATGAAATTTCAAAAAAGAAGCGGTGCGAAGTTTGCTGTAACAGCCTGTGTGATAAAGCCCATGTAACAGGCAGTTTCGTCTTATGATAATTCGTTTTTTTAAAAGTGTCCATATTTTTTTTTCCTTTTTTTGCTTAAGTATATAGCAAATAATAGATGATTACATTGAAATAAATCACAGAAATACTGTATAATATCGTAAAAAAGAGGGGGGATGTGGTGATGGAGTATAATAAAATACTTACGGATGACGAATTTATGGAAATCAAACAGCATGGAAATAGTGATTATCCATTCAGTATTATTATGACAATCTGGAATTATTTGATTTCCAGTGTATTGAATGGCACTGGCACAGAGAATTTGAATTTTTATATGTAGAGTCTGGAAAAGGTTATATGCGGGATAGGTGAAAAAGCAGATCGCATTGTCAGAAAAAAAGGAGAAGGAATTTTTATCAATTCTAAAATACTGCACCGGTTTTATACATCATCCGTTGGTATTATTCTAATTTTCTATGTATGCCTGAATTTATTGCACCGGAGAACAGTCTGATTTATAAAAATATATTTTACCGATTATTTCATCGAATATATTGTTTCAGTGTTTCCGGAGTGATGTATCATGGCAGACAAGGATCATACAAAATATGATAAAAATAATGGAAATACAGAAAGATGAGAAAATAAGAGAGCTTGCTACTTTGGCATAGGTGGAGGATTTATGGCTGACTTTTTATGAAAATATAAATGTATCGAATAAAGAAGAGGCGCAGACGGTTGATGAGGGCAGGGCAGAAAAGAGTACAGCTAATGATGCAATATATACATGAAAACTATAAGCATGATCTGTCTCTGGATGAGATAGCTTCATATATAGGAATCAGCAAAAGTACTGCGCTTCATTTATTCCACCGGTTTTTACATACTACACCGGTTAATTATCTGATAGGGATACCGGTTGCAGACTGCTTCCTGGTTGTTAAAAAATACGAATAAAAAAATAAAACGATCTCCTATGAAAGTGGGTTTCATAATGTTGATTATTTTTGCAGAGTATTTAAAAACGTTATCAATTAACACCTTCAGAATATCGTTGTATGCATTTGAAAAACAGTATAACCCGCAAATAATGCAAAAATTTGTAAAATAACGGAATGATTATTAGAAATATACTTGCACTGACCATAATGGTTGGTGCTTTTTGCGTGAACTAAAATGCGTGCAATACAAAGCGAGATTGTGCAAAAACAACAATAACACACACTGTAAATTGTGAACAATGCGGGAAATGAAAAATAATCAAAAATACTATTGCGCATTCAAAAGCGTGTGCTAATATACAGTCAACAAATGAAACACGCAAAAAGCACACAAATAAACGATAAAGCACGCAAAAGCGAAAAGGAAAAGCAGGAGGATGCAAGATATGAAATATGTAGAATTTGACCAGACAAGACCAATGGATCTGATACTTCTCGGAAGAGTCGCAATCGACTTCAACCCGGCTTACAACGATCAGGTAAAAGAAGAATTCAAACCATTAAAGGACGTACACACATTTGAGAAATTTGTTGGTGGATCTCCGGCGAACATTGCGGTAGGGGTTACAAGACATGGATTAAAGCAGGATTCCTTGGAAAAGTATCCGATGATCAGTTCGGCGATTATGTAACAGAATATTTTGACAAACAGGGAATTGACACATCACACATCACAAGATGTACAAACGGTGAGAAGCTCGGACTTACATTTACCGAGATGCTCAGAAAAGAAAGCCACATCCTGATGTACAGAAACTGCATCGCAGACCTTCAGTTACATGTTGATAATATCGATGAAGACTACATCAAACAATCCAAAGCAATCCTGATCTCAGGAACAGCACTTGCAGAAAGTCCTTCCAGAGAAGCAGCAATCAAAGCAGTAATGCTTGCAAAGAAGAATGATACAAAAGTCATCTTCGATGTTGACTACAGAGAATACAACTGGAAGAACAGTGATGAGATCTCCATTTACTACTCTATCGTAGCAAAAGAGGCAGACATCATCATGGGATCCAGAGAAGAATTCGACCTGACAGAGAAGCTGATAAAAGAAGGCATGACAGATGAAGAAAGCGCAAGCTTATGGCAGGGATACAACGCTAAGATCGTAGTGATCAAGCACGGAATGAAAGGGTCTACCGCATATACCTGTGACGGACAGAAGTTCAGTATCAAGCCATTCCCGGTAGAGGCAAGAAAAGGATTCGGCGGAGGAGACGGATATGGTTCCGGATTATTATATGGATTATATCAGGGATGGGAAGTGATTGACTGCCTGGAGTTTGGTTCTGCTGAGGCATCCATGATGGTTAAAAGCAACAACTGCTCCGATTCCCTTCCGGGACCGGATGAAGTTCACGCATTCATTAAAGATGAAAAAGAAAAATTCGGCGAAATGATCGCAAGAGTATAAAAAAGCAGCAGGGGAGGAAGAGAACAATGACAAAGACAATCCGATGACAGTTGCACAGGCAATTGTAAAATTTCTGGATAATCAGTATGTTTCCATGGACGGAGTGGAGACAAAATTCGTAGAAGGATTTTCACCATCTTCGGACACGGAATTGCAGTAGGACTTGGAGAAGCGCTGGATACTAATCCTGGACAGTTAAGAGTCCTTCAGGGAAGAAACGAACAGGGAATGTGTCATGTAGCGACAGCATTTGCAAAGCAGAGTAACCGTAAGAAAATCATTCCATGTGCTTCATCGGTAGGACCTGGAGCTGCAAACATGGTAACAGCATGTGCAACAGCAACTGTAAATAATATTCCGCTTCTTGTATTCCCGGCAGATACATTTGCTTCCAGACAGCCGGATCCGGTATTGCAGCAGTTAGAGCAGAGCAACAGTCTGGCAACAACAACAAATGATGCATTCAAGCCAGTCTGCAAATACTGGGATAGGATCACAAGACCGGAGATGGTCATGACCGCTCTGATCAATGCAATGAGAGTTCTTACAGATCCGGCTGAAACAGGTGCATGCTGCATCGCTCTTTGCCAGGATGTTGAAGGTGAATCCTATGATTATCCGGAATATTTCTTCCAGAAACGTGTACATAGAATCACAAGACCTGTGGCGGTAGAAGAAGAACTGGAAGATATTGCAGAGATCATTGCAGAAGCTAAAAACCACTCGTGATCGTAGGCGGCGGTGTCCGTTACTCAGAAGCCGGTGAGACGGTAGAGAAGTTCTGCGAGGAATTCAAGATCCCATTCGGCGAGACACAGGCCGGAAAGAGTGCTTGCAAGTCTAGTCATCCTTACTGCTTAGGAGGTATCGGAGTAACGGGAACCTACGCTTCCAATATTATCGCTGAAGATGCAGACGTAGTGATCGCAATCGGATCGAGAATGTCAGACTTCACAACAAGCTCCAAGAGACTGTTCAAGAATCCGGATGTAAAATTCGTGACGATCAACAACTGCAGATTCCATGCATACAAGATGGATGCAGTAAAAGCAGTCGGAGATGCAAAGGTTACAGTAGAAGCACTTACCGAAAAAAACTTCGTGCACGCGGTTATGTATCAGCTTACAACGGAGAAATCGAAGAAGCCAAGAAGGTATGGGACAAAGAAATGGTCCGCCTGGCAGGCATTGAATATACAGGAGATGATTTCGAGCCGATCATCAAGGCAAGAGATCCAAGAACGATTCCGGAATTCGTAAAGATGACAAACGGAAAGATCACACAGACAGCAGCACTTGCAGCGATCAACAGAACTATCGACGAAAGATGCGACCATTATTACAGCAGGCGGTTCTCTTCCAAGCTGCATGCAGCGTATGTGGAGAACAGACAAACGCGGCGGATATCACGCAGAGTACGGATATTCCTGTATGGGATATGAGGTTGCCGCTACACTTGGCGTAAAATTTGCTGAGCCGGATAACGAAGTATACTGCGTAGTTGGAGATTCCAGCTTCCAGATGCTCCACAGTGAGATCATGACTATCATGCAGGAGAGGACAGAAAGTCAATATCATGGTATTCGATAACTGCGGATTTGGCTGCATCAACAACCTTGAGATGAACCACGGAATCGGAAGTATTGCAACAGAGTTCCGTTATACAGACGGTAAGAAGCCGTGGGGAGATCTGATCCCTGTAGATTATGCAAAGATCGGCGAAGGCTACGGGCTGAAGACCTATACCTGCCGACCATCCAGGGAATTGGAGACGCTCTGGAAGATGCGAAGAAGCAGGAGATTGCATGCTCTTTCGACTCAAAGGTTATCCCGAAGACCATGACAGACGGATATGAGTCCTGGTGGGATGTAGGAATCGCAACTACTTCTTCTAAGGAGTCTGTAAGAAAGGCATGCGTTGGTGTTCTGGAAGGAAGAAGAAGCAAGAGATTACTAAAATTTGGGATAGATTTAGGAGGCGAAAGAAAGTGAGTAAGGTATTTGGTTATCCAGAATACGACGAAAAAGGCGAGAAGATTCTTACAACATACGATAATGAGTATAAGGCCATGATGATGGACATCCGTGTGTACAGTATGAAGGCAGGGAGATTCAGAACATTTTAAAAGAGGTGAGGAGACGGCGGTTCTCCTTCTCTCCGGAAAAGTAACCTATAATGGGAAGGAATGACGAAAGCAACGGTCAGCAGAAAAGATGTATTTACAGAAGGACCATGGGCATTGCATGTAAGCGGCGGAAAAGAAATTATTGTTGACAGCAGAAGAAGAATCCGAGATTCTGGTCAGTGCACACACAATGACAAGACATTTGCAGCAGATTGTATTCACCGGACGATGCACCTTGGGGCTACTCAAGTGTCGGAAAGTTCGGAAATGTGGCAAAGCGCCGCGTCAATACGATTTTTGATCACGATATCTGCCCAGAGTCGAATATGGTACTTGGAGAAGTATTAAATGACAGAGGAAACTGGTCAGGATACCTGCCACACAGACATCCACAGCCGGAGACTTACCTGTTCAAGTTCGACAGACCGGAAGGATTCGGAGCAAGCTTTGTCGGAGATCAGGTATTCAAAAGTGTAGACAACAGTTTTTCCGCAATTCCTGGTGGAGAGCTTCATCCACAGGCTGTTGCACCAGGATTCCAGATGTATACATGCTGGATGATCCGTCACATTGATGGCAATCCATGGCTTCAGACGGACCGATGTGAAGATGAGAGATATGTGTGGATGCATGATGCACAGTTTTAATTAAGAAGATAGCAAAACGTTTATTTAGAGAGAAAAAGGAGATAATTATTATGGCAAGAGAATTTATCGTACCTGGACAGATGATTTCAGGATCAGGAGCACTTGATATGGCACAGGATACACTTGGAACACTTGGAAAGAAAAGCAATGATTGTTACAGATAAAGTGATGATCAATCTTGGAAACTGTGCAAAAAGTAGAGAACGCATTGAAAAAGCCAGGGTGTAGAATATACTATCTACTCTGAAATCGCAGGAGAACCAACAGACGTAATGATCGAAAAAGGTCTGGCTCAGTACAAAGCAGAAAGATGTGATTTCCTCGTAGCACTTGGTGGAGGAAGCCCGATTGATTCGATGAAAGCCATCGGCTCCCTGGTGGTAAACGGTGGAAGCATTTCCGACTACATGGGAAAAGTGATCGATGTAAAGATGCCGCCAATGGCGGCGATCCCTACCACAGCAGGAACGGGATCTGAGGCAACACAGTTCACGATTATCACGGATACCAGAAAAAGACATTAAGATGCTTCTTAAAGGTAAAGTGCTGATTCCTTCATTAGCCATTATCGATCCCCAGTTCACTATGACAGCACCACCGAAGATTACGGCAGCAACAGGTCTTGATGCACTGTGCCATGCAGTAGAAGCTTATACATCCAGAAAAGCACAGACATTATCCGATACTTTTGCAATGTCAGCTGTAAAGAGAATCTTCAAATTCCTACCGGTGGCATTTCACGATGGAAAGAATGAAGAAGCTCGTGTACAGATGTCTGTCGCTGCTCTTGAGGCAGGAATCGCATTTAACAATGCATCTGTTACCATTATCCATGGAATGAGCCGTCCGATCGGACACTGTTCCATGTAGCACACGGACTTTCCAATGCAATGTTAATGAAAGAGTGCTTAAGCTTCGCATTAAAGGGGAGCTTATGACAGATTCGCAGATCTCGGAAGAGCCATCGGTGTTGCAACACCGGAAGATTCGGATCAGGCAGCCAGTGACAAATTTCTGGATGCAGTCGTAGCACTGACAGAAGAATTAGAGACACCGACACTTGCTGAGTTCGGAATTGACAAAGAGAAATTTTTCGAAGTGATCGAGAAAATGGCATATGATGCAATGGACAGCGGAAGTCCGCAGAATACACAGCGTACGATTACACAGGCTGATGTAGAGCAGATGTATAAAAATCTGTGGTAAGTATAAAAGTTAGAACGTAAGAAGATATTACAGATGCCATACGGGTTCCGTGTGGCATTTGTAAAATCAGGAGAGGTAGCAATATGGCAATATTTACAGGTGCAGGAGTAGCGATCATTACTCCGTTCAAAGAAGATGAATCCATCGATTATGACAGATTGGACGAATTAATTGATTTTCACTGTGAAAACGGAACCGACAGCATCGTAATCTGCGGAACTTCCGGGGAAGCAGCAACGATGACAGAGCGTGAACACATGGAATGTGTGAAATTTACGGTTGAAAGAACAAAAGGAAGAATCCCGGTTATCGCAGGAACCGGATCAAACTGTACGAAGACAGCAATGGAATTATCAAAAGAAGCAGCCGGATATGGCGTAGACGGCGTGCTTGTCGTGACACCATACTATAACAAGGCAACTCAGAAAGGTATGATCTCACATTTCACTCAGGTAGCAGATGCAGCGAAAGTACCGGTTGTTCTTTATAACATACCTGGAAGAACCGGATGTAAGATGGAAGCTGAGACGGTGGCTTATCTTGTGAACAATGTGGACAACATCGTGGCAATCAAAGGAAGCAAGTGGAGATTTCTCCAACATCGTGAAGATGATGGAACTGACAGATGGAAAATTAGATCTGTATTCCGGAAATGATGACCAGATCGTACCGCTGATGTCGCTTGGTGGAAAAGGGTGATCTCCATACTGTCGAATGTAGCACCACAGGCAGCACACGATATCTGCCAGCTATATCTGGACGGAAAGGTGAAAGAAAGCCTGGAACTACAGTTAAAGGCATTGCCGTTGATTCATGCATTATTCTCAAAGTGAATCCAATTCTGTGAAAGAAAGCAGTAGAACTGATGGGACTTTGCGGTGGAACGGTAAGAGCGCCGCTTACTGAGCTTGAAGCGGAGCATGCAGAACAATTAAAAAGGGAAATGCAGCAGTTTGGGCTTATAAAATAAGAGGAAAAATTATGGAGTTAACAACTACGCAGAAAAGACAAAGACTACTGACGATGATATTCGGTGCCATTGCTATCTTTTTACCGGTTATCCTCACGTATGGTCGATCTATCAGCCATACGTGATGGAACAGGCCGGCTGGAGCCAGACGGCAGCATCTATGTGTTTTTTATCTGGCATTGAGTACATTCGTATTTGGAAATATCATCGGTGGAAGATTGCAGGATAAATACAATCCCAAGATCGTTGTATGGATCGGAGGAGGCATTTTTCGCTGTTGGGATCCCTCGCATCCGCATTCCTGATCATGTATGTGACCTATGGTGTGATGCAGGATTCGGACAGGGACTCATTTATACCGTAATTATCTCGACTGTTCAGAAATGGTTTCCGGGAAGAACAGGATTCGCATCCGGTGTGGTCGTAACAGCAAACGGATTGTGTGGATTCTTTCTGGCACCGATCAGCAGAAAGATCTTGCAGGCAGAAGGACCGGGAAAGACATTCCTGATCATCGGCGCAGCGATCACGGTGTCATGGATATTATGTGGAATCTTTTTACCGCTCCGGATAAAGAGTGGAGAAGAAAAGCAGAACAGGCATTAAGAGAACAAAGCGTGGCAAATGGAAATACAGAAGCGCAGGCAGAACAAAAGCAGTACATCCGCAGAGATGATGAAGACAAAGAACTTCTATCTTCTTCTTGCGACGATGCTGTTTGGATTGATTTCTTATTTTCTGGTGTCGCCGGTATCACAGACATATCAGATCGAACTTGGAATCCCATCAGCGATTGCAGTCAGCGCTGTTATGATCGGTTCTATCGTAAATGCAGGAACAAGACTGGTGCTTCCGACATTGTCCGATAAGATCGGAAGAGTGGGATGTATCAAAGGCGTGCTGGCAGTATCTGTTGTGGCAATGGCAGTACTTACATTTACGAGATCATATACGGTAACTGCGGCGATCATCCTGATGTATGGATGCTATGGAGGCATCATGGGAAGCTTTCCGTCCTTTACAAGTTCTATTTTTTGGAATCGAGCATACCGGAGAAAATTATGGATTCGTAATGCTTGGTATCGTGATCGCAACATGTGGAGCACCGGCATTGTCAGGATTCGTTACCGGAAAAGGATATGGCATGCATGTGGTATTCGGAATGGGCATTGCATTTGCAGTGATCGCACTGATCTGTCTGACGATATTGGGACATAACTTAAGACAGGAAGAACATGGAAAGGAGCAGAAGAACGATGGCATTAGTAACGATGAAAAGAGTTACTGGAGCGTGCGAATAATCACAGAGGAATCGGCGCATTTAATTAATTATCGCGACCTCTCAGTCCATGAGAAAAACTTGGTGCTCTGTTTGCTACTAAGATTCCGTGATGTAAGAAAATCTAAGGATGTCCAAATCTCCTAAAAGCAAAGGCATTCCACTCATAACTCGCTTCGCTCAAACAATTCGTTCCATGCCTTTAACGGAGATTTGAACACCCTAAGTTTTTCTAAACATCACTCCATATACGCGACAAACAGAGCACCAAGTCTTTCTCATGTCGTGCTAGGCCAATGATAATGAATTCAATAGAGGGTTGTAACCTTTGTGTGTAGCCGGAAAGTTGAGGTGGAAGCCTTGATTTTCCGGATTTTTTGTACACTTTCGGTATCACGCCGGTTACGCTTCCACTATTGAATCATTACAGTATGCGATAACGTAAGGAAGAAAAGGAAAAGAGTCCCGCTGCGTGCATATGAGATCATGGTTAGTATTTCTTAAGCATCAAAATTGACCGTTAGCAGTCAAAAAATCATTGTCTGAGCTTGCGAGTTATGACCTCTTCTTTCCTTTCTTCCGGCCGGTATCAAACGCTTAATGCATTAAATAGAAATAATATATGTAGAAATACAAAGATGTGATAGAATTTGACTGAATCAGTGATTTTATTGTACCAAGGATCTTATATACATTGAAGATCAGATTCCGTCGATGTACTATATTGTACAGGCAGTAAAAAATCATAGGAGAAAAAGAATGAAAGAGAAGAAAAAAAAGCAACATAGGAAAATATCTGCTGATCCTGGTTCCGTTTGTCATGGGTGTTACAGGATTTACGGTTCTGGATGGTCAACCGGTGGTGGATTCGCTGTTGCTGAGTATGGAGATGGATTTCTTGAATTATTCGGAGTCACCGCCGAATATACTGATGGAGATCGCCAGATGGACAGCACCGCTTATGACGGCCAGCGGTGTTCTGATGTCGATATCAAAGATTCGTGGCAGGATATTGCAGTTGCTGCGGTATTACCGCGGAGACAGCATTGCCGTATACGGGGATAACATTCACCGAAAAAAATGGTACAGGCATTGGGATCCTGCGGGATAGATGCAGGAGAAGACTGGGAGTGGGTGAAAGCGAAGAAATACCTGCTTCTTGGAAATGAGGACGAGAATTTCGGTTTTACGGACAGTACAGAGAAGCATTTGCAGGGCATACCGTTTATCTGAAATCTGAAAATCTTGCGGCAGAGGAATCCTGGATCCGCATTTACGCCTGTTTTTGTCTGGAAGAAACGGCGGCAGATTATATTGGAGAAGGAATTGCCTGTATGAAACTTCCTGTGTACAAGGGCATCATTTGCAGATCGTATTCCTGGGATTCGGATTTCTAGGGGAAAAACTTCTGGAATATGCACTGCAGGATAATATCTTTGACCCTAAACAGCGGATCAGTATCATATCTTTGGAGACGGAGCAGAATTTCAGGCTTCGCACAGAGAACTTTCCCAGATGAGTGACCCGGTGATCTTTCATGCAGAACACTGGTATGGGAACATACCGCTTCTGGAATCTGCAGACAGGATCCTTCTGCTCCGCAGAAAGGGTAGCTTGGAATGGCAGGAAAGCTTCTGGCATCTACAACGGGTACAGCTTTTGAAGTATTTACGGTGGAAGACGACGGATTTGAACTGTTATCGGGAAGAGAACGTCTGCATGTAGTGGAAGGGAAAAAGAAGCATGGAATCCGGCCAACGTACTGGGAACAGAGATGTTCGAGCATGCAAAAGGAATTGAATCTTCATTATGCACATCTGTACGGAGGTGTAGAGGAAAATTTGGAAAATATGGAACTGGAATGGGGAAAACTGGATGGATTTACGAGATATTCCAATGTCAGTGCAGCCGATTATCATAAGATACGGGTACATATGATGAAGACAGACGGATGAAGTATGGATGCTGCCGGACTGAGCCAGAAACAGATGGAACTTCTGGCTGAACTCGAACATATCCGGTGGTGCAGGTATCATCAGTTCCATAACTGGCGAATAAATTCCGGAAAATGGTGCGAGAAAAGATGCCGCGCTTCGGATCCACAAGGATCTGATACCATATGATGAATTGACGAAAGAAGAAAAGGAAAAGATAAAGGATAATATCCGTATGCTGCAGAAGTTGTTTGCAGAAAGTTAGAAGAAAAGGCGAAAGTCGGTTATATAAGAATGAAAGAACAGGACGATGTTATTTTTTTGCTAATTGCACGATAATGTCGTCTTGTTTTTGTGCAATTATGAAAAAATGTATGGAGACAGATGGGATTCATTGACAGAAAAAAACAGCGAGTGCTATTATAAAAACATAAATCGTATCCAATATCCAATATCCGATACAAAAGGAGGAAATAAACATGAAAATTGCAATCGGTTGTGATCCAAATGCAGAAGAGGCAAAGAAGGAAATCATTGCTTACATTAAAAAGAAAGGCTATGGTGAGGTGACAGACTTTGGAAGTGAAGACCCGATCTATGCGAACGAAGCGATTGATGTAGCAGAACATGTAGCGTCAGGAGAATATGACAGAGGTGTGCTGATCTGCGGAACAGGACTTGAGTATCTATCGCTGCCAACAAAGTAAAAAGTGCATATGCTGCACTGGTATCGGATATACTCTGCAACAAGAGCAAGACTCAGTAACGACGCCAATATTGTCTGTATGGGAGCATTCGACAGGTGCAAAAGTACGTGAGATCTGGTGGATGCTTTCTTTACGAACGAATTCGTACCAGGATGTTCATCACAGCCTAAAGTAGATGCGTTCAGAGTATGACCAGAATCGCTAAAAGAGGAAAAATCTATGAAAAAATTATATTTCAGGAAGCAATCTGAAGATGTATAAAGGGCATCAGTGCGACCAGAGAATATCTTCAGAAACTGGTTGAAAAAATACAAAAGATATCAGCAGGACGATATCGAACTCTTTATTATTCCGTCTTATACGACATTCGGACTGCGACCAGCTGCTGTGACCGTGATTTTGTAAGGCTTGGTGCCCAGAATATGTGTTGGGAAGATCAGGGACAGTTT
>VOFB01004879.1_pt1 | contig 31481 bp, 49 predicted proteins | sample 5384141 | NCBI WGS metagenome assembly VOFB01 (sample SAMN12384721, study PRJNA508395) | human gut metagenome | isolation source: healthy gut A | host: Homo sapiens | reverse complement strand
CTTTGTTTTCTATTGACTCCATCGTCCCTGCCAGTTACGTTGATTTCTTCAACTTTCCAGGTACTGTTATTAATCTATATAATACTGGAAGGCGATTCGATAAAACCCGCCCGCCGGATAGTCCGCAGAATTCAGCGTGACTTTGGAAGATTTTAATGATTGTTGTCCCATCTTGGCCGGTTACTGTTACTGTCTTTCCGGTATCCACCATGTCTTTGTTTATGAAGACATCCTTACCGTTACGCGTGAATCCGAGGAAACGCATGGTTGCAAGTTGGCCATTTTTGTACTTAATTCATCGTATCTGCCGTTATCCTCAAAATAAATGGTTGCCGTTGCGGGGATAAACCCCGTCGTTTCCCCCCCTCATTCGATGCGGCCATTGGTGCAGACATATCACTGCTCCCCGTTTTGTCCTGCACTCGCTGCAGGTATCCGCTGCGAAGTAGCTCTTTCAGCGCCAGCTTCGTCTGCAGGGCCTTCCGTCATCCGCATATCCTCTTCGGTGAGATCGGTTTTTTCCTCGTATGGGGCGGTGTTGTCCAGCGGCATCTGCCGGGTGGTGGAGTTTACGCCGAAGTGCGCGAGTCGATTATCTTTCGTATCTTCGGATTCGGCGCCTGTGCCTGTGTCAGTGTCTCATTCGTTTTGGACTTATCGTCCGGCTCAACGTCCCGTCTCACCGTTGTTGTCCGTCCAACGGTCTCCTGCGTCTGCATGGGGGCCTCGTCTGCAGCTTCCGCATAACGGGCAGGGCCATAGCGGCGAGGGCCAAGGCGGCCAGGAGGGCCGCCAAGCGGCGCTCCAGGGGAGTACAGTGGGTGGTGCTGTGCTTAACATCTCTCCTTCCTTTCTGTTCCTTTGGCTCCCATGTCTGTAATGTTGGCTGTGGATTTTGCGTGCCCGCGGCGGCCGGATACATCGCCTGCTGACAGTACGCATTATTTCACAGGTAGACCTGTGAAATATATCCCTGTATTATGCGCCAACCGTTGCGTTTTGAGCAATTTTTTTGGGTTTCTTGCGCCGCTCACTTTTTATTCGTTACACTTTATAAGGATTTTTTAATAATGTTAACATTCTTTTTGCTTCAAATTTCAATATTTATGGGTGATTTATGGGCGTTGCACCTTATTTTTCGTCATTGTGCTAAGTCTACAATATGGAATTTGGTAAAATTTGTCCAACATTTTGCGTCATTCTTTGCGTATTCTTTCTTTTTCACGGAATTCCTGCATTTTTTGTCGTTTTTTTTGCGTTTGTGCAATCCATTCCGCGCAAATGAATTGCGCAAATTCAACCTGTTATATGGCCAAACGCAGCAAAAATTTGGACAAAATAGAGGAGTGCCAAATGCACTCCTTTCAGCCGGGTCTATGCACTTTATTCTTCTGCCTTACAACGCCAGCAGAACGGCACCGGCAGCGGCGCGTCGCCCTGCGGCTCGGCCAGGGTGAGCTGCGGCAGCAGGGTTTGCAGCTGCGTTTGGGCGGCGCTGCGCACCGGGGCGCACTTTTGCAGCACGCTGCCCGCAAAAGCGGATACGCGACGATTGCAGCCCCAGCTTTTCGGCCACCGGGCGCACCAGCAGGGCCAGCGCTCGCGGCCTGCCTTTTTTCATTTTGCAGGGCGGCGGCGTCGCCCGTTCGGCGGCGGCCCCCACCAGCGGGGCCAGTGCGGCCACCTCCCCGCTTTACCGAAACCCGGCGCGTAAAGATCTTGCCGATCGGCTCCCGGACGGCGCCGACCTGCAGTGCCTGAACACTGCATCGTGCAGCGCGGTGGGGGCAATGCGGCTATCCTCGGCACGGACGACCGCCGCCAGGGGCGTCCCGCCCAGGGCGAAGCGCCGCCCTCGTCGTCCATCAGGGTTACCCCGCCGCCGCTGCCAGGCTTCACGCGGCCATCGGTGCTTTGGCCGTAGCAGATGGGCCGGTGCCCGGCGATGAGCACGATGCCGCCCGGCCCGCCAGGGCCCTGGCAGGCGGGTTTTGCTGGTCGTTGCGAAGGTGACCGGGCCGTGGTAGCCGCCTGCCTGCGAGGGCATTTTGCAGGCGGACCCGGTGGCCGGGTTGCTGATGCGCCGCTGCGCCGCATGCGGCAGGCGTCCAACCACGCCTGGCAGCGCGGCCATATTGCGCAGCAGGTCGGCCACGGTGGCCCTCGCACTGACCCGCCACGGTGCCATTGGGTTGAGCGCACCGGCGGTAAAGGGCTGCGGCGCGGGTGCCATCTGATACAAAACGCGGCAAAGGGAACTTGGTGCCGCCGCCGTCCCACCCGGCGTAATACTGTGTTTGCACATTTGCTCCTTTATTGTTCAGTTATTACGTTTATGCGCAAATTTTCTCTTGACAAAGTGCCCTGAAGCGAACATAATAGAATCAGGCTGAAACTTTATTTTAAGCAGATGTTTATTATTTCAGGAGGTCCTACGATGAAACTTTCTTTTTTACAAAAGGATGCCTGCATCGCCATTGGGCTGATGAGCGTTGCACCAGCGCCGACGGCATTGACGCCGCCGTGGTGGGAGCTGCGGGGCTGCGGCACCCGGATAGTTTGCGGTGCGGCAGCTGGGTCCATCACGCCGCGTTCATGATGAGGCGCGGCAGAAAAATTTTGCAGGTGGCTGGCGGTGCGCCGCTGGACAGCCAGGAGATCTGCCTGCTGAACTTTTACCTGGGCGACCTGTCCCGCCGATGCCTGCCTGGAAGCCTGCCGCGCAGCGGGTATCCCGGCGATGTGGACTTTGTGGGCAGCCATGGGCAGACCATCTGGCACGAGCCTGTGGGCGCAGACTACCTGGGCCGCAGGTGCGGGCCACGCTGCAAATTGGCGAGCCAAGCCTGATCGCCGAGCGGCTGGGCTGCCCGGTGGTGAGTGACTTCCCGCGTGCGGGACATGGCCGCTGGCGGGCTGGGTGCGCCCTTGTCCCCCACCGAGTACCTTTTATACCGCGAGCACCGCACCGTGGCGCTGCAAAAAACATTGGCGGCATTGGTAACATTACCGTGCTGCCTGCGGGCGGTTGCGCTGGCGGACACGCTGGCTTTTTGACACCGGCCCGGGCAATATGGTCATCGATGCACTGGCCGCGCGGGTAACTGAACGGCGCGCTGCGCTACGACGACGGCGGCAAGCTGGCACGGCAGGGGCAGGTCGGTGCCGAACTGCTGCGGTATTTAGTGGACAGCGACGATTACCTGCAGCTGGCCCTGCCCAAGACTACCGGCCGTGAGCATTACAGCGCCGCCTTTGCGGGATGCGCTGTGGCGCAAGGGCGAGGAGTGGGAGGGCTGACCGGGTACGATAAGATCGCCACTGCCCACGGCCTTTACCGCCGAGCATCCGCCTTGCGGTGGAGCACCACTGCCCGCGAAGCCGGACGGTTGATCGTGGGCGGCGGCGGAAGCCACAACCTGTATTGATGGAACTGCTGCAGGCGGGCTGCCCGGCTGCGAAGTGGCGGTACCAACGAAGACCCTGGGCCTGGACAGCGACGCCAAAGGCCGTTGCCTTTGCGATTTGGCCAACGAGATGCTGCATGGCCGCTGCAACAACGCCCCCAGCGCCATCGGCGCGGGCCCACCCTGTTGTGATGGGGTAAGCTGGTACCTGTAAAGGCACAAGAAGGAGAGACCTGCATGACTAATGTAAGTACGGGTGCGCAGCAGCTACAGCACTGAGCCCCACCGCCAGAAAAGCGGCCGATTATCTGCTGGCCCACACGCGGGAGTTGGCAGCATCCCCATTGCCGAGTTGGCGCGGCAATCCGGGCGTAAGCTCGGCGGCCTGGGTGCGGCTGTGTGCAAGGAGATCGGCTACACTGGGTTGAGGACATGCGCCAGCAGCTCTACCTGCAATACAGCGCTGAGCCCCAGGTGGAAGTGGACCCGACCGTACATTTTCTGACCTGCGGAGGGCAAAAGCGCCCAGGAAATTTTGCAGAACGTGACGGCGGCCAGTTTGCAGGCGCTGCAGCGGACCTCCAAACTGATGGACCCCTGCCGCCTACCAGACGGCCTCAGATTGGCTGCTGCAATCCAAATCCATCAAACTGTTTGGCATGGGGGCCTTGGCACCTGGGGCCTCTGCCATTGGCAAAACGCCATTTCAATTTTAACAGATGTGCCTACAGTGCAGGCAAAGGACGATACAGCGGTGTTTGTTTAACACCGGCAAGACATACCATTGGTGCATTACCATTGGCATTACCCAGCAAGTCCGCTGAGTGGGGTTGCAAAGCTGCTGTACACATCGTCGAAAGAAGTATGTGCGCATGGCGCGATGAGCAGCCGGTTGGCGCAGCTGATGGTGGTGGATGCGCTGTTCACCGTACTGGCCAGCCAGGATTACGCGGCGATACAGGGCACGCTGGAGAGCAGCTACCAGATTTGTATGTCGCACAGGGTGGATCATCGGTAACCCTAAAAGGCCCCTCGCAGAGAAGGCCAAAAAGCGCACAACCTATTCAGGCTCCCCTTGCGGGGAGCCTTTGTTGTTATGGGAAGATCTGGTCAAGGACGCGTTTGAGCTGGGCATCCCAGAACGGCCAGGTGTGGGCACCGAGGCTGTTTCAAAACGTGTGGGCGATGCCTTTGCTTTTGCAGCAGCGTGGAATTCCCGGTTGGCGGGCAGCAGGCGTCCTGTTCGCCACGCAGACCATGGATGGCAGGCAGGGCGGCAGGGTCGGCACTGGCGGCCAGCTGCCACAGGTCGGCCTGGGGCGGCAGTTCGCCGTGGTCAATGCCGGGCCGAACACCGCGCGGGCGGCGACAGGCGGCAAGGGCCAATCAGGGCTTTTTGACTACCTGCCGGGCGGACCGCAGCAGAAAGCGCAGTACATGTCGTATAGCTATACGGATTGGTCAAAGCCAGTTTCAGCGCCGCATAACCGCCCATGGAAAGGCCGATGACATGCGTTTTTTCGCGCTGCTGCGTCAGGCCAAACATGGCTGCAGACGGCGGGCAATTCCTGCGCTGACGCGGTAAACGCCTACCGCTGGCCATATCCGTGTACCAGCTGTTGCCTACGCCGGGAATGATGAGGACCAAGCCCTTCTCGGTGGCGTAGGCGCTCGGCGACGGTGTGGCGCAGCAACCCGGTGCCGTTGTCCCCTGCCCGTGGAGCAGATATATGACCAGGGGCCGTATGTAAATCGGGTCGCCGAGCCTCAGGCAAAACGACGATGGAAGATGCTGCCGCCCAGTGTTTCGAGTCGCTGCTCAATTTGCAGGTGTGCCATTGTTCCGCCGCCTTTGTCAGGGTAAGCAGCGGCAGTTTGCGTCGTGGGCCGAGCGGGTTGCCGTTCAGCACCGGCCACAGGGCGTCAAACGTAGTGGCGGGTGTACTCCCACCGGCCGCGTAACCACATGGTCGGGCATGTTGCGCAAATCGTAGGGGTTGCGCAGCGCAACTAAGATCATCGGCAGGCCGGTGGCGGCCAGGGCCTTAGCCAGGCGCAGCTGGTCTTGCAGGATGTGACCGTTGTAGGTGCCCAGCACGATGCAGCTGTGAGCCGCAGCCTGGGATACGACCTCGGCAATTTCAGCGTCGCCGGGGTCTTTGTCGGTAACCAGCGCGGTGCCTTTGTCCGCGTGGCGGCGCATTTCTTCAAGGAAAAGTGAAGCCGCTGGATTCGGCGTTGGAGGCAATGGTGCTGCGGTAGTCGGCGCAGCCCAGAACAAGGGGGTTGTCGCCCAGGGCAGGCATGCCGCCCTGGGGCAGGTGTACGGCGGTGATGGACGCGGCGCGCACTTCCTCGGCGCGGGCGCGGCAAGCGGCTTCATCGCCCAGCGTTTTTGGGCTGCATGGCGCGCACTGGGCCAACATGGCCTCCAGCAGGCGCTGCACGCTGACGTCCAGTTCGGCCAGGTCCAGCTCGCCGTTTTCGGCGGCACGGCGGCAAACTTTGCATTGCTTCGGCGGCCAGGGCGGGTGTCTGGAGACGAACACCAGGTCGACACCGGCTTTCATGGCAGCCAGCGCCGTTGACCGTGCCGTAGAACTTTTTGATGGCGTCCATCTCCATGCAGTCGGAAATGATGATGCCATAAAGCCAAAGCTTTTCCGCAGGAGGCCCGTCATGATGCGGCGGGACATGGTGGCGGGGATGTGCTCCGGCTCGATCTGCGGAAGAAGAGGGATGTGGGTGGTCATCACGGCGGGTGCACCAGCTTCGATGCCCGCAATAAACGGTTTCAGTTCCCGCTGCATCAGCTCGTCAAAGCTGCGGTCGATGCCAGGACGCAGACCAAGGTGGGAATCCACCGCCGTATCATGGCCGGGAAATGCTTGAGCGAGCAGTAGACGCCGCCGTCCAGCCCGGCCGCGCACCATCTGGCTGCCGTATTCGGCCACGCTCCGGCGTATCGCCGTAGCTGCGCGCACGCCGATGACCGGGTTGTCGGGTTGCAGTTGATGTCCATGACCGGGGCCAGATGAAATCACGCCGCAGCTGCGCATTTCCTGGGCGGTCAGCAGGCCCATATCGTAGGCGTTGCAAGGGGTTGCCGGTGGCGGCTACCGCCATGGCGCCGGGGATGTTGACCTCACTCTCCGGCAGGCAGGTTACAACGCCGCCCTCCTGGTCGATGGTGATAAAGGGCGTCGCCGGTTTCTTCCTCCACCACTTTGCGCAGGGTGGCGCAGAGCTTTTCAGCTGGGGGCCATCCTGGATATTGCGGCGGAGAAAAATGATGTTGCCGACCTTATATTCTTTGATAAGCCGCAAAAATTCTTCCGGCAGCTCTAACCCCTGAAAGCCGCGGCCAATCGCTGGCCAGGATTTTCCTGCAGGGTCATTTCTTGCAATGTACGCATAAAAAGCACCTCGTCAATACAGGTGGTAGGCCGCTTTGCGGGCGGCAAAACAGCTTCGTCCGGGGCCTGGGCTTTGATAAGCTCCGCCGCCGTCCAGTCCGGGCGTTTCATTCCCGATGGCCTGCCAGCAGGCTGATAAAGGGCGGCCTCCCTCGGTATGCGGGGGGCAGCAGGGCCAGAAGTCATTGGGGCAGGTATCCCCGGATGAGTTCCAGCAGGGTCAGGCCTGCCGAAAGCGGGCGCGCGGCATCGGCATCCAGCACGTGCAGGTGCACACCGCCGCACAATTAGCCCCTGATGTTTGGAGAACGTCGGGGTAAAATAGTACGGCGTAGCGCAGATACCCTGGCAGGCCGCGGGCGTTAAAAGCCGCCGCCAGCGCCTCGGCATCATGGATATAGGGCGCACCGATGACGGCGAAGGGAGCGGCCCGGTGCCGCGGCCCTCGGAACATGATGGTGCCCTCAAACAGGCAGGTGCCTACGTAGAGCAGAGCCGTTTCGTAGTTGGGGATGTTGGGGCTGGGCATGATCCACGGCGTGCCCCAGGCCGGGAGCGCTGGCCGCGCTGCCAGCCGGTGCAGGGTACGACGGTAGGTCGCAGCCAAAAGTGCTGCTCGGCGTTGACCATTTGGGCAAACTCGCCGATGGTCAGGGGCGTAGCGAGTGGGAAGCGGATAGCAGCCCACAAAGCTCTCCATACCGGGGCGCAAGTTGGCCCTCGATGATCTCTCCGCCCAGCGGGTCGGGGCGGTCCAGCACCACCAGCCGCTTGCCCGCCCGGCGCAATCCTCGATGAGGTAGGCCAGCGTGGAGAGGAAAGGTGTAGTACCGGCTGCCTACATCCTGTATATCATACACCAACACATCAAAAGTTTCCAGCATGGCGGGGTCAGCCGCTTGGAGTCTTTGCCGCAGAGGCTGAACACCGGCAGGCCTGTTGCGGCGATCGGTATACTGGGGATGAACGCCCCTGCCGCGCCGTCGCCCGCACACCATGTTCGGGGCCAAGCAGGACACGCAGGTCAGCGGCCTGCTGCAAGGCAGCAATGGTGGAGCAGCCGTCACTTGTGCGACCCGTGGGCGTAGTGACCAGACCCACGCGGGCATCTTTAAACAGATGTTTATACTCTCCCAGTCTGTCCGCGCCGCAGCGCCAGGGCGAACATCAGCCCACCACCCGGGCGACCATAGCCGTCTTTTTTCCGTCCAGGCGTTTTCGGCTTCCTCGGCGGTGCAGCCACACAGCAGCATGACGATAGCGATCTTGGGATGATAGCCGCACTGCTCCAACGCAGCGGTAGCGGCGGCTTCGTCGCTCGGCAGCCGCGCAGACGATGGACACGCAGCGGCGGATCAGCTTCTCGTTGGAGGGCTTGACGTCTACCATCAGGTTGCCGTAGACCTTACCCAGCTTGATCATCGCGCCGGTGGAGAGAGCATCATATTCAGCACCATTTTCTGGGCGGTGCCGCTCTTCATCCGGGTGGAGCCGGTCACGACCTCGGGGCCGGGCATCGGTGCGATGCCCACCTCGGCCAGAGTGTCGATCTCGCTGCCGGGGCAGCAGGTCACACCGATGGTCACACCGCCCAGGGACTTGGCGTACTCCATAGCGCCGATGACATAGGGCGTGCGGCCGCTGGCGGCGATGCCCACCAGCACATCCTGTTTGGTGTAGGGATCTCTTCCAGATCCTTGCGGCCCAGATCGGGATCATCCTCGGCCCCTTCGACGGCGCGGAAGATGGGTGGTGCCTGCGATGAGGCCCTGCACCAGCTCGGCTCGGTGGAGTAGGTCGGCGGGCACTCGACAGCATCGAGGATACCCAACCGGCCGGAGGTGCCGGCGCCCCGTAGATGAGCCGTCCACCCCCTGCTTCATGTGGCCGGTGATGATGTCCACGGCCCGAGCGATGTGCTGTGCCTCGCGGCCGACAGCGTCGGCCACCTTGATCCTCCTGATTGATCAGCCGTACCATCTCCAACGTGGACATGCGGTCGATATGGGCCGTAGCTTCGTTGCGTTGTTCGGTCGGGATTCGTTTGAGTTCAACCATAACGGTCCCCCTTGATTTCTTTGCAGTAGTATTTTCGGGCGGCAGAACACAATTCCTAAGTGCCGATACGGCGAGCGAGGTGCGCCAGCTGCTAAGCAAAAGCGCAGAGAATACTTTGTGTATTCTCGAGCATTTTTGCAACGTAGATGGCGTGCCGCAGCCGCCGGAGCGGTGCTTTAAGCCCGAAGGGCGGGAATTGTGTGATGTTGCCCTATAGTAGTTTTTTCTTTTGCCAGATATTGGGTGGAAGCGCAGGCCGAACAGCACGGCCCCTAAAGCCCCAATCCAATGAAAATTGCCATCCAGATGCTGGACCACACCCAGGCCGAAGCCCCGCACAAAGACGAAGCTTAGCCCGACGCGAAAAGACCAGCATCGACGCCACGCTGATGACCATGGGGTAGCGCACATCTCCGGCAGCGCGCAGCGCCGCAGGATGCAGAACCCGGCCGGGTAGAACAGCGAGGCAAAATGCAGTGCCACAGCAGCAGGTCGTGGACCACGGCGGTGGTCTCGGCGGTCAGGCCATACAGGCCCGGAAAGCTGCGGCAGGAAGATGTAAACGAGAAGGTTGGTGCCCAGCATCAGCACGTAGGCGATGGCCAGCAGTTGCGGCCCAAGCGGCGGGCTTCGTCAGGCTTGCCCGCCGATGGCCTGCCGATGACGGGCAAAGCATGGCCAGACTGATAGCACCGCCCGGCAAAGCGTGGCAATACAGGAGAGTGCCCCTGCAGCGGCATTGGCTGCCAGCGCCACTGTGCCCAGCGAGGCGTAGAGCTGCTGGACCAGCAGCTTGCCCCAAACTGAACAGCGAGCTTTCGACGCCTGGGCACACCGATACGCAGCATCTTGCCGGTCAGGCTGCGGCAATCCGCCAGCGTTACGGTGCCGGGGTCGTGCAGCATGCCGCTGTGGGCCACCAGCGCGCAGAGCAGCAAACACACCACCCGCCGCGGAGAGCGCCGTTGCCAGCGCTGCACCGCCTGCACCCAGCCCCCATAATGCGGATGAACCAGAAGTTGCCCGCCACATTGATGAGGTTGACGATCAGGCTGGAGACCATCGAGATCATGCTGTTGCCCTGGCTGCGGTAGAGCGCGGTAATAGCGCGCTGTAATAATCGCCAAAAACGGGTAGCTGAACCCCACGATGCGGGAAGTAGTCGCGGGCACTTTGCATGACGTCCGCCTCACATTGCCGAAGATCAGCCGCAGGGCCGGGGGCACCCCCAGCAACTCAACACCTGCTAAGATAACAAGTCCGGATGAGCAGGGCACCACCCAGCAATAAGCGGCCTGTCAGCGCGACCTTTGCCGGTCGCCGCTGCCAAGGTACGCTGGCTGGCCACCACCGCGCGCCGGTGCACAAAGCACCCAGCACGGCAGTGATCCAGGAAGCTGATGGTATCCACCAGCGCCACGCCGGAGACGGCGGCCTCGCCCGCTGCGTAGGACACCATAAATGTATCGGCCACACCGACAAAGACGATGAGGAATTGCTCCGCAAAGCGGGGAGCGCTCAGCTGTAAAAGCTGTTTGTTTGTGTACATCATAGCGTTTTTAGCAGTACGCCAAGAGTGCGCACCGAGGTAAAACCAGCGCCGGCAGATGCGACGTGCCGGGTTGGCCACGCCGGTGAACAGCGACATATAGACTGCCCGGTGCGCTTTTCCTCCGCACACAGGCGAAAGAAAAAGCAGCTTGCCCAGGTGGCGGTGCTGGTACTGCGGCGCGATGCCGATGCCAACAAAGCCCCGGTCGGTAGGCTCCGGTAAACCAGCCTGCGAAACCGACCCACCGTGTTCCCTGCCAAAGCCACCGGCAGGCAGAGGCCGTCGCGGGCGGCGGTTGTGACCCGACCGTCCAGTCCGGGTTATCCAGCGCTTGCAACGCATGGCGTCCAGCCCGTGGTGGCGGTTGGGGTCATACAGGGCGAGGTGCAGCCTTCGGCGGCTATGCGGTGTTCAGTGCGCGGATCTCCGGCGGAATCGCATAGTCCGTCAAAGTTTCGGTACATCGCAGTTTCCTGCGTGTGGCTTCAAAACCGTGGCCAGCATTCTTTCATGCAGGGGCAGGTCGGTGGCAATGCCGGGCATGTTGTTGTGTTCATGCCCCGGCGAGCCAGAAATGACCGACCCAGGGCAGGTGCATGGGTTGAAGAAGGTCACGGCGCTGGTGGTTTGCCCGCGACGCGAAAGCTTCTTCCAGCGCATCCAACAACTGCACCGTGGTTTCGGGCGGTCCCAGGCGGGGTGCCGCAAGGCAGGTGAAACAGCCGCGCTCGCGCCCATGGGGGATGTCGTTCCCACACAGCCGCAGATAAAGGCGACCGCTCTCCCCTGTTCTGCCCTTTGCAAGGTATATTCATAGGAAAAATACGGGTGGCGGAACAGCAGCCGGTCCACTTCATCGTCCGGGCGGGACGCATACCCTGCCGGGGCGCGTTTGCCTGCCACAGGGCCAACAGGGCAGCGTGGTCCGCCGGGACAACATTACGTATCATGGTATCAGCCCTTGACAGCACCGACTGTAACGCCCTCGAGGAAACACTTCTGCGGGCAGAAGAACAGGATCATGGGCAGAGCGGAGATGGTGGCACCGGCCATCATGGGGCCAAACAGGGTGGTGTTGGCAAACTTGAACTGCTTCAGGCCGACCTGAATGGTATACATCGCCTCCTCTTTAGGTGACCAGGAAGGGCCAGAAGAAGCTGTTCCAGCTGGAAAGGAAGGTGTTGATGGACAGCACCGCCAGAATGGTCTTGGACAGGGCAGCACGATATGGGTAAAGATCTTGGCTGCTACAGCCGTCCAACAGCACTCTCCAGCAGCGAGGTCGGGATGCTGGAGAAGAACTGCTTGGTCAGGAAGATGTTATAATGACGTGACCAGGCCCGGCAGCACCAGCGCCGCGTAGGGATTGAACAGATGGAAACTTGTTGACGATCAGGATGTACAGGGGCACCTGGGTGACCTGGTACGGGATCATCATGCCGATCAGAATCAGGTTGAACAGGAAGTTCTTGCCCTTGAACTTCAGCTTGGCAAAGGCATAACCGGCCAGACTGGCGAACACAACATTGCCCAGCACCTGGCAGGCGGACACCACAAAAGGTGTTGGTCAGCCATTTGACGCTGTGTACTCACTGAAAGAGAAGAACGCCTTGTAGGAATCCAGACTCCAGGACGTCAGGGAAACACCGAGCGGTTGGAGGCAGCCTCGACCGCAGGGCCGAAGGAGTTGGACGATCATGTAAAACAGTGGGAACAGGCAGCACACTGCCAGGGTGACCAGCACCAGAATGATGATGGTGTTGCGCAGATACAGCATTTTTTTGTTGTTGACATGCTGGGAATACAGACCACTTGCCATTCATCTCTCCCTTTCTCAGTATTCGACATCGCTGCCGGCCATCTTGAACTGCAGGAACGAGATAGCCGCAATGATGATGGTAGGGATGACCGCCTGTGCGCACGCCAGACCGTACTTATTATAGGTAAAGGCGTTGTTGTAGATCAGCAGGCCGATCATCGTGGTGGCGTTGTCCGGGGCCGCCGCCGGTCATCATGTAAGCGTTTCATGAACACCTGGAAGAGCCGATGACGCCGGTAACCAGCAGGAACAGGGTGGTGGGCTTGACCAGCTGGAATACGATGGGGTGACCTTCTGTATGAAGGTCGCGCGCCGTCCAGCTCGGCCGCCTCGAAGTAGGTGTTATCGATACCAGCAGGGCGGCGGTGTAGATGATGATGTTCTGGCCCTGGCGGAAAGCAGCGCCATGATCATCAGGAGGACAGCATCGAGGTCTTGCTGGAAACTCAGCCAAGTTCTGGGTGGGCAGGTGGAAGAAGGTGAGCAGCTGGTTGAACAGGCCGGAGGGCGAGGAATCGTAGATCCACAGCCACACCACCGAAAGCGCGATGCCGGAGGCAACGGCGGGCAGGTAGTACTACGGCCTTAAAGACAGACTGCAGCTTCTTTTTAAAGCGGGGATGATAAGGATGGCCACCGAGAAGGAGATCAGCAGCGAAAGCGGCGACCACGGCGGTGTAGACCAGCGTATTTTTGAGGGACTTCCAGAACAGAGCGTTGGTGAAGGTGGTCTGGTAGTTCTTCAGGCCGCCAAAGTCAGAGCCGAAGGGTTTGTAATCCTCAAGCTGGTGATGACAGCCGAGATCAGCGGGTAGATGGTAAACATCAAAGAAGATGACGGCAACGCCGATGAACGCATAGCCCCACAGATCATCGTTGGTGAAAAAGGGCTTTTGCGCGGCTTCGCGGCCGCCGGTTGGGTGGATTTCGACATTCGGGACCTCCTGCGGTGTTCTGGATACACAGCGTGCCAACGTTGTTTTTTGCGCTATAATATCCTATAGAAATGGCGGCTCGCCACCAGTAAGCCGGGGAGCCGCCATAGCTGAACGGGGGTTATGCGCAACTCCCCATTCAGTGCGGATTCAGTGGGGCAGCGGCAAAGGAATCGGGTCAGGTCGCAGCCATCACCTCGCCAAAAGGCGGCGGTAGCCTGCTTGACGATCTCGTCGTACATGAAAGCGCAATGCGATTGGTCTCGCCAGCGATCAGAGCCTGGAACTTGGGCACGATGACCTCGTCCATCAGCTGCTTGGCGCTTGCGGTCTGCTCAGCAGTGATGCCGGTCGGAGGAGCGACAACGGTCTTGATCAGGCGGGCAGCGCAGTCGTGTTGCCCTGGTCACGGTCGCCGGTATCCATGGGCGAGAGCCTCACGGGCGGAAAGCGCAGACGCCCGTCAGGCAGGTGGTAGCATCAACGTAAGCGGCACGTTCGCCAGAGGACAGGAAGTACAGGGCCTTCGCAACGTTCTGGATGTGCTCATCGGTGGAGTTGCTGTTGCGGAAAAACGACCAGACCGTCGACGGTGCCGTAGCAGCTTTCCTCCACGCCGTCCATGGTGGGAACCGGCAGGAACGCGTGAGTAACGGGATAGAGTTCTCAACAGCGGTGCCGTCGTTCGCCTCTCGATCGCGGCGTTGTTCTTGTTGATGTTCTCGAACAGAGCATGGCCTTGCCGAATCATGGCATTGCCGGTCTCGCACATGACCATACGCTGGGAAAGCCTCGACACCGTAGTTGGGCATGTAAACTGGACTTGGTCATTTCCTCAACGGCGGTCCAGCAGGTTCAGCATCTTGGTGCTGGTGTACTCATACTTCAGGTCAGGTTGAAAGCGTTGTTCAGGCCGGCGCTGACACCGAAGATGTTCAGGAAGTCCAGAAGCAGTTGCGCCGGGTTGGCGAAGACGAAGCCGAAGGTGTCGTCCTTGGTGCCGTTCTTGATGGCTTCCATGAACTCATCGTAAGTCAGCCGCTCTCCTGCACCTTGGCAACATCCACCGGCGGCTTCCAGCATATCCTTGTTGGCGCCCAGTGCCTGGATGGTGATGTAGAGGGCAGGCCGTAGACGTGTTCTCGACGGTCATGTAGTCAAGGGCGTTCTGGTCAAAATCAGCCAGCTGATCTTTGTCCGTAATAGTACTCGCTCAGGTTCAGGGCGGTGCCGTTTTCGACGTAAGGTTGCCAGGCCTGCGTAAGAGATTTCGGAGATGTCCGGGGCCTCGCCGGCCTGGCCATGGTGGACAGCTTGGTGGTGTGGTCGTCCCAGGAGGTGCCGATGACATGGTCAGGTTGGGATGCATCTCGTGGAACTCGTCTGCCCACTCGGTCATCTTATCAGATAGTCGCCGGTGACGGGGCACCATAACGGTGATGGTGTCCTCGGCTTCAGGAGGCCGTGGATTCGGCGGCAGAGGATGCCGTGTCCGTCGTGGCGGTGGATGCTGCTGCGCTGCTGGAAGATGCGCCGCCGCATGCTGCCAGTGAAGGGTCATGGCGTAGCCATGGTAAGTGCAACAAGCTTTTTTCATGTGTTGTGTTCTCCCTTCGATTTTGTGGTTTTGTGGTCACCGTTTCCTCGCCGGTGATCTTATGCTTTAGATTGTACTCTTTTTTCACGAAAACGTCAAGTGTTTACAGAAACAAATTTTTAGATAAAACAACAAAATGACGGTTTTTACTTATATTTTTTTGCCTTTTTTGCACAAAGAACATTCGGATTTTCAGCTGCAAAACAGTTAAGTGAAATAAAGTTACGATAAAAACAGCCCCCTCGCAGGGGAGGGGGCCGAATGTAAATATTATCCTAATGTGAAATTACCGTTATATTCGTCATATTCGTTACAATCGTTCTTTTCGTCATATTCGTCACCCAACCGTAACGAATATGACGAATATAACTAATATGACGGTAATAACGAATATTACGATAATTTTGAAGTGTACGATATACAACTATTACAGTAACTGCAAAGGCTCCCCCTTCGAGGGAGCTCCCGCGCAGCAGGTGAGGGGTGGTTACTTTAGGGGTTTTTAGGGTCTGGATTGGCTCGATCGCATGGGCAGAAACCAGATTCAGCTCCTGATCAATCCCGGCAAGGCGCTTGAGTGCATTGAGCAACGCAGAGGAGGCAGCGCCCAGCAGCGGGCCGGTTTTGCCGGTTACAATAGTGCCATCCGGCAGTTCGATTGCCGCAGCAGGGCGGCCGCCGGTTTTATCGGAACAGGCGTGGGCCTGCTGTTCCACGGCGCGCATGCCGACGCTGACACCCGCCTGGTTCAGCAGCAGTTCCAGCTTGTAGCGGTCATCCTTGACGATACCACCGGTTTTCTGGTCGCACAGGCACTTGAAGTAGCGGCGGATAATTTCCTTGCGGGAAGCCTCCTGGCAGACTTCATCGTCAATGATGCAGTTGCCTGCCATATTAACGCCCATGTCGGTGGGCGAATGGTAAGGGCTTTTGCCCGCAATCAGCTCAAACATGGCATTGACAACGGGGAAAATTTCGATATCGCGGTTATAGTTGACCGCCGTTTTGCCGTATGCTTCCAGATGGAACGGGTCAATCATGTTGACATCGTTCAGGTCGGCGGTAGCAGCTTCGTAAGCAAGGTTGACTGGGTGCTTGAGGGGAATGTTCCAGATGGGGAATGTTTCAAATTTGGCGTAGCCAGCCTTGATGCCGCGCTTGTATTCATGGTACAGCTGGGACAGGCAGACGGCCATTTTGCCGCTGCCGGGGCCGGGAGCCGTGATAACGACCAGTGGGCGCTCGGTTTCGATGTAATCATTTTTGCCGTAACCGTCATCGCTCACAATGCGAGTCACATCGTTGGGGTAGCCAGCAATTTTGTAATGGCGGAAGGTACGGATGTTCAGCTCATTCAGGCGGCGCTCAAAAGCTTCCACTTCCGGCGCAGCGGTATACATGGTGATGCACACGCTGCCAACAAACAGACCCATGCCCTGGAACGCGTCAATCAGGCGCAGAACGTCCTGGTCATAGGTGATGCCGTAATCGCCGCGCATTTTGTTGCTGATGATGTCCTCGGCGCTGATCACAACCACGATTTCGGCCTGGTCTTTCAGCTGCAGCAGCATTTGAAGTTTGGAATCCGGCTGGAAGCCCGGCAGCACGCGGGAAGCATGATAGTCATCAAACAGCTTGCCGCCAAATTCCAGGTAGAGCTTGTTATCAAACTGGCTGATGCGCTCCCGGATATGGGCAGACTGCATGGCCAGGTACTCGGTGATCCAGAAGGCGTACAGCGGCATTTTGCAAAGCCAAACCGGACTCTCATCACCTGCGGCCAAGGAGTTCTGCTCTCCTTAGCATTCCAGTGCGAGTTCCCAGCGGGTGCTGTCCTTTGCCGCGCAGGGTGCAGCATTCCCGCACGGTATAGCCCGGCAACGGATGTCCTTCCGGCATCCAGCAGTTCCGCCCACAGCTCACCTGGCTGCAATCCGCGTTAACAAAGAAATGATTGCCATGGGTCAGTTTTTCCGTCAACCAATGTACCGTTGCCGTTTTCTGTCACCATCGCGGCAAAAACCGTCCCGGCGCAAAGTGCAACGCCCACCGCACCGCCGGAATATTTGTGGCTGCCAAAAATGCGGTGATGCCCCGAAAAAGCAGAGTAGTAAATGCAGCTTATCCCCTGCTACCGTGCAGATACCATTGGCCGGGTGCAGGTAGCCGTAGTCCCAGCTGCCTTTCTGGCGGGGGAGGATGACAGGAAATTGCTGTAGGAGCCACGAGAAAAATGGAAGCCATCCCGGCTGAATCCCAGTTTCAAGTCATTGATCTTGGGCAGGCCGGTCTTTTCCGCTATGAAGTTGGGCGGCCCCATAAAGACCGAGTACATGCCAAGCATGACACTTTCGTACCCAACCGCATCCAGGTTATACAATTGTGTGTAGTAACCCAGATCCGAGTCCGGGCGGTCGCCAGATGTCTGTGCGGGACCAGAAGCTTACATCCTCCGCCTTCAATCCTTTCCTGCAAAGAGGTCATCGGTCTCATAAATAACCACGCACACGCACACGGCTGTCCAGTGTGGAGAAGGTGCGCATACTGTAGATCCACTTTTTGCGGAACGGATTGTAAAAGAAGAAAGGTCGTGTTATCGCCGCTGGGGCCGGTCTCCCCTTTCGGGGTCCAATGCAGGCCGTCGGGCGAGGCATAGAGCATCGTGATCTCTTTCGGCGGGACCGAGGTCGGGTCATCGTGGGCATGCTTAGGTTTAAACGGATAATACCGATAGTCCTTATCAAAGCAACGGTAAAACGCCAGCATCTTATAGCGCTCTGCTTCGTTGGCAGTTTGCAGATCCAGCCACACAGCATCACCATCGCGCATCTGGCCCGGTACGCGGGGCAGAACACGGTCACTGCTGCAGCTGGGGGTCCAACTCATGCAAACGTTTCCAGTGCAGGCCATCCTTGCTTTCCGCATAGGCGCTGCCATCGAACCAGCCTGCCTGATACCACATTTTTGTAGGCTGCACTTTGGGGATCATAAAAGACACCGCCGTTGAAGGGACAGGCGCAGGTGCAGTACCCGCTGTTCAGTTCCATCTCGGTCTCCGGCTGCAAAAGCGGCTGGGGCTGGGTCTCCGGCTTGCCTTCTACCCGGACAAGATCGGTTTCCGCAATCAGAAAGTCATCCACAAAGAGCTGACGGCCCACCCGAATATCAATGGTATCCGGCTTCTGGGAGAGATAGGGGCACTTCCAGCGGTTGGTCCAGTGTCGTCTCCTTATTTTTCGGTGGCCAGACATCCGGCAGCTGAATGTTGTTGTATAAGCGTTCCATCCTTATGCACGCTCACTTTCGTAAGTTTTCAATTTTCTTTCGGCTTGTAAAATACCGTGGTCAGCACAAAGGCAACCACAAAGCCGATTGCACAAGCAATGAGATACTGGGGCAGCTGGCCGTTCAGGTATAGCAGCATACCGGGGATTGCCGTGATGGACATGCCCGTTGCAGCAAGGCCCATGATGGAGGAGAAAGCACCCAGCACAGCCGCCGCCCACGCAGGCGCAGACGAAGGGGAGTCAGGCGAGGGCAGGTTGCCGCCGAAGATCAGCGGCTCGGTGATGCCAAGGGAAGCAGGCAGGACCTCGGACAGGTAGAGGGACTTCTGCTTCTTATCCTTCAGCTTCAGGGCAGCAGCTACTGCAGCACCGCACTGTGCCACGATAGCACCGCAGGTCAGCGTGTTGAAGGGGTTTTGCACCGGTGTTGGCCAGCAACTCAATTTCCAGCGTTTTGAAGGTATGATGCAGGCCGGTGATAACAACTACCTGCTGCAGGGCACCCACGATGAAGCCGCCTACTCCGAAGGGAATGTTCATAAGTGCCTGTACGCCGATGAGCAGGCCCTGCTCCACAACGATGCATGATGGGGCCGATCACGATCAGGCCAATGACCATGCTGCAAAACAGCGTGACGAAAGGAGTAACGATCAGATCCAGGACATCCGGCACGACTTTCTTCAAAGCCTTTTCAATCTTGGCCGCGATGATACCCAGCACCAGGGCGGGCAGGACCGACCCCTGATAACCAACGATTGGCACAGACAGCGCGCGAAGGACAGGTAGATTGGCTCCACATTACCGGCAGCCACCTGGTTGGCGTTGGGCAGCTGCGGAGCAACCAGCATCAGGCCGATGACAATGCCCAGTGCCGGGAACCGCCAAACTTTTTCATGACCGAGTAGGTGACCAGGGCTGGTAGGAAGGCGAATGCCGTATCGATCAGCACCTGGGAAAGGGTCAATGCCGTGGGGTCCAACGTTACGCCTAGGTTGGTGATCAGGCTGCGTACGCCCATAAACAAGCCGGTAGCAACCAGGATGGGAATAATGGGCAGGAACATCACCCAGCAGACGGGATGCCTTCTGGAACCAATTCATGTTCCCTGCGGTGGCTTCTGCCTTAGTCTTCAGCTCCCCCTCCTGGAAGTTAGCAATCTCCATGAACTGTGCATAGACCTTATCAACAAAGCCGGTGCCCAGGATAATCTGATGCTGGCCAGCAGCCTTAAAGCTGCCCTTCACCCCATCAATGGCCTCGATCTGCTTTTTTTTATCAAAGCGAGAATCATCTTTCAGGATCAGGCGCAGACGCGTTGCGCAATGTTCTGCACTGACAACATTTTCTTTTCCGCCGATGTGTTTGCAGGATCTGTTCTGCAACATCTCTTTCTTTACTCATGGTTTCCTCCCATTTTTGGTTGTGTCCATTTTTTTCGCTGCGTGCATTTCCGGTTCATGAACGTAGCCTTGCAACTATGAACGCGCGTTCATTTCGTTCACAACATAGCACCATTTTTGTGCTTTGTCAACCAATCCACGTTGTTTTCTCTTTTTTGGCTATGAACGCGATCGTTCATTTGTCTATTTTTGACAAGGGATGACTCCCGAATCAGCAGGTGCGGGGCCAGGTAAACGTTTTTCCGTCCCGTCATCACCGCGGATTTCTTTCAAGAGTAAAGCAATGGCATTGCGTGCCATTTCATCAACGGGCGATGCAACGGAAGTAAGCGATGGAATCATTTTGCGGGCCAGCAGGGTATCATTGTATCCACAGACGCTCACCTCCTTGGGGACCTGTACACCATGTTCCATCAGCGCGCGGATAATATCACTGGCGGCAATATCACTGTGCGCAAACCAGGCATTCACTGCGCGGGGGTCATTTTCCTGCAGATATTCTGTAAAAATCTGATAAGCTTTCTGGTTCTCGGCGGTTTCATGCTGGTTGCAGGGCAAGATTTTTTCGATCTGCAGCCCACAAGAATCCAGCCCTGCCTGCAAACCTGCCAGCTTGTCGTTACCATAGAGGGCACTGGTAGGCCCCAAATACCCCACACGCACCCGGCCTGTGCCGTAAAAATGACGCGCCACCTGGGCACCGCCTTCTTCGGAGCTGATGATAATGTTTTTATGCCCAATCACCTTATACAGGCTGACCATTGGGATTGACAGTTCTTTATACAGTTTCTCGTTGGGGCGGCCGATGGCACGCACAATAATGCCGTCCACTTTTCGGCGCTTGAAGCTGTTGATGATGTTCACTTCCCGGGCACGTTCCCGCTGGGCATCCCCCACGATCACGCTGTATCCCTCGCGCTCCGCCTCCCGGATGATTGCTGTAGAAAGTGCCGCATACAACGGGTTGGAAAGGTCCGAAAATAGCACACCAATCAGATTGGTGTGGTGTCCCCTGCAGGTTTTGCGCCACCTGGTTTGGCTCATAATGCAGCTCTCGTACCCAGTACATGACCTGCTGGCGGGTTTCCGGCTTTATAGATGGGTAATTGGAAAGCACTCTCGATACTGTCGCGCGAGAAACTTTTGCTGCCTTTGCCACATCTTCCATTGTTGCCATAGGGTTTCTCCATTTCTCTATATAAGGATAGCCTTCATCGCTTTTTGCTGCTAATTTTTATAAAGCCATTATACAGCATTTTATTCAGGCTTTCAACGTTGTTCCGCAAAGTTGAAAAGGTCATCCGCATTTTTTTACAGGGTGTTCACCAATATTTCATGTTTTGCAGCGGCAGGCGTGCTATAATCGGTAGGTTAAATACGGGATACCGCGAAAGTCTCCCTCTGGGAGGGGCCATTGCAAGCTGCGACATTTTTATATTTTTATAGTAGAGGATACATCGTGGAAAAGAAAAATATTGGCCGCTGACTTTGGCGGCATTTGGGGGCGGCTGCCTGTTGATGGCGGCGGTCTATTTTGTCTGGGCTGGTGGCCCTTTGGCACCGGCACCGTGCTTACCGGCGACCTGCGCGGGCTGTACGTAAAACTACATCACCGATATGTGGGCGCGGGTCAAACAGGGCGGCTTCTTTTTTACAGTTTCGGCAAGCTGGCGGGCGGCGGCACCCTGGGGCTGTTCGCCTACTACATGAACAGTCCCTTTAACCTGCTGTTTTGCTGCTGCCCACCCGCATGGTGCCCCAGGCGGCAGGGCTTATCTTTTTATTGCGCACCGGCGTTACCGCGGCGGCGTTCTGCTGGTATTTGCAGCGCCACTTTGCCAAGGCAGACCCATTGTTCGCAGTGCTGGGGCAGTGCTATGCCTTCTGCGCGTTCTGCATCGTGTACAACCAAAACATCATCTGGATGGATGGTCTGGCTGCTGCCGCTGGTGCTGGCTGCACTGGATGACCTGATGCGCCAGGGCCGCCACTGGGGGCTTTACGGTGCTGGTCTTCCTTTGCATTTTGCTCAACTTTTATATCGCCTGGCCGGTGTGTCTGTTCAGCATCCTGTACTTTTTTGTGCCTGTGGCCCAGCCGGGGCAGGGACGGTTTGGCCGCCGCTTCGCCGCCTTTTGCGGCCAGCGGCGTGCTGGCGGCGGGGCTGAGTTTCTTCTTTTTTGCTGCCGGTGCTTTTTGGAAGTGCAGGAAAGCAAAGGCGGGCTGTTTGACTTCACCTTCAGCCTGACGCCCCAGTTTAATTTATTGCAACTCCCCCTACCGGCTGTTCTTCGGCAACTTTTTCTGGAACGATGTCACCAACGGTCTGCCCAACATTTACTGCGGCGTGGTGCTGGTGCCGCTGGTGCTGCTGTACTTTTGCGGCAATGCGCCCCCGCCGGGAAAAGCTGGGCTTTGCCGCGCTGCTGGCGGCGCTGGCGGGCAGCTTTTTGGGTAAAAGGTGTAGACCAAATCTGGCACGGCATGAAGCAGCCGGTGTGGTTCCCCTATCGGTACAGCTTTTTGTTCAGCGCGGTGGTCATTCTGCTGGCCGCGCGGGTGCTGACGGCAGGGCCCCAGCGCCGCCGCGCCTGGGGCTGGCCGCCGGGCTGACGCTGGTCTGGCTGGCGGGGTATCCCCTGCCGCCGGGCGGAGCTGTTCAGCAAGACCAAGCTGATTGCCGCGGCGGGGCTGTGTATGTTATCTCTGATTCTGGCGTGGCTGCTGATTGAAAAGCCCGCTTTGCCTGTAAACAAGCGGCGGCTGCTCTGCGGTACGGCGGCCCTGCTGACCGCCGCCGACCTGGGCGCCAACACGGTTTTGGCCCTGCGCAAGTTTGAGCAGTTCGACCTGGCCGACTTTACCACCTTTTACGATAACTCTGCCGCTGCCGTGGCCACTGCCAAGGCCGAGACTGACGGCGATTGCCGCATCGAGAAGAACTTTCTGCACACGCTGAACGACCCCTTCCTGCTGGGCTATTGGGGCATCAGCCACTATTCCAGCACACAAAGCCAACACCGCCAAGGGGCTGCTGAAATGGGCTTGGGTTACTCCACCTACGGCTGGGGCAGCACCGGCGTGGCCGACAGCCTGCTGGGCATCCGCTGGCAATACAGCGATGGCAGCCGCCCGGTGGCCGGGCACTGGCAGCCAGTGGACTGCGACTCTGCCTATACTTTTTATATAAGAATGACGCGGCCTTCCCGCTGGCCTACCTGGCCCGGCAGGATGCCTGTCCGTGGACGTGGATGCACTGACCGACAATACCTTTACCATGCAGAACGCCATGCCGCCTGACAGGCTGCACGGACACCGCGCTGGTCAGCGTGGGCCGACCTTTAGCGTGACCGACAAGGCACCGTGCGGGTGGACTTACCGCGCCCCTCCGGGCCTGCCTACATGGCCATTCCGGCACCGAGGCAGCTGCCCATCGACGTAGTGGTGGACGGCGAACTCTACGCCCAATATTTTGAGCCGGAAAGCCTGGGCGGTGTCATCTGCCTGCCCAGCTTTACCGCCAGGCAGCACGTGACAATGGTGCTGGGCATTGCCGACGACGAAATTTTCCATACCAACACCCAAATCTACCAGCTGGACAGCGCCGCCTGGCCGCCGCCCGGCAGGTGCAGGATGTGGATGCCGACATCCGGGAGGGCGGGCGCATCGATGTGCACTGCGCCGTCAGCGATGACAACGACCTGCTGGCGCTGAGCTTTGCCTACGATGACAGCGTCACCGTCAACGGTGAGGAGGTGCAGCCCTCGGCGCTGTTTGGCGGGTTACTCGGCGTATCGCTGCCCCAGGGCGATTGCACCGTTACCCTGCGCTACACCCACCCCGGCGTGGTGCCGGGCGCTGCAGCCAGCCTGGCCGCATTGGCCGCCGCCCTTGTGTATGGTTGGTTTGCAGAGCGGAGGCGCAGCCAAAATGCCTGACCCCTTGGCAGTATTTCCCCTAGGCTGCTCTGAATAAGCATATGCCCCCCCCAGGTTGAGGGACCTGGACGGGGGCATTTTTATATGAATGGGAAAAAATGGCAAGTTTTAGCGCAGCGCGTCCTTCATGCTTTTTCACATACGCGCCGATGTGTTCCGGGGCCGCGGTGCCGTAGGAGAAAACCACGTTGGCGTAGGTCATGAACACCATCGGGATGATGACATCCTTTGCGCAGTTCGCGGACGAAATCAAAGTTTTTATCGGTGGTCACACCGCCCCTGCAAAGCGCGCAGGTTGGCCCCCTGATGACCGGCCCCTCGGCGGTAGGGTCCGAGGGAAGCCCAGGCTGTCAATAGGTTTTTGCAGTTTTCACATTTTGTGTTCTGCACAACACAAAGGCCCCAGGCCTTGCGGTGCCCGGGGCAATGGAGAAGATAGGATACAGCAGTTAGTTGGCCTTGTACTCAGCAGGCAGCTGGTCGATGGTCTGCCATTTGCCATGGCATCTTTCCAGCATGCCGCCCGCAACAGCGTCGCGGCGGCAGGCGTGACGGCCTGGATTTCTTTCATCTTTTCGCCGGTCAAAGCGTAACCCTTCATGGCAATCAAGGTCGCCGCCCAGGCCAGCATGGGAATCACACAGAACAGCACGATGACCACCACGTTCATACCGGGGTATAGGGGTCATACTGGGGGGCAGATTGTTCAGGCCGATGAAGGTGACGGCAATGCCGACAACCGTGGCCGACAGGCTGGAAACCAGCTTGTCAACCAGGCTGAACAGAGTGCCCATGATACCGGGGATATACTTGCCGGAGATGAAGGTCTCGTAGTCAGAGCAGTCGGCAACCATGGGGATGGGCATATCGCCATGGCGTAGTAGGCACCGTAGCCGATGCCGAAGAAGAGGATGAACAGCACGGTGTACAAGTTGATGGACAGACCGTTCTCGCCCATCAGGGACAGGTGGAACGCATCACCGTGGCCCCACAGTGCCAGCAGCAAAAACGCCAATGTAGCAGACCAGCGCCACACTGACATATTTGGTCAGGCTGGCTTTCTGGCCCTTTTTCTGGCTGGTACGGACCGACAGCAGGAAGAACGGCACGCTGAACACATAGCCCAGCACCATCATGGGCAGGTACAGCCCATCATAGCGCCCATCATGCAGCCATACAGCATGCACAGCACGGTGGTATTGTTGGCGATGGACAGGGCCAGCTTGGTGCCGGCGCCGGCGACCATCAGGCGCTGCATGGGCTTGTTCTTTGATGATCTGGAGATACTCGAGACCTTTGACCTTCTCGGTCTTTTTTCGCCGCCGATGCCAAAGTACTTGGGCTGGTCCTTCTCCCAGATGCCGATGATGGCCAGGATGGTCAGCACGATGGACATGATGATGCCTACCGGGGCCAGGGTACGAAGAACCCGGCGGAGGAATAGCCACCTCAAAGTTCTTTGGCCAGGATGGGAGCAAAGAACTGCATGACGCCCATGCCCAGCAGAGAACCGACGGTGTTGAAGATGGTGAACAGCGGGCGCTGCTTGGGGTCGTTGGTCAGCACCGTCTGGCCGGAGCGGGTGCAGCTGGTCTGGAAGGTGTAGCCGATGACCCAGACGAAATACAGCCCCACAAAGGCAGCATAGCGGGCCCACATCATGGTGTCGGGAATCATAGGGGTGATGCCGTACAGAATCAGGATGCTGACGGCCATAATCAGGTTGCCGATGGCCATGAACGGGCGGAACTTGCCGAACTTGCCGTTGGTGCGGTCCATCAGTGCGCCGATGATGGGGTCAGTAATGGCATCGCACAGGCGCATGGCCGTGACCATGACCGAGGCAAACAGGGTACCAGCGCCAGCACATTTGCTGCCAAAGGTAGCAATGTAGGAAAGCACCAGTACATAGTATACGTTGGTGGCACCGTTGTTCAGCGGGAAAAAGCACCAGCTGATAGAGTTTGGCGCGGTTGACACCCGCTGCCTTTGCATTTTCACTCATGGGCTGCTCCTTGTTGTGGGGGAGAATTTACTCAAAAGTCCCCGCCGGGGCGGCGGGGAGCTTGCGGGATCCTGTAGGGGGTTAGACTTTCTTAGCAGGGCTTTCAGGGATTTTTGAAATCTTTATAAGCCTTGTATTCTTCGGTCTTGCGGAACTTGCCGCCCAGCACCCACAGCACGGTAAAGACAACGAACAGCGCCACGGAGATGCGGGCAATGTTCTTGAGCAGGCTAACCAGACCCAGCTCCTTGACCTTGATGGTGGTGTCAGCGCCGACGCCGTTCATACCGCAGGAGTTGGCGATGGCGTACAGGTTGTGGTGGCAGGCCTCGCGCATGGCGGTAACAATGACGGGGTCGTTCTTGTACTGGGGCAGGGTGTCGGTGACGAAGGACATCATGGCGTCGTAGATGGACACACCGGCCAGAACGCCGTCGGGACCGTTGACATACTGGGTCAGAACGTTATCGGTACGACCATACCGTCGCAGCCCCACTCGTTGCGCAGGATGCCGGTGACCAGACCGTAATTGCCGCCGGACCAGACAGCGCCCCAACGGGTGGCAATCATAACGCCGTTGCCGTTGCCGACCTCGACGGGAGCCTGGAAGGCTTTCAGGTAGACTTCACGGGCAGCCTGCTCGTTCAGCCAGACGCCCAGACCGATACGGTCCTGCTCGCGCAGTCGTTCAGGGCAAAGTGCTTCATAACGACGTGTACGCCCTTTGCCTGAATGGCGGCGACCTCGTAGGCGCTCATCATGCCGGACAGGAAGCCGTCCTCGGAGTAGTACTCAAGTTACGGCCGCCGTAGGGGGTGCGGTGAATGTTGCCGGGGCCGTACAGGCAGGCAATGTTGGCTTGCAGGCAGTTGTTGCCGATAACCTTGCCGATCTCGGTCATGATCTCGGTGTTGAAGGTGGCAGCCATAACGTCCTCAGAGGTGAAGGCGGGTGGCGGTCAGCTGGTTTTGTCGTTGCCCAGCAGGCTGGCGGTCAGACCCTGGGGGCCGTTCTCGTCACGGGTGCCGGGGGCTTCACGCTCTTGACAGGCATGGTCCAGTGGAAGGCGTCGCCGATCAGGGAGTTCATCTCGTCGAAGGTCATCTGATCCAGCAGCTCGTCCCACTTGGGATCGTTGTAGTCCAGACCGATCATATCGTACAGCTTGACGCCGTTCTTGGCACCCAGGGTGGCATCAACGCTCTCGTAGTCGGCGGCATCGTAGCGGATGTCCTGCAGATCCTTCTTGAGCAGCTCGGTCAGGGTCAGCTTAACGGTTTCGGTGGGCAGGGTGCCGTTCCAGTCAGAACGGCTCAGCCAGGTCACGGTTTCCTCCACGCCCTCGTACAGGTTGGGGTCGGCGCAGGACAGCTGGTTGGTGATTTCGGTGCCGTTTTCGCTGGTGGCATAGGTGGTGGTGTCGAGGGTGTCCTCGGTCCAGGTGTAGGTCAGGTCGGCGTTACCGTCGGCGGTCATCTTGCCGTCGGTGGACTCGACGGTGTAGCCCTTGGCAGCCAGAATGTTGTTGACGGCGTTGTGGGCATCGGTGGCGGCGGTGAAGTAGTAGTCACCGGCATCCAGAATGTAGGTACCTGCGCCGTAGGTGTCAGCGAGGCGATGTCGCGCTTGTTGACAGTCATGGACAGGGGTTTCGGAAGCGCCCGGCTCAATCCATGCCGGTCTTGCCGAAACCGACCAGAGAAACGGCAGACTTCTCGACGCCGTTTCGCCTTGTCGTGTCGGTGTAGGGGCTCACATAGACCTGCACGGTCTTTTGCCCGCCATGTCACCGGTGTTGGTGACCTTGACGGTGACGGTGTAGGTGTCATCGGCGGCATTGTATGACGTTCATATCGCTGATAGTAAAGTCGGTGTAGCTCATGCCGTAGCCGAAGGGGTATGCCACGATGTCGCCGTAGGCGTAGTCGCCTGCGTTGCCGTTGCCGGTAACGAAGTCCTCGTAGCGGGTTTCGTAGCATTTGTAGCCTACATAGATGCCTTCCTGGTAAATCATAGACTTGGCCTTTGCGGAACATCGCCGCCCCTCGACGTAGCCTTCATAGGTGGTGGGGGTGAAGTTCCACATGGCGGGGGCGCTGAGGTTGTCGTAGCAGTAGGTGTCGACCAGGCTTGCCGGAGGGGTTGACCTTGCCGGTCAGGATCGGCCACGGCGTTGATGCCGGAGATGCCCACGTCACCGATCCACAGCGCGGCGGTCGATGTCGTACTCTGTTGTTCTTGAGGAAATCGACCTGCAGGGCGTTGGCGGAGTTGATCAGCACGATGGTCTTTTTTTGACGGTGCCGTTCTTCTTCATCTCGGCCACGTTCTGCAGCATGGCCCTTCGTTCTCGTCGAGGGTCAGGTAGCGACCCGCCGTAGGAGAGGGTCAGCGCCCTCGCCGCCGACGCGGGACAGGGTCACGATGGCGGCATCGCCGTACTGGGCAACGCTGTCCTGACCTCGTCGGTGTAGACGTCCCAAGGCACCCTCGGCGGTGACCTCACTGGAGGTAGCGACGGTGCCGGCAGTCTTGCGGGAGTAACTTGCCGGCGCCGGTGGTGTAGAAGTCCCACAGGGTGGGTTGACGGTGACACCGACCTTTTCGAGGGCGGTGCGCAGGGTATCGGCGGTGGAGGCATCAATGTTGCCGGAACCGGTGCCGCCGTACACGAGGTTGACGCTGCTGCTGGAGAAGGTGCTGACCTTCGCGTCGGCAGCCAGAGGCAGCGCGTTGTTGTTGTTCATCAGCAGGGCAGCGCCCTCGGCCTCGACCTGCTGGGTCAAAAGCCAAACCATAGTTGACCATCTCCTCGGCGGAGTTGAAGTCACTGGTGAAGTACTGGGCGTTGGTGTCCCTGTTCTCCAGCCCCCAGAAGCTGCCGCCAAAGCGGGCAGCCATGGTTTGTCGAACTTTTGCGGCCAGTACGGACAAAGGCACGGAAATGACCATAACGACGCACAGAGGATCAACAGGACTTTCCACAGCGTAATGTGCTTGGCTTGGTCTTTTGTAGGCCTTTTTCAAGGTCTGCTTTTGCATTTTCAGATCATCCATTATGTTTTCTCCTTGTTTTGTTTAAAACCAACCGCGGCGTGCGGTTATCCTTGGTGGAAATGGTGATCTCGTTGGAGACGCCCCTCATCTGGCTGATGGTGTTGGCGCGGCCATTGGGCAGGTGCTCGGAGATATAGGGGATCTCAGCCCAGACCACCATGCCGTACTCATCACACAGGTCGTAGAAGTACTGGTCGTGCTGGTAATGGGCCAGACGGATGGTGTTGGCACCCAGCTCCCGGATGAGGGCCATATCCTCGTCGTGCATCTCGCGGGTGATGGCGTTGCCTACACCCTTGCGGTCCTGATGGCGGGAGACGCCGTGGAGCGGATAGGGACGGCCATTGAGGAAGAGGCCGTTCCTGGAGTCCACCGAGAAGGTGCGCAGACCCACGCGGGTGGAAACTTCGTCCACCACGGTGCCGTCGCTGCTCAGGCGGACGACACAGGTGTAGAGGTAGGGGTCCTTCACGCCGTCCCAGAGGTGGGGAGCGTCGAGGTGGAGCTGAGCGTCTGTGCCCTCAGCCCTGGCCACGATGCTGCCGGCTGCATCCTGCAGCTCGACGGAGACAGCGCCCTCGCCTTCCACAAGGGTCTCGACCCGGATGTCAGCCTTGCCGTCCTTGAGGGCGGGGGTGATCTTGACGCCGGTGTCGCCGAAGTGGCCCAGCGCGATGTGGTTTTTGCTGACCACCATCAGGCTGATGTCGCGGTAGATGCCGCCGTAGAATGTAAAGTCCGCCTTCTGGGGGTAGACGCGGTCGTTGATGCTGTTGTCCACCTCGACGGTGAGCTGGTTGTCTTTTGCCAGCAGGTCGGAGACATGGACACGGAAGGTGGAGTAGCCGCCGTCGTGGGTGCAGATGTTCCTGCCGTTCAGCAGAACTTTGGCGCTGGAATTGACGCCCTCGAACTGCAGCCAGACTTCCTGCGAAGCTGCGTCGAACGCCGGAGCGGCAAAGGTGGTGCTGTAGGTGCAGGTGCCGCGCCAGTAATCGTTGCCGCCGTCTCGTCATTGGTCCGCGTTGTGGCCTCGTCGGGCGCAGGCGGCAGGTCGGCGATTTGAACCTCGGGCTCATGGCACTTCGCGGTTGATGATCTGCACGACTTCTGCCGATGCACACACAATTTTCTTTCGCTGGCGGTCGCACAGATAGCGTTCAGTGCGTCCATCTCCTTCTGCATGGCCGCTTTTGAAAAGCTCGGTCTGTAAATAGAGCAGCGTCCGCAGTAAAACTGGGTCGGCATCGACGGTGCGACTACCGCCGATGGCTGCAGCCCACGCGCGAGACTGGTTTGCAGTGCAAAACTGAAGACGAATATCGCTCCAGAAAGTCCGCACTGCCCAACTGGCGAGGGCCGATGTGGTGAGGCGTCTCCTCCGGCATCGCGTGCGCCATGGTATACCGGACCGTCACCCCAGCAGACAATAAAGCCCAGCTGCCCCAGCAGCATCGGCGTGCCCTAGTAAGCGGGCAGACCGGCGCACATTCAAGCGTCTGCGCCGCCCAGATCAGAGACGCGCGCACATTGCTCAGGCCGACTCCGTCGTCGGGACGATCCAAATGCTGCAATATGCGCTGGCCGACCAGTCAGTCCAGCGGCGTGCAGAAATGGGCTGACACCTGCCAGCCCAGTGAAATAACCGCCGTAAATCACCAGCAGCATCGCCGGCTTGGCGTGGCCGCTGCGGCCCAGATGATGACCTGCGCAAACAGCACTGCCGCGATAAAATTCAGGGGCGGTGCGCATGGTAAAAAATTTCCTGCGTTTTCAGCGGCAGCCAGTGGCCAGCTCCGCACACGCACAGGCCGACAGCACAAACCACCATGTCAGAAGTGTATCCACCGACAGCGCACGACATAGCCGCTAGCGCGCGCGCAGAAGAACGCTGGCGGCTGGTCTCCGCCGCTCTACCTGCCAGATCATCTGCACGCCCCTGACGTGCGCAGGTTGACCAGATAGCACTGGTTGCAGCGCGCAAAGTGGTAGGCGGCCAGATCCTTTTTCTGCCTTCAGCAGACTGCCGCGCACGACCAAGTATCCGTGGCCGTGTGGTAGTGCAAAAGACGGCGGTCCCGCGTTTCCAGATAAAGGATGATCGTCGGTATCCAGCAGCTGCACCGCACCGCCGCTGACCCTGCAAGGCACCTGCCTGCCGCGGCGGCGCGCTGCATGCTGCCAGTGCGCGCCAGCTTGGTGCTGAACTGGTGGTAGCCGATTTGCCGCGCACAAAGTCGAGCGCGTCGTCCCTTCATCGCGTCGGCGATACGTGGCGCACCATGTTTGGTGACGAGCACTAAAGCACCACGACAGATCCTGCCTGCGGATGCCTTCCACCGCCGAAGCATACCGCCGAGCTTTCGCATCACAATATCCAGAAAAGATGAGCAAACCGCGGTCCACAAGCTCGTCGTCCGAGAGAGCGGTCACGTCCAGCTTGGTAAAACCGCCTTCCTGCGCATAATAAAAGCGATGAACCCACAGAGCTGCGCCCGCATGGCGTCGTTGTCCTCGACCGCGGCGATTTTTCGCCATCTGCTGTGCCTCGCTTTCCTGCATAAAGCCTGCCTATTGCGCACATAGCTATTATGGCAAAAGAGACAGCAGCAACACCGTTTGCAGAAGGTGCTGCCGTTACGATAAATTTATACCAGCACGACAAACGTTGCCGCGACAAGCACAGCCAGACCTGTCAAGAACGCTTTCTGCTCAGGCGCTCATGGGAACGATGTAGGAGAACAGCGGTGACCAGAATGCTCAGCTCGATGGGCGCGACGGCTGGCCGGGCGAGCTGCGCTTTGTAGTGCGCAGCCAGCGCACCGTCGCCAGGCCTGACAGACAGATGGTAACTCATTTTGGGCACCGCCTTCACCTGGCCCTGCTTGCCTGCACAAACACCATGACCCACGCCATGATGAGCACCACGCCGGTGCGCAGCGCCATTACCGAGATGGACTCGACCCGGTGATCGACCTTGCCCAAGATCGAGGTCAGCGCCGCAAAATG